>Ga0315338_1001204_pt1 | contig 35890 bp, 26 predicted proteins | sample ASW8metaG_FD_204518 | JGI IMG/M metagenome (GOLD analysis project Ga0315338, IMG submission 204518) | Ammonia-oxidizing marine archaeal communities from Monterey Bay, California, United States - ASW #8 | ecosystem: Environmental > Aquatic > Marine > Coastal | place: USA: California | collected... | reverse complement strand
GAGAATCTGCTTCCACCATCGTTGCGATAGATTTTCGAGATGAGAGCGGAGCTACTCATACCGGCAAGTAGGATGTCGAGATCGCCGTCGTTGTCGTAGTCGCCCCACTTGGCCGCCGGAAGTTCTACTCCGATGATCGATGCGCCGATGTCGGTGAAGGCATCCGGCCCGTCATTGCGAAATATCTTCGTCGTATGTCGAAGGAGATGGCGTTGCCCTGCCATAAGCAGATCGAGGTCCCCGTCGCCGTCGTAGTCGCCCCACGCCAGCGTCGACCGCCGCATTCCCGGGAGCGTCGTCTCAGTCTCTCGAAACGTCCGAAGTCCTGGATCGATGACTTCCTCGGTTGCGAAGGCAGATCCCGCCTTTGCGCTGTCTATCGTTTGAACAGACCAATAGATCGGGGACTCTTTCACGCGAAGTTTCCAGGAGTGGGAATGACCCGCGTTTCCTCGCGCGTGGATTCTTCGATGGCCATCGCTACTCGACATAGCTGCGCTGATTTCGTCTCCCCCCGGTGTCGACCCGACGCGCAGGTTGTAGCTCAGACCGGCCCTCGGTGTTTCCTCGTCAGAACCGTCGCTCCACGAGAACTCGATGAGCGGGATTTCGTCGCCCAGGGTCCAGGTGGCAGACAGTGCGGCGGGCGGAGTGGGCCGCTCGTTGGTCGTGCGCGTTCGATTCTCGTACAGCTTGGTCACCGCTTCGGAATCATCCCCTCGACCCGTCAGCAAAACGTCGAGATCGCCGTCGTTGTCAACGTCGCCCCAGGCAACCGCGGATTGGAACACGCCGTGAAGTGGCGCCCTGATGTCACCGAAGCGGCTGGACACGTGATTGTAGATCCGCGCAGTTCGTTTGCCGTTGGAGTCTTCACCAACCAAAAGAGCGTCGAGGTCGCCGTCGTTGTCATAGTCGCCCCAGGCCGATGATGAGTAGTCGACGCCGATCAGAGCCGTCTCGAGCTTGCGAAAGCTGTGGCCCCCCACATTTCGGTAGATTTCCGCGATCTTCTTCCCGGCCGACTGTCCCGAAAGAAGGATGTCGAGGTCGCCATCGGCATCGTAGTCTCCCCAGGTTCCCGATGATGTGAAGACGCCGGTGAGATCGATCTCTGTCTCGGTAAACACGAGATCGTCGTTTCGAAGGACGCGTGCCGTGTGGGTGCCCCCGGCGTCCCGACCGGTCAGCAGAATGTCGAGGTCGCCGTCTTTGTCATAGTCGCCCCAGGCCGTTGATGAAAACCAAACTCCCGGGGGGTCAATAAGGGGTTTGAAGTCCCCGTCCTCGTTTCCGTAGATGCGGGTCAGGGGGGAACCGTCGTTCCCGTGACCGCTGCAGAGGATGTCGAGGTCGCCGTCGTTATCGTAGTCTCCCCAGGAGACGGAGGAAAACGACACCCCGGTGAGCCGTGCACCGATGTTGGTGAAACCGTCGATTCCGTCGTTTCGGTAGACGTTGGTGGTCCCACTCCCCGCATCGTTTCGGCCGGCCAAAAGAATGTCGAGATCTCCATCGTTGTCGTAATCGCCCCACTCGGCGGAAGCCCACTGGACCGGCTCGAGCGCTGCTCCGATCGAGGAGAAACCTCCGCTTCCGTCGTTTTGGTAGACGGCGGCGATCAACCCCGAAGAACTCGATCCGGCCATGAGGACATCGAGGTCGTTGTCGTTGTCGTAGTCGCCAAACGCCACCGCCGAACGGCCAACCGGAGGCAGCCCGGATTCGATCTCGACGAAGGGTTGCCCGGTCGCCTCTGCCACGGATATCGGGAACAGCGGGTTCGTCAGGAGGGTGCACGCAAGCACCAACAGCCGCAGGTTGGGGCGGTTTGAACTCAGAGGGGTCAGTGATCTGAGAGGAGATGGTCGCCTGTCTCTCACGAATCCCCCGCGCCCCGAGCTCGTGTCAATGTCTTCGGACCAGTTTCTCTGAACCGCGTGCCTCCGAGCCGTCGCCGCTCAGCTCCTGAGGTAACTTGCCCCGTTGACGTCGACAATCGTTCCGGTGAGGAACTCCGAACCTCGCTCGGCCAGCACAAGGACCGCTCTGGCTACCTCCGCTGGCTTCGCAACGCGCCCGAGCGGACTTTGGGCTCGGATGGCGTCACCCGCGGGCCCCTCGAGGAATGGGATAGCCATGTCTGTCTCGACGAATCCTGGTGCTACAGCATAGACAGAGATGCCGTGCGGGCCGAGCGCTTTGGCGAGCGATTGGCTCATGGCGTTGAGCCCGGCCTTGCTCGCTCCGTAGGCGGGCCCTTCTGGCTCACCCCGAAAAGCTCCTCGCGAGGAGACGCAGACGATCCGGCCCCTTCCCTGCGGTATCATCTGTTGGGCGGCGGCCCAACAGACGTTTGCTGGCCCGACCAGGTTCACGTCGAGAGTGTCTTTCCAGGCGGTTTGCCAGCTTTTGTAATCGACGTCCGCGATCTTGTGTTCGATCCAGATACCGGCGTTGTTTACCACTACGTCAAGGCGTCCCATCCGCGAGCTGACTCCATCGACCATCCCACGCACGGCATCGGGATCGGCAAGTTCAGCCTGGACCACCTCATGCGGACCACCCGGAAGAGCCGCCAAAGTGGTCTCAGCCGCGGCTTTGTCGCGACCGTAATGAACGGCGACCCGACCTCCAGCCTCGGCAGCCATTTTCGCGATCGCTCGGCCGATACCCCGCGATCCACCGGTGACCAGAACCACTTCATCCTGAAAGTTCATGCTGCCTCGTTCGAAAGATTGAACTCCGCCTAGGAGGAGGCAGGTTCCGTCTTGTTGATCAACCTCTCGAGCGAGGCGTGATCCGGCTCGATAAGCTCTGCGATTCTCGTTTCATTGACCTCGGCCACGATGATGTGTCCCACCTCGCTGTGCACATCGCTGAACAAGCCGTGGCTCTGCATCTTCTGTGTTTGGTAAACGTTGTCTTCGGTGGGGCTGACATAGTGCACGGAAAAGGCGCTGTACCGGTGGATCAGAAACAGATGCACGATCGTCATGAGCCGCTTCTTGCGGTACGTCTCATCGATTGTGTTCTGGTCTCGTACGGACAAGATGCTGTGTCCACGCCGATCGAGGATGTTTCCGAACACGACATTGGCGATCTCGGTCCGTTCTTCACTGAGAACTCTCAATTCGACGAGGTCCGATCCGGAAGTGTGCGGACGCAGTTCGACCCGGAGTTCCGGCGTCTTGTAGAAGGCACTCCAGAGCCCGAGCCACTCCCCGAGGAGCTTGGGCGGAACCTCGGTATGGATAAGATGCTGGAACTGGGTGGAACCCTTGCCCATCGCCTTGGTCGTTGCCGTCCGCCCGGTCGAAGCCATGAGAGCGCCGTCGAGACGAGGGCCCCCGACGAGAGTTTGCGGCGTACGGTAGGGAGACTCGCGGAGCCGGAGTTTACGTTGCAGGCGGGCGAGGGCGAGCATGCCGTCATGCTGTAGTGCGGTAGTGAACTCTTCGGCGGCGAGTCCGTCGATCTGGTGTCCTCCGTAGGTGATGAAGTTGAACACGAAGCCCAGCTTGCCCAACTCTTCCGGGAAGCGCTGCATCTCTTCGTCGGACATTCCGGTCGTGTCCCAATTGAATGATGGCGAGAGGTTGTAGGCCATCATCTTGTCCGGGAACCGTGCGTGGATCGCCTCAGCAAAGCGGCGGGCGTCGGCGAGGTCCGCCGTCTTCGTCTCCATCCAGAGCAGATCGGCAAAGGGGGCGACACCGAGGGACTTCGCGATGGCGTACTCGATCCCGCTGCGAATCTGGTAATAGCCCTCGGGAGTCTTCGGAAGCTCGCAGTCCCAGATGATGTGAATGCCCATCGAACGGGCTTTCTCCCGTGCCGAGTAGAAGGAGGCACCATCGGCAAAGGTCTTCCATTCCTCGAGGCTCAGTTCGAATTCATCGCCTTCGGACGAGCGGAACTCCAGGACATCGGCGATGGCCTGGGAGTAGGTCTTGAGCCCCGCCTCGGCCTGCCATACCTCGACATAGCGTGTGCCGAGGGAGTCGAGGAGTGGGTCGACGGTGGGGTCTCGCTTCTCGAGGAAGCCCTGGGCGGCTTCTTCGACGGCGGACATCAGGCCCGTGCGCTTCAACCAGACGTTGGCCTTGTCATACGCCTCTTCGGAGATCGCAAAAAGGAGATGACCACGCACTTCGTCAAGACCGAGTTCGTGCAGTCTTCGGAGAATGGCAGCGAAGCCTAACTTGTAGCTCGGCAGGCTGATGTTCGTTGCGCCAAGAATGAAGGGTTGGTCGCGTTCCTCGCTCCGTCCATCCAGGAACGTGGCTGACTCCGCGTCGGTACGAGCAACGATCAGTCCGGGGACGCCCATGCAATCGAGCTGGAACCGGGCGGCGTTGAGGCGCTTGATCTGCTCGTCGACCGGGACGAGAACTTTGCCGCCCTGATGTCCGCATTTCTTGACGCCTGGTTTCTGATCCTCGATGTGATAGCCCGGAACGCCGACTTCGACGAAGCGACGGACCAGGTTGCGGACGTGTGCATCTCCACCGTGCCCGGTGTCGGCGTCAGCGATGATGAAGGGACGAAAATCGATGAAGGGGGCAGCGTTCCGCTCATTCTCTGTCATGCGGGATCTGGCGAAGTGCTGATTCTTGTCGGCGGCGAGGAGGGCGCGCACGATCGGGCCCGCCTCGTCTGGTACCTGGCTGAGCGGGTAGCTGGCCAGATCAGCCCCTGGGTCTTCCGCGAGAGATCCTTTGGCCGAGGTTGCCCAACCGCCCAGGTAGATGCCTTCGAGTCCAAGCCGCCTCATCGTGACGGCCTGTCCGGGCGAGTAGGGCCCGAAGGTGGTGATCGACTTTCGAGCCTTGAAGAGTACCTGCAGTCTGGCGTGGAAGGCTTCGGCAGCATCCCGCGCGACCACGTAGTCGTTCGCGATCGAGCCCTTTTGCATAACCACTTCGCGGGCCGTGTGGAGCCGCTCGATACCATCGAAACGGGGACCGGACATCCAAAGTTCAATGTCAGCGAGTTGGCTTGGATTCGTGCTCATGATGGATCCTCAGTTTCGTTCGGTGCTCTAGAGGTCGAGGTTTTTCGTGATCCGAGTGCCGTCGTGCCGGTACGCCTCGAGATAGCGGGCGATTCGAGCGCGAGCCTCGTCCAGATCGTGGTTGTTCAGATTGAGATTGAGGAAGTCGATGTACCAGGGCGTCTTCTTCTCTTCTCTGACATAGTCTTCAACAACTTGCCGCGCTATGGGCAACGTTGTCGTCTTGGAAACATCGAAAACATCTCGATCGCCGGCCTGAAGGAGCTTCTCGTATTCCTGGACAAGCAAACGACCAAAGAGTTCTTGCGTAAACTTCTGTCCCGCAGAGGCTTCAGGGTCATTTTCGGTCAGTTTTGCGCTCTTGTGTAGCCATTCCCAGAGAATACTGAGGCGAATCTCACCGGTCGCCATGTCTTCCATGAGATAGAGGACATCGTCGTCTCCGAAGAAGTCGGCTGGCTTGAGAGCGGCTGCCTGCAGCCCCTGACCGAAGGCGTTGCCGTACTGCAGCGCTACACTGAGAAGGTCGCGTGCACCGCGCACGGTGCGGGGGGCCGACTCGAGGAGGGTCAGCCCCGATGCATCGTCCTGGGTGTAGGTGAGGGGATCGAATTTTCGTCCGAGCTGGTTCGGGTCGCCCACCCTCTCCCAAACAGGGCGGACGATGTGAACCATCTTCCAGTGTGCGACCCACTTCCCGCTCGCCCCCGCTTGCTGCTCGCGCTCCGCTCCTGCTACCGCTCTTTCCATGCTGCTCTTGACGCCCTTCGGCGAGCCGACTGGAATGTTCGGCTCCATCCCGCCCTGCCAAAGGGTGTAGTTTCCGTTTTGATCGGGGGTGTTCACGGCTCGCCTGACCCGGTCTTCGTAAGTGCGCATGTAACCGTAGGTCATCGTGATCGCATCGATGTTCGGGTTGCAGAAACTCTCGTCCCAAGCGAGGGCGTCGGACACGCTGTTGATGTAGTCCCAACGTCCGGTGTTGAAACCCACGAAGCGGGGACCCAGTGCGGCTCGAATCTCCATGAGTTGGAAGCTCGCCTCGAGTTGCTCGATGAGTACGTACGTTCGAATCGAGCCGACTTCAAGACCGAGTTGGTTCTCCAAAGCCGTTAGAATCTCGTTCCAGAGAGCCGCTTCTCCCGCCGTCTGGATTTTCGGCAGATAGAGCACAATAGAAGATCCAGATTGCCGCAACGCCGTGTGATTGTTTGTCACGTAGAGCGCGGCATCGACAATCGAGGCGGAGAATCCCTCACCGTCCGACCGTCGGATGTGGCGATCGTCCAGATGCAGTCCCCGGGCCCGGAATATCTTTGTGGTGAACTCGAGCTGCTTCCTGAAGTCTCCGACGATAGATCGGCCAAGAAAGTCGTTAGCCCAGCGGTTCATCTCCTCTGCGACACCCTCCGCGACCGTCACAAACTGATCATCGTGGTCGATGGCGAGCTTTAGGTTGCGCTGATTGTCCAGCGACATGGTGCTGATCTGTCCGAGAGCATCTTCGCCATCGAACATCCAACCGTCCGCTCCGGAAAGGAGGGCATAGGCAACATTGCGAAGACTCTGTTCGATGCGGGCATTGGGTCGGGCTCCAGGACCGGTACCCTGGATCCATTGCTGAGACAGGTCGTGGGGGATCTCACCGCCAACGAAGGCACCGTCCCGAGCGTCGCGAACGAGAATCCGGGTGCGAGGGATTTGCGCGTTCGGGTCGAGGAATGCGATTCGCTCCCGACGGGAGGCCCGCTCGCTCCGGCGCTGCATTCGCGAGTCCATGACCGCCCTGCGCTCGAGGTCAAGCGGCGCGAGAGCGCTGAGAACGTCTTCGGCCAGAGGAGTGAGGACGTCGGCGTATTGGTTCTTGATTTGGTCGGAAGCCAGAGGCTTGGACGAGTTCGGCACGCGAGACCCCCGTATCGGACTTCGTTGGAGAACCCCCAGAAGTTATGTCCCAAACCTCACTGTCGCAAGCCCAATGACGGATTACGCCCGGGTCCGAAGAGATCGCCCGAGTCGGCTCCCGATGCCGGCGACGAGGAGGAGCGCGGCAATCCAGAGGGGGCCGGTCCCGAGCGTCTTCCTTTCGAGCTGAACGGTCGTTTCTCCTTCCCCCACGACGACGAATCCTGTCCAGAAAAAGGGGTGTCGGTACTGATCCTGTGCTCGCAGATGGGACTGGGCCCTTCGGAGCGCCTGCCCTACGTTTCGACCGTTCGAGAGCTCGTCGTAGAAGTGTGCGACGAGTTGCTCAGTCGCCCGGTCGTCGACGGGCCAGAGTGCTGCCACGACCGTCGGCACGCCGGCACAGACAAACGCCGTGGTGAGTCCCAGTATGCCTTCGCCCGCCACAATTCGACCTCCGGCGGACTGACAGCTCGAGAGCACGGCCAGGTCCGCAGAGAGTGGAAGCCCGGCAATGGTCGACGCTCGCAGGTACGGTGTATCCGAGCCCGGTCGAAGGAGCAGGCCCGAGCGCCAAGGGCGTTGATCGTCGATCCGCGCATGCCCGGAGAGATGTAGGACGTTGTAGGGTTCGAGTCGTGAGCTCAGCGTTTGGGATCCGCTGGGGGCTTCCAGCTCGGAGTCGACAGCATGGAACTTTCGAGAGAGACTGCGGACCTCTCGGATCGAACCAGGCAAGGGTTCGCCGGACTCGCTCCGACCTCCAGCCAGAGCCAGAACATGTGGGGCAGGTGATTCGTCCAGGCCAGTTTGTTCCGGGATGAGTTTTCCCGAATTCGAAGCTCCACGAATCGAGGCGAAGACGCTGGCCGAGGGGACCCTTACAACGTCAGCCGCTTCTTCCTCGTTTGGAATCGTGAATGGAAACGGAAGAAGATTCAGGAGTCCATCCGGACAGTACACGATTCGTTTGGCGGCCAGAACGAAGGCTCGCTCGTCGGCCAGCAACTCCGAATCCAGTCGCTCGGACGCTCGGTCTATTGCTTCGATAATCTTCGGGTCGCGACCTTGCGGGACCTGGGAGAGGAGCTCGTGCAGTAGCCGCAACCGGTCCTCCAGGCCGTCCTCCGTGCCCGGGAGACGGATCGCCCGAACCTGCTCGCGGGACACTACGAAAAGGACGGATGTGTCCGGACCGAGGAGTACGTCGACGTAGACCTCGTCATGTCGGAGAAGATCTTGCTGCAACTCGGACAGACCAATGATGTGGTGACCGAGAACCGAGGCTACGGCTGTGGAATCCTCCGGGTCCTGAATTCGCTCCAGAAGCGTCCGGGCCTTAAAGAATTTGACTGCATCGAAAGCGCGACCGACCACTTCGCTTTCGGAGGGCTCGTTCGCGGTCTCCAAGATAAGTGTGGCGAGGAGCGGATATACAAAAGCCCCGGTTTCCCCCCGCGACTCCCGCCAGGCAGGGTCGAAGGAACTGCCCCGGTCCTCTTCCCAAACCCCGATCGCGCCCCGCAACGTACCGATCGCGTCGGGGCTTCTGCCAGTCGCCACCTGGCAACGGGCCAAACGTCCCAGCGCTTTGACCTGGCGTCGACGATCCCCGAGTTCGGCGTGTCGACGAGCAACGGTAGTCAGTACGGGAATGGCGTCCGCATAACGTTGCTCCGCCATCAGCGCTTTTCCCCGCACCGATGCCAAATGGACGGAATCCTCCGCCGACGATTTTGCGAGGAGTCTCGGGCCGTGTTCCTCGAGTAAGGCGAGAGCAACGGCGGGTTCCCCCTGTTCCGCGTGGTCGCGGGTCAACAGCGTGAAAGCACGCATTTCTCTTCCGATGTTCCCCAGGCTGCGGGCTTGTTCCAGTGAGGTCTCGAGTTGGCTTCGGGCTTCTTGATGACGCCCCGACTCGATGTTCAAGGCTCCCAGAGAGTTCAGAAGCATTACTTCCAGGTCACGATACCCTTGATCTGCGGCCACCTTCGACTGGGTTTCGTAGATCGCTCGTGCTTCGTCGATTCGCCCCAGCTCCTGCATGGCAAGGGCAAGGTTACAGGCAGGAGTGATTGCGCCACGAGCATCTCCGATCTGGACCTTGAGTTCGTAAGCCCGTCGGAAGTACTCGACTGCTACAGCTGGATCTCCGACTCGCATCTCACTCCCGCCGAGATTATTCAGAGCGGACGCTTCGATTCGCGGCAGGTCAATGTCCCGGCAGGCCTCGATGCACGCGCGAAGCCAACGTTGCGACTCGAGCTCGTTTCCCCGTCGGCCTTCACAGATGGCGAGGAGATTGAGGGAAGAAGCCGCCGACCTCGCCCTGCCGCCGGCACGAAGGAGGGGAAGGCTTTCCTCGATCAGCGCCTGTGCACGATCGAGGTCGCCCGCTCGAAGTGACCGGCGCGCCAGCTGGGTCATAGCCGCGCCTTCGCGCCCGACCATCCCGGCCGTTTGAGCCAGGTCCCGCGCGCGTCCCGCGACCTCTACGACTCTGCTGGCCTGGCCTCGGTCCTCCAGAGTCGTGGCATAGATGCTCAGAGCCTCGAAGAGTCCAACGGTGTCGGATGCCGCTTCGCAGAGCACAATTGTCTCCTCGAGAAGCTCTCCGGCAGCGAGAACCCGGCCGAGCCGATGAAACAGCTGCGCCTTCTTGACGAGGAGAATCCTCTCCATCGGGGCATCGTCTTTGAATCGCGCAGTCTCGATTGCTGCGTCGATTACGACGACCGCTGAATCACCCTTTCCTGATTTTCGGAGCGAGTTGATCCTCGTGCCGATTTCGCGAACGTACTCTGAGTTTGCGATGTCGGAGGATTGGCTCCAGGCTACCGGGCTGAACGTAAGGGCCCACCAGAATGGTAGTCCGACGCACGCGAAAGCGAAGAGCGCTCGAGATGTAGGATTCACGGGGCGGGAACCAGGTGGAGGGCTGATCGAAAGACAGCCTTGCCTTCGAAGTAGCCAATCACCCGCCAAAGCAGCGGTTGATGGCCGGCGCTGGCGTCTGGTTCCCAGGAAGTCGAGTTCCTCGAGCCCGCTTCGAGTCTGACGATTTGAGTCAGGTCCTCCCGGTAGACGATGACGTCATAAGCATCCGCGCCCTCCTTCGAGTTCCAGGTGAATTCGTACCGACCCGGAATATCCTCAATCCAACTAACCGTGGCCGCGGGGAAAGAGATCGTCTCGGGGCCTTCACCTCTCAACACGATATCTGCGGATCTGTTCGGCCAGATCACGAACACCGTCAGCGCGGCCAGACCCGTTCCAGCAACAATCAGGGAGCGGCGCCAACGGAACCACCAGGACCATCCTCCGGACGAAATGAGAGTGCCGGGCGGGACGCGCCGGGGTTCTTTCTTCTCAAGAGCCTGGGCAAATTCGTGATCGAGTGCACCTTTTAGCTTGGCCGTGAGTTGCGCCTCCGCGGCAATCCCTTCCGAGCCGAGGTCTTCGATTCGTCCAGAAAGAAAGGCTTCGAACTCTCGGCCGAGAGCTCGACAGCGGGGGCACTCCTGAATGTGATCGTAACGAGGATCACCCGCTCCGAGATCCAGCACTGTGGCGAGGTCTTCCATCGCGATGCAGTCCGAAGTCCGTCGATCTTCGATCATTCGCCTCTCCGTTCCTTTCCGAGAGCCGCTCGCAGTTTCCTGCGGGCCGTCTGGAGCAGTCCGCGGGCCCCGGAATCCCCGCTTACGTTCAATACTCTCGTGATTTCGTCCACCGGCAGCCTCTCGAAGCACCGTAGCCAGACGGCTTCCTGCTCGAGCGGTGTGGTCGACTGACGGATTAGCTCAACGAGTCGATCCTCTTCTTCTTCTTTCAGAATACGGTCGAGCGGGTCGTCCTCCTCGGTTTCCGCGCTCAGAGGGTCGAGCTCCCCGATCAGGTTCGGGGTCCGCAGCGCTGAGATACAGCGGTTACGGACAATGGCAAAAAGCCAGGAAGAGAAGGAGGATCGATCTCCGAATCGATCCAACCCGCGGTACGCGTTCACGAGACTTTCCTGGGCCAGGTCCTGGGCGCGCTCCGAATCGTGCACCATCCGATAGCACCACACATACACACGGCTTCGGTACTTTCCCAACAGTTGCTCGACTGCAGCGCGCGCTACATCAGAAGTCGGATCCGATTTGTAGGTTCGGACCAGTTCTTCGTCAGACGTAGACTGACCGGTCGTCTCAGGTTCCATAGAAGTAGACGATCCTCCCGGACGATCGTCACAGTCATCTTGGGTCCGGACCAGCTTTTTCTCTCCTTACTCACGGTCCTGTGTGATTGTGCTGCGCCGCCCGCGTCTTACAAAGCAGCGGAAGGTCAACATCGACGAATCGTCATACGGGGATGCTTCTGCTCAACTATCCAGGAGGTTTACACATGAAGACGGATTTGGGTTTGGGCCTTGTCTTGATCACAGTCATCTTGGTGTCGGGAGTCGGCGTCCCAAATCTGGTTCTGGCCGGAGTCGACGAGACCAAAGATACGTCGCCCTGGGGTGGCCCCGTACCCGGCGGGTCAGATCCATCTTACGATGAGGTGTCGAACGCGACCGATCCGGCGACTCTGAAGGGGCCGGCCCGAGAGCAGGACTACTTTTCCCGCTGGCACACTCCGCATGGCGCGGTTCTTTCTCGGGACGTTCTCGAGGATACCTGGGAGCGTGTGCAAGCGATGCCTGAAGAAGAAAGAGGGGGCACGGATCCGTGGCGTTCTCTCGGTCCCTATGGCATGGACGCTGCGGGCGGGGCGTCGCGGTACTCCGGTCGTCTCCTCGATCTCGATTACAACTCGTCCAGCCTCCGCTTTGCCTCGGCCACCGGCGGACTTTGGGAGTTCTTCTCTTTTATCCCGATCTCGCTAACTGACAATCTGAGCTCGCAGGTCATCGGCACGGTCGCGACCGATCCCAATGATGAGGACCACATTTTCGTGGGTACGGGAGAAGGTAGAATGCGGGCCGGGACCGGGATGTTCGAAACCTGGGATCGTGGTGAACATTGGCAGCCCGTCGAGCTTCCCCTCGCTCCCACTCACTTTTATCGGATCCGCTATGTTCCTGGGCGTCCCCAGGACCTGGTTGCCGCGACGAGCTCTGGCGTTTTCCGGTCGCTCGACAATGGTGTGACCTGGACTCACGAAATGACCGGCGAGGCACCGGCCATCACCATCTGGCCCCACGATCCAAACCGGATGTGGGCGGGCCGTTGGGGAGATGGAATCTATACCTCGACTGACGCTGGCGACAGCTGGACGAAGGTCAGTGCGGGTCTACCCACGACAAACGTCGGCCGTGTTGCGCTGACGGCTCACCCCGGAAGCCTGCCCGTGGTTTACGCTTCGATCGCCCGCAATGACAACAACGGGATGCTCGGTGTCTATCGCACCGTCAACGGAACGACCTGGACGAACGTGTCCCCGTCCGTGGACTTCATCAGTCCGCAGGGGCACTACAACAATGCGATCGCCGTGAATCCGGCCAACTACCAGGAAGTGCTGCTCGGAGGGGTCACCTGCTGGCGCACAGACGACGCAGGAGCGACCTGGACTCAGGTCCCTGGATCGGACATGCATGCCGATGTGCACGCGATTCTCTGGCGGGACGACACCGAGGTCTGGGTTGGGCACGACGGAGGTTTCTGCTACTCAAACGACGGAGGACTCACCTGGGCCAGTGACATCGACGTCCTCCCTACGGTCCAGTTCTACAACATCGATGTAGGTTTGAACGCGCCAAATGTGATGGGAGGTGGAACGCAGGACAATGGAGTTACGATGACGCTGGACGGTGGCCTTTGGACCCAGGAGATCGCCCAGGATGGTTCGGACTTCGTTGTCGACGTGCGAAACCCGGCCGAGCGGATGTGGGCGACATGGGGGCCGCGCGGAGGAGATTGGCTTTTTCCGCCGACGCGTACGACGAACCAGGGCAATGGCCAGTGGGATGTTCTGGCGACCGGTATTGATCCGAACGATCAATGGTGGACCGAGATTACTCATGACCGCGTCGATCCCGTGTACTTGTACACAAATGCCAGGAATCATGTCTATCGTTCGATCGATGGTGGCGAGTCCTGGGGTAAGTTCAATACGACACCATTCCCCTGGAGTGTCGGAACGTTTGCCGTCTCCCGCTGGCAGCCAGCCGAAGGCTCTATGATCTGGGCCGCGACAGCGTCCGGTCAGACGCATCAACTCTGGGTCTGGAACGGCCTGGCCTGGAATGACCGCTCGGCGGGCCTTCCCAACGGCCGACGCATCCGGCGAATCGCGACCGTCGACTTTCATGCGACCGATGCCTACGTCGTGATGCAAGGGATCGTCTCGGGACAACAGGTCTTCAAATCGACGAATCTCGGCCTGACCTGGACGAACGTGACCGGTGATCTTCCCGCCATCCCGGTGGGGGACATCGTGGAGCACCCCTCGGACTCTGAGCGTCTCTACCTGGGAACCGAGATGGGTTGTTATCGGTCCTCGAACGGTGGGACCAACTGGGAACGGTGGAATCACGGGATGCCCGAAGCGAACATCGTCACTGACCTGGCGACCGTCGACAGCTTGGCAACAGTTGGAAGGTTCTACGTTGTCGCCGGAACCTACGGACGTGGACTTTGGAGTCGGGAAGTGTCGAACGATGACCCCGTGGGCATCGCGGACCTGCGTGACGAACTGACCTCACTCCAACTTTCCGTCCCTCGCCCGAATCCAGCGCGTGACATCGTGACGTTGGAGTTCTCGATTCGGGCCGCAGCCACCGTCACCCTTGATCTGCACGATGCAACGGGACGACGCATCCAGAGGTTGGCGCGCGGACCGCGGGAAACAGGTTCTCATCGGGTCGACGTGGACGTGACGGGTCTCACTGCGGGAGCATACTTCGTGAAGCTGGAGTCAGGGGAGCGATCCACGGCCAGGCGACTTCTCGTTCTGAAGTAGAGATCTGCGGGCGTCGGACGGAGGAGGCCGCAGAAAGGCGAAGGGCCGGAAGAGGTTTGGAACGATCAGCGTCGGGGTGCAGGAACTCAGCTCACGTTTGGGCCCGGGCGATCCAAGTTGGGATCCTCCACGAAAATTTCTTCCAAGCGCTGTTCCCAGAGAGCGCTGAGTTGACCAGGTTCTAACGCTGAACTTTCGGAGTTCGAAGGAACGTCGATCTCCCATTCCGGACCGTCCACTGTCGAAATAGAAGCCTCGAGGGAGGCGAGGGCAGCGGCGAACCTCTCGTAGCTCAGTCCCAGTCCCTCTGGATCGGGTCGGAGTCGTTCGACTTCCAAAGCGAGGACCGAACCGAGGCGGTGGATGCGTTGGACCGCGAACTCGACAGCCGGAGAGCTGAATCGTGAATTCCCTGGTGAGTGCAGTCCGTTTCGCTCTGCCGCCCTCGAGTTGTCGACTTTTCTGCGCACTGTGTGGTGGGGAAGAGGGGTAGCTCGGTTCGTACGCCCGAGCAGGATCGAAGCACAGGCTACCGTCAGGAGAAGGGCCAGCCCGGTCAGGATCAGGCCGCCGAGACGAAGAACCGTGTGGTACTCCGCGAAGTCGGACCCGGCCTGAGCGAAGAGGTACTCGACGAAGAGCAGGCCACCGGCACCCAGGAGTAAGACCGGCAGCGCAGCGAATAGGAGTATTCGTGGGCCGGGCGCGGTTCTAGGGCGGGGCTCGCTTCGGCCGAGGAATTGGTCGAGCATTGCCATCTCCAAGAGAAGCAGTGATTTACGTCGGTTCAGCGTGCTGACACGATACCTGTATATATCTTACCACATCCGATATATAGGATGATGGTCTTCGTGAGGTGGGTTCGAAGTAGGGGGGCCTCGAAGCGTCGGCGGAACCCCGCCCGGACGACCGGGTCGCCCTGGCGGCAGCCTTCTTTGCCCTCGTCCTTTGAGAGCCCGGTCCCTGTTACATATTTCGGCGGTACTGCCCGCCGACTTCGTAGAGCGTCTGCGAAATCTGACCAAGGGAACACTCCTTGGTCGCTTCCATAAGGGAGTCGAAGAGGTTTTCGTTTTCGACCGCGGCCCGCTTTAGCGAGGTGAGTCGCCCTGGAGCCGTTTCTCTATTCCGCTCGTGGAATTCCTGGAGGGAACGAATGGCGTACTCTTTCTCCTCGGTGTTGGCTCGGATGACTTCTCCCGGGGTAACGGTGAGGGAACCTTCCGGTCCGAGGAAGGTGTTGACTCCAACGATCGGCATCGCACCTGAGTGCTTGAGCGACTCGTAGTAGAGGGACTCTTCCTGGATCTTGGTCCGCTGATACATCCGCTCCATCGCGCCGAGCACGCCGCCTCGCTCCGAGATGCTGCGGAACTCCTTCATGACCGCTTCTTCGACGAGGTCGGTCAGCTCTTCGATGATAAACGAGCCCTGAAGCGGGTTTTCGTTTGTCGTCAGCCCGAGCTCCTTGTTGATGATCAGCTGAATGGCGAGAGCACGACGGACAGATTCTTCCGTCGGTGTCGTGATCGCTTCGTCATAGGCGTTGGTGTGGAGGGAATTGCAATTGTCGTAGAGCGCATAGAGAGCCTGTAGCGTCGTGCGGATGTCGTTGAAGTCGATTTCTTGCGCGTGAAGGGAACGGCCCGAGGTCTGGATGTGGTACTTCAGCTTCTGCGAACGGGAGTTTCCATGATACCGGTAACGCATCGCCTTCGACCAGATGCGTCGGGCGACTCGACCAATCACCGAGTACTCCGGGTCCAGCCCGTTCGAGAAGAAGAACGAGAGGTTTGGCGCAAAGTCATCGATGTCCATTCCCCGTGAGAGGTAGTACTCGACGTAGGTAAACCCGTTCGCCAGAGTGAAAGCGAGCTGGCTGATCGGGTTCGCTCCCGCCTCCGCGATGTGATAGCCGGATATGGAAACTGAGTAGAAGTTGCGCACCTTCTGATCGATGAAGTACTGCTGCACATCTCCCATCATGCGTAGGGCGAATTCGGTCGAGAAAATGCAGGTGTTCTGGGCCTGGTCTTCTTTCAGGATGTCGGCCTGGACAGTGCCGCGGACCTGACGGAGGGTGTCATCCTTGATCGCGTCGTACTCTTCGCGAGGCAGAACCTGATCAGCGCTCACTCCCAGAAGTGACAGTCCAAGGCCGTCGTTCCCGCTCGGCAACTCACCCTGGTAGCCCGGTCTGGCCAATCCTTTCGAACCGAAGATGTCTTCGATGCTGGACTCGACCGACTCGGTGCGACCCTGCTCACGGATGAAACGTTCACACTGCTGATCGATTGCGGCGTTGAGGAAGAACGCGAGGACCATCGGAGCCGGTCCGTTGATCGTCATGGAAACGGAAGTCTTTGGATTGATGAGGTCGAATCCCGAATAGAGTTTCTTCGCGTCGTCGACCGTGGCGATGCTCACCCCCGAATTGCCGACTTTGCCGTAGATGTCCGGGCGATAGTCGGGATCTTCTCCGTAAAGAGTCACCGAGTCGAAGGCGGTGGAGAGTCGCTTGGCGGGAAGTCCAGCCGAGACGTAGTGAAAGCGCCGGTTCGTTCGTTCGGGACCCCCTTCTCCGGCAAACATGCGGGCGGGATCTTCGCCCTGTCGTTTGAGCGGGAAGACTCCCGCTGTAAACGGAAAGAGTCCGGGCACATTCTCGCGGAGGATCCATCCGAGGATGTCTCCCCAGTCGTGATACTTCGGCAGCGCAACCTTCGGGACCTTCAGACCGGAGAGCGACTCGGTGAAGAGATCCTGCTCGATGACCCGGTCACGAACCTGAAACTGATACTTGGCCGCTCGGTAGCGACGTTCCGTCGCCGGCCATTCCTGGAGAGCCTTTTTGCAATCGGGGTCGAGGCGCGTATCGATTTCGTTGTAGCGTTCGATGAGATCGCGAAGGTAGGTCGGTTCTTCCGCGACGTGCTCGACGGCCTTGACGATCTCCCCATCTTCTTCCGGTTCGATGATCTCGATGGAGGTCGTCCCGATGTTGGCACGAAGGGTGTCGATCGTACCGCCCAGTTGATAGAGCGTGCGGGCAAGACCCGTCTGCACTCGAGTGAACTCGGCATAGGTCTGGTCGGCTTCCACGATCTCAGCGAGATAACGAACACGCTCCGCTGGAATGACAAACTGTTTCTCGGACTCTTCCTGTTGTACCGGGGAGCTGGCTTTGAACGGGACGCCCGTCTTTTTGGACAGGGTGTCGATGACCCGCTTGTAAAGACGATGAGTTCCAGGATCGTTGAACTGAGAAGCAATCGTTCCAAGGACCGGAACCTCGTCGTCCTTCGCCTCCCACAGCTGATGATTTCGCTTGTACTGTTTGCGAACGTCCCGGAGTGCGTCGAGCGATCCCGGCTTGTCGAACTTGTTGATCGCGATGACGTCAGCAAAATCGAGCATGTCGATCTTCTCGAGCTGGGTGGCTGCACCGTACTCGGACGTCATGACATAGAGCGAAGTGTCGGAGTGTTCGATGATCTCCGTATCCGATTGCCCAATCCCACTCGTCTCGACGATAACCATGTCGAAGCCGGCTGCCCGGCAGATGTCGATCGAGTCCTGGACATAGCGAGACAAGGCCAGATTCGACTGTCGGGTAGCGAGAGATCGCATGTAGACGCGCGAGTTGTGGATCGAATTCATCCGAATCCGGTCACCGAGGAGTGCTCCACCGGACTTTCTCTTCGAAGGATCGACCGAAATGATTGCGACGGTGCTCTCCGTGGAGTCGGCAAGGTAGCGGCGGACCAGCTCATCAACCAAAGAAGACTTTCCCGAGCCCCCCGTGCCGGTGATTCCCAGGACCGGTACCTTCTTCTTCGTCAGCTGCTCGAGAGAACTCTTCCATTCGGCCGCTACCTCGGGGTAGTTCTCCGCCATCGTGATGAGGCCCGCGATCACCTGAGGATCGCGTTCAGAAAGCCGAGTGAGTTCATTGCCGAGAGGGGGCGTGCGAGTCGGGAAGTCCGAAGCTTCGAGGAGATGATTGATCATCCCCTGGAGCCCGAGGGTGCGACCGTCGTCGGGGGAATAGATTCGGGCGATCCCGTGGTTATGGAGTTCTTCGATCTCGGTCGGAAGAATCGTCCCGCCTCCGCCCCCAAAGATCTTTATCTTCGCGCCGCGTTCGGCGAAGAGGTCGTACATGTACTTGAAGTACTCGATGTGACCGCCCTGGTACGACGTGATGGCTACGGCCTGGGCGTCTTCCTGAATCGCGCACTCTACGATCTCTGCGACAGAGCGATTGTGACCGAGGTGAATGACCTCCGCGCCCGAACTCTGGAGGATCCGTCTCATTACGTTGATGGCCGCATCGTGCCCGTCGAAGAGTGAGGCTGCCGTTACGATCCGGATGTGATGCTTCGGTTCGTAGGGCACGACCTTGGGCGGATGAGCGGACGTAGTCTGCGTCGACAAAATCGCTTCTCCTTGCCGGGGCCGTCAGCAGCCCACGGACTGATCCGATGTGTCCCTTTTGGGACTGGATTTGACTCTCGGCAGTAGTCTGCCTCCCGCCAGTATAGGGGTACTTCGGGCAGAACTCGACGAAAAGGCGTCGTACTGCCGAAAGGTCGTTCGGCAATGCCATCTCAGCGAACGAAGATGTTCTCGAGAGATCCACAGGTCGTCTCGACAATCGGTGAGGCACGCCCACAGGATCACACCGGACTCCGTCTCCTCGGAGGATTCCAGCGTAGTTGGCAATCGGGTCGATGACAGGGGTTCACGGGCCAGGAAAACCTACGATCGTCCACCGTCGGCCAGGAAAGCCTCGAGGAGTCGGCGAATGCCTTCGGACGGGGAGACGCGATCTTCCAGGACAGCTGTTTCGACCTCCTCGAGGAGGGAGCGAACCGACCGGGAGTTTCGAAACGTCTCTTGCAGCCTCTCGTCGATGAGAGACCAGAGCCAGTGTCGACGTTGTTCTCGACGATGCTCATCCAGTTCGCCCGATGCAGCCGTCTCGGTTCGGTGCGCCACGATCCGCGCCCAGAGTCGATCGATCCCGTCTCCGGTCAGGGCGCTGACGACCACCGCAGAGGGTTCCCACTTCTGCCATCGGCTGTTTCGGTATCGCAGAGCCGCTCCATACTCGGCGCGTGCGGCTTGAGCCCGGGGCACGTTGTCGCCATCGGCTTTGTTCACAGCGATCATGTCAGCGAGCTCCAGGATGCCGCGTTTGATTCCCTGGAGCTCATCGCCAGCCCCAGAGAGCATGAGGACGAGAAAGAAGTCGACCAGCTCTGCGACGGCGGTTTCGGACTGCCCAACGCCTACCGTCTCCACGAAAACGATGTCGTACCCCGCGGCTTCACACAAGAGCATGGCCTCGCGGGTTCGCATGGCTACACCGCCGAGTGTGAGCGCGCTGGGGGAGGGGCGGATATATGCTCCGGGCAATTGGGCCAGGCGGTCCATGCGCGCTTTGTCCCCGAGGATGCTGCCCCCACTGACGGAACTGGAGGGATCGACGGCGAGCACAGCAACACGGTGTCCCTGCTCGACGAGGCGGACACCGAGAGCTTCGATAAAGGTGCTCTTTCCTACGCCTGGGACACCCGTGATGCCGACGCGATGGGCCGTACCGGTGTGAGGGAGAGCGAGACGAATGAGTTCTTCGGCAGCGACGACATCGGCCGGGAGCTGGCTCTCGATCAAGGTGATCGATTGGGCGAGAGCGGTCCGGTCGCCGGTGCGAAGGCGCTTCCAGAGGGCTGCCACGTCCGGACGCGGTGATCGACGTGGCTTCTCTGTCATTTAGGGCTCCAGTTGTTCGAGCAGCTCGTTCGCGGCGTCCGGAATCACCGTACCGGGTCCAAAAATGGCGGCGGCCCCGGCCTTGGAGAGCGCGGCGTAGTCCTGCGGAGGGATCACTCCGCCCACCACGACGAGGATGTCTTCTCGTCCGAAATCGGCCAGAGCGGCTTTCAATTGCGGGACCAGCGTAAGGTGTCCCGCGGCAAGCGAACTCACCCCGACGATGTGGACATCGTTCTCGACTGCCTGACGGGCCGTCTCCTCCGGCGTTTGAAAAAGCGAACCGATGTCGACGTCGAATCCGAGATCGGCGAAGGCCGATGAAATTACCTTCTGTCCTCGATCGTGCCCATCCTGTCCCATCTTTGCGACGAGAATGCGTGGGCGGCGTCCTTCCGTGGCGAGAAATCGCTCGGTGCGGTTGCGGACGCGTTGGACGGCAGAGTCTTCGGTTCCCATCTCTTGACTGTACACTCCGTGAATCGTTCGGATCACGGCCTGATGTCGACCAAAAGTCTTCTCGAGGGCATCAGACATCTCTCCGACCGTAGCCCCGGCCCGAGCAGCGTTGACCGAGAGTTCGAGGAGATTGGCATCGGTCGCGGCACCATCCGAAAGCGCCTTGAGTTGAGCCTGTAAGGCTGCTTCGTCGCGTTCGGAGCGCAACTGCCGCAATCGTTCGATTTGCGCCTCGCGGACACGATCGTTGTCGATCTTCAGAACATCGATCGTCTCTGCCTCGTCGAGTCGGTAGCGATTGACCCCGTGAATGACCTGTCGACCGCCGTCGATCCGAGCCTGAGTACGGGCTGCCGATTCTTCGATCCGCATTTTCGGGAGCCCTGCCTCGATCGCTCGAACCATTCCGCCGGCTTCCTCTACTTCAGCGATCCGAGCTCTCGCCTTGGTAGCGAGTCGATCGGTCAACCATTCGACGTAGTAGCTTCCGCCCCACGGGTCAATCGTCTGACAGGCGTCGGTTTCGAGTTGGAGCTGGATCTGCGTGTTCCGGGCGATGCGAGCCGAAGTGTCACTAGGGAGGGCGAGAGCCTCGTCGAAACTGTTTGTGTGCAGCGATTGAGTCTGCCCTTGAGCCGCGGCCATTGCTTCCACACCGGTTCTGACGACGTTGTTGTAGACGTCCTGAGCAGCCAATGACCAGCCAGAGGTCTGACAGTGGGTGCGCAACATGAGTGATTTCGGGTTCTTCGGGTCAAAGGGAGCGATCAGTTCGGCCCAGAGGAGCCGAGCTGCGCGCAGCTTCGCCACTTCCATGAAGTAGTTCATCCCGATCGCAAAAAAGAACGAGAGCCGAGGTGCGAAGTCGTCGATGGCCAGGCCCGCCGCCACGCCAGCCCGGGCGTACTCCAATCCGTCGGCCAGGGTATAGCCCAACTCGATGTCGGCGGTCGCGCCGGCTTCCTGCATGTGGTAACCGGAAATCGAAATCGAGTTGAAGCGCGGCATCTTCTCGGAGGTGTAGCGAAAGATGTCAGCAATGATTCGCATCGAAGCAGCAGGTGGATAGATGTAGGTGTTTCGAACCATGAATTCTTTGAGGATGTCGTTCTGAATCGTCCCGGCCAGTTTCTCGGCCGGCACGCCCTGCTCCTCGGCCGCCACGATGTAGAGGGCGAGGACGGGGAGCACCGCGCCGTTCATCGTCATCGAGACGCTCATCTTGTCGAGAGGAATGCCCTCGAAGAGAATACGCATGTCGCGAATCGAGTCGATGGCAACGCCGGCCATGCCGACATCCCCGACGACGCGGGGATGGTCTGAATCATAGCCGCGGTGGGTTGCCAGATCGAACGCGATCGAGAGGCCCTTCTGGCCCGCGGCCAGGCCCCGCCGATAGAATGCATTGGACTCTTCCGCGGTACTGAATCCCGCGTACTGGCGAATCGTCCAGGGACGCTGCAGATACATCGTCGGATAGGGACCGCGGACGAACGGTGCAAATCCGGGTTGTCCACCGAGATGGGGGATAGACCCGAGAACGCCTGGGTCAAAGTGTCGCGGAACCTCAATCTCTTCCGGGGTGGTCCAGCTTTCGCCGCCGGTCGAGCTGGAGGTGTCGGAAGAACGACTCGAGCCGTTCCCTCCAAAGGGCACTTCGGCAAAGTTGGGGATAGGTCGACGTTGCGCAGTCATTACTTTGTCTCTTCCAGGCAGGCATCCGTATCGAACTGGGTTTCCAGACGGCGGCAGGCTAATCCTGCGCCTGAATCCGACTGTTCGGGACTCGACGATGACGCCGGGTCTCCGTCCACCATCTTCCTTGTTCTGTTCTCGGGTTGATCCTTCGCACGGTAGATGTTCCCGCCCACGACCTTTCGGTCGCCGGAGGCGATTTCCGCGGAGCGCTGCTTTGCTGCTTCTTCAATGCGCGTCTGGATACGTCCTTCTTCGAGACTTCTCCGTAGGCCTCCCTCGGCTTCGATTTCGCGGAAGCTCTCCCAGGCGGCGGTCGCCAGGTCGGTGGTGAGGGACTCGAGGAAGTAGGAGCCACCGGCCGGATCTCCGGTCTCCGCGACCATGCTCTCGTCGCGCAGAATCAGGGGCGTATTGCGGGCGATCCGTCGTCCCCACTCGCTTGGGTCCTGCACACGTACGTCGTGGTCGAGCGGAGTATAGAAGTCTGCGCCGCCGACGAGTGCGGCAAAGGCTGCTTGTGTTCCTCTCAAAATGTTGAGCTCAGGCTCTCGCACCGCGATCATGCGCTGTGACGAAACCGCGTGGAGGAGAGGTCGATGCGAAGGCAATCCAGCGTGATCGAGAACGGAGTCCCAAAGCCGCCCAAAAGCCCGAATCTTGGCAATCTCGGCAAAGTATTCCTGGGAAACGGGAATACGGACCACGCAGCTGGACACGGCCGTTTCACAGAGCCCAGCACAGTCTGGGGTCGCGTCGAGGGCTCGCAAGGTGTCGACGATCGAGGCGAGCAAGGTTCCGAGCTCGAGAGCGGGGCCCGCTCCGGCGTTGTGGTACGTCGAAGAGGAGGTCAGCCAGAACCGATTGGACGCGCCGCGGCGATTCCAGGAGAGGGTCCGGGCCAGGTTGCCGAACGCGACTTTGGGCGTGAGTCGTCCCGTTCGCGCGAAGAAGGAGAGTGGGTCCAGTTCGAGAATCAACCGGCGTGTTCCCTGGCTCGTCCCTGCCTTGGGGAGGGCCATTCCGTCGATAGCCTCGAGCAACGAATCGAGGACGGAGTACTCCCGATCGTCCGGTGCTGTGTTCATGACGTCCGAGAGATCGAAGAAGAGCGACGCGGCGGGAGCCTGAGCAACCGCATCCGTCCATGCTGAATCGGTCAATGCAGCGGTCGGCAGCCACAACCCTTCTGCGCCCCGAGACAAATCCCGGGTCACGGTCCTGGCGATCGACTCAGAAGCCAGGTCTCCGTACTGCAGAACGACCTCGAGTTTCGAGTGTGGTCCGGTTTTGCCCACGCCCGGAGACGAGTGGCCGGTGACAGATTCGGAGTAAAGGGGACGGACGGTAAGGCCTTCAGCGGTTCGGGTACCCAAGGCTTCTACGGGGTCTGTGCCATCGAGCATTTTTCGCACGGTGGCCTCCCAGGCATCGGGGCCGGGACGGTCGAATCTGCGCTGTTTTTCGCTCATCCGCGGACCATAGGTGAGGCGCTCGCGGGAGGCAATCGGTCTTCGGCGACAATCTTCGAGTCGTGGTATCGTCCTTCTATGGACTTCGAACTTGTCTCAAAATACCAGCCGGAGGGAGATCAGCCCGGGGCTATCCGCGAGCTGGCCGAAGGTGTCTCGCGGGGAGATAAACGTCAGGTTCTCCTGGGCGTAACTGGGAGCGGCAAAACCTTCACCCTGGCCAACGTCATCGCGCAGGTCCGGCGTCCGACCATCATTCTCTCGCACAACAAGACTCTGGCCGCGCAACTCTACGGCGAGTTCAAGCAGTACTTCCCGAACAACGGGGTCGGGTACTTCGTCTCGTATTACAACTACTACCAACCCGAGGCGTACATCGCCCACACCGACACCTACATCGAAAAAGACGCCAGCATCAACGACAACATCGATCGGCTTCGGCTCGAGGCGACCGCGATGTTGCTGGAGCGTCGCGACGTCATCATCGTCGCTTCGGTCTCCTGTATCTATGGGTTGGGATCTCCGAGCACCTTTCGCGAGCAGGCTCTCTACATCAAGGTAGGAGAGGAGCACTCGCGCGAGAGCATCCTAAGGCGCCTGGTCGAGATCCAGTACGAGCGAAATGACTATGAGTTCAAACGTGGCGTCTTTCGGGTGCGCGGTGACTCGATCGATGTCTTTCCCTCCCATGCCGAAAACGGTTATCGCATCGAGCTCTTCGGTGACGAGGTCGAGAAGATCAAGGCGCTCGATCCCGTGACCGGCAAGGTCGTTCGCGAGCAGGAGGGGTTGCTGGCCTTTCCGACGACTCACTTTTCCACGCCGCGCGAGCACGTCCTCGTCGCGGCTGATCGGATCGCCGCCGAACTCGACGAGCGACTGACGGAACTGAAGGGGCAGGGGAAGCTGCTCGAGGCACAGCGTCTCCAAATGCGTACTCGCTACGATCTCGAGATGCTGCGTGAGGTGGGGTTCTGCCCTGGAGTCGAGAACTACTCCCGGCATCTGGCCGGTCGCGCCGAAGGCGAAAAACCAGACTGTTTACTCGACTATTTCCCCGATGACTATTTGTTCGTCATCGACGAGAGCCATGTGACCGTTCCGCAAATCGGTGCGATGTACGCCGGCGATCGCTCCCGCAAGCAGAGTCTGGTCGATCACGGATTTCGATTGCCCTCGGCTCGGGACAATCGCCCTCTCCGCTTCGACGAGTTCGTCAAGGTCGTCGGACAGTCCATCTACGTATCGGCGACGCCGGCCGACTACGAACTGGACGATGCCGAGGGGGTCGTGGTCGAGCAGGTCATCCGACCGACCGGTCTGATCGATCCAGAAGTGGTCATCCGCAAGACGGAGAATCAAATCGACGACCTTCTCAGCGAGATTCGGGATCGGACGGAACGTAAGGAGCGGACTCTCGTCACCACGCTGACCAAGCGCATGGCCGAGGATCTCACCGACTATCTGACCGAAGCGGGCGTGCGGGTTCGCTACATCCACTCTGACCTCGACGCGATCGAACGAATGGAAAACATTCGCGCACTTCGCCTGGGAAAGGTCGATGTTCTGGTTGGAATCAATCTACTCCGAGAGGGATTGGATCTGCCTGAAGTCTCTCTGGTTGCTATTCTCGACGCGGACAAAGAGGGGTTCCTGCGCAGTGAGCGGAGTTTGATCCAAACGGCGGGGCGGGCGGCACGAAACGCCCTGGGGCTTGTCGTACTCTACGCGGACAAGATGACCGGATCGATGGAACGAGCCATCGCGGAGATGAATCGGCGCAGGGACAAACAAGTCGCGTACAACGAGGAGCACGGGATTACACCGCGGACGGTGTCGAAAACGATCGACGAGATTCTCTCGGCGACGGCGGTCGCCGATGCAGCCGATGAGAAAGCAGCTCCAACGGTTGCGATCGAGAATCCCGGTCACCTCGACAATAATGAGTTCATCGATTTGCTCATCGCGGAAATGAAAAAGGCCGCCGAGAATCTCGAATTCGAAAAGGCTGCTTCCATTCGCGATCGAGTTCTCGAACTCAAAGGAGAGATCTAGATGTCCAGTGGTCCGACCACGCCCTCACCGGCCCGGGAGGGTATCCATCAACGCATCCGTCAAGTCGGCGAACTCGACACTCTCGCACTCGACAATCTCGTCCGACTTGCTTTGAATGAAGACATCGGTTCGGGCGACGCGACGACCCGCGCAGTGATCGACCCGAGACAAACGGCGCGAGCTCGGGTCTACGCAAAAGAGCAAGGCGTCCTCTCTGGACTCCGAGCCGCCTGGGCGGTGGTGCAGGCGGTCGACCCGGAGGTGCGGCTCGAAGTCGATTGTGAGGACGGGGATGCATTTGTTCCCGGCACGGACGTCCTGAACCTGCGAGGGCGGGCCCATTCGCTCCTTACGCTGGAACGTGTCTTCCTGAATTTCATCCAACAGCTTTCGGGAGTGGCTTCGTTGACCCGAAAGTACGTCGAAGCGGTCGAAGGGACGGGCGTGACAATCGTCGACACCCGGAAAACGACCCCCGGACTTCGCCTGCTCGAAAAGGAGGCGGTCCGCCACGGAGGCGGTGGTAACCATCGGATTGGGCTCTACGACGCTTTCATGGTCAAAGACAATCACATCGTGGCGGCGGGAGGAGTTCGCGAAGCGGTTGAACGCGTGCGGACCCATGGCCCCGATCTTTATCTCGTTCTCGAGGTGCGCACTCCCGAAGAAGTCGAGGAGGGCGCGGCTCTGGCCGTCGACCATCTCCTCCTCGACAACATGAGCCCCGACCAGATCAGCCAGTCCATTTCCACGATCCGCCGTGTCGAGTCCGAACGTGGACTGAGCCGAGCCTGGATCGAAGTGTCTGGGGGTATTCGCCTCGACACCGTGCGGGCCAAGGCTCTCCCGGGCGTCGATCTGATTTCGGTTGGCGCACTCACCCACTCCGCGCGGGCGGTCGACCTTTCACTCGAGCTCGAACTCGAACTCGGAGGCTAGCCGCGTTGCTTCTTCAGACGGGCCCGCCCCTGCCATCCTGTGCTTCGACCCAGTCACTCGCTCTCGCCCTCGCTGGGGAGGGTGCGAAGGAGGGGACAACCGTTTGGGCTCTGGAGCAGACCTCCGGAAGGGGGCGCGGCGTTCATCGCTGGGAGTCTCCGGCGGGGCACGGACTCTGGGTCAGTTTCATCCTTCGACCGCCGGCCCCGACTTCGGCCTGGCCGGTGCTGACCCCGCTTGTTGCGCTGTCCGCGGCCCACGCCATCGAAGATCTCGCCGAGGTCAGACTCGGCCCATCTCTGCCGGCCCCGCTGCGGGTCGGGATCAAATGGCCCAATGATCTCTTTGGCGCCCTGGGCAAGCTGGGTGGCGTTCTGGCCCAGGTCGTCGATAGAGCGGTGGTCCTGGGAGTCGGGGTCAATCTCACGCAACGCCCGGTCGACTTCCCAACCGAATTGCAGGGTCATGCGAGCTCCCTCGAGATCGAAGGCGTCCGCCGGGTCACCCCCCTGGAACTCCTGGAGCAATTCAACGTTCATTTGACGACGGCCTACGATAGCTTTCAGAATGGCGAAACGTCGTTTTTGAGGCCGGGGTTGCAAGCTCGATTCTATCTCCGAGACGCCGAGATCGAGATTGATGCCGGCGGAGGTGCCCGGGTCGGGAAAGTCATCGACGTCGGGAAAGCAGGAGAACTCTGTGTCCGAATCAACGGACGCGAGGAAATGATCTTTGGAGGTACCGTGACGCGGTTCGAGCTGGCGAGGCCCTGGAAACTCTAAATGCGTTGTCCAGCCTGTTCCCACGAAGAAGATAAGGTACTCGAGACGAGAGCGGTCCGGGACGGGGCCGCGATTCGGCGCCGTCGCTCCTGCCTCGATTGCGGACATCGTTTTACGACCTACGAGTACGTGGAGTCCGCCTCCATTCAGCTGGTAAAGAAGGACGGTCGACGCGAGCCCTTCCAACGCGAGAAGCTCTACCAGGGGATCGCCAAGGCCTGCGAAAAAAGACCGATTTCTCGCCCGATCATCGATGAACTCGTCGATCGGATCGAACGAGAACTCTTCCGCGTGAACCGTTCCGAGATCCAGAGTGATGATATCGGGCGAAAGGTAATGGAGGGACTGCGCAGTCTTGACCCCGTCGCCTACGTTCGCTTCGCGTCCGTCTATTTGAACTTCAGCGACCTCGATCAGTTCGTCGAGACGATCGAGCACATGCCCACGACGACCGGCCTCGATGGGGCCGAACCCGAGACTGGCGAGTCGAAATCCCCTTCGAAGTCGCCGAAACGAAGAGCCACTGAGGACGCGACCGAATGAAATCTCTGTTCAACAAGATCAAACAAGGCTTCAAGAAGACTCAGGATGTCGTCAGCGACGGGATTGCCCAGGTTCTGCAACGCAGTCCTCAGATCGACGAGGACCTCTACGAGGATCTCGAGGGCGTTCTTTTGGGTGGGGATGTCGGGCCGGCCACGACGGATCACCTCCTCACGGAACTTCGCAAGCAAGTGAAGAAGCAAAACCTGGAGAGTCCCCTCGAGCTGAAGGGCGCCCTCCGCGAGATCATGGAGGAAGTTCTTCGGGCCGGAGTCGTTGATACGATCGACCCTCTTGGTCCCTCCGATCACGCCAGTGGCCGCAAGGTCATCCTGATCGTTGGAGTCAACGGAGTGGGAAAGACGACGTCGCTCGCGAAACTCGCACATCGAGTTCAGCAGGATGGGCGCACACCCATCATCGCTGCCTCGGACACGTTTCGAGCTGCCGCCAGCGAGCAGCTCGAGGTCTGGGCCAATCGCCTTGGCGTCGACCTGGTCAAGAGTGAACACGGTTCGGATCCCGGAGCGGTCGCCTTCGATGGAATCCGCGCCGGCGAGTCGCGAGGGGCGGACGTGGTCTTCGTCGATACGGCGGGCCGACTCCAGACGCAGGTAAACCTGATGGACGAACTTGGCAAGATCCACCGGGTTTGCGGAAAGGCACTCGAGGGGGCCCCTCACGAGGTGATTCTCGTTCTCGACGCCACGCTCGGGCAGAACGCGATTTCCCAGGCCCGTCTGTTCTCCAAGGCGGTCCCGGTTTCGGGCATCCTGCTCGCCAAGCTCGATGGGACGAGCAAGGGTGGGGTGATCCTTGCTATTGCTCACGAGCTCGAGCTACCTGTCCGTTTCGTCGGAGTGGGTGAGCAGGCGGACGACCTGCTCGATTTCGACCCAACGACTTTCGCGGCCAGCCTCGTGGGAGAAGGGGAGCCGCAAACCGCTTCTGATTGATCGCCTCGCTCCCTGGCACGACTTTCGCTTCTCTCTCTTTGGTATCGATGCCTACTTCGACGCTTCGACGGGATTCCCGGGACGGAGTGCAGGCTATCCACAAGGAGGATTAAGTGCGTGTACGAGACGGGGCGCTCGACTTGCTCTCGATCGAGTCGAAGCCGACCGGGACGAGTGAGAAGAAGCCCGCACCGACCCGTCGGCCCGCGACGCCGAAGGTCGGCGTGACGACTCACTATCAGCGCGGAGAAGTCGTCAGTGCATGGTCGAGAGGCCGCAAACCACGTGAACGGATTCTCGAATCAAGCGCGCGGGATCTCACAGATGGAGAACTTCTCGCCGCCGTTCTCGGTACGGGATACGCGGGGGCCAGTGTTGCGGAAGTCGCCGAGAGTGTGCTGCGCGAACGTCCCCTCGAGATCCTGGGACGAATGTCGCCGCAGGAATTACGTCGGATTCCAGGACTGGGGCCGGCACGCAGCTGTCAGCTTCTCGCGGCCATTGAGATGGGCCGTCGCACACATTGGGGACGGCGCTCCGAGGATCGGCCGATCCGCTCTCCGGACGACGCGCTTCCCCTCGTACAGTCCTTTGCTTTTGCGCCGAAAGAGCACTTCGTGACCATTCTCCTCGACACCCGACACCGATCTCTCGGCCTGGAGATCGTGTCGATCGGCTCTCTGTCCGCAAGTCTCGTCCATCCGCGGGAGGTGTTTCGACCGGCCATCCTGCAAGGGGCAGCCAGCGTGATTCTTGCTCACAATCATCCTTCCGGTGACCCATCTCCGAGCGAGGAGGATCTCGATATCACTCAGCGCCTCATCAGGGTCGGTCAGCTGGTTGGGATCGAGGTTCTGGACCATCTCATTCTCGGGAGAGGACGTCCCTTTTCGATGCGAGAGGCGGGCTTGATTTGAACCGGGGTGTAGCTGGATCTTCCGCCCAAGCCGGGTTACGCTTTGCTCGAAGGTGTACCCATTGGAAGACGGTCCGTTTCAAGCGCGAAAAGAGAGGACTCCCCAGAGTGGCGAATGAAAAGAAATCGAACGTAGGGGCCGAGAACCCGGTTCGTTGGCCGATCGGCGCAGCGTTCCTGACCGTGGCCTTCCTCGCCTCAGTCATGCTGGTCATTCAGCACTTTGGAACGGCCTTACCCGGCTGCGGCCCCGAAAGTGCCTGCCACAGTCTCGCCCGAAGCGTTTGGGGTTCGATACCAGGCCTTGGCTGGCCCACCTCGTTTGTCGGCGTCGCCTACTTCGATGCGATGCTCGTCGCCTGGATACTCAGCCGCGGCCGGTTCGGAGGACCCCTTCGTGCTCTCCTCGGCCTCGGTGTGCTTGCCTCACTCGTTTTTCTCGGAGTCATGATCGTTGAGCAGCAGCTCTGCCCGTATTGCCTGATTGCGCACCTCGCTCACCTCGCTTTCGCCCTGTCTGTTTGGCGTGCTCCAGCGCTTCCATCGCCTTCCGTGGCCATGATGGCTGCGGTTGGGTCCTTTGTCGGGCTCACTCTCGTTCTGGGAATCGCGAACCAGATGACCAAGGATCAGCGCGAGTCAGCTGCGGAGAACGAGCGGGAGCGATCTGTTCGCCAGATGGTGGCGGCGGCCGGAGGGGATGCTTCGGTCGATCCGACCGGATTCTGGGCCGAGGCTGGATTCAAAGGCCGCTATCTTCACGGCCCGGAGTCCGCACCGATCCGCGTTGTCATGTTCACTGACTACCAGTGCCCGGACTGTCGACGCGTCGAGGGCGAGTTGCGAGCGATCATGGACAAGCGGACCGACCTCGCGGTGACGATCAAACACTTCCCGATGTGCCAGAGCGCCGGCGGGGGAGAGGTTTGCAACCGACACGTCAGCCGCACATTGCATGAGAACGCCTGCTGGGCCGCCCGTGCCGCCGAAGCGGCCGGCATTCTGGGAGGCGAAGAGGCGTTCTGGGAGATGCACTTCTGGCTCTTCGAGCGCAAAGGGATCTACTCACCAAGTCAGCTTCAGTCCCAGATTCAATCTCTCGGACTCGACGCCACCCAATTCGAGGATGCGATGCGGAGCGACGAGACTCTCGCCCGCGTCCACGCTGATGTCGACGAGGCCTTTGGCCTCGGGCTCCACTACACACCGATGATCTTCATCAATGGTGTAGAACTCAAAGGATGGAATGCCCGGACCGCTCTGGCGCGATCAGTCGACCAGGTTGGAGCGGCTAACCCCGCTCCGAAAAAAATGGGGAGCGATCGTCCCGTCCTCGCGCTCGCCAAATACGTTGGTGACTGGCAGGACCAGCGCAAGAAGACCCTGCCGGCCGACAAAGAAGAACGGATTTTTGGCGAGGCTGATGGTCAGGTCGAGGTTGTTGTCTTTGGCGACTACCAGGAGGAGAACTCCGCCCTCATCGACTCTCAAATTCGGGACTATCTGAAGGGGAATGAGGGGATCCGTTACAACTTCCGTCACTATCCGGTCGACCCGAAGTGCAACCGGGCCCTTCCGACGGGTGTACCGGAGTCGTCGATTCATCCCGACGCCTGCTGGGCCGCTTCTGTGGCCGAGGCGGCGGGCCGGGCCGGTGGAGCGGAAGCGTTCCAGAAGGCCCACGCCTGGCTCATGGAGAATAGCGCCAAGCTCTTTAAGCGTGATCTCGAGGGTGTGTGCGCCGAAGCGGGCGTTTCTCCGGCCGAGGTTGCGGAGGGCATGAAAGCCGCCGAAGTCGAGACGATCATTCTCGAGGACTGTCGCGCAGGGACCGCTACTTCCCTCACTTCGATTCCAGCTGTCTATGTCAACGGCCGCTGGATTCCCCGTCTCAAGCGAGACGGGGCCAATGTCATGGACGCCATCCTCGCTGCGGCGGGGAAAGAAGCGGCCGAGTCCAGATAGTCCTGTTCGATAGGCGTGAGGCGGGAGCCCAGCATCCGGCCGGTCTCCTTGACCGGCCGGGTAATTTTAGGGCGTGCCGAGGACCTCTGTGGCATCGACGGTCGCTGCCCATGTGTACCAGAAGGTGTCGAACCCCTGGAGCGGCTCACTCACTTCTGGGATCAAGGCCTCGGTTCGGATCCACGATTCCCCCAGATGATCGAGAAGCTTCCAGGAACCGTCCACGTTCAGTTGGAGCGAGCCATCGTTCTCCCGCACCAACTCCCCGGGAACGAGGGCAGCCCGGGTTGATGAAAAGAGGTGCTCGCCCGCGTCACGATAGACTACGACCCAGGTTGCGCCGTCCTCGCCAAGCGGAAATGCTGTCCCTCCTTCGCTGAGGCGATGGGGGACTACGAAGGGGCGATCCTTCCAACGAAAGGCGAAGATTGCTTCCTTTGGGGGGAGCCGAGTGTCTTCGATCTCGAGTCCCCGGAACGTCTCATCTGACGTGAAGTAACGGTCGTAGTGATTTTTCACGACGTGAGTTACGCCGTCGACGGAGAGGACTCCGGTTTCTGGGTGGCGAGCTTTCCAGTCGCCCCAGGTCGTCTTCTCGGCCGATGCGATTTCCCGCAGAGGCTCGTCATTCATCGGACCCTTCAGAGCCCGTCCCGCCATCATTCCCCACCAACTGTCTGTCTCTCGATCCCTCATGACGAGGGCTGCGTTCATGAGCCCACCAGAGGCTTCAAAACTAAGATCGCGTCCGCCGATTGTCCGGTCGTAGACCACGCCGGCATTGGCCAGGGGTCACCAGACCGCCGCGACGGGTTTCCCTCCTACGACATCGTTGACGACTTCATGTTGGTTCAGAAGGTTGAGACTGTAAGCCCTTGCGTCACCGTCGATCACGACTCCGAGTATCCAGGCATCGTCCGGGAGATCGGCCCGACCTGCCGGAATGAACTCCGGTTCGAAAATGGCCGGAATTCCTCCTCTGGGAAGGAGAATCTCCACACCTGCAGGAGGGACGTCCGCCGAAGGCTGGGCCGACACTGGGCCAACGGTCACGGTCGTCACCAGGACGAGGGCGCTGAGAGGAAGGGTCCGGATCAGAGATCGGATCGGCCGAGATCCGAACCCCATCGCTTCGATTCGGGCGACTGGCGACGTGCTCTGCGAACCTGAAAAGGGGGCCATTGGCAAGTCCTCCGAGACAAATGATTGCTAGCAGGAACCCGGTGGAGTCCAGGTGGATTCCGACAGGGATCCGAGGGGAGTACGGATGGTACTCGAATGTGTGCCCGTTTCCTTGAGAGAGGTTCGACGGTCCGCTATGGTTCCCCAGCACTTGCTGCAAATCGAAGAAGCGAGAATTGATGGAAGATTCCAGGGTACACAACTCGACGCCAGGGGTAACCGGTACGAACGGCCCTCGCGGGAGAAGCCTGAACGGGGGTAGCGAAGCTCCGTCCCGGGAATTCCTCATGCGGGTCCAATCGCGCGAACCGGCAGCTCTGGAAGAGTTCTTCGATCGCTACTTTCCTCGTATCTACGGATTAACTCAACGGATGTTGGGGGATCCGACTGCGGCGCAGGACGTGACCCAGGACATTTTCTTCAAGATCCACCGAGCTGCCGATCGGATAGATCCGGAGCGGGATCCGGGACCGTGGTTGACTGCGATTGCCTGCAACACGTGCCGGAAGTACTGGCGTTCGAAGGCGTATCGGATGGAGCGCCGGAGTGATTCCTTCGAGGACACACCGGGCTTGGACCAGCGCCTGCCGAGCGACGTGCCCGGACCCGAAGAGGTTGTGGTTGCGGAAGAAAGTGCAGAGAGAGTGCAGCAAGCGATCGCCACGCTTCCTGAGTCGCTTCGGGAGTCGATCCTGCTGCATGCCTATCAGGGAATTGGACACGAGCAGATTGCAGAAATGATGGGCGTGAGCCACGCGGCTGCACGCAAACGTTACTCGCGAGCCCTGGCCGAACTGGGCAAGGCATTGAAGGATCTTGGGGTATGACGGACGAACGGAACAAAGCCGAGCGCGCGCTCGAAGACTTGGTCCGGGACCTTCCCCCGGGACCCGCGGCTTCGCCCGAATTCGCGAAGAACCTCCGCGCGTCCTTCTCGGCGGGCTCGATTGAAGCGGGCTCTTTTGTCGACGACTCCGAAGTCGATCCCGCGGATCTGACTGGCGTTTGGTCCGAGGAACTCGACGACGGCACCGCGCTCGATGACACAGTGCCCGGACGAATCAAGGATTCCGGTCCCTTGTCGAGCCCTGCAGCCGCGGCGGGGGCGACATCTAGCTCAACAGGTCCGGCGAAGCACACTGGGCGAGTCTTCGCCTTCCCGGTCTGGGCCCAGGCCATGACACTGGCTGCGGCCGTGGCTCTGATCGTCTTCGTCCAGAATGCCAATCGCGGAGCAGGTCCCGAGCAGTTCCAGGCTCGAGGAAACGGAACCATCGAAATCGACGGGAAGACCTTTGCCCTCTCCGAGTTGGACGCCTTTCGTTCCCTGCTCGAGCCGGGGACGGCGATCCATGTCGAGGGAGATATGTCTGCGCTTCTCGACTTCGTCTATCCGGGCTTCATGGCAGTCCAAGTCACTCCCGGGGTCGAGATGACCATTCCCGAACCGGCGGGCCGTTGGTTCGATCGGACGGCTAGTTTTGGTGTGGACCACGGAGAAGTCCGAGTCGTGACCGGCCCCGATTTTGCGGGAGCGGACCTGTCCATTCTCGCCCCCGGAACCGAAATCGAGGTAACCGGAACGACCTTTGCAGTCATCTGCTCTCCCTGCAGCACTTGTGTGTGTGTCCTGGAAGGTACGGCGCAGATGAAGGATGAGGACGGCAAGGTGCAGCCAGTGCGTCCCGGTCGCCGTCAGACCTTCTTCAACGACAATGACGATCCGCCGTTCGAGGAACCGATTCGGGGAGAAGAGCGGATGAAACTGGAGATGTTCCGGGACTCGGCCGTGCCCCGACTGCGGTCAGAAGAGCAGAAATAGCGTTCGACAAACCACGGCCGACTGTCAAAAGTGGGACGACGGACGAAACGGGACGACGGACGAAACGCCAGCGGGACGTGCGACACGCGCGGATCCTGATGTTCGATCGGGACCCGCCTCTACCCGCCGCAGCCGCACCTACTCGAGAATAAACGTCACCTTCATGACCACGCGGTACTCGGTGATCTTTCCGTCGGCACAGAGGATCTTCTGACTCTCGACCCAGGCGCCCTTGACGTTCTTCAGGGTCTTGTGGGCACGCTCGATACCATTTTCCAAGGCATCGTCGAAGCTCTTGGGCGAAGAGGCAATAATCTCAGTTACGCGAGCGATCGACATCGTCGACTCCTTTCGATTCCGTTTTCTTCAATTTTCGGTGCTTGGTATCGCACGAGTCGAAACCAATGGTCACACCGAAACTGACTTTGGGTATCCCGACCGGAAGGTCTCAGGGGGGATCAAAACGTTCGGACCGAACCGAAGCGTCAGACCGTTCAGAGTTCTCGACTTCGGCTCGATCCTCACAACTCAGAAGGATACAGAGGAATGATCAAATTAACTAGTGTGGCCTCCGTAGCGGCCCTGCTCGTGGCTGGATCGGCCACCGCAGCTACCTACACCATCAAGGTCGAAGATCTCGTCGCAGGAGGTCCAGAGACGGGACAACCCATGACCCCACCCGTGGCGGTCGTTCACGACGCCAGTTTCGCGCTTTTTGAGATCGGTGCACCTGCCTCGCCAGGTGTCGAGATTGTGGCGGAAGAAGGCAATCCCGCACCTCTGGTTGCCGAGGTCGACGGCTTACCCGGAGTTTCTTCCGCGGTCGTCGGCAGCGCCGGCCCGTTCTTCGACACGGTTGAATTCGAGGTAACGGCGGAGGCCGGCGACCTGCTTTCGATCGTTTCGATGTTTGCCCGTTCCAACGACCTCATTACCGGCATTCACGATGTCGTGCTTCCGGCCGGCGGAGAGATGGTCTTCCTGACGAACACCTACGATGCCGGAACCGAAGAGAACTCCGGCCTCGTCGCCCACATTCCCTTCTACGGGAATGCGAATGCCGGAATCGAAGAGGACGGTGTCATCACGATGATCAACGCCTACTCGGTTCTTGATGATCCAGATGCCGGTCAGATCGACTACAGCTTCCCACCGGCTGCGCGCATCACCATCACCGTCGGCGACCCGACTCCGGTCGAAGAAGCTACCTGGGGTTCGATCAAGAACCTCTTCCAGTAGACCTGCCTTCTCGACCTCTCTCGCATCGCGGCCTGCCCAGCCCAGGCTGTGGCGGCACTCAGGCGGCGATGTCGAGAGGGGTTACCACACAGTGCACGGGGGCACACCTCTGGTGTGTCCCTTTCTTTGTGGTTGAGCGATTCGTGTCGAAAGAACGCTAGTCGTAGCGAACGCCGTTGTGCTCGATCCAACCACTCTCGTGGTTCCGTCCCAAAGCACG
>Ga0315338_1001203_pt1 | contig 35899 bp, 25 predicted proteins | sample ASW8metaG_FD_204518 | JGI IMG/M metagenome (GOLD analysis project Ga0315338, IMG submission 204518) | Ammonia-oxidizing marine archaeal communities from Monterey Bay, California, United States - ASW #8 | ecosystem: Environmental > Aquatic > Marine > Coastal | place: USA: California | collected... | reverse complement strand
GTCACCAAATGGGCGTCCGGTTTATGCAGCTTTCCTATAACAACCAAAGTCTGCTTGCGACTGGTTGCTATGAGAAGGAAGACTCTGGCATCACGCGGATGGGGCGTCAGGTGATCCGAGAAATGAACCGGATCGGCATGGTCGTCGATACAAGCCACTCAGCTACGCGTTCGACTCTGGAGGCCATCGAAATATCGGAGCGCCCGACTGCCATTACCCACGCCAACCCGACTTTCTGGCATCCAGCTCTACGCAACAAATCAAACGATGTATTGAAGGCATTGGCTAACAGCGGTGGCATGCTGGGGCTATCTCTCTATCCGCATCATCTGAAGGGTAAATCGGAGTGCACCCTTGAGGATTTTTGCGCCATGGTAGCGCGGACAGTGGAGTTGATCGGAGTCAGGCAAATTGGTTTCGGTAGTGACTTGTGTCAAGACCAACCCGACACGGTCGTCGAATGGATGCGCAACGGAACGTGGACCCATGATACCGACTATGGTGAAGGCTCTACGGGAGAAGCCGGATTTCCGATGCAGCCCAATTGGTTCCGCGATAATTTAGGATTCGGTAACATCCTTCGGGGATTGCGGGATGTTGGTTTCTCAGAACAGGAGATTGCCCGGATCGCGGGCGAAAACTGGCTGGATTTCTTTGAACATTGCTTCGGACCCGAGGAGAGTACGAAATGACAGCCCAAGCAGCCGTCGTTGCGACCGAAGTACAATTGCGGCCGCCGGCTGAGGTTATGCGGCTGGACCGTATGGGCGCGTCGTTCCAGACGCGGATCAGCTTCACGCGGCGCTTGATCCGGCGCATGCACCGCGAGCGTTGGCGCATCGAGCGGACGCGCTTCGACCTGGATGACAAGGGCTATGGCACGGCGCTCTATGTGGTGACGACGCCCGAATGTTGCTACAGCCTCGTCTGCTTCTCGCATTACCTTGAGCCCGAGCAGCGCACCGACCGGGTCATTGCCGAGGCCTGGGACGCGACCTTCTCGCTTTTCGACGGCGTGCCCACTGTCGCCGATATCGAACGCCTGGCAGAGCAGACGCCGAAGCAGGAAGCTGGGCGCTTTCAAGCGTCCGAGTTGGTCCTGGGCCGTGCCAACAAGAGCTTGCGGCTGTTCGGCCGCGTCGTCGACAGCCTTGCCCAAGGCAACCAGCCCGATGCGAACGCCATCAATGCGGTTGGCTATCTGATGCGCAGCACAGCTGTCTATGCTAACGGCAAGTTCGGCATGGCCGATCGCACGCGCTACGCTGACCGGCCGGAGCTCGCGCCGCCTTATCAGGCCGAAATGTTGACGGTCTACCTGATCCGCGGCTTCACCCTCGATTTGGTCGAGCATCTGGCGAGCTGTAGAGACCCCGATCGCGCCGTCGCTCTCGATCGGCGCCTCAAGCGCCACCTCGGCATCGGCAATGCAACGGGCCTGGGTATGGCGCCGTTCCTAGTTAGCCATCCCGTGTTGATCCATAATTGGTTTCAAGCGCGCGAGACCGCACTCGCGAAGATTCGATCCATTGAGGTCGCAACGTCCGACCGGCAAGCACGCTTCCGCGTCCTGCTCGCCCAGACAGAACGGCACGTTGCCGAGTGGAGCACCGGCGACGAACGTCAAACGGCCCGCATCGCTGCCTTGCGTGAGGATCTTCGACTGGTGACGAAGTGGGCAGCCGAAGGTAGTGAGATTTTCCACAGGCCGGCACCGTGGGACGCCCTTTACAGGCGGGCGCAGGGCGCCGTCTCTATCGAAGGCCAAGAGCTTCTCGTGTCACTGCTCTTCGAGCCCTATCCGGAATTGATCGATGAACTGGGCGAGGCGCTTCAGGTCGATCATGAGGAGATTTTTGATCCGAGCATGACGGTGGCGGAGATGTGCGCGATTGTCGAGAGTCATTATAGCTGGGCGCTCGCCGTCGATTTTGCCGATCCGCAGGAAAGCCAATATTTTTGGTACTACTCGGAAGAGAAGATCGAGCCACGCCGTGGCACACGCCGCGGTGAGCCCGGTGTAGAGAAGGAGATGAAAATTGCGGTCGCCCGCGACGTCCATGCCTTTCGCGTAGCGCTTGGTGAGGCGCATGGCGACGAAACCATGGCAGCATTCCTGATGCGTCACGCCGAGCTCCGCCATGTCGCGCGGCGCGTTCAGATCGGCGCCCACTATGCCTACGCCGAGATTCAGGGCAACGTAATCTCCGAATCGTGTAGCCCCATTGATATCCTGCGCGGCAAGCTCGCCTTCTTCGGTGCCTCTAAGTTCGACCCCAAATCGGATCTCTGGACCCGAATCACCATGTATCAAGGAGCACCGCTCGATGACGAGCTCGATGCCGGCGATGCTGATGATTGGTGCTTCCCGGTCAAGCCGGTGATCGTGACATGCACGTCTCTCTGAGCGAAATCCAGACCACCGTCTGCAAAGCAGCTCTGGCAGTTGGCGTGCCGCTCGGACTCGGAGAGGACGCAGGCTGGGCAGCACGACATATGATGTTGATCGGATTCGGATCGTTTGCCGTCTTTGTTGACGCCCTTGATGCCATCGAAGGGGGGCGGTCAACGGGGTTCGACGCGGACCGTGCTATTGACGGAAAATTTGGCCCAGAGCCAACCGGTTTACTCTTGTCTGCGATCCGAGCAGGCCCTTCAGCTTGCGATCTTGTTACCTCGACTGCGGCTACAGATATCAAATTTTCACCTATCACCCTTACCGCAGTCGATGTACCCAGCGTGATTCTCTTCGAGATCCTCGCTGCCACAGTGGGTATGGATCAAGGCCAGTGCGTCACCTGGACTACGGGCGACAGAGGCAGATTTGAGGCGATCTGTTGGCGTGGCTCGCTAGTGTTGATTAAAGGGACGCCGGAGGATCTGCTCGTACCAGACCCGGCCGATATCACCATGCATTTGGTGGCAAGGAAACCACCGGAGCGAGGCATGACTGTCAATCAGTGCATTCAACGTGAAGCTGTCGAGATCGACGCGGCAACGTGGCACCGCGTTACGACCTATGCCGATCGCCTGTTGGTCGTTGCTACCGAAACCTCGCGACTAATCGGCGCAGGTGCTGGCGGTGTCATTGACGTGGATTGAGAGAGGCATCGGGCGTAAAGCATGGCAAGAATGGGGCATGACGGGATTTGTTAGAAGGGGACCCGACCGCCGCTTAAAACTGGCGCAAAACAGATTGATCATGATCAGCCCCATGCGCGCCAAGGTAGTTGGCCCGCTGCTGCTCAATCTCGTCTCTGCCATCCGGGTTTCTTTCGGGACCGATCTTCACCCACGCTTCATCCAGGCGCTTTAGTTCCGCCACAAGCCTGATGCAGCGCTCCTCCAGATTTTGGTTGGCGGCTCTAGTGTCAGTGGGACGGTTGCCCTTTGGAGGCATCTAACCCGACTTACGCTCATTCAGGCGCACGACCGTGTGAGCACTAGCCGTGCTGAGATCGCTGGCACAGTGTTTGGCCCATTCCTCCATCAATCGCTGGCGCTTCCCGAAAAGATCACCGCGCCGGTAGGCTGCTTCCACCTTGTCGCTGATTGCGTGGGCGAGGGATTTTTCAGCTACCTCGCGTGCGAAGAGGGGAGTAGCCCGGTACCGAGCTACGCCCCTCTAGCAGACTACTGCACAACCGCCATCTGCCATGGCGGCTGGGGAGGAATGGGATAGTGCCTCGTGAAAGCGGCTGAAATATGGGCGAATTAGGGCTTTTTCGAGGCAAGAGAGCATGGTTGGCAAGGCCCGGTAGTGATCCTGCGACCGTGACCCATTAGCCTCATCCGCCTGATTTGCGGTACGCTTCGCCCAATGAGATAGCTGACCGCCACCTTCTGGATGATCCTTGCCGCGCTTCTTGGAAGGGGGGGGGGCCGAGTTGGGGAGCTGACTCGGCGCTTTCTGGTAGGAGTGGGATGCGTACGGCAAAGGAAACTACGCAACCACCTGCGTGAATGAAAACCTCTCGCAAAACAGAGATTTGCCCTTGCCCAGTTTAGTCTGAATGTGATGTACGGCGCTGGGAAGGGATTTTTCCAAAGCCATACGACTGCGGTGAAGTGGTGTTGACTACACTAGCTTTGTTCAATGAGGACGTGCGTAACACACTGCCATCTGACCCCGGAGTAAGTTTATGAATGTTACGATGCTTCCCAGCAAAAATATCCGAAATGATCCAGCCCAATGGCAGGCTCGCATTGACTTAGCCGCCGCCCACCGTCTCGCAGCCAAGGACGGGCTGAATGAAGGAATCTTTAATCACTTTACATTGACCGTACCAAACACTAACGATCGTTATTATCAAATTCCATTTGGCCTGCATTGGTCCGAAGTCTCGGCCAGTTCCTTCTTGGAAGTCAGCTACAACGGAGAATTACTTTCCGGAGAAGGCGAAATCGAACGCTCGGCCTATTGTATTCACGCGCCCATGCACCGGCTTTCTAAAGAGGCTTCCTGCGTCCTGCACACCCATATGCCGTTCGCCTCGGCCCTTACCCGTTTAAGGGACCAGCGCATTTTGCCTGTTGGACAAACCGAATTATCCGTGTCCATGCAGACCGCCTATGACGACCACTATGCGGGCCCAGCTTCTAATCCGGAGGAAGGAAAGCGCCTTCTGGAGGTTCTCGGCAATAAAACTATCCTACTGATGGCCAACCACGGCGCTGTTACCATCGGACGTACAGTGGCTGAGGCATATAATCGTTTATATTATCTGGAGCGTGTAGCACAAGTACAGCTATACGCTATGTGGACGGGGCAGCCCCTGCGAGTTCTAAGTCAGGAGGTCGTCGACAAGACTATCGCCGAATTTAGAAGCTCTCCCACTTACTACGGCCGTTCCAATGCCGAAAATCATTTTGAGGCACTGAAGCGCATGCTCGATCGGGAGCAGCCGGACTACAAGGAATAGGCCACGCATGCCTTCACAAAGGTGGAATGAGAATGGTAGGGAATTGAGAGACTTGGTTGCGAAGAGGATGACCCACTCTCAAACCGAAATGGCCTACCGCCCAATCAACAGCCATCGTGGAGCATGCGAGAGATGACGCGGGGTTTTCTCAATCGTCAGCTGAAGTAAGCGCTAGCAGCACATGTTGCGCCTGCCGTCTCCGGGGACTGCTAATCCGGTCATGAACGAAGCATCGTCGCTTGCGAGAAAGGCGATCACGGCCGCCACCGGGTCACCAACAAATTATCATGTGTGGCACTCACTGCAATAGCCTTTGGTGTTAGAGCTCATGACTCTCCATTTTATCGGCAACATACTCCGCCTGACGAATGGCAAGAGCAACGATTGTTAAAGTCGGATTTCCTGCCATTGATGATGTAAATTGGCTGCCATCCGAGACGAATAAATTGTCGACGTCATGGCTTTGACCCCAACGGTTAACAACGCCTTGCGAAGGGTCGCCCGCCATTCTACAGGTGCCCATGTTATGGGAGGCCGGTAAAGCAGGGCCCTCAAACACACGCCTCGCCCCGATTGAATTGTAGAGCTCACGCGAGCGTTTATATGAGTAATTTTTCATAGCAAACTCATTGGGATGATCATCGAGGTGGAGACTAGGCGTCGGCAGACCGTACTGGTCCTTTTCCGACGAATGAAGAGTGACACGGTTGGTTTCAAGTGGCATGTCTTCCCCTAACAAGATGACGTTCGCGATATGGTCAAAAGACTCTACCCATCCGGTATAAGCTTTCCCCCATCCCTTGGGATCGAGAAAGGCTGCGTAAAATGGCAGGCCTAATGCAGAGATAGCTGAATAATACCCGCCAACAAACCCTCTGTTGGGGTCGTTTCGTGCTTCATCTCTTATCACCCCTGCCACTATCGCGCCGCGATGGTAGTTGACAGGTTGTTCGAACTCTGCGTACACAAATCCAAACATGTGGCGCATGTAATTCTTACCGACCTGGCCAGAACTGTTGGAAAGTCCGTCGGGGAAGACATTGCTATCCGAGTTAAGTAAGAGGCGAGGCGTCTCAATAGAATTTCCAGCGACACAGACAACACGAGCCTTTTGTAACTGGTTATTACCATCAGAGTCTGCGTAAAGAACTCCCGTTACGCGCCCATCAGCGCCATGTTCAATACGAAGTGCCATGCAATTGGGTCGAATTTCGCAACGGCCGCTTGCTTCGGCCTTCGGAATTTCGGAGTTCATAGTCGACCATTTAGCACCCGATTTACAGCCCTGATAACAGAAACTAATTTGGTCGCACGCATTGCGGCCATCACGTGGCTCCGTATTGATGGCCAAGTTATTGGTATCAAACTGGCTATAACCGAGTCGCTTTGCACCTGCAGCCATCACCTTATAATTATTGTTTTCTGGAAGTCTCGGAATCCCATGAGTCCCGCTTACTCCCATTTTTTTTTCGGCTCGATCATAGAAAGGAGCCACATCTTCGAGTGAAAGAGGCCAGTCAAGAAGATTAGCCCCCGGCACCCCACCGTACGTCGATAGTGTTTTGAACTCATAGTCCTGGAAGCGCGGACACATCCCAGCCCAATGCAGTGTCGAACCCCCGACACCTTTGCACACCCATGTGGGGGCTTTCGCAAAATTCTTTGCAATCGGTGAAGATCCAGTTGTTGAGCGTTTATCGTTCCAAGTAATCTTGTCGTACATAGCCCATTCATCGTTCTCTATATCATTCTCACTAAACCGCGGACCCGCCTCGATCACTACCACATCAATGCCTTTCTGGCAGAGCTCGTTGGCAAGCGTGCCTCCGCCGGCGCCCGAGCCGATGATCACGACGAGCGAATCATCTTCCTTTTCAAATGTCACTGCCGGTACGTCATCATTGTATTCTTTAACCATGACCGCCTACCCCTTAAATCAAAGGTTGTCCGCACGCATCGTTTAGTAATATATTCAGCCTGTTTAGTAGACAAGGTGACTATGTTTAACGTCAGGTTTCCGGCATACTCAGATGGAAACGTGCTCCCGTCTGATACAAATAATCTGGGGGCCTTATGGCTTTTCACCCATAGGGTAGTTACGTATAACAGGGATCATCGGCCATGTGGTAGGTCTCCATATTATGGCTAGCAGGAAATATTCTCCACTCTACGACTTTTCGATCACCAGCTGGTTTATACATCTCAACCCCCTTCTTTAGGGCATAATTCTGCGACGCCAAATCATTGGGCGGTCCAGTTGATCAGTCAGGGAGTGGGTTGTATCAGAAGACGAGAGATCGAGCCGAGTACGGCTTGCCTGAAAATGAATTGACCGGCAGGGAAGGGTATCGTCATGAGCGATCGTTCTGATTCTGGTTTCCGTGGACATCCGGGGCGATCCGATGCGGCGGCGCCCAGCGGCGGCATCGGGCCGCGCTACAGTCCGCGTCCGATCGGTGCGTCGGCGGCTGCAGTGCGGGGAGCCGGCGCGGGATCCAGCCTGCCCGAGACCAGTGCGGGCGCGACGGAACGCTCGGGGTCAGGCGGCGGCAAGAAGGACATTCTGTGCGCCATCGGCATTGACGTTGATGCGGTGGCCGGGCAGATCGGCTCCTATGGCGGTGGCGATTCGCCCAGCGACATCGGCCGTGGCGTGTTTTCGGCCGAGATCGGCACGCCGCGCATGTTGGATATGCTGAAGCGCGCGGACCTGCGCACCAGTTGGTTCATCCCCGGGCATACTATCGAGACCTGGCCCGACATCATGACGCGGGTGGCCGACGAGGGGCACGAGATCGGCCTGCACGGCTACACCCACGAGAACCCGGTGCAGATGACGCCCGACCAGGAGGCTGTGATCCTCGACAAGGGCATCGAGCTGATCGAGAAAATCTCGGGCCGCACGCCGAGTGGCAACGTCGCGCCGTGGTGGGAGATGAGCCTCGCGACACCACAGCTCTTGCTTGAGCGCGGTATCAAGTACGACCACAGCCAGATGCACAACGACTTCACACCGTTCTGGACCCGGGTCGGCGAGTCATGGACGCTGATCGACTACGGCAAGCCGGCCCACACCTGGATGAAGCCGATGGAGCTCGGCACCACCGTGCCTATCGTGCAGATCCCGGCCAGCTGGTACCTCGACGACCTGCCGCCGCTGATGTTCATGAAGAACGTGCCCAACAGCCACGGCTGGGTGAACCCGCGCGATATCGAGGAGTGGTGGCGCGATCAGTTCGACTGGGTCTACCGCGAGATGGACTACGCGGTGTTCACCCTGACTATCCACCCCGACATCTCGGGCCGGCCCCAGGTGTTGCTGATGATCGAGCGGATGATCGAGTACATCTCAAGCCACTCCGGCGTGCGCTGGCACACCTTCGACGAGATCGCCGACGACTTCATCAAGCGCCAACCGTTCGTCGGCGGCCCCGCGCGGTCGACTGCCGCCGCCGGCTAGCGCTTTAGGACGGGCCGCCGGTCGACGGCGATCTCGGCCGCGGCCGGCCGGGACGCCAGCCCACCCGAAAGGCGCGCACCATGCGATGCAGGAGATAGAACGCGACCGCGAGAATAAACAGAAATATAATCGAGAGCAGTCCGCCGCCGAACACCGGCCCGCTGGTGAGGCGGGCCGACCGTTCGGCGGTTACCTGCCGGGCTGCGGGACGATCCGCAGATACGGCTTTGGTGACTTCCACCCACCCGGGTACTTTTCCTTGGCCTTCTCGTCCGAAACTGCGGGAACGATGATGACATCTTCGCCTTGTTTCCAGTTCACGGGCGTCGCGACCTGATGCTTGGCCGTCAACTGGCACGATTCAAGTAGCCGCAGCACCTCATCGAAGTTGCGGCCCGTGCTCATTGGGTAGGTGAGCATGGCCTTGATTTTCTTGTCCGGTCCGATGACGAACACCGAGCGCACGGTCGCGTTGTCGACCGGCGTTCGACCCTCCGACGTATCGCCCGCGTCGGCCGGGAGCATGTCATAAAGCTTGACCACCTTCAGCTCAGGGTCGCCGACCAGCGGGTAGTTCACCGCATGACCCTGCGTTTCCTCGATGTCGCGCAACCACCTCACGTGATCGCTGACACCATCGACACTCAGGCCGAGGATCTTACAGTTGCGTTTATCGAACTCCGGTTTGAGCCCAGCCATGTAACCGAGCTCGGTGGTGCAGACCGGCGTGAAATCCTTCGGGTGCGAAAATAGGATTGCCCATCCGTCTCCAATCCACTCATGGAACCCTATGGTTCCCTCTGTCGTCTCCGCAGAGAAGTCGGGGGCTTCGCTATTGATTCTGAGTGCCATCCTGTCCTCCTGGGTATACTTCGGTGCATGGTACGTTACTGTTCCAGGGCGGTCTACGAGGGCATATCGAGGGCAAGCCCCATCGATGAGTTCGGCGCGTGCGCGTGCGCTCGGTTGGCGGGTGTGATCGGCGCCGCGTCAAAATGTCCGTTCTCCCTCGCTCTTGATTGATCAAGGGTTAATCACGAAAATGCAGCCTCACATAATCAACAAATAGGCAGGTCGGGGAATCGAGATGGAAGTACGCAACAAAACAAACGCGAAACGGGCGGGCGGCATGACGGGCCGGCGCTTTTTCCTGAAGTCGACGGCGGCCTTGGCGGGCGCTGCCACGCTCGGCTGGGGGCGCAGATCTCACGCGGCGGACGAGATCACGGTGTTTACGTGGGAGACCTACCACGAGCCGCCATGGGTGAGCGCCTACACGGAAAAGACCGGCGTCAAGGTCAACGTGGTCAACACTGGCTCCGTCGACGAGATGTACTCCAAGACCCGGTCAGGCGCGATTGAACCCGATATCATCCTGGTGGATAGCGGATCCATCCCGCGTTACGTGAAGGCCAACCTGCTGGTCCCGTTCGATGCCTCCAAGGTTCCCAACGCCAAGAACGTGACCTCCAGCCTCGACTGGCAGAGCATGAACACGATCGACGGTGAACTCTATGGTGGCATCCCCTACAACTGGGGTACGCAGCCGCTGATGTACCATACGGAAAAGGTCGTGCCGGCCCCGGATTCTTGGGCGGTCCTGTGGGACACCAAGTACAAGGGCAAGGTCAACATGTTTGACGATTCGTACGTCACGATCCCGATGATCGCTCTCTATGTCGGGGCCAAGGATCCCTTCAACCTCACCGATGATGAGTTCAAGAATGTCCGGGAGGCGCTCCGCGAGCTACGTCCCCAGATTCGCACGATTGCCAAGGGCTTCGATGACGCCACCAGCATCTACAGTGCCGGCGACGCCGTCGTCGGCTATTGCCAGAACATCGCCGTGGTCACCGACCTGGTCGAGCGCGGCGTACCGTTTGCGTACTCCTTCCCCACCGAGGGCACCCCCTCCTGGGTCGACAACTTCGTCATCACCGAGCGGGGCGACCGCCAGGCGGTGTACGACTTCTGCAACGAATGTCTGACCTTGCCATGGCAGTCGGAGTTCATACAATTTTCTGCCAACAACGGGATTCTGTCTGAGACAGACGCGAGAACGGCCAACGTCTCCGAGGACATTCTCACGAAGACCAATATCGTTGATCAGAGCATGGCAGGCTTCTTCGATAGCTTGGTATTCTTCCAGCCGCCCGAGGATTTCGACCGACGCCTCGAGATCTGGAATGAGTTCAAGGCGGGCGGCTAAACGGCTCTAGCGGATGGCGGTCCCCGGGGTGTCGATGTCCCGGGGACCCACGGCCGTTTACAGTGCTCCAAAGACAGGCGCCTCGATGACTGAGGCGGTGACCGTCCCGACGACCGCGACCGATGCGGCGACGCCAATCGTACGTCTTGACGGCGTCTCGAAGACTTACGATCAAAACCGGGTGCGGGCTCTTGGCCACGTCGAATTGGACATCGTGGCCGGCGAGTTCTTCTCCCTGCTAGGTCCGAGCGGATCGGGCAAGACCACGTTGCTGCGACTGATCGCCGGCTTCGAGGAGCCCGACACCGGCCGTGTGTTCATCGACGGCGCCGACGTGACCCTGACGCCGCCTTATCATCGGGACGTCAATACCGTCTTCCAGAACTACGCGCTGTTTCCCCACATGACGGTGGCGGAAAACCTCGCCTATCCCTTGAAGATGAAGCGCGGGGGCGGCAGCGGCCACGCTCGTCGCGTCGACGATCTGCTGGCTTTCGTTGACATGGGGGGCTATGAGGGGCGCCTGCCCCATCAGCTCTCGGGCGGGCAACGGCAGCGGGTAGCTCTCGCCCGTGCGCTCATAGCGCGCCCCAAGGTGGTATTGCTCGACGAGCCGCTCGGCGCGCTCGACCTACAACTGCGCGAGCAGATGCAGACTGTTCTCAAGCGCCTCCAGCGCGAGGTCAACATCACGTTTGTGTATGTCACGCACGATCAGGGCGAAGCGCTTTCCATGTCCGACCGCCTGGCCGTGATGCACGATGGCGAGGTGCAGCAAATCGGAACGCCGGAGGAGGTCTACTACCGGCCGGACACGCGCTTCGTCGCTGGCTTCATCGGGCATTCGAACCTGATCGATTGCCAGATAAAGCGCTCGTCACAGGGCTGCGAAGCGCGGGTTGGCGATGTCGTCCTGAAGCTGGACGGGGACCACGCGGAACGCGGCGTTACCATCGCCGTGCGCTGGGAAGCGATCGAGATCGGCGGGGACAGTGGCGGCCCCGAAGGCCGCAGCGCCGAGAACGGCGGCCCCGAAAGCAGCGGAGAGAGTCGCCTTGAGGCCACGGTGGAGACCACGGTCTTCCATGGCGAGACACACGAGGTGACACTGCTTATAGGCGATCTGCGCCTAACGGCATTGGTCCCGGCCAAACGTGACATCCGTTTTGACAGCGGCCAGCGGGTCCGGCTCGCGATCAACCCCGCCGATGTCGTAGTCCTCCGTGACTAACGCCAGCCATTCGGCGCGGCGCGGCCGCATCTCCGCCAGTCTTGGCCGGCTGGTCCCGATGGTGCCGATCTACGTTTGGCTCATCTTGCTGATCGTGTCGCCCAACCTTCTTCTCGTCATCGCCAGCGTCTGGAAGAACGACGGCGGCGTGATGATCCGTGAACTCACGCTCGTCAACTATGGCAAGGTGCTCGATTCGAGCACCTATCGGCTGTTGATCGTCCGTACGCTCTATACGGCACTTGGCGCTGCGCTGCTTGCCGCCCTGATCGCCTATCCGATGGCTTACTTCGCCAGCCTCAAACTCCGCCGCCACAAGATGATGGCGGTGCTGTTGGTCGTTATTCCGCTGTGGGTAAGCCTGCTGATCCGGGTGTTCGCCTGGCGCATGATCCTCGGTGAGAATGGGGTCCTGAATTCGTTTCTGGTCGACGTCGGCATTCTGGACGAGCCTTCCGAGGCGTTTCTCTACACCCGCTTCACCGTTTTTCTCACCTTTACCTATGTCGCCATCCCTTACGTCTTCATCACCGCCTACACGGCGCTGGAACGGGTCCCGCGCAATCTGATCGAGGCCTCGCACGACTGTGGCGCGGGCCGTTGGCGGACCATTGCCCATGTCATCTGGCCGCTTTCGCGACAGGGGGTCGCCATCGGTTTCGCGCTGGCCTTCCTCATCGCCGTCGCCGACTACGTGACTCCGTCCATGGTCGGCGGGCTGGATGGCACGATGGTCGGCATGGTGATCGCCTCGCAGTTCGGACTCGCGGGCAACTGGCCGCTCGGTGCGGCGATGGCGATTACGCTCTTATTATTTGTCATTCTGTTCATCGCGCTCATCGCGCGACTGGCAATGGTTAAGGGCCGGCTCGAGGCAACCCCCGGTATGACCATACCGGCCTCGACGCGGAGGCTACGGACGTTTCCCGAACATGTACGGCATATTGGATCGTGGGCCCTGTTCGCGCTGCCCTATCTGTTTTTGTACACGCCGCTCGCCGCCGTCGCGATTTTCTCGTTCAACGATTCCAAGATCCCCTCACTGCCTTTCGTGGGCTTCACGTTGACATGGTACGATGCCCTTTTCGCGGATGCGGAGATCGGGGCGGCGCTATGGCGCTCGGTGTTGGTCGCGGGCAGCGCGGTCGCCATCGCGCTGACGGCAGGTACCTCCTTTGCCCTCGTCTTCGCGGGGCGCCGTCGTCGGGCGGCTGGCGTGCTGCTGGGTGGGCTGTCGTTGCCGGTGGCGCTGCCTGGCATCGTCCTGGGCGTGTCACTCGTCATCGCCTTCCAGATCTTCGCGATTGGTCCGGGCGTGCATCGGGTGATCGTCGGGCACCTCACCTTCGTGATGCCGATCGTCATGCTCATTGTGCTGTCGCGACTGCGGCTGCTCGACCCGAGCTATGTCGAGGCGTCGATGGACCTGGGCGCGAATCGATTGCGGACATTCATACATGTCGTCTTCCCGATGATTTCGAGCGCGTTGATCGGGGCCGCCCTGCTCGGCTTCACGTTGTCCTTCGACGAGATCATCGTGACGTTTTTCCTGACCGGCGTGCAGCCCACGCTTCCCGTGTATGTGTGGAATCAGCTGCGTTTTGGATTCACACCGTCGGTCAACGCCATATTCACCTGCATCGGCGTCGCGTCATTCGTGATTGTCGTGATCGCAACGCGCATCCTGCGCCGCGAAGTCGGCGCTCGCGAACGCGCCGCTCTTCCGGCAAGTGCGTGACGGCGGCACCGCAAATCGACCTGAACAGGGGGACGTCCATTGGCTGAGCAGTATGATGTCGCAATCATTGGGGCAGGTCACAACGGACTGGTGGCTGCCAACTATTTGGCGCGCGCCGGCTGCCGCGTTATCGTGCTTGAGGCACGCTACAAAGTGGGTGGCGCCTGCGTCAGCGAGGAGTTGATCCCGGGCGCCACGTTCTCATCGTGCGCTTTCGTCCAAGGCTTGTTCCGAGACGAGATCGTGCAAGACCTCGAGCTCAAGAAACACGGCCTGGAGATGTTCGCGCCCGACGTCCAGGGCTTCGCGCTGTTCGACGACGGTAGTCACCTGTTCCTGTGGAAGGAGCTGGATAAGACGCTGCGTGAGCTCGAACGCTACAGCAAGCACGACGCCGAGAAATTCGTCGAATTCGGCACCCGCTACCGGCGCTTTGGCGAGATCGTCCACCCCTGGCTAATGCGGCCGCCGCCGCGCCGCTCGGAGGTCTTCCGCGCGTTCGAGGAGGCCGGCGAGGAGGATCTGCTCGATGAGTTCGTGCTGGCCTCGACTAACGACCTAATCGAGAAGTACTTCGAGTCGCCTCACATCAAGGGGTTTCTCACGTTCTACGGCATGGTCTCGGTTTACGGCGGGCCCTCCACGCCGGGCCTGTCGTACGTCTATGGCCATCACGCGGCGGGTGAGTTCGAAGGTGAGCTGAGCCGATGGGCGTTCGTCAAGGGCGGCATGGGGGGGATCACACAATCGCTTGCGCGCGCCGCCGAGACCCACGGCGTCGTGATCCGCACCAACGCGCCCGTTGACCGCGTGTTGGTTCGCGCGGGCCAGGCAGAGGGCGTGATCCTGGCGAGCGGCGAGGAGATCAACGCGCACAGCGTGGTTTCGAACGCCGACCCCAAGCGCTCGCTTCTCAAACTCGTCGAACCGAAATATCTCGACAGCAATTTCCGCCGCGCGGTCGAGGGCATCGACACCCGCGGCGGCATGGCGCGGGTTCATTTGTTGATCGATGAACTTCCCCACTATCGGGGCTTCCCCGATGCCAAGCCCGGGCCACAGCACCGTGGCCATCAGATGCTCGGGTCGTCAGTCGAGAACTTCGAGAAGGCGTTCGAGGCGCAGCGCAACGGCGAGATTCCCGATGACTTCATGATTGAGGTCATCACGCAGTCGGTCACCGATCCGACACTGGCGCCGGTGGGCCAGCACACCCTCACCATCGGCGTGCAACACACGCCGTTCGATCTCGCGCGCGGCGACTGGGACAGGTACCGCGAGGAATGGGGCGATAAGGTAGTCGAGGTGCTGTGCCGATATGCCCCCAATATCAAGGACCACATCCTCGGCCGGGCCGTCATCACGCCGTTGGATATCGAGCGTGAGTACAACATCACGGGCGGCAACATCTTCCACACGGCGATGACGTTGCCGCAGCTGTACTCCTCGCGGCCGCTGCGCGCGTTGTCGGATTACCGGACACCCCTGCCCGGGTATTACCTGTGCGGCGCGGGCACCCACCCGGGCGGCGGGGTCATGGGGGCGCCTGGCCACAACGCGGCCCACATCGTCCTCGGCGATCTCACCGGCCAGAACGACGCCGACACCACCAACGAGCCGCGGCCCCAGCCGCACAAGAGTTTCATCGATCGCGTGATGAAGACCGACCTGGGACGCCGGATCGGCTACAAGGTGGCGCGCAGTAAGACAATGCGGCCGGTGACGGCGCGCGTCTCGCGCCGCCGGACGAAGAAGTAGCCCGCTCAGGCGTCGAGAACGAGGTCGGCAGCCTTTTCGCCGATCATGATACAGGGCGCGTTGGTGTTGCCGCTGACCAGTGTGGGCATGATCGAGGCATCGGCGACCACCAATCCCGCGATGCCGCGAACTCTGAGCCGGTCGTCGACGACGGCCATCGCGTCGTGTCCCATCTTACAGGTGCCCGCCGGGTGATAAATCGCGGCGGCGTGCGACCGCACGTAGGCGCGCCAATCGTCGTGATCGCGCACCTGCTCACCTGGTGTGGCCTCGGCGACAACGGCCGCCGCCAGCGGTGGACAGGCGAAGATCCGGCGCACGAGCTTGGCGCCGGCGGCTAGGGCCTCAACGTCCTCATCGCTTTCGAGGAGACGGGGCTCGATGCTAGGCGCGGCGAGCGGATCGGCATTCCGTAGCCGGATTCGGCCCCGTCCCGTGGGGCGGCACACATTGACGATCGCCGTGACCGCCGGTCGGTCGAGCAATACGACCTCGTCCTCACGCAAGTCATACCCCGCTGGCGTGAAATGCAGCTGAATATTAGGGGTGGCCATCTCGTCAGGGCGGGTTCTAACGAATGCCAGCGCATGGGCGTCTGGAGTCGCGCCGGGACCGCGCCCGAACAACAGCCAATTGAGTCCGTGCCAGGCCATGCGCGGCAACGTCCGCTCAAGATTGTAGGTGCGGCCCTTCACAAGGTAGCAGGGTAGGAGACCGGGGTGCTCTTGCAGGTTCTCACCGACGCCCGGCAGATCCAACCCGACCTCGACACCATGCTCGCGAAGGTGCGATGCCGGGCCGATGCCGGAGAGCATGAGGAGCTGAGGCGAGTTGACCGCCCCGGCCGAAACGATGACCTCGCGGTTCGCGTCGGCGCGCCGCCGCTCACCCCCGCATAGGTACTCGACGCCGGTCGCGCGGTGCCCGTCGCGGAGGATGCGGGTGACATGCGCTTGGGTCTCGATCTGGAGGTTAGCCCGGCGGCTCGCCGGTCGGAGGTAGGCTCGAGCGCTTGAGCAGCGCCGCCCGTAGCGCTGTGTCGCTTGCAGGATGCCGATGCCCTCTTGCCGAGCGCCGTTGATATCCGCGTTGGCGGGCAGGCCGGCGGCGATGCCGGCTTCCACGAACAGCCGCGAGAGGGGGTGAGCCGTCCGGATGTTGGAGACGGTCAGGGGACCGCCGCTGCCGTGGTACTCGGAGGCGCCGTTCTCGTTGTCCTCGGCCCGACGGAAATATGGAAGCACGTTGGCATAGGCCCAGCCCTTGTTACCAAGCGCCGCCCAATGATCGTAGTCCTCGCGCTGGCCCCGCACATAAAGCATGCCGTTGAGCGAACTCGTGCCGCCGAGTACCTTGCCGCGCGGCCAGATTTCTGTCCGCCCGCCGCGCGTTGGATCGGGCTCGGCCTTGTAGCACCAGTCCCATTTAGGGTTGCCGATGCCAGCGAGGTACGTTGCCGCTGGCATCTGGATGACGATCGAGTCGTCGCGGCGGCCTGCCTCCAGCACCAAAACGCGGTGCTTCGGATTCTCGGACAATCGGTTGGCGAGGACGCAACCGGCCGACCCGGCGCCAACAATGATAAAGTCCCAGGACACGCCTCCACCTTTACCAGGATTCTCATCCATGAACGACTTCGCCGACAAAGTCGCCCTCGTCACGGGTGGCACCTCTGGCTTTGGCGACGCGACGGCACGGTCCTTCGCGGCTCGCGGCGCGGCCGTGTTGCTGACCGGTCGCAGCTCGGAACGCGGCGACGCCGTTAGACGGACAATCGAGGACGCCGGAGGCACCGCTGCTTTCATCCCCGGCGATGTGACGGATAGTGCCTTTTGCGGTCGATTGATCGAGGAGGCCGTGCGCCATTTCGGCCGTCTCGACGTCCTCGTCAATTGCGCGGGCGTCGTTCACATTGGCGCAGCTGATCAGACGACCGACGAGGCTTGGCGCCAGGTCATGGCGGTGAACGTCGATGCGCCCTTCCATCTCAGCCGGGCCGCCATTTCTGTCTTTCGGAACCAGGGCGGGGGCAACATCGTCAACATCGCCTCGGAGCTCGCACTCGTCGGCCAACCAGGACTCGCCGCCTATTGCGCCAGCAAGGGTGCCCTTCTGCAGCTCACCAGGGCGATGGCGCTAGACCACGCGCGGGAAGACATTCGTATAAATGCCGTTTGCGCGGGCGGATGCGACACACCCATGCTGTATGAGGAGTTCCGTCAGGCTGGGGTTGATCCAAAGGACGGCATCCCTTTTGCCAAGGACATCATTCCGGTGGGACGGCTTGGGAGCGCCGACCAGATCGCTGCCGCGGTCCTATTCCTCGCCTCGGATGCGGCGGGCTTCATCACGGGAACGGCTTTCGCCGTCGACGGTGGCAACACCGCAGGGGGGTTCATCGCCGGCGCTGCGGTGGTCAAGGCGGGACGCTGACGTGCGCGGCTGGGCCAGCACAACTTCGCCGCCGGGACGGCCATGGTAGTGACAGCCGGCCCCAAGGGAGCTGGAGGGCGTACCGCCCTGGACCGGCACGTAGGCTTTAGATCTCGGGAGTGGCCAAAGGTTTGGGGCCATGGCGCGAAAATCAGCTGCGGCCGAAAGCTGCCGGATCGGACGCCAGGAGATTCTCCAGGGCGTCGGTAAACTCGAACAGGTCCATACAGGCCCCATAGGTCGCATAACCGAAGATCGGGGCCGCGCCATCGGTGTTGACGGCGATAACAGTCTCCACGTGCTTCATACCGGCGAGGTGTTGGACGGCGCCGGAGATGCCGAGGGCGAGATATAGCTTGCAGGCCTCGGCGACCGCTCCCGATTGGCCGATCTGGTGCGATTTGGGTAGCCAGCCGGCATCGGCGACCGGCCGCGAACAAGCGAGGCTCGCACCGAGCTTCTCCGCCAATGCTTGGAAGCGAGCCAGGTGGGTGGCATCGCCGACGCCACGGCCGACGGCAATCACAAACTCGCTCTTGGCGAGGTCGAAACCCGCGGCCGGGGTGTCGCGATATTCGATGTGCTGGGACGAGACGGGGGCGTCGTCGGGGCTGGCCTCGATGGCCACGATCTCGGCGCTTCCCTCGCCCAAAGCGGGTCGGAAGCTGGCGCCGCGCAGGCACAGCACGATCGGGCGGCCGGGTGGGAACTCGATATCCAGCGCGATCTTGCCGCCATAGCCGCCGCGCGTGGCGATAATCTCGCCATCGTTGACCGCCAGCGCGAATACATCAGCCGCCAGGCCCGCGCCGAGACCCACGGCGAGCGCGGCGCCGAGGCCCATGCCATCGACGGTGTGTCCGACGAGAATGGCGCGGGGTTGTTCGTCGCTGGCCACCCGTGCGGCGATCGCCGCGCATGTCGCGGCATCGAAATGTTCAGGGCCGGACGCGACGACCAATACCCGCTGGACCCCGGCAACGGAGACGCTTGCCGCCAGCTCGGCGGCCACGTCCGTACCATGAGGCCCGACGACCAGAACCGTCAGCGGCCCGCCGATCGCCGCCGTCAGCGAGACGCCCGCGCCGATCAGCTCGCCGGTGACGGGGCGGAGCTTGCCGCGCCGGTGTTCGGCGATGACCAGGACGCCCGACATCAGCGGTCGCCCACGGTCTCGCGGATGATCTCGTCAACGCGTGCGGCCACCTCATCGGCATCGCCTGCCAGCATCTCGGCTCCGCGATCGACCCGTGGCAGATACGCCCGAACGACCCGTCCAAAGGCGCCGCGGTCGAGCGCGGCGCCGCCTTCGACGAAGACGAGCGGCTTGGCGCGCGCCGCCTTGATCATACGCATGGTCGCGTAGCGCGGCTGGTTGGCGCCGGTCTGCACGCTGGCGAGGGCGGGCGTGGGCAGCGCAACTCGGTGGTGCCCGCCGTCCTCCAGCTCCCGCACTACCATCAGAGGCCCAGCGCCGTCCCAGTCCAGTGCGACGGCGACACCCACGTGCGGCAGATTAAGCATGCGCGCGAGCGCGGCGCCCGTCGCGCCCTGCGCTTGATCGGCGGATTGGGCGCCGGTGAGAATCACATCGGGACGCTCGTGGCGGGCGATTCCGGCCAGGGCCCGGGCGATGGTGATCGCATCGGCACCGGCAAGATCGTCGTGCCACACCCGCACCGCACGCTGCGCGCCCTTGGCCAGCACCCGATGCAGCACCTCATCGGCGCGCTCCGGCCCGACAGTGACCGCCACCACCTCGCCGCCCCCCAGCCGCTCGACTAGCCGCAGGGCCTCCTCCAGCGCGCTGTCGTCCCATTCGTTGAGTGCGTAGTCGAGTCGCGAGGCATCGACATCGCGCCCATCGTCGGCAATGGCCACGTCGTCGCGGAGTCGCCCGACCTGCTTGACCGCCACCATCATGCGGAAAGACGCCTTGTCGGGAACGTCATAGTCGGGGAGCGCCGCCGGCGTCACTGGCTCGGCTCGCCATGGCCGGCCGTCGGCACTCGGCGCGATAGCAGGTGCGGGACGCGGTGGCGGCAAGGTCGACGACACTCCGATTCAACGCCCGGCCGCGACGGGCTCGGCTTCATCCCAGACGATGCGCTCGCGGATGAACGGGAGTGGCCGCTGGGGATGGGGGGAGTCGATCTCGCGCGCCATGCGGTGGCCGTCGAAGACGGCCTCGGAGAGCTGGCGCGGCGCGTAGCAATCGCCGGCCATGTACACCCCTGTGATGCCCGCCGTGGCCCACGACTCCTTCCGGGCTTTGAGGTCGGTGAACAAGCCGTCGTTGGGGTGGCGCGCGGTCACCAGCACGATCGAATCACATTCGATGACTTGCTCCTCGGTGCCGGCCCGGCGCGGCAACTCGCCGGCGATCGGCGTGGTGGTGCGCCGATAGCCGTCGCGGTGCACGTTGTAGAGCGCGGCCTTGAGGCGGTTGCCGGGCTCGACCCGGTCGATCCAGTGGTGGGGGTACTGGTCTATGCCCTTTTCGTGCAGCATTCGATGCAGGTTGTTGACCTCGAGCGTCCACTCGGTCAGGGGTGCGACGAAGGGCAGCTGGGTCACGATAGACACGGTTTTGCCTTGATCGGCGAGATACTCGGCCAGGCTCGCGCCGGTGTAGTAGCCGTCCGCGTCCAGCACCACGACCCGGTCGCCGACCGGTTCGCCGGCCATCACCTGCTCCGGTGTCAGAAATTGCGGCAGGCCCGCATCGACGCCGGGGATCGCGACCTGGGTCACCGGGCTGAAACCATCGCCGAGCCAGCGGGCGCCGGTACAGAGAACAATTTTCTCGGCGCCGTAGTCGAGGATCTGGCTGGCGGTCATGGCGCCGACGCCGGTGTGCACCTCGACATTCTTGAGCATGTCGAGGCGAGCTTGGCGATAGCTGATGACGCGTCCCCACTCGGCCAGACCGGGATAGCGCATGACCTCGCGGACATGCCCCCCGACCTCGGGCTCGGCCTCGCGCAGATGCACGTCGTAGCCGCGCTCGCCCAGCACACGCGCACATTCGAGCCCGGCGGGACCGGCCCCCACCACGAGCACGGCGCTGGAGTCCGAGGCGGGCTTGAATCGCTCAGGATGCCAACCCCGGCGGTAGGCTTCCATGGCGGTCGGGTTCTGGGTGCAGACCAGCGGCACGCCGCGCTCGTGTCGCGAGATACAGACATTGCAGCCGATGCACTCGCAGATGTCGACAAGACGGCCCGCCTCGATCTTATTCGGTAAGAAGGGATCGGCGATCGACGGGCGCGCCGCGCCGATGATGTCAGCCTGGCCCGAGGAGACCACTTCGAGCATGTCGTCTGGGCTGGTCAGCCGCCCGACGTTGATCACCGGCACATCGGCGATGCTCTTGATGTGCGCGGTGATGTGTGTGGTGAACGGGGCCTGGTGGTTGGATTTGTTGAAGCGCGACGGCCCGGCGTCTTCGCCGTAGTCGGACAGATCGCAGATGTTGATGTCCCAGACATCGACGAGGCCTTCGCGGGTGGCCAGTTCCACCAGCCGCAAGATGTCCTCGCCGCGCGATTCGATGCCGGCCGGCCCGAGAATCTGATCCACCGAGATGCGCGAGGCGACGGCACAACGATCACCAATTGTCTCCTTGAGGGCATGGAACATCTCTATCCAGAATCGCGCGCGATTCTCGAACGAGCCGCCATACTTGTCGGTGCGCCGGTTGTAGTAGGGCGACAGGAACTGCATCGGCAGAACGCTGTGCGAACCATAAACGTAGATGATGTCAAACCCGGCCTGCTCGGCGCGTTTGGCGGCCTCGACGAACAGACGGTGGAGGCCGCGAATATCGTCCTCGTCGGCCTCACGGGTGTAGGTGGTAAGCGTCCATGGCGAGGTGTTGACCGAGGACGAAAAGGTGACGCCGCGCGATTCGAGGTTTGAGGCAAAGGCGCCCAGATGCACGAGCTCGACGCCGGCCAGGGAGTTCCACTCATGGACGCCGTCGGTCATGTGGCGATGGTTGCGAATATCGCCCTCGTCGGCGAGACGCGAGATCGGACAGGGCGCGGTGTCCTCCTCAAGATCGACGAAGCAGGCCTCGGTGCACACGACGGCCCAGCCGCCCTCGGCCTTCATGGCGCGGAACGCCGCTTGACTGCCGGGCCGATCGGAGCCGACGCCGTTGCAGTGGGGTACCTGATAGAAACGGTTGCGCATGGTCTTGGGACCGAGTCGAACTGGTTCGAATAGAACGTCGTACTTGGGATCGCGCGCCACCGTCACCTCCACGTTACGTCATGCTCACGCGGGCAGGCCGAGCTGGGCCTTGCGCCGCGTCGCCCACGCGCCAATAAGGCGATCGGCGATCATGGCGATGAAGGCGATGCCAAAACCGGCGACCAAGCCGTAACCGGGGTCGGCCCTGCCGAGGCCGATATTGACCTCTTGGCCAAGATCGCGCGTGCCGATCAAGGCCGTGATTACCAGCATCGCCAGCCCCATCATGATGACCTGGTTGACCCCGAGCATGATCTCGGGCAAGGCCAGCGGTAGCTGCACCTTCCACAATATCTGACGTTGCGTGCAACCGGCCGCGCGGCTCGCTTCGATCAGATTGGGTGGCACTTGGCGGATGCCGAAGTTGGTATAGCGGACCGCGGGGACGAAGGCGTAGACGATCACGGCGATGAGGGCAGAGAAGTCGCCGACCGCGAACAGCATCACGACCGGCATTAGATAAACGAAGTTGGGCAACGTCTGGAGCGTGTCGAGAATCACCACGATCACGCGACTGATCCGCTCGTTGCGCGAGGCCCAGACGCCGAGCGGGATGCCGAAGGCGGTGCCGATCGCGACCGCGATTCCGATCATGTAGACGGAGATCATGGCCGCCTCCCAGAGACCGGTCACCACGAGGTAGAGTGCCAGCGTGCCGACCAGGGTGGCCAAGCGCCAGCCGCCAAGCTGCCAACCGGCAAGCACGATAAGCCCTATGACTCCGAGCCAGGGCAACGACAGCAAGAAGCGCTTGAACGGCAGCATAACGTTCAGTAGCACCGCGTTCTTCACTACATTGAGCTCATCGTAGAAGTTGATGTTGATATAGCGAATCGATTCATCCCAGAAGGGAGCAGTGGTGATCACCAGCTGATCTGGATAGCGCTGGATTGGGCCGACCAGGAGTCCGGCGGCGGTGCTCGCCACGATCACCACCAAGGCGACGGTAAGGTGGGGGTGGCGACGCAGGAGTCCTTGGCTCTTTGAGCGAGGCGCGGACGGCGGGCGATTGGCGGCGGCCTGGCTCAGCCGGTCCATGGCGATCGCCAGTAACGTGATGGCGATGCCGGCCTCGAGGCCCTTGCCAATCCACAGCGAGCGCAGCGCCTTTAGAACATCGAAGCCGAGTCCCCCGGCCCCGATCATCGAGGCGATGATGACCATGTTGAGCGACAGCATGATGACTTGGTTGACGCCCAACGTCAGACCAGGACGCGCGGTCGGGAGCATCACCTTCCACAGCATCTGCCGTTTCGAACACCCGGCCATGGTGCCAAATTCGACGATTTCCTCAGGCACCTTGCGCAACGCGAGGATGGTGACGCGCACCATGGGCGGGATGGCATAGATCAGGGTGGCGACCAGCGCGCCGACCGGGCCGAAGCCGAACATGATGAGGACGGGCACCAAGTAGGCGAAGGCCGGCATCGTCTGCATCATGTCGAGCACGGGCATAATCGCCATCTCCGCGCTACGGCGGCGATAGGCGAGGACGCCAAAGATCAGGCCCACCGCGGCACCGAGCGGGACAGCCACGACCACCGAGGCGAGCGTCAACATCGCGCTCTCCCACTGGCCAAACACGGCGAGATAGAGGAAGGCAAGACCGACCAGAAGCGCGAGTTTCCAGTCCTTCAAGTGATGCGCCAGCAGAACGGCCCCACCCAGTACGGCCAGCCACGAGAGCGGCGGTAGGCGCAGCACCGAGTCATCGCCGAGCTCAATCTTGAAACCAGTGGCGAGCGTAGCCTTGGCAAGCTCCATCGGCTGGGTCAGCAACCAGGATATCGCTCGGGTGAACTCGTGGAACGTGAAGATGCCGAAATCGAGCTCATCGAGGAGAAACCGCATCAGGGCGTTGATCCACACGTTGAGCGGCAACACCAGGGTCTCGGGGTACGCGAAGGCCCACGGCGCGCCGCCTTCGAACACCATCAGCGCGACAACAAACCCGAGCGCGAGCGGCCACGCCAAGGCACGCAGGCGAGATTGGGCGCGCAACCTGGGTTGGCCTGGCGGCACCTCCGCCGCGTGCGTCGGGACGTTCATGGCCGCGCGCTCCGGTTCAACAACACCTCAACCACCCGATCCCGACTGAGCTCGCCGACGATATCCCCTGCCTCGTCGGTCACCCCAATCGGTTCGGGTGAGGCGACGGCCATCTCCGCGATCTCGGCGATCTTGCTGGTCGCGCGCACCACGCGCTCGTGGGGACCGGAGGACGGGGTCATCACCGCGCCAGCCGACAACACGCGCGCCCGCGGGACATCGCGGGTGAACTCGCCAACGTAGTCGCTGGCCGGCGTGATGATCACCTCTTCCGGCGTTCCAATTTGCACGATCGCACCGTCGTTCATGATAGCGATGCGATCGGCCAGGCGGATCGCCTCATCGAAATCATGGGTGATGAAGACGATGGTTTTGTGCAGCAGGTTTTGCAGCCGCAGGAACTCGTCCTGCATCTCCCGGCGGATCAGGGGGTCGAGCGCAGAAAAGGGCTCGTCAAGGAACCAGATGTCGGGCTCAACGGCCAAGCTGCGCGCGATGCCGACGCGCTGCTGCTGCCCGCCCGACAATTCGCGCGGGAAGTAATCCTCGCGTCCGCCCAGGCCCACCAGCTCGATCAGTTCGCGCGCGCGGGCGTCGCTTTGGGCTCTCGGCACCCGTTGTACCTCGAGTGGGAAGGCGACATTGCCAAGCACGGTGAGATGGGGAAGGAGGGCGAAGTGCTGGAACACCATGCCCATCTTGTGGCGCCTGAGCTCGATCATCTCGCGCTCGCTCGCCTTCGCCAAATCCTGGCCCTGAAAGATAATCTCGCCAAAGCTCGGGTCGAGCAAGCGCGACATACAGCGCACCAGGGTCGACTTGCCCGAGCCCGAGAGCCCCATGATGACAAAGATCTCGCCCTGCCGAACGTCGAGCGTTACGTCCCGCACCGCACCGATAAGGCCGGCGAGCCGCAGTTGCGCGTCGCTCGGCGTGTTCTGGTGGTCGGCCATGAATTTGCCGCCGCCAGCGCCGAAGATCTTCCAGACTTGGCGGCAGCTCAAAAGCGGGCGGTCAGCGGGCACGCCCGGCTCCCGGTCTCTCGCGGCCACGAAAACGGCCAATGCCGGGCCCTGGGATGGCCCGGCATTGCCCTATCAGTTTGGGTCTCGTTGGGTTGCTACTGAGTCCAGCCTTTCCACACCGCTTCGTTGTTGGACATCCACTCGGCGATCACCTCATTAATATCACGTCCGTCGATCTCGACGGCGGTGATCATCGGCGTGATCACGTCGTTGTCCATCGTGAATTTGCGAGCGGCGGCATAGGCAGCCGGCCACTTGCTCTCACCGCCGGCCCACCCCATTTTGGTCTCGAGACCACTCGGTCGGCCGCAATCGAAGGCCATGTCGGGGTTCTCGCCCCAGGCCGGGTCATCATGACATTCTTGGGTGTAGGTCGGGAACTCGACGAAACTGCCCTTGTACTTGATCGGCGCCCAATGCGGCTGCCACAGCCACAGCATGATTGCCGCCTTACGATCGTGGGCCGAAGCGAGTTCAGCGAACAGGGCACCGTCGCTGCCCGCGTGGACAACCTCCCACGGCAAACCGAGCGAAGCGATCTTCTCATCATCCCAGCCACCCCAGGCTACCGGGCCGGCGAGAAAACGCCCCTTGGGCGCAGTCTCCGGCGTTGCGAAGGCTTCGGCGCAGCTCGGCTCCCGCAACGCCTTCCAGTCCGGCAAGCCAGGGCAGTGCTCCACCATGTATGCGGGATACCACCAGTCCTCGACCACGAATGGACCGGAAAGGCCAAGATCGACGGTCTTCCCGGTCGCCAAACTCGCGGCAACGACATCGAGCGCCACGGTCGCCGAGATTTCGACATTGAAGTGGAGGTCGCCGCTCTCAAGGCCGGTGAACTGTGCGAGGTAATCAGCCTGAATGAGCTCTGCGTTGTAGCCCATCTGTTCGAGGACCTTGACGAACGTACCGTTCATGATGGCCGACGCCGTCCAGTCGTTGACCGCCACTTTGATGGTGTCCTTCGACTCGGGCACCGCAGCGTTGGTGGTGCCGGCAATGAAGGCGGCGGCACACAGCAACGCACTGGCACCCAATACCCGCGAGAACTTATTCATCCCTGTACTCCATTATTTTTGTGTCGAGGCAGCAACATACACTACCGTAGGAGTATCTGAGACGACAAAAATCCAAAACGATTGGCGAGGGAGGCCATTGCGATATGCCCCGGGATCCTAAACACGATCCGTTGTTCGAGCCGATTCCGGTTGGCCCCAAGGTCCTGAAGAACCGCTTCTACCAGACGGCGCAATGCAACGGCGCCGGCTCGGACCGGCCCGGCATGCAAGCGGCCCATCGTGCCGTCAAGGCCGAGGGCGGCTGGGCCTCGTTGTGCACCGAATACTGCTCGGTGCATCCGGAAACCGATGCGACGCCCTACATCTCGACGAGGCTGTGGGACGATATCGACGTCATTAACCTGAGGCACATGTGCGACAGCGTGCACGCGCACGGGGCGCTCGCCGCCGTCGAGCTGTGGTACGGCGGCGGCGGCACTGTCGGTCCCTGTTATGAGTCGCGGGCGATTCCGAGGGCGGCCGGTAATTACCCCGCCGAGGGGCCGAGTTGGGTCTATTGCGCCGAGGCCGATGAGGACGATATCCGCGACCTCATTCGCATTTATTGCGACGCCGCCAAGCGGGCCGAGCAGGCTGGCTTCGACATCATCTATCTCTATGCCGCCGATTCGTTCTTGCCGCTGCAGTTTCTGATGCCGTTTAACAACAAGCGCACCGATAAGTATGGCGGCTCGTTGGCAAACCGCAGCCGCTTCACGATCGAGACGCTTACCGCCATGAAAAAGGCGGTGGGCGAACACTCGGCGATCGCCATACGCTTCACCAATGATGGTTTGGAAGGGCCGGGTAAGGTGGAGGCCCACGACGAGGGGCTCAAGTTCATCGAGCTCGTCCACGGCGAAGGACTAGCTGACCTCTGGGACCTCAAGATCGGCACCGGCTTCGAGAACGGCGAGGATCTCGCGAGTTCGCGGTTCCAGGGCTCCAACCACCAGCTCCCCTTCATGGGTGGGGTCAAGAGCGTGATCGGCGACGTGCCGTTGGTATGCGTCGGTCACCTAACGAGCCCCGATGAAATGGCGGCGAATATCGTCAACGGCCACTACGACATCATCGGCGCGACTCGGGCCTCGATTGCCGACCCGTTTCTGCCGCGGAAGGTGGACGAGGGGCGCCTCGACGACATTCGCGAGTGCATCGGGTGCAACATGTGCGTCTCGCGCTGGGAGATCGCCGGTCACGCCCAAATTGTTTGCACTCAGAACGCTACCACAATGGAAGAGTACCGCCGCGGTTGGCATCCCGAAAAGTTCGCCCCGGCTGCCGACCCGTGCTCGGTGCTCGTGGTCGGCGCCGGTCCGGCCGGCATGGAATGCGCGCGGGTCCTTGGCGAGCGCGGCTATGACGTGCATCTGCGCGAAGCGACCGCCGAGATTGGCGGCCATCTCAAGGATGTACAGCGCTATCCGGGCCTCGCGGAGTGGGGGCGTATCACGAGCTACCGCCAGATTCAGTTGGACAAGCTTGACACCGTCGAGGTCCACACCGGGGTCGGCTTCATGAGCAGCGACGACATTCTGACCTATGGCGCTGACAAGGTGGTGCTCGCGGTCGGCTCCGACTGGGCAGGCGATGGCTTCAACGGCTACACGCTAACGGGGCTCCCCGGCGCCGACGCCTCGCTGCCGCAGTTCGCGACGCCCGAGCAGGTGATGGCCGGAAAGGCAATCGGCGAGCGTGTAGTGGTGGTCGAGGGCGAGGGCTTCATCACCGGCATCGCCATGGCCGAGATGTTGCGCGATCAGGGCAAGGAGGTGAGCGTCGTCACCTTCCTCGATTCCACCGCTCCCTATCTCGTCTATACGACGGAGGGACGCAACCTCGCGCGGATGATGCACGAAAAGGCTATCACCGAGTACGCGCTTCACTGGATCGAGAAACTTGAAGTCGGCAATACCGTCAAGCTCACGATGTACTACATGCTGCGGGACGGTCCCAAGCGTGGCGGCCCCAACCCGGGCGGCCTGCCACGTGCAGCGAGTTCGGAGGCCAGCGTGCTCGAATGCGACACCGTCGTGCTGAGCACCGCCCGGGTGCCGCGCACGTCGCTCTACACCGAGCTCAAGGCGCGCCATTCCGAATGGGCGAAGGAGGGTCTCCAGGCCGTCTATCGGGTCGGGGACTGTCACGCGCCGCGGTTGATCCCCGAGGCGATCTTCGATGGCCATCGCTTAGCCCGCGAGTTCGAGTCAGATAATCCGCAACAACCGCTGGCCTACCTTCGCGAGCGCCCCATCTGGGGCCAATCACCGCCCTCTTAGCCAAACATGCGGTTCAAGAACTTTACCGTAGCGCCGCGATCTGGCCCGGCGGATGTTGGGATCAATCGGTTGTCGGCGACGTACTAGCGCGCACCGGATACTACGCATGGCTCAAGTGCGGGCCGAGTGCCCGAGTCACCGCCGATACTCCAGCTACCGTCTTGAGTGCGCGGCCTTTGTGTGTCGACGTTCAGTGCCGACGAAGATGCCCTGACCCGACTTCTACCTAGCGTATGAGCCGAGCACATGGTCTATGTTCAATTTTCTCGAATAGGTCGGGCTCTTATCCATGAAAGTCCTAGACGCCATTGCTGAGATACTGCGGCGGGAAAGCATCGACACGCTCTGTTGCTATCCCACCACGCATTTAATTGAGGCAGCGGCCAAGGTCGATATCCGACCCATCATATGTCGGCAGGAACGCGTCGGTGTCGGGATCGCGGACGGTTTCGCGCGGGTGCGCAACGGCCACCCGCCCGGCGTCTTCGCTATGCAGTGGGGCCCGGGGGCGGAGAACGCCATTCCTGGCATCGCTACCGCGTTCTCGGATTCGAGCCCGATACTTTTGTTGCCGCTCGGCTACGCGCGGGAGCGCGATTCGCTGCGGCCGAATTTTAGCGCGGTACACGGACTCGCCTCGATCACAAAATCGGTCGAGCAGATCAACGTCCCCAACCGGACCATTGATGCCATGCGCCGCGCTTTCGCCGCGCTGAAGACCGGTCGACCGGGCCCGGTGCTGGTCGAGATACCCCGCGACGTCGCCGACTCCGAGATCGAACCGGAACAGCTCGAACGATACATCCCGGTGCCCCCGGTTCGCTCGGCGGCCGATCCCGCCGAGATCGAGGCAGCGGTCGCGATGTTGCTGGAGGCCCAGCATCCTGTGGTCCTCGCCGGTGCCGGCGTCCTCTATGCCGAAGCCCACGACGAACTCGCAGAGCTGTGTGAGTTGTTTCGGCTCCCGGTCATAACGACGATGGCGGGTAAGAGCGCAATCTCGGAGAAGCTTCATCCGTACGCGCTGGGTAGCGCCTCGGGCGTCATGAGCGGGACGGTTCACCACTACCTGACTGAAGCAGACGTGGTTTTGGCGGTGGGCACGAGCCTTGCCCGCCACGACTTGGTCACACCGATTCCGGCCGGCAAGCGCGTGATACACGTGACCAATGCGCCCGACGATTTGTACAAGACTGGGCACACACCGATCGCGCTGTTGGGTGATGCGAAGCTGGTCTTGGGCCAGATCATCGAATGCTGCCGCGAGGCCAAGTCCGCGTTAGGCGCCGCTCGCGAGCATATGGCCGCCGAGATTGCCAGCGTGCGGGAGGAGTGGCTCGCCCAGTGGCTCCCGAAATTGACCTCGGACGAAGTCCCGATCAACCCGTATCGCGTCATCTGGGCATTGATGTGCGAGATCGATCCGGCATCAGCGATCGTCACCCATGAGTCGGGAAATCCCCGATACGAGATGATGCCGTTCTACGCCGCCGACGGACCCCGTAGCTATCTCGGGTGGGGCAAGTCGCACCAGCTTGGCACCGGACTGGGTCTGACCATGGGGGCCAAGCTCGCCGCGCCAGAGAAGTTCTGCGCCGTCGTCATGGGTGACTCCGCGTTTGGCATGACGGGCCTCGACTTCGAGACGGCTGTGCGTGCCCGATTGCCAATCTGCGCGATCGTGCTTAAGAACTCGACGATGGCGGTCGAGACACACCACTTGCCGGTATCCCACGAGAAGTACCGGGCTCGTGACGTCGGCGGCGACTACGCCGATATCGCCCGCGCATTGGGGGGCTGGGCCGAGCAGATCACGGACCCGGCCGAGGTCGCGCCGGCCATACGGCGGGCCAAGGCGGCGACCGAGGACGGCAAGCCGGCGCTGCTGGAGTTCATTACTAGTGAAGAAATGGCGTACTCGTTTCTTCGCCCGTTCAAATGAGTCATCGGGGCCCCTACCGGACGAGCGGATTGACCATTTCCTTGAAGCGATCCACCGGCCGGCGCGCCCGAATTAGGAAGCGAGGCGTGGCTTATTCTTCGGTGCTGAGGTTGGACGGCGTTAGACGCTGATAGGAGAAAGCATGACTGTGGCCGTCGAGAAAACGAACCAGGAACTTCCCGCCGACACGCTTGAATCCCTATACACCACAATGCGGCGTATCCGTGCTTTTGAAGAGCGTACCCAGGAGTTGTTTGCAGAGCAATTTGTCAAGGGAACGGCGCATAGTTATATGGGCGAGGAAGCGATTGCCGCCGGTGTGTGCGCGCATCTACGTCCCGACGACTCCATCGCCAGCTATCACCGCGGGCATGGCCACTGTATCGCCAAGGGCGCGAAGTTAGACGGCATGATGGCGGAGCTTATGGGGAGGGAAACCGGCTATTGCCGGGGCCTCGGCGGTTCCATGCATATCGCCGACATGGACCTCAATATCTTGGGCGCCAATGGCATCGTCGGCGCCGCGATGCCCCTCGCCACGGGCGCCGCATTGGTAAACAAGCTTAGGGGCGACGACCATGTCGCGGTCGCGTTCTTCGGCGATGGCGCGTCGAACCAAGGTATTTTTCACGAGGCGCTCAACCTCGCGTCGATCTGGCAGCTGCCGATGCTTTTCGTCTGTGAAAACAACCAGTATGCGCTGAGTACTTCATACCGTAATACAACCTCCGTCGCGCAGGTTTCGCAGCGCGCGGCGAGCTACAGCATTCCTGGCGTGACGGTGGATGGAAATGACGTGGCGGAGGTTTATTTCGTCGTCGGCGAAGCCGTAGAACGGGCGCGTGCTGGCGAAGGACCTACCTTAATTGAGGCTATGACTTACCGGTGGGGCCAGCACTCAATGCGCGCTAACTTGCGTGATCCGCGCCCCGACAATGAGATCGAGTCGTGGAAGCGTCGTGATCCCATAACACGAGTGGAAAAGATTCTGTTCGACGGCAAGAAACGACAGAAGCAACGCCAGGAGGAGATATCACACAACGTAGCCGATGAAATAGACGCGGCCGTAAAGTTCGCCAAGGAAAGCGCCGAACCCGACATAAATATAATTACCCAGGCCGTTTATGCGCCTCACCATGCCCCTGTGGAACCGGGGCTGGCCGCCGCCAAGGGTCGAGAGTTGTCCTTTGTCGAGGCGCTCAACGAGGCTATGCACCAGGAAATGGCGCGTGATGACAACGTCCTTCTCATGGGAGAGGACGTCGGCCTGACAGGTGGACTTTTCCAGGTCTCCCGTGGCCTCCTGGATACATTTGGCGAAGAACGCGTGCGCGACACACCGATTTCGGAGGCCACCTTTGTTGGCTGTGGCGTGGGCGCCGCCATCGCCGGCATGCGCCCAGTGGTGGAGCTGCAAATTTTCGACTTCGTGGCTTTAACCATGGATATGCTGGTCAATCAAGCGGCCAAGTTCCGTTTCATGCTCGGCGGTAAACCGAGCGTGCCCCTGGTCGTGCGGGGCCCACAGGGTGGCGGCATTCGCCTCGCCGCGCAGCATAGCCAGAGCCTTGAAGCGTGGTTTACCCATGTCCCCGGCCTCGTGGTCGTCGGACCCTCGACGCCCTACGATGCCAAAGGCCTCCTCGTCGCGGCAATCCGCGATGACAATCCAGTAATTTTTCTTGAAACCAAATTGCTCTATCTGGGCTCACCCGGGCCCGTGCCGGAGGAGCTCTACGCTATTCCGCTGGGCAAGGCGGACGTCAAGCGTGAAGGAACGGACGCAACCGTCATCGCCACGATGAGCATGGTGCCTCGGGCGCTCGGCGCCGCCGAGGTGTTGGCGCGTGAAGGCATCGAGGTCGAGGTCATCGACCCGCGCACCTTGCGCCCCCTCGACGAGGAGACGATTCTTGCCTCGGTGCGCAAGACCAACCGCGCCCTTGTCGTTCACGAGGCGTGGCAAAAGGGCGGTTTTGGAGCGGAAGTGTCGGCGATGATCATGGAACGGGCCTTTGATTGGCTGGATGCACCCGTCATGCGGCTCGGCGCGCCTGAATCACCGATGCCCTACAACGACAAGCTAGAGCGAGAGGTAATCCCCTCACAGGAGCGTATCGTGGCGAGTTTGCGCGAGCTTCTGCGCTAGGGCACGGCTCGCCTTAGCCCCACTTGCGGACCATGTGGCAGCGGCGCCAACGAATCGCTAAAGTGCCGCGCCATGAATGACGTAGCAGCCGCGGCGCGGCCGGCTCTCACGCGTCCGGGCCTCGTGGCGCGGGCGGCGCAACTTGTCGAGGCTGTCCGCGAGCACACCGACGAGGCGGAGCAGGTGCGCCGGCTGTCTGATGAGGCCATGCGGGTCATGCGGGAAGCAGGGCTACACCGCATCCTACAGCCAGGCGGGCATGGCGGTGCCGAGGCGCATTTTTCCGGCATGGTCGATATTGTCGAAACGATCTCGCAGGGCTGCACGGCGGCGGGCTGGTGCCTGACTCAGTATTGCTCGCACAATTGCTTGCTTGGCTACTGGCCAGGCGCGGGGCAGGAAGACATCTGGGGCCCGATGCCAGACGCGATCGTGGCCGGCTCGTTGATTCCATCGTGTGGTAAGGCGCGAAAGGTCGAGGGCGGCTGGCGGATTAGTGGGCAATGGCCGTTCGCGAGCGGTGTCCACGGCGCCGACTGGTTCATCGCCACGGCCTTCGTCGAGGGCATCGACGGCCCGCCGATCGTCCAGATGCATGCCGTGCCGCACACCGATTACGAGATTCTCGACACCTGGCACACCGCCGGACTGCGTGGCACGGGCAGCGCGGACGTCGCCGTCAAGGACTGCTTCGTGCCGTCCCATCGCGGGCTTCGACTCAGTGAGACCAAGGGTGGGGGCAATGCGCCCGGGTGCGCGGTCAACGCGGCGGCGCTCTACAAGCTACCGGCGGCCGCGATGTTCTCGATCAACCAGAGCGCGGTCGCGCTCGGTCTGGCTCAAGCCAGCTTCGACGCCTACATCGAGCAGGCACGTACCCGGATCGCGCGGATGTCCGGCAAGAGCGTATCGGACTATTCCACCGTGCAGGTCAAGGTTGGTGAGTCTCGGACGGCGATCAAGATGGCCCGTATGTTGCTGCACGATTGCTGCGATCGTGGCATGGCGGTCGCCGAGAAAGGCGAGGTCGCGCCGATGGAGCTCAAGACCGAACTGCGCGCTAAGGCGGCCATGGCGGGCAAGCTCTCCGCCCAGGCGGTTGATCTCTTGTTCCAAATCTCAGGCGGGGCTGGGGTCTACGACCAGAACCAGATCTCGCGGGCAATGCGGGACATGAACTGTATCCGCGGCCATATCACCCAGAACTGGGACATTAACGCGTCGAATTACGGTCGAGTGCTCCTCGGCCTGCCGTCAGCCGATCCGGCGCTCTAACTCTTCCCGGTAGCGGCTCCCGCGCGTTTGGTCGGCGGTAGTTTCTCGCCGCGCGCCGCTGGCCCGGTTCGCAGGAAGCCGAGAGCGCCGAGCCCGGTGGCTACCGCCAGCGCCACGAAGCCGGCTGCGTAGCTGCCAGCGGCGGCCATCAACACGCCAAACAGCGGTGGGCCGCCAGCGGCGCCGGCGAACACCATCAGCGCTGCCGCGCCGGTCGCCCGACTGACCGCGCCTGGCGGGGCCACTCGGGCGACCTCGGCAAGGAAAACGCCGTTCCACCCGACCGCCGTCGCACCAAATAGGACCGCGATCGCGACGATAGCGGCGGGCGGCCATGATGCGTCGGCCAGGGCTGTGGCCACCGCGGACGCCGTGGCCAGCAGACTGAGCGCGGCCATGACAAACGAGGCGCGCACAAAGCGCCCGGCCAGTGCGCCCCACAGAATGCGCCCAGCGAGGCCCGCACCCTGCGCGACAGAGAGCACCCGACCGGCGGCGACCAGTCCCAGACTGACCTCTTCGACCAAGAACGGCACCAAGTAGGCGCCGAGGCAAAACTGCGCTGCGATTAAGGGCAGACAGCCGATCGCCAAGATCCGAAGGGGGCGCTCGTGCGCCACCAAGCGAAGGGCCGGTTTGATTTCGAGGCCGCTGCCCCCTGACCGGTCACGGTCGCCATCGAAACGTCGCGCGCCCTGGATCAAAACCGCCAGAGAGATCGCGGCGGCGGCGACTATCAGTGCCGCGCCCTCCCACCCCAGAGCGAGCACCAGCGGGGGCACGATCAGGCCGGCGAGAATACCCCCGGCCGGCACGCCCGACTGTTTGATCGAGAACACCAGGGGCCGGCGCTGAACCGGCGTCAACAACGCCAGCACGTGCGAGCTGGCCGGTGCGCCGGGTCCATAGCCCAGGCCCATCAACGCCGCGCCGATGACAACCAGCGGCAACTCTGCCGTCGCTACCAGGCCGAGGCCGGTACCGCAGAACACCAACGCGATTTGGGTAACTCGGATCGCCCCATAGCGCGCTACCAGGCCACCGCCGAGCCCAGCGGTCAGCATCGCCGCAGTGAAGACGATGGCAGGATAGATACCGATCCAGCCTGAATCGAGGCCAAGTTCGCCCAACGCGGCAACGGCTAGAACCGGGGGCGTCATGATGACCAGCGCGGTGGTCGTCTGGACCGCCGTGAATACGGTCGCTGCGCCCAAGTAGGCAGGGGGGAAACGCATGGGAGGCGAGTATATAGAGCGCTCTCAATCACCGTTGGGCGTCTGTTATGGTTATGGGAGATCGCTAACCAATGCCGGGAGAGACGTGATGCAGATCACGGGTGTCAACCACATGGCCTTCATCACTGATGATATGGAGAAGACGATTCGCTTCTACCGCGACCTTCTCGGCATGGAGCTCAGCGCAGGCGTCGGGCACGGTGGTTTTCGCCACTACTTCTTCCGCTTCGGCGACAATCACATCGCCTTCTTTGAATACGGCGGTGCCAGCCCGATGGAGCGGAAGTTCCACGGCACTATGACCGACAAGCCGCTCGGCTTTGATCACGTCTCGTTCACCGTCGAATCGCGCGAAGCCCTGTTCCACTTCAAGGACAAGCTCGCAGCAGCGGGCTTCGAGGTGACCGGGGCGATAGATCACGGCACCATCTGGTCGATCTATTTCTTCGATCCCAGCAACATTCCGCTCGAGTTGAGTTGGGATTGCATGGAGCTGTTGAAGACACCGGCGATGGACGAGGACGACCCGCTGGCGATGGTCGCCGAGGGCGCAGGGCCAACACCGGGCGTGTGGCCAGGGGTGACGAACCCAACACCTCCGGCCGAGATGACGGCGCGGCCTGGCAACGGCCATACAATGCGTGAGACCTTCTTGCGCGAAGGGTTGGCTCGCGACACGCCCGAATATCAGGCGATCGCCGAGCCGCCACACCAAAAGGTTGCCTGATCATGTCGAGCGAGGGCCCACACGCGACGCGCGAGCGGCGGTCCGCGGAGACCCTGGCTCTGCATCAGGCGATTGCCTCGCTGATCGAGAATCTTGAGGCGGCGGACTAGTATTGGCAGCTTGCCGACGATTGCGACGATTCCGCTCTC
>Ga0315338_1001201_pt1 | contig 35937 bp, 30 predicted proteins | sample ASW8metaG_FD_204518 | JGI IMG/M metagenome (GOLD analysis project Ga0315338, IMG submission 204518) | Ammonia-oxidizing marine archaeal communities from Monterey Bay, California, United States - ASW #8 | ecosystem: Environmental > Aquatic > Marine > Coastal | place: USA: California | collected... | reverse complement strand
CTGGCGGCGGTCGTCACTACCGCCACGGGTGAGCCGCTTGTCCAGTGGTACGGAGGGTTTTACTAGTACTCTCGACGTCTGGGTTGACGGCCCCAGCGCGCTAGTGGATCCATTCTGGATCAGTTCTGTTTCCGGATTCCAATGGTGGCAAGGGATCGGATGATCTCTTGGTCGGTAACGTCTGAGAGAATTTCGGTCTTACCGAGGGTGGTCGGCAGAACCATATGTAGACGGCCGCGCAACACCTTCTTGTCCCGGCGGATGGCTTCCATGATTAACGTGTTGGGTAGATCGCTCACCGACGGGAGAGGCCCGAGGTGAGCAATCAGCGCCGCGAGGATGGCCCGATCAGACTCCGGAAAGATGCCGCGCATGACGGCGATGTCCGCTGCTGCCAGCATGCCATACGCGACCGCCTCGCCGTGCCGAAGACGCCGATAGTGTGTCACGGCTTCGATGGCATGCCCAACCGTGTGACCAAAATTAAGGGTACGCCGAAGACCCTGCTCACGTTCGTCCTCAGACACAACTGTGGCCTTGATCTGGCACGATGCGGCGATGATCGGGATGAGCGCAGACGGTTTACGCGCAAAGATCGACGTCAGGTTAGCACTCACGTCTTCGAAAAGATTTCGGCTGGCAATGACGCCGTACTTGACTACCTCGTACAGACCCGCCCTGAACTCTCGGCGGGGGAGCGTCTCGAGGAGTCTGGGGTCGGCCACGACAACAATCGGCTGGTGAAACGCACCGATTAGATTTTTTCCGAGTGGATGGTTGACGCCGACCTTGCCTCCGATCGCGCTGTCGACTTGGGCGAGCAACGTTGTTGGAACGTGCGCCAGCTGCACGCCTCGAAGGAACGTCGAGGCGGCAAATCCGACAACATCACCGATTACTCCCCCGCCAACCGCCACAATCGTTACGCTTCGGTCGGCACCGGCACGGATTAACGGTTCGTACAGGCGTGCTGCGGTTTGGAGGTTCTTCGAACGTTCACCATCTGGAATGAGGATGGTCTCCGCGTCCTTGAGTGCCGCCTGCACGATATCTCCATGGAGTTTCCAGATACGGGGGCTGGAGACGATAAAACACCGCCCCGTGCCACCGGCGTCCTTGACTAGTTTGCCGAGACGCCGGACGATGCCGGTGCCCACGTGGACCCGGTACGTGCGAGAGGCAGTTGAAACGTCGATCTGGACACTGCGATTCATGCGTGAACCAGTATACCGATGGGCTGGTAGGATAAAGCAAACACTGATTGTTTTGGCTGCTGGAGTGGAGCTAGAGTGGATGACGTCGAGAGTGGTTTTCTAGTTAACGGTAGCAGCATCGCGGCGCTCAGGGCAGCAATCAAGCTCGCCGAGGTCGGCGAGGTGCTGATCTTGAAGAAGACCGGTTCCAGAGAAGGCATTACCGTCTATGCACAGGGGTGAATCGCAGTGGTTATCGGGGACGAAAATTCCTCGGAGCGTCACGCCACTGACAGCTTAGTGGTGGGCGATGGCCTGTGTTGGGACGAGGCTGTTTGTGTTGTCGCCAAGGAAGGACCTTCCTCCGTTGGCCGTTGGCGAGTTGATCGATTGGGGCGCTCGATTCGACCGAGATTAGAATGGGCGACTCGTAGCGCGACTGGCACTGCGCCGCGAGGACAGCCGTGGTGCGCACCACCTGAGATTTTCCAGAGCAGAACGATATAGACTGGTCACCGCATGTCAGAGACTCAAAATATGATGCAGATTGCGTCTGAGGATACGTAGGGATGTCGGCGAAACGGGACGCGTTTGTTACTGAGATCACGCCTCAGTCTGAGGATTTTTCTCGATGGTACACCGACATCATCCGGCGTGCGGAGCTTGCCGACTACTCACCGGTCAAAGGCAGCATGGTTATCCGACCGTACGGGTACGCGATCTGGGAGCTCATGCAAGCGTCGTTGGACGCCAGATTGAAGGCAACGGGCCACGTCAACGCCTATTTCCCACTCTTTATTCCGGAATCGCTTCTGCGTAAGGAATCGGACCATGTCGAGGGGTTTGCACCTCAGGTGGCCTGGGTCACCCGTGGTGGAGACGAGGAACTTGAGGAGCCGCTGGTTGTCCGCCCGACATCTGAAGCGATAATCGGGACGATGTATGCAAAGTGGATCAAGTCCTGGCGTGATTTGCCGGTGCTGATCAACCAGTGGGCAAATGTTGTGAGGTGGGAGAAAGTGACACGGCTCTTCCTACGGACCACCGAGTTCTTATGGCAGGAGGGACACACGGCCCATGAGACCGAGGCTGAGGCCGAGGCTGAGGCGCTCCGGATGTTGGCGGTGTACAAGGAGTTTGCGATGAACGAACTCGCCATACCTGTGCTCGACGGTCGTAAATCTGAGAGTGAGAAGTTCGCTGGAGCCCAACACACCTACTCAGTTGAAGCGTTAATGGGTGACGGACGCGCCCTGCAGGCCGGGACGTCGCACATGCTGGGGCAAAATTTTGCCAAAGTGTTCGATATTCGGTTCCAGGCCCGTGACAAGTTGCTCCAGTACGTGTGGCAGACGTCATGGGGTATGACGACCCGCTTAATCGGCGCTGTGATCATGGTTCACGGCGACGACAGTGGTCTGATTCTTCCCCCTCGAGTTGCACCGCATCAGGTTGTTGTCGTTCCTATACCACGAGGCAACTGGCAGGAGACTGTGTTGCCAAAAGCTATAGACATCTCGGAGACGCTGACCGCAGCAGGAGTCCGCGTGCGACTGGACGATCGAGACTCCTACACCCCTGGGTGGAAGTACGCCGAGTGGGAGATGCGGGGGGTTCCGCTCCGATTGGAGATCGGACCAAAAGACATCGAGAACGCCCAAGTCATGCTGGTGCGGCGTGACACACGCGAGAAGCTCCCGACACCGATCGAGGGTCTTACTGCTCGGGTTGAGGAGCTTCTGGTGACCATTCAGGCAAACCTACTTGACCGTGCGCGAGCGTTTCAAGAAGACCACACCACTCACACATCGTCCCGTGAAGAGTTCGACCGCCTGTTTCAAGAACGCCCCGGGTTCGTGATCGCTCCCTGGTGCGGCAGGACGGAATGCGAGACTGCGATTAAAACAGCCACGCAGGCGACAATTCGTAATATAGAGCTTAAGCCGCCTCCTCCATCTGGCAACTGTATAGAGTGCGGTTGTCCCGGTCAGACCGACGTCTACTTCGCGAAGTCCTATTAGGTTGGGACTGCAGTGACTCTGTGCATGCGGCCGGCGTTGGTTTCTGCCTGGCTTCGTTGCTGACCACCACGCGTGACCTGACGCCGGTTGGCGCCGAAGTTTTCGAAAAAGAGACCTTCCCAGAGTTAGTAATTGCCTCTCTCTTACGATCGAGGTTTGTCAGGAATAGGTTGGTTACTGGACGAGTACAACCAGTGCTGCCCGACGATTCAGACGACGCGTCTCTTCCCGGGTGTTGTCATGCCGCGGTCGTTCTTCGCCGTAGCTGATTGTTTGCAGCCGTTCGCCGCCAATACCTCGGCTTGCGAGATAGTTCTCAACGGAGTTTGCTCGCCGTTCTCCGAGGGCCAGGTTGTACTCGGCCGTACCGATGTTACAGGTGTGACCTTCAATTTGGATCGACAGGTTCGGATCCTCCTGTAGGGCCGACACGGCTTCATCGAGCACACGCGCCGCTCCGGCGCGTAACGTGTAACGATCGAAGTCGAAGTGCACGTCCTCGAACACGTACTCTCGCGCGGGTGGTGGTGGAGGCACGCTGATGTCAATCGTCACCGTGTCAGAGGCGGTGCCACCTCGGCCGTCGTCGACGGTCACCGTGACGGGTACGCGGCCAGCTTCGCCGGGCGCCTGCCACGGCCGCGTCGTGCGGTTGGTTTCGCCTTGGAACTCGCCGGCGGGTGCACTCCACCGATACTCAAGGGCGTCACCGTCCGGATCACTCGCGTCGGCACGCAGCTGCGACCGCTCGCCAACCATGATCTTGCACGGATCGCACGCAAGTGTGACCCGTGGTGGTCGGTTTTCAGGCGGTGGTGCTAGCGGCGGAGGCGGTGGCACATACACTCTCACCCCTGGGTGATAACCGATTCTGAGCAACAGGCCGAGCCGGTCTCCAGCCTTGGAGGTCCGGCCAGCCAGCTGTCGGTCGTCGTGTATGGCCGCTACGTTGATTCCTGCTCCGAAGTAGAGGCCAGTCGGGCTATGCCACTGCAAGCCAAGCGTGAGATCGACCGGATTTTTTAACGGCGAGACGAGCGCCGACTGGCTACCGTCCAGCCCAATGATTGGCGTGTCTAGCGTTAGGGTGTCTTGAATCAGAAGCTCGCTGTTGATTTCTCCGAACAGCTTGAAGCTGTTAGCGATGGGTATTCCAGTTCCGACTCCCCAGCGGAAACTGTTCGGAAGGTCGAGACCGTTAGGGTTTCCCCGAAAGACAAAACCTCCGTAGGCAGCGGTCTCGAAGGCTTCCAGGTTCTTACTAACGATGACGTCGAACGCCCCATCCGACTTACCGGTGGTGTTGCCCACGTCCTCGTTGCCAGTCGGAACCTTCACCAACCCCCGTATGGCAAATGCGACCGGACTGAGATGACTCTCAGAGAGGATATTGAGCTTTCCGCCAATTATCAGGTCGCCGACTTTGTTGCCGCTGTACTGGTCTTTCACGAGAGGCACTTCAAACGCTGGCCCACCGAGGTCTGGATTGGACGGATCGAACAGTGGCCGCGCATCTCGGTCAACTCTTGTGAGCACTCGAAAAGAACCGAAGAGCTCAAACCGGTCGGCGATACCGAAGGCGAATGTGGCTGGGTTGTGCTCAAGGTCGGTGATACCTTCTTGGCGGTCGAAGTTTGCACGCTGTGCGCTTGCTGAGAACTTTCCACGAGGTAGAATTTCTGCGGTCGGTACGAACCAGAGGCCGGTGTCACCGAGGAACGTAGAGCCAGTCGGACGCGTCGTTGCGGGCTCGCTGTCCTGGGCTGCCGCTGGCGTTGCTGGACCAGCGAGGGTGCACGCCAGTGCTATTGCTGCTATTGCGACGCCCCGCATCACCTTCATTTTTGTTGAAATGCACGTGCTCGTCACAAGTACCCTGATATTAAGATATCGGAAATAAATTGACAGAGGCCGACCGATTTGCCTCTCAAATATTATTGCCGGTCCTAGTTCGAGTCAACGAGCGGAGTTCAAGATAAGAACCCCTTTTGGCTGTTGATCGGTTGTGAGCTGTTAGGCTACGACGGCCCGTCGATCTTTCGTCCGAATAGCCATGCAATAGCGATGCTGACGAGGTACAGCAGGATCATAGGACTTGCCATCAACGTGAGCGTGACCGGATCTCCGGTTGGTGTGAGAATGGCCGCAAAGATGAAGATCAGCAGGATTGCGTATTTGATGTTGCGATACAGAAATCCTGGAGTGACGGCGCCTACTCGTGCCAGAAAGAGGACTACCGTCGGCATCTGAAACACCACGCCGCACGCTAGCACAAGCTTGACGTACAGAGAGAACGCGGGCTGGATCCTCGGCATGAACTCCATGTAGTCAGAGGCGAAGCCGGCGAAAAAGCGCCAGGCTACCGGGAAGAGCAGGTAGTGTGAGAACAACGCACCTCCCACGAAGAAAGCGGTGGCGAGGACCACGAATGGGATCGCAAATCTCTTTTCGTGAGCGTACAGGCCAGGTGCGACGAAAAGCCACACCTGCGAGAGTACAGCCGGCGTTGCCAACACGAGTCCTGCGAGAGCAGCAACCTTGATGTAGAGGAAGAAGGCCTCTGTTGGTTCCGTATAGACCAGCCGACCGCCGTCGGGAAGGATCTCCTGCAACGGACGCATGATGAAGTCGAAGATCGGGTTAATGAAGGCGAAGCAGAGAAGAAAACCGATGAGCAACGCGACCGCCGTGACGACCAGCCGCTTCCTTAGCTCGTCTAGATGGTCCAGGAAGGACATTTTCCCGGGGGAGGCATCGGCGTCCACTGATGCTTCGTCGGGTGTCGACGAGTCACCTAAAGGAACTAACGCCATGAAGGTTTGCTTGCGAAGGGAAACACTAGTGCCGGCTGAGGCAACCGGGCATTAAGTGTTTTCAGAGGTTTGTTCTTGGGGCTTGGGAGTGGTCGGTGCCGCGGAATCATGCTCCTCGATCCGGATCTCTTCATCCAAGGTGCTACGGAGCTCGTTTGAGGCACGCTTGAACTCTGACAAACTTCGACCCATCGATCGCCCAAGTTCGGGCAGTTTTCTCGGGCCGAAGATGATCAGAGCGATCACGAAAATGATCATCAGTTCAGGCATCCCAATTGAGCCGAACATAATAACGCTCCTTACCTTACCTTACGACTTTCTCGACCCACTTCCCCGAAGGGCCAAAATGGTTGCACCTAACACCAGAAATTAACTGATCGCATTATAGGAACGTGGACCGAGATGGTCAAGGGGAGGCGGGACCAGAAACACCTCGAAGTTATTGCTGGGCAGAGGCTTATTTGATAGCATGCGGCCATGAGAGGCGTAACATCATTGACTCTTAGTGCGGGGGCGGTTGTGCTGTCCGGACTGGTTGGAGGGGTGTTTGGTGGTCGGCTGTTGGCGACCCAAGAAGAGTTACCACATCACTACGATGCGTTCGCCTCGGCTCTCGCGGCAGTCGAGGCGAACTATGTCGATGAGGTTGACACGGAGCGCCTCGTGTATCAGTCCATCGGGGGGATGCTTCAGACGCTGGATCCTCACTCGAATTTTATGGACCCGCGGTCGTATGCGCAACTGCGCGAGCGCCAGGAGGGTCGCTACTACGGCCTTGGTATCACCATCAACGTGATTGATGGTGACATTACGGTCACGAGTATTTTCGAAGGGTCTCCGGCGTTTCGAACGGGGCTTCGCCGAGGGGATGTGATCGCCGAGATCACCGGTGAGGATGCCTCGAACATGACCAGCGACGAAGCGGTCAGTCTCTTGCGCGGGCCCCGCGGAAGCTCCGTCGAGATCGCTATCCGACGGGCCGGCTACGACGAGCTTATAGATCTCTCCGTGGAACGAGACGAGATAACGATCGCTTCGATCCAGGGAGCGTTTATGGCGGACGAGCGCACTGCCTATATTCGGCTCCGTGACTTCTCTGAGACGACTGGCAGCGAGCTGCGCCGAAACTTGGACGATTTGCAGGCTAAGGGCATGCAGCGACTAGTGCTCGATCTGCGTGACAATCCGGGTGGGCCGCTGGACCAAGCCATTCGCGTATCCAACGAGTTCCTGCCTCGTGGCGATTTGATCGTGTATACCAGGGGCCGCGTCAGTAATTCAGATCAGGATTATCACGCCCGCGAGGAGAGCGAGTACACCAAACTGCCGCTCGTCGTACTAGTGAACCGGAACAGTGCAAGTGCGTCCGAGATCGTGTCGGGCGCGATTCAAGACCACGATCGTGGCCTCATTGTGGGAGAGACGACGTTCGGCAAGGCCTTGGTGCAATCGATATATCGGGTCAGTCACGGTGCTGGACTTGCGCTGACGACGGCTCGCTACTACACACCCAGTGGTCGCATGATTCAGCGACCCTGGGACGGGACCTTCGACGAGTATTTAACCTACTCGCTGCGCGACCAGCAGCCCGGCACGCATTTACCCTCAGATCGGAAGTACACCGACAGTGGACGAGAGGTATACAGTGGCGGTGGTGTTGAGCCCGACCATCGCGTTCCGGGTCCGATTCAGGGATTCGATCCGTCTCGGTTCGGACGTCTGCTGGCGGCGCGGCAGGAATTCGCAAATTTTGCGGAGCGGTTCTCGGCCGTAGGCGATCAAAGGATCATGGGTGAGAGTCAGGGGCGTGAGCTTGTTGAGCGTGGCTTTGGCGTTGATACTGGCATGCTCGAGGCGTTCAAGGTGCATCTGCGTGGCCGCGGACTGACTTTCGATGACGACAGCTTCGCTACCGATCTTGAGTTTATCCGCGCTATGATTCATCTTGAGATCGACATCGCGGTGTTCAATGTCGATGAAGCTCGGCACAACCTGTTCGCTCATGACCCGCAGGCCCAGTATGCGATGACCTTGTTCGACCAGGCGGAGCGTCTTCTCAAGCTTGACACGCAACGATCATTGGTTGCGCAGCGCTAGCCCGCCTTGCTACACTGCGACCGGCCCACGGGGAAGCCAGGTGGTCATCCGGATCACTCGGTGATGGGCCGTTGCCCGGTTACGCACGCGGGCGTTCTGAGGCAGGGCTGAAGAAAGAGACAGGAACCAGATCGGGGCGATCCCAGCCGCTCGACAGGCACTGGAAACAGTGGCCTGTTTCGGGCGGTATTTTTTTGTACGTTGAAAACGTCGGCAGAAGAGAGCAATGCGTCTGAATCATATCGAGATTTCAGGATTCAAGAGTTTTCCAGAACGATCCGAACTCGCCTTCGATGGCGGTGTCACAGCGATTGTGGGTCCAAACGGGTGTGGCAAGAGTAACCTCATCGATGCCATTTCCTGGGTCCTCGGCGAACAGAGCGCCCGCAGCCTCCGAGGCGAGCGTATGGAGGACATTATCTTCAGCGGTAGTGATGGGAGGCGACCGACGTCCACTGCTGAAGTGCGTTTGCAGCTCTCTCAAGTTACTGCCGCGTTGGCTGGGTTAGCTCGAGTCACGACTCCAGCTACAGGATTGCAGGACGGTCATAGCTCTGGTCATGGTAGCGAGATCGTAAAGATTGACGGTCCAGTGGGTGGTGCGTCTCCCCACACCGTGCTCGAGCCGCCCGCCGTGAGCGTCTTTGAAGAAGAAGAAGAGGACGCTCCGATGATCGCCAGAGACGTAGAGGTGGCTCGTCGCCTCTTCCGGTCAGGAGAGAGCGAGTATCTCATCGATGGTCATGTTTGCCGACTGCGAGACGTCCAGGACTTGCTGATGGACTCCGGTGTTGGTGTGAAAGCGTACGCCGTCATCGAGCAGGGCAAGATCGGACAGATTCTGAGCGCTCGACCCATGGAGCGTCGGCAACTACTGGAGGAGGCGGCGGGCGTTACCAAATACAAGAGTCGCCGCCGGATGGCCGAGTTAAAGCTTGTAGCCGCGCAGCAGAACCTGACCCGAGTCGACGATATTGTGTTCGAGGTGGAGAAGCAGCGGGGTGCCCTGAAACGGCAGGCAGCCAAGGCCCGTCGGTATCGACGATTGCGCGATGAGCTGAGAAGCTGGGAGAAGATACAGTTCGCCAGGAAGAGTGAGTTACTGACTCGCACGATCGAAGATGCTACCGAGCGGTTGAGTTCCACTCGCCAGCGTGAGCAGGACGCTGCGGCGCAGCTAGCAGCATTGGAAAGCGTTAACGCACGTCTACAAATCGAGCTAGTGGAGGCCGACCAAGGCTCCAGCCAGGCACGTGATGCGGCCCATGCTCATGAACTAGAGCTCGGTCGCCGGCAGCAGCAAATCGAGTTCGACAATGGTCAGGTTACAGCGCTTGCCTCGACCGTTGCGTTTGGTGAGACCGAGTTACGTGAACTCGAGGAGCGCGTCGCGCCTCTACAAAGGGAATTATCGGAGCAGCAGGCTGCCGCCGGACTGTGCGACACCGCGCTGGCGACCGCAGCGCAATGCGTAGAGAAGGAGGCTTCGTTCTACGCCGATGCGCAGCGGGTTATCGAAGGGTTTGAGGGCGACGTGGAGGCTTCGCGGAGTCAGGTGTTCGCCGCCGTTAACGCGGCGACCACGCTGAAACAGCTCGTCGAGAATTCGTCCGCGTCACGCACTCGGATTGCCGCGGAGCTCGCCAAGCTCGATGCGGAGCTATCGGATCTAGCCACCGCAGGTGAGAAGACCGCGGCCGACCGGAGTCGAATCGGCGAATCCGTTGAGCGGGTTCGGCTGACCCTTGAGTCGATCGAACTTCGTCGCGCCGACCGTGAGGCAGAGCTGGTCTCGGCCCGATCATCGGTAGCGTCACAGGCCGACGAGGTGAGAGCGGTTGAGCAGCAGCTGGCTTCGGTGGTCGCTAGGCTCCGTTCGATCGAGGAGCTGATTGCGGCCCGGGAGGGGTATAGCGATGCCGCACGGCTGGTGCTCTCGACTCCTGGTGGGATAGAGCACCTGGGCTCGGTGGCCGATCATCTTGACGTGAACCGCGGGTATGAGCGTGCCGTTGAGGCCAGTCTTGACGAGCTCGTTCAGTACGTCATCGTGCCGTCAGTGAAGGAAGCTAGAAAAGGGATGGAGCTTGCTCACACCGAAAACGCCGGCCGATGCGGTTTCATCGTTGTCGACCCGACCCCTCCGACGTCGTCCGCACACCAGCCCCATCCCGCGTTGACCCCGCTCGACCAGCTAGTTACGGTTGACGGCGTGGCGGCCGAGACTCTTCGAGGTTTGCTCGGACGGCGCTGGTTGGCACCCTCGTTTGAAGACGCAGCGGCTGCGGCGCTGGTTACCACCGATCCGATCGTGACGCGAGACGGGACCGTATTTTGTGGTGCGTCCGTCATTAGAGGAGGCGGTAAGACTGAGGCGCGAGGGATTCTTGCCACGAAAGGCGAGACCCGTGACCTTAAATCTAGGATGGAGGCGGAGGACGTAACATTGACGCGGCTGCGGACGGAGCTTGCACAGAACTCCAGCCGCGTGGCAAAAGCCGAGGCCGAACTCAAGACACTTCAGACGGAGCAGCACCAGGCCGAGAAGGAGCTCCTGGAGCTTGAGCTCGGTCTCACTCGTCTTAATGAGGAATTCGAGCGACACGAGCAGAAGCGCCGTGTTGTGGCCACCGAATACGGAAAGACCGAAGAGGAGCGCACAGCCCTCGACGCGCGGCAGGCTGAGGCCAGCAAGGCGATTGTGCTCCTCGAGACTGAGCAGCGGACGGCCGATGAACAGCTCATGTCATCCCAGCGTCGTCTGTTGGAGGCACGCGAAGCGGTCGAGGTGCGTGGGCACCATGTAACCGAGGCTAAGGCAGAGCATGCCGCACTGGCGGAGCGTTCGATAGCACTCAGTGCCGACGTCAAGCGGATCAACGACGCGATCCATGATCTCTCGGACCGTGTGTCTGCCCGCGTCAGTGAGACCGGAAAAACGGTGGAGCGCCGTGATGCGCTAGTCGCGTCGATCTCAGCCTCCGAGGATCAACTCGACCGTGATGTCGCTCGGTTCGAGTCTCTCCAGGACGATGTGCGAACCTCGGACGACCGTACGGCTGATGTGCGGCTGAAAATTGGTGAGCAGGTGGACCAACTCCGAACGGCACGGGAGCTACTTGAGGCGGTACGAACCGATGTGACCCACCTTACCGTCGATCTGGCGACGGCGGAAGCGGACCTTGTGAACTTGCAAATGTCGTGTCAGGAAACGCTGCAACTGGTCTTACGCGACGTCTGCCGTGAGGTCGGGGAACGCGAGCGGGACGGATGCGTGACTCCAGATTCCGCGCTGGTCAGTTCCATTAAGTCCGACGATCCGTCATCCAGTTCGGACGCTGACGGTGAGTACCATGACCAAGACTTAACCGTCGATGAGGTTGAGTCTGAGCTCGACCCTGCCGTTGTCCCCGAGCAGATGATTGCGACGTTGCGAGAAAAAATCGAACGACTGGGACCGGTTAACATGATGGCCATCGATCAGTTTGACGAGCTAGAGGAACGTTTTGACTTTCTGACAACTCAGCGGAAGGACTTACTGGATTCGATCCGAGCCACCGGTGAGGCGATTAAGCGAATCGACGTCACGACACGGGAACGTTTCAAGGAGGCGTTTTCCGCCGTGAATGAGCATTTTCAAGAAATCTTCTCGACCCTATTTGGTGGTGGCCGAGCGGGTCTCTTACTGATTGATGAGACCGATGTGCTTGAGAGCGGAGTCGATATCATCGCCCAGCCGCCTGGCAAGCGGCTTCAGAGCATTCAGCTGTTGTCTGGTGGAGAGAAGGCACTCACCGCAATGGCGTTGATGTTTGCAATTTTTAAATTCAGACCGAGTCCGTTCTGCTTATTGGATGAGATCGACGCTCCGCTTGACGACGCTAACATCGGGAGGTTCGTCTCCATGTTACGAGGTATGCAGGATCGCACCCAATTCGTACTCGTGACTCACAATCGGAAGACGATGGAGATCGCCGACAGGTTGTATGGTGTCACGATGGAGGAGCCTGGAGTGTCCAAGCTCATCTCCGTAAAATTGAGCTAGGCTCTTCGCGTTCCAATGTCTCTGTGAAACCTGATCGTAACATCTGGAGATCATCGGGTCTCGCGTGCGCGGTCTGTGAACAAAGATCATCCACCCGGTATCATTGGCGCCGCTGTTGGGCTTAAGGAGTAGCCACCTCAGCCCGTGTACTCGCGCTGATCGGCTGTGTCGGTCTCGGTTTCTTCCCGTGGGTCCGCCTAGGCCAACCTCGTCAGAGTGGCGACCTTGGTGCAGGTTGAAGTGCTGACCGTTTTCTACGATCTCGTCGCACTAATATTAGGTGCGCTCACGTTTGTTCTGGTCTTGCTGTCTGCTCCGAGTCCTTGGGCCGCGCGATCGCGGGCCACGTGGGGGACGATCCGGTGAGTTTGGCTTCGGTGCATCGCTCGAACCAACAGTACCATCTCCGTCCGCTGGGACCGGAAGCAGCGCCTTCCGGCTGAGCCGGACCTTGCCCGAGGGATCGACGCTAATGACTTTCACAAGTGCCTGATCTCCCTCCTGTAATTCGTCTCTGACGTTGCCCACGCGGTAGTGGGCGATTTCAGAGACGTGCAGGAGTCCATCGACACCAGGAAGAATTTCGATGAATGCACCGAAGTCTGTGATTCGCTGCACCTTGCCAAGGTAGGTCTTATTCAGTTCGGGACTAGCGGTCAGCTCCTCGATGATTGTAATCGCCTTCTTCGCCGAGTCCTCATCGGCTGAGGCCACGTTGACGCGACCATCGTCTTCAACATCGATCTTCACGCCCGTGCGTTCGACGATGCTTCGAATCATCTTCCCGCCAGGGCCGATCACATCTCGGATTTTGTCGACCGGAATCTGGATGGTGACGATCCGTGGTGCGTAATTGGAGATCGCTTCTCTCGGCGACGTGATTGTGGCTTCCATCTTGTTCAGGATGTGGAACCGGCCGGCTTGGGCCTGAGCGAGAGCCGCACGCATAATCTCGGTCGTGATCCCAGATACTTTGATGTCCATTTGCAAGGCGGTGATGCCGTTCCGAGTGCCAGCGACCTTGAAATCCATGTCGCCGTAGTGGTCCTCGGCGCCTGCAATATCGCTTAAAATTGCATGTCGATTAGTTGACTCATCGAGAATAAGCCCCATGGCCACACCGGCTACCGGTGCCTTTAGCGGAATACCAGCGTCCATCAGTGCCAGCGACGCGCCGCACACGGTGGCCATTGAGGACGAGCCATTCGATTCAAGGATGTCTGAGACGACACGAAGTGTATAAGGGCATTCGTCTTCTGACGGAATCATCGGAAGCAGACTGCGTTCAGCCAAGTTCCCGTGGCCGATCTCTCGCCGTCCTGGGCCACGGAGGAACTTGACCTCCCCGACGGAAAACGGCGGAAAATTGTAGTGGAGCAGGAAACGCTTATAGATCTCCCCGTCTACCGACTCAATTTTTTGCTGGTCGGCACTGGTGCCCAGGGTCGCAGTGACAAGTGCCTGGGTCTCGCCGCGTGTGAAAACCGCTGATCCGTGCACTCTCGGAAGTAGGCCGATCTCAGCCGAGATGTCACGTATTTCGTCAAATTTTCGACCGTCCAGTCGTTGTCCTCGTTCGAGGATTTCGTCTCGAAGCACCTTCTCCTTCAGTGCCTTGAAGGCCCGCTTAGCCTGCGCGCGCTGATCGCTTTCGTTTTCTGGAAACGACGAGACGAGGTCTTCCAGCACCTTGTCGACCTGTGCGTAGCTCTCCAATTTATCCGAAAGCCGCATGGCGGAACTCAATGGACCGAGGGCTTTCTCCTCGACGGTGCTGGCTAAGGCCTCGTCCACTGGCGGGTCCGACACTGACACTTTGGGCTTGCCGACTTTGGCGGCTAACTCGTCGATCGTCGAGACGATTTGTCGAATGGCTTCGTGTCCGGTCTCAAGTGCGGTGAGCATCTCGTCCTCGGACACTTCCATAGCCCCAGCTTCTACCATCACAATTGCGTGCTTACTGCCCCCGATAATGAGGTCCAGTCGACTCTTCCGACGCTCGGCATAGGTCGGGTTTACCAGGAATTCTCCGTCGATCAGGCCAACCCTGACGGCGGCGATGGTCTGCGCTAACGGTATACTCGAGAGAGCCAGAGCTGCAGAAGCCCCGGTTAATGCCAGCACGTCTGAGTCGTTCTCAGGATCCGCCGATAGCACGAAGGCCACAATCTGCGTTTCTCGGTTCCAGCCCGCTGGAAAGAGTGGACGGATCGGCCGGTCAATCAAGCGGCTGGTGAGAACTTCTTTTTCTGGAGGTTTTCCTTCACGCTTGAAAAAACCACCTGGAATCCGACCGGAAGCATAGGTGTTCTCGCGGTAATCTACGGTGAGTGGAAGAAAGTCGATACCTTCGCGTGCTGTTGGCGTATAGCACGCCGTAACCAGAACAACCGTTTCGCCGAATCTAATAATGACCGAACCGTCAGCTTGTTTGGCGAGCTTGCCGGTTTCGATCAATAGATCGGTTCCGCCGACCTTCACTTGGGCCGTATCCATGAATTTTGCTCCTAATCACGAAACGAGTACGCCGAGGGGAGCGAATGTGTGGGCTGAAACAGGCGGGTGTCTTCCGTTGCCTACTTGCGGATTCCAAGACGCTTGATCAGATCCGCATATCGCTCGGTGCTCTTGCCCCTGAGGTAGTCGAGGAGTCTTCTCCGCTGGCCGACGAGCTTCAATAGCCCACGCCGAGAATGATGATCTTTGGCGTGAGTTTTGAAATGTTCGGTCAGGTAGCGGATGCGCTCACTGAGAATCGCTACCTGGACCTCAGGTGATCCCGTATCGCTGTCGTGGGTGCGATATGAATCTATAATCTCGGACTTCCGCTCCTTCGGAAACGCCACTGTCTACCTCCGCGAACGGCCCAGACGTCTCACATGACAACTCATGCGCACCAGACCGCCGCTTGCCACCTACGTCTTAAATTTCCTCGTGCCTGTAACCGAACGAGCTTACACTAGAACGATCCTTGGGTGCAAAATGCCGGTCGTACTGCTCTCTGCGATAGCGAGAAGAGAGCCACTGCGGTCATAGACCTTTACCTTTCCAGAGGATGCCTCGTCCAGCGAAGGCGAGGCAATTCCAACAGAGACAGCGGCTGAGGAGGGCTCAAACTGAGTCGGTGTCAAGGCATTGCCGTGCGCCACTAGGCGTGCTCCTCGCTCTGTCACAACCACGCTCCGCAAGTTCGGTAACAGTTTCGACATCGGTACCAGATGCCGCATGGCTGACTCGTGATCCCGCTCAAGTTGGTCCATAGTCACCGCGTGGTCGAGGCTAAAAGCGCTACTTTGCTCCCGCCGGAGGTCTTCAAGGCAGGCTCCACAACCCAGTGCCTGGCCGAGGTCATGCGCCAAGGAGCGAACGTAGAAGCCTGGAGCGCAAATGATCCGACACGTGAGTCGGTGATCTCTCAGTGACTCGATCTCGAACTGGTGCACTGTGACTTTCACCGGTTTCGGTGCGACCACCTGCTGGCGCCGTGCCAACCGATAGGCACGGACGCCATCTATTTTTTTGGCCGAATAGGGAGGAGGGACCTGAGTGAACGTACCCACGAAACGACGCCTCACCGCTTCGATTGCATCAGGGGCGCTGGGCACGCTTCTCTCTTGCCGCATGCCATCGGCGACGACCATTCCGGTCGTGTCGTAGGTGTCTGTGACGATTCCTAGTCTGAAGATCGAATGGTAGACCTTGTTTCCCTCCGAGAGGAGCACCGCTAGGCGGGTCGATCGGCCAACGACGAGAGGGAGGACCCCGGTCGCGATAGGGTCAAGTGTTCCGACATGTCCGACGCGGCGAGTTCCGAGAATTCGGCGACAGCGGGCTACTGCGTCATGCGACGTAATGCCTCGGGGTTTGTCGACGACGAGTACGCCGTCTGGGCCGGTTTGAGGGGAGGGTTGCACCGGTCTTAGGCGACGCATTCGACAGCCGCGATGACCGCCGTCATGACATCGGAACGGGACGCCGCATCGGGCTCTGGGATCGAGAAACCAGCTGCGTTCTGGTGGCCGCCACCGCCTTGGAGTGTCGCCACGGCACGGACATCAACCGCGCCTTTGGAACGAAGGCTGACCCGGAGTTGCCCATCGATTTCCTTGAACATCACAACCGCCTTGATCGATTGAGCGGCGAGTGGCATGTTGATCAGACCCTCTAAGTCATCGGGCGCGCACCCAGTTTTCTCCAAAACCCGATCCTCGACATTGAGGACGGCGACCTGGCCGCCACCTACCAGATCCATGGCGTTGAGAAGCGTTCCTGTCAACCGAAGCTTTCCGACGCTGCTGTTCTGATACACGCGGTCGGCGACCTCGGCAGGGGCGACACCCGCGTCGGCGAGAGCCGTGCAAATTCTGAAAGTACGTGTTGTGATGCTCGAGTGCCGAAACGATCCCGTGTCAGTCAGGATTGCTACATAGAGGTGAGTGGCGATGGTCGGCGTCATAGCGACCCCGAGCCCTTGGAGCACCTCGAATACCATCTCTCCACAGGCCGCCGCGCTGGCGTCGAACCAGTTGAGGTTACCGTACATGGTGTTCCCTACGTGGTGGTCAATATTGATCACGAAGTGCTGTTCCAAGCCGGACACCTCGGTTCGAGCGAGCGAGCCGCACTCGAGCACGATTGCAGCGTCAAACGTGCCGTCAACAGTGTCACGTACCTCGATGTCTGCAACACCCGGAAAAGATGCGAGATAGTGCGGGACTGGGTCGCGGTTGACGACGCGGACCTCTTTCCCGAGGTCGCGTAGGGCAAAGGCCATTGCGAGCTCGGAGCCGAGTGAGTCGCCATCCGGTCGAGCATGCGACACAACGACAAACCGTTGAAGCCGTGAGATAGCCGTGACTATTGAGTCAAGTTCAGGAAGATTAGACATGGCGTGTCGGTGATCGGGAGGCTCTGCTCCGCATCATGGATCGGGCTCGCTCGACTCGGTGTTCACGGGTGGTTCCTGTGCGATTTGATCGAAGAGGTGAGCCATTCGGTCCTGTTGAGCTACGGTGTCGTCATGTTCGAACCGGAGTTCTGGAACGTGGCGAAGCTGAAGCCGCCGTCCCAGCTGTCGCTTGAGAAATGGCTTAGCTCGGCGGAGTGCACGTGCGGTGTCACGGCGCCCGGTATCATCTTCCGGACCAGTGTAGAAAACTCGGGCCTGCTGCAAGTCTTTCGACATCCGAACATGCGTGACAGTGACGTGACGCACACCGGGGTCTCTGACATGACGGGTCAGCTGCAGGCCAAGCTCACTGCGGATGAGGTCCCCGACGCGTTCAGGTCGTGAGCCGTGACTCATGTTTCCTTTCGTAACTGCCCGCGACCACGGGTAGTCTCATGAGAGCCATTCAACCTGCGAGCTCACGATGACGCCGGTTCCTTTTCGCTCCATCTCTTCCACGACGCTCAAGAGTGACCGCTGGACAAGGTGTTGTTCTGACCCCACCGCGGCGACGGCGAGACGAGACCGCTGTCGCAGATCGTGATAATCGATCTCAGCGAGGGCAACGTTGAGCTGGCGCAGCCTGTCCTTAATGCTCCGCAGCACCGCGCGCTTGTCCTTGAGTGACCGGGCTGCCGGAAAGTGAAGCTCAAGCGACAAGAGCCCGACACAAGGCATTGGCCGGTCCACTAAACGGTGGTGGCGGCCACCGTTTCAATAGTGAATGCCTCGATGACGTCACCGACCTTGATGTCGGCGTACCGTTCAAACGCGATTCCGCACTCGATACCGGTCTTAACCTCAGTGATGTCGTCCTTGAACCGGCGGAGGGAGCCGATCCGTCCTTCGTGGATTACGACCCCGTCTCGAACCAGGCGAACCTTGGCATCACCCCCGCGAGTAATTCGTCCGTCCGTCACGATGCATCCGGCCGCCGCGCCGAACTTCGGAACCTTGAATACCTCACGTACGTCCGCAAGACCGAGCTGTTGCTCGCGGAAGGTGGGATCAAGCAGACCAGTCATCGCTAACTTGATCTCATCCGTGACTTGATAGATGACCGAGTGCTTGCGGATATCCACGCCCTCGCGCTCGGCGACGACTTGGGCGTTCCGGTCAGGCCGGATGTTGAACCCAATGATGATGGCGTTCGAGGTCGAGGCGAGCAGCACATCTGACTCACTGACGGCTCCAACACCGGTATGAATGATCCTGATTTTGACCCGCTCGTCACTTAGTTTCTCGAGCGTCTGGGCCAAGACTTCTGCTGATCCCTGCACATCGGCCTTGATGATGATCGGAAGTTCCTTGGCGCCTTCGTCAGAGAGGTGCTCCTGCAACGATTCGAGGGTCAGACGGGTACCGCGACCTCCAATCGCTTTTTCCTTGGCGCTGTTTTGACGAAGAAGCGCGATCTGTCGAGCTTTGGCGGCGTCGGCGACCGCCTGGAAGGCGTCACCCGGTTGTGGGATCCCAGTCAAACCAAGCACCTCGACGGGACTCGAAGGGCCGGCGGATTTCACTTGGTTTCCGAGGTCGTCGATAAGGGCTCGAACGCGGCCGACCACGGTCCCGGCAATGAAGCTGTCACCTACACTGAGCGTGCCATCTTGCACCAGGATGGTTGCTACCGGCCCTCGCCCACGGTCGACCCTGGCTTCGAGCACGGTTCCGGCCGCGACCCGTTTCGGGTTGGCCTTATGCTCACCCATTTCCGTGATCAGCAGGATCATTTCCAGAAGCGAATCGAGGTTATCCTGGTTCTTAGCCGACACCGCGACCATCACGGTCTGTCCGCCCCAGTCTTCTGGGGCCAGTTCTCGTTCCGCCAGCTCCTGCTTGACCCTATCCGGGTTGGCGTCCGCCTTGTCGATCTTGTTGATAGCGACCAGGATCGGGACATCTGCGGCTCGAGCATGGTCGATGGCCTCTTGGGTCTGGGGCATGACACCATCATCGGCGGCGACGACCAGGATAACGACGTCGGTAACGCTTGCACCGCGGGACCGCATCGTTGTAAATGCCTCGTGGCCAGGTGTATCGAGAAACACGATTCGCCGACCCTTGACCTCTACCGCGTAGGCCCCTATGTGCTGTGTGATGCCTCCGGCCTCGCCCTCGGCGACCCGTGTCTTTCTGATAGCGTCGAGCAGGGTGGTCTTGCCGTGGTCGACGTGTCCCATGACCGTCACCACTGGTGCACGGGGCACGAGGTCATCCATGTTGACCTCTTCGGATTCGAGTTGGACCATTTCCTCTTCGAATGTCCGCAGATTCACGTCTGCGCCGAACTCGCGCGCGATCATGGTTGCAGTTTCCGGGTCCAAAGTCGTGTTGATCGTCAACATGAGACGCTTTTCGATCAACTTCTTCAGCACGTCCTTCGGGCTAACCCCGAGTCGATCTGAAAGGTCCTTTACCGTCATTCCTTCGGCGATCGTGATAGTCCGTGTAATCGGTGGTAGTGCCTTTGGGGCGACGGGAGTTGTCTGCTTAGGCCGGCGCGCGCCGCGTTTTCCTGGCGATCGGTACGGCCGTGGCGGCGGCCGGTACCCTACGGCCGGCCGCGCTGGCAGTGGACGTGATGATGGCGGTCGCACCGGCTGCGATGGCAGTGGCCGCGGCCCGCCAAGAGGCGGTTGGTTCGTCGGCGTCCGTGGCGTGCTGGACGGAACCTGGCGCGCCGTGCCGCCGGCTACCAGTGGTTTAGGTCGTGGTTTAGGCTCCTCTACTCGCAGTCGCAACGTTGGTGGAACGAAGCGCCCGGTGCGTTTGGTCCCAGTTGACGTCGCCGTTTTTAACTGTGCCGGTGGTGTCTGCTCTACGGGAGTCAGGACCGGCGGAGTGACTTCAGGCTCGAGAGCCGCCGGTGGTGGTGCGACCGGGGCGGGTGGCGGCGGAGCCTCTACCGTTTCCGGTGGTGGAACGACAACGTGCTCGACCTCATCGGCTAAAGCCGGCGACGGTGTCACTTCGGTCTCGGTAGATGTCTCAGCCAGTGGTGCCGCTGGTGGCGGAGTCTCACTGGTGTCGATCACCGAAGGCTCTGCCACCTCGATCGGTTCCTCCGTCGCTGTGGCGGCATCGGCCGTTGACTCGATGTCCACTGCGGCTTGTTTCACTGCCTTGGCGGACTTGATAAGCCTGGGCGGGCCGAGTTGAACTATCGGTTTCGGTACGTCTGATAGTGCTTGCTTCGCGGTGCGCCCCTTCTTTGCGGTGGTTCGCCGCCTGGAGGTTCCACTGAAGATTTTCCCCCTTGGAAGTTCGATCTGCCGCTCTCTAGCCACGCGCTCGACAAACTGTCTGGCAACGATCTCTTCGATCGTGCTTGAGGCACTCTTGACCTCAATTCCATGCTCGCGTTTGAGCAGATCCATGACCTCCTGACTCGGAAGGTCAAGCACTTCGGCGACTTTGTAGATTCGGATAGTGGCCAACGTTGACTCTCAGCTCAAGGCCTGGTTGATGTCCTAGACCGAGTCTCCTGTCTTATCCACGTTTTTAGTCTCTTTCACTGGGATTTCAACCGGCGGCGAGTCCTTTGTGACCGCTGCCTCTGTCTCGACGGAGGCACTCGAACGTTCCGCTTCTTCACGCTCCGCTTGCACGGCGGCCTCGGCCGCGGCACGTTCAGCGGCCTCGACCTGTTCCCTGACGGCCGCCTTGATCTGTTCGGCTGTCGCCTCGTCGACGCCGACGGTTTCCGAAAGCTTGGCCTTTGTTACCTCCAGGAGCCGATCTGCCGTATCGAGGCCAGCGTCACTCAGCTTACGAAGCTGGTCGTCGTCGAGGCCGGGAAGAGTCAACACCGCAGAATCATCGACGGCTTCCAGTCCCGCGAACTGGGCTTCTACCTCGGCTCGCTTTTCTTCCTCGCTCTTGATGTCGATTCGCCAGCCAGCCAGCTTGGCGGCCAGTCGCACGTTCTGACCTTTTTTCCCGATCGCTAATGACAATTGGGCGTCTTCGACCACGACCTCAATCACCTTTTCGGCGTCGTCGACTACGGTCACTCGTTGGACCCGGGCCGGACTGATAGCGTTGGTCACGAACGTGACAGGATCTTCGGACCATTCCACAATATCGATCTTTTCGCCTCTGAGTTCCCGGATGATCGCCTGGACTCGTGTTCCCTTCATGCCGACGCAAGCGCCAACTGGATCAATATCTCGTTCGCGCGAGTGCACCGCAACCTTTGCACGGTCACCGGCCTCACGCACTGCCCCCTTGATCAAGACAGTCGAATCGTAAATCTCCGGAACCTCTTGCTCGAAAAGCTTGATCAGCAGAATCGGGTCGGTCCGAGACAAAATGAGCTGCGGCCCCTTCGTGCTCTTGTTGACCTCCTGGATCACCGCTCTGACCCGATCTCCTGTTGTGTAGTTCTCCGCGCGCGATTGCTCTCGTCTGGGTAGTAATGCTTCAACCCGGCCGGCTTCGACTATCATGTCGCCGTTCTCGAAGCGTTTAACCGTGCCTGACATCACCTCGCCGACCCGGTCGCTGAACTCCTCGTAGACGTTTTCCCGCTCGGCTTCTCGTACCTTTTGGAAAATCACCTGTTTCGCGGTCTGAGCCGCGATCCGCCCTAGTACGTCGGTCGGCTTTGGAAACTCGATCTCCATGTCGACCTCGGCCTCTTCGCCATACAGCTCCTGGGCCTCGCTAAGCGCGATCTCGGTGGTGGGGTCCGTGACTTCCTCGACGATTTGGCGTACGGCAAAGAGCTCAACTTGTCCCGTTTCAGGATTGAACTTGGTACGAAGGTTCTCGTCAGATTTGTAGTACTTCCGGGAGGCGGTCAGTACGGCATCCTCGATCGCTGTGATAATCACGTCAGGATCGATGCCCTTCTCTTTGGCGAGCGCCTCGATCGTCTGTTGCAACGGGTTGTTCATCGCCATTGTTTGTCTTCAGAACTCCACTTCGAGCCGAGCCCGCGACACCGCCGACCACGGAATTCTATGGACGCGGTGCCCCGTATCGATAATCACGTGATTGCCATCGACGCCAGTAATCCGACCCGCGACGTAGTTCAGGCCGTCAATCGCCTCGCGGGTGACGATCTTTGACAGCCGTCCCGCAAACCGGCGACAGTCGTTCAGGTTTCGCAACGGGCGGTCAAGACCCGGAGACGACACCTCAAGTGTGTACGCATGGTCGAACGTGAAGTCAGCGTCGAGAACCGCGCTCAGATCTCGACTGACTCGCTGACAATCGTTAAGGTTGACTGACTCTTGAGTTGGGTCAGTGGCGGCCTCACGATCCGTCTGTGGCCCGTCGAGGAAAACTCGGAGCACCCAACCAATCGATTCTCGACGGAGCTGCACGTCAAATATTTCAAGCCCGAAACCACGGGCAACCCGATCCGCAATCGCCCGGACCTCAAGCACGAGATCTTCGTGGCCCACCGTTACTCATGGGGCGTCCTGCCGCGCCCAAAACACAAAAAGTGGGCGAACGCCCACTTTTGCAGGATCGACCTACAACGAAATATATCACGTCGGAAACGGCACCGCCAACGGCTAGGGTGTCAGCCGGTGCAGCATTCTGGGGTAAGGAATAGCTTCGCGGACGTGCTCAAGGCCACATATCCAGGCCACCACCCGTTCGAGACCCATCCCAAATCCGCCGTGAGGGACCGATCCGTAGCGACGGAGATCTAGATACCACTCAAAGGTCTCCCGGGGCAGGTCGTGCTTGTCAATCCGTTCTGAGAGAAGGTCGTAGTCATCCAATCTCTCGCCGCCGCCGACGATCTCTCCGTAACCTTCCGGTGCCAGTACGTCTACCGATAGTGACAGGTCAGGGCGGTCTGGGTCAGGCTTCATGTAGAACGCCTTAATGGAGGCCGGGAAGCGATGGACGATCACCGGCCGGTCGAACCGATTTGCCAGTGCGGTTTCGTCGGGACTGCCGAAGTCACCGCCCCACTTAAATGGAAGACCGTCTTCCTTCAACAGCGCAGCGGCCTCGGTGTATGAAATTCGTGGAAACGGACTCTGGACGCGTTTGAGGCTTGTCGTATCTCGCTCGAGTGTTGCGAGTTCACGCTGTCTCGTCTTGAGCACGCGACCGACGACGGACACCACCAGTTCCTCCGCCAGTGCCGTGACATCGTCGAGCGTGGCATACGCCACCTCAGGCTCGACCATCCAAAATTCCGTCAGGTGTCGCCGCGTCTTTGACTTTTCAGCGCGAAAGGTCGGACCAAAGGAATACACGCGGCCAAGGGCGAGTGCATTGGCCTCGTTGTAGAGCTGACCACTCTGCGCGAGATAGGCCGTTTCGTCATCAAAGTAAGGAACTGGGAACAGCGTCGTTGTTCCTTCGCACGCGGCCGGCGTGAGAATCGGTGTGTCGGCCAGCACGAAGCCGAGGCCGTTGAAGAAGTCACGAATCGCGTTGATGATTTCGTGACGTACACGCAAGATCGCCTGTTGCCGCACGCTGCGGATCCACAGATGTCGGTGGTCGAGCAGGAAGTCGATCCCGTGCTCTTTGGGGGTGATAGGGTAGTCGTGTGACCTGCCGGCGACGGTGAGTTCGGCGACATCGACCTCATGTCCACCAGGCGCCCTGGCGTCCGCACGGACGGTACCTCTTACGACGAGTGCTGTCTCCTGCCCGAGGTGGTCGGCTTGTGTGAAGGCGTCGCTTCCTACGGCCGCCTTCAACATCACAGCTTGGACAAATCCGGTGCCATCGCGAACGGTCAAAAAGTGAATTTTCCCGCTTGAGCGACGGTTGTGCAGCCAGCCTCTGAGCGTGACCTCTTGGCCTTCGTGTGAAGCGATGTCTTCAATATAGGTCACCATATTGGAGAGCAGTCTAGCTTACTCAAGCTCCGTCAGGTGAAACGATAAAAGCGAACGAAGTCGGTTGAATCTGGAATGACGCTTGAGGACAGCGGCGAGAGAATGCAGCGTCCTGGGAACAGCATCTTCATACCGGGTTGTTCCGGCGACGGCCGACTGATAGCCAAACGTACCGAGCGCCTTGAGCTGTCGTTGTACCGACATGATATCGAACCGTCGACGAAATTCCGTCGCGTCATTGTTCCCCGTCAGCCGCAGGTACTCGTCAATCATCGTTTCGACAAGGTCGTTCGGATTGTCCACATATGAATCCCGCAGAAGCGAGACCAAGTCGTAAGTGTTAGGGCCCATGCGGGCATCCTGAAAGTCGAGGACGTACAGATGTCCCTCGTGCACCATGAGATTGCGACTGTGATAATCACGGTGACAGAAGACGCGAGGCTCGGCTGACAACTCGGCCGCAAGCGGTCTGAGCTCCTCTTGGAGGCTGGTGCGCTGCTGGGCGGCCAATGTGACGCCGCGGGCATCGAGGAGGAAGTGATCGATAAAAAACTCAAGCTCCGACATCAGCTTGTCGACATCGAAGGCCAGTCGGAACGGGACAAACTCGTTGGACTCAAGCTTTCGGCCTTGGTGTTGCATCGTGACGATGATTGCTACCGCCTCTCGATAGCGACCGGCTCGTTCGTCAGGCGTGGCTTTGGTCAGAAACTGCTGCAGTGTTAAATCACCGAGGTCTTCCAGCTCTACGATTCCCAGGTCGGCAGCATATCCACCGACCGCCGGAACTTGAATTCCCATCCGCTCGATCAAGCTGCCGACACTGAGAAACGATAGCGACAAGGGGTCGATCGCTTCCGGGTGAACGAGTAGCATCCGCGATTGGCCTGAGGGTGGAATGACACGCACATACCGTCGGACCGACGCGTCACCTGGGAGTTCCTGGAACCTCGTGCCCGGAAGGAAAGCCGTCCGTTTAAGATAGGTGGCGACACGCTCACTGATCGATGGTGTTTGATTCGTCATATTCCACCACGCGTTAGTACCGGGAGTGGTCCAGCGACACGTGCAATGGTCCGCCAGGGGTGGCGATGATTACCATCCGACTGGCGATGGTGTGGGAAGGGAGCGTGACGCCGTCCGCAACAATGCAGTCAGTGAGCTGGCAGTGTTCCCCGATTACCACCTCGTCCCACAGGATGGTACGTGTCAGGACAGCTGTCGGGTGGATCCGATTACGGTTCCCGGTCGGTAGCCTGTCGTGTCCTTCCTGTCGGGAGATCTCAAGCGACGCTGCGAGGTAGTCGGCTGGCGTTCCGACATCGTAAAAATTTCCGTCTATGTGGTGGGTCGCGATTCGCCCGGGTCCGCGTGCCAGCAGCAAGTCATACACACCGCCGATGGTTGCTGCTGGTGTTCCCTCGGCGAGGCCCTGAAATACAGACGATTCGACCAACTGCACGCCGACGAAATGTTGAGACGGCACACCGGCTGGACAAAAACGGACAGCGAGACCGGCCTTGTTAACCTCCACGCCTCCATATCGAGAAGAATCCGGATGGTCCGTGGTGGCCAGGGTGATGTCCGCGTTAGACCGGTCATGGGTCTGCTGTAGGTCCGAGAGATCAAGGTCGGTGAGGGTGTCGCCGTTGATGACGAAGAAGCGGCGATCCAGAAGCGAGAGAGCCCACCGGGGTCCGCCAGCGCTTCCGAGAATCGTCTGCTCCCAGGAGTATCGGACCTGCAAGGCCGTGCCGTCGCCCTGGCCCACGACGCGGGTGATCGTGTCTGGCAGGTGATGGAGATTCAAGACCACTGACTGGACGCCCTGGTCCGCCAACCATCGGAGTAGACGCAGAACGAGGGGAATGCCGACTACCGGCACGGCCGGTTTGGCCCGAACAAGGGTCAGAGGGGAGAGCCGGGTGCCAAGCCCAGCGGTCAACACGATGGCTGGAGGGAGCGTGGTGCTTCTCATCACTTGAATGATTTAGGTGTTTAGCTCTTTACCCTTTGGGGTCCTGGTTTGTTCCTTTCAGGACACTAAAGGGTGGTGGAGCGTGATTATAGCCGCCTGCACCCGTTGCCAAGCACCCCCTCTAAGTCACGCGCTGGCTGAAGGAGCAGCCACGCAGCTGTGGGGTCCCGACGTTCTTCCCAAAGACCAAAACCTTATGAGTACTTCCCAGGCCTCCGGGTAGAAGGAGTGTCTTGAGCGCGAGTCGACGCTTAATGGTTTCGTCCCCCTCGGTAGGTGCCGGCCAGGTGGCGGCTCCGATTCCCAAGAGGAAATAGGTCTGATCCACGACGGCGAGTGTGTCGAGGCCGACCCCTTCGGCGGCCAGTCGAACAGCAGTAAGGTCGACGTGCGCTGTGATATCAACTACTCCAGGGTCGAGAAGTCTGGCCGGCGGGGCGTGGCTACCCCGGGTCCCTATGACGTGACGATGATAGGTCGTGAGCGTACCGGAGGAATGGCTGGCCGAATACAGCTCGGATGCGTTGTGCCCGTAGTCAATTAGGACAAGAAAGCCGGCGTCGAGAGACCGACCCGTCTGTTCGACCCAGCTGACCGCCTTCGGGCTGACCTCGGCACGCCACCCTGGTTCGAGCTCGATGGCAAATCGTTCAACGTGTGCCAGCACAGCGGCTGAGGGTGGAGCCAGATACTCCACGAATCGATCTCTGTCCCGTGAATGAAGGTCGACGTAAACCTCGGCGAGTCCAGAGTTGGTCATCACGATTGGATGGACCGGGAGAGCGTCGAGGAGTTCGTTGGCGAACACGATGCCACGGATGTGGGCGGGGACCGTCTTGGTGGAGCGCTGCAACTTCCAGGCGTGAGGTCCGAGCGTGTCGATGTGTGATGCTCGGGCGGTTGAACTCCGCTCGACGAGTGTCAGACGGACCGCATCATACAGCTCTGGGTCCGTGCGGGCGAGAGCCTCCAGGATATTCAGAGCAAGGCGACCACTTCCCGCTGCCGCCTCAACGAGATTACAGTCATCAGAGTCAAAACTTGAACCTAGTTGAAGGCACTGCCACATCTCCGCGAACTGTGCGGCCAGTAGCTCGCCAAAGAGGGTCCCGACGTCGACGCTCGTGAAGAAGTCACCGGAGCGACCCGATCGGCGATCGACCTTGGAGTAGTACCCGTAACGCGGGTGATAGAGCGCCAGGTCCATGTACTCCGCGAATGGGATCGGACCGCGGGAACGAATCCGCCGAGCGATTACCTCGCGGAGCAACGGCATGGACCGAGCGTTTCGGTTATTCCTTGAGTACCTGCAGGAACACCCGGTTCGGTCCTCGCTGGACCAGCAGGAACGCCGTTCGGCCCGATTCGACCAAATTAAGTTGCTGGACTGTGTCGGCGGCAGTCGCAACCTCGTTGCGATTGACGCTCACAATGACGTCGCCCGCCCGAGCTCCCCCGCTCTCTGCAGCGCCACCGCTCTCAAGATCGACGATGACCGCGCCCTCGGTACCGTCGGGTAGGTTCAACCTGCCAGAGATTTGCGGTGTCAAGTCTTGCAGCGTCATCCCGAAGCCTTCACTGAAGTTGTTGTCCTGAACCGTCTGCGTCGGCGCCGCTTCCGTATCCAGGTCAAGTTCTTCGATGGTGACGTTAAGTGTGACCTCCTCTCCGGCCCGCAGCACGATTATTGGTACAGTTGTCCCCGGGCGCGTCGCCACGACCTTGCTCTGGAGGTCTTCAGTGTCCTCGACACGATTTTCGTTGTATCGCACGATGACATCGCCCGGCTGCATGTTGGCGCCGGCCGCCGGCCCACCTTCCTGGACCGACGACACGATCGCACCCATTGGCTCTGTTAACCCGAGGTCCTCAAACGATTCCCGCGCGACGTTCATGATCTGGACACCAATTCGTCCACGGGTCACCTTTCCCACGCGCAACTCGGCTAACAGCTCACGAACGGTGTTACTGGGAATGGCAAATCCGATCCCCACATTCGACTGCCGGTCGCTGACGATGGCGGTGTTTATTCCGACCACCTCGCCGCGGATGTTGAGGAGCGGTCCGCCGGAGTTGCCAGGGTTAATCGCCGCATCTGTTTGAAGCACGTTCTGTGACCGACCGGGGACCGAGGTGAACGGTCGACCGATAGCCGAGATCACACCGACGGTCACCGTATGGCCGAACCCGAACGGGTTACCGATAGCCATGACCCAGTCACCAGGCGCCATTTGGCTCGAGTCGCCGAAGTTGGCCACCTCCAGTTCAAGGTCGGCGGGTACATCAGTGAGTTGGAGCAGCGCGCTGTCGGTCAGCGGGTCGCGTCCCAGGATCTCGGCCTCATAGAACAGGCGATCTTCATCGCCGAAAAAATCGATCTCGATCGTCGTGGCGTCCTCAACCACATGGTTGTTTGTCAGGATCAAGCCGCTGGCGTCGATGACGAATCCAGTGCCTGCTGCCTGGACGGTTCGCTCTCTTGGTTGTTCGGGTTCTTGTTCCCGAGGCTGCCCGAAAAATCTTCGAAAGAGGTCGTCATCCCCAAAGAAGTCGTTAAGCTGGGAGCTCTGGCGGGACTCGGTTCGAATATTGACGACCATCGCCGTCTGTGTCTTCGCGATTTCTCTAAATGTCCCGGCATCGATCGGTCCATTGAGCGGCTCGCTATTCATCGGTGGGGGCGTGAAGGTCTGCGCAGAGGGCGCCGGCGCCATGTCGAAGCGAGAGGCGATGACCAGGCCGATGGCCATCGACATCACTGCGATCGGGACGGTGGAAAACAACGTACTCCTTCGTGTCGACATCATTTCCTCCAGCGGCTTCATTTACCCCGGGGTCCCTCCCCGCGTTTCGCCATTTCTATAGATTACCTCAGTGTCTCGTCTGGGTGACTCGGTTCCAGTTGATCGTTGACTGACTTCGTCGTCTCGGCTTATCAAGTAAGACGACCGAGTACGGGTGGCGTTTCACCTTTTAGACATCAGCGGCGCAATTTCGGTCTGAACTGGACCCGTTACCTGCGCGTCGTGATGGTCGACATACATATTGATTTCGGTCCGCACCCCAAACGTGTCCTGATAGATACCTGGTTCGATCGTCAGCCCAGTACCTGGGAGCAACCTGCGATCGTCGTGGGTTTCGTGGTCGTCCATGTGCACACCGTTGCCATGCACCGACTCGCCGAGGCTGTGACCGGTCCGATGGATGAAGAATTGTCCCATGCCTGCGGCGTCGATTACTTTTCTGGCCGCACGGTCGACCTGCCAACCCCGCAAATCCTCGCCGGTCGAGCTGGCGTCTTTAACACGCGCGATGGCTGCGTCTCGGGCTGCCCGCACGAGGTCGAACACCGCCGAGTACTCTGAAGGCACCCCAGTACCTGCGTATCCCATCCAGGTGATGTCAGCGAAGACGGCACCTGGCGTGGCTAGTTTGCCCCACAGGTCCAACAGCACAATATTACCTTGCTCGATCTGTCGGTGCGCCTCTGCTGTCGGTAGATAGTGGGGGTTTCCACTGCTCTGTTGCGAAGCAACCACAGGTGGAGAATCGGTGACCAGCTCGGCGTCTCTGAACCAACCCACCATTGCTTGCTGCACCTCGAACTCGCTCACCGGAGTGGCTGCTTCAAGACGCTCACGGATCAGAGCGAACGCCCGATCTTTGATCTGGTACAGTCGATACGAGGCCGCGTGATGGGTCGCAAGCGCGGCATCATCCCACACGGCTTCGAACCGTTGGACCAGGTCGCCAGATGACACAATTGTGACGCCAAATGCCCGGATGGCGTCAACGGTTCCTGCATCAACCCGTGAGATATACGGGATAGCTCCGTTCGGCGAATACTCCATCGCAAGGATGTCGCATCCGGTTAAGAGTTTCGAGAGGCCATCTTGAAGTTGCTGATGGCCCGCGTAGAGCGTACGCGTTCCTGGTAGGTGAGCCAGGCTAGTCGGTTCGATAGCATGCATGAGCGAGCGTGGCTCGCCGGTCGCTGGAATAAGGTAGTACCACCGCCGTGTCGTGAGTTTCGCAGTCGAGCCGACTTGGACGACAGCCCGGGCGATCGGGTTCGATCCGTGAAAGTCGTAGAGTAGCCAACCGTCGAGGTTGTCCTCTTGGAGAGCACCCTGAATAGCAGGGAGATCGAACACCATCGACTGAGTATAGGTCACGTCGTTGGTCCCAACGATGTCCCACTATGAGGTTGTACACAAAACGGAGTGAGAAGGCTTGAGACTGTGCCCGTGTCGTTCATTCGTGCAGCTGGATGTCGGCACGAGGTGTGGCACGCGGACTGCCGAAGTGACGACGGTCTCGCAACGGGAAGATGAAGTCGCTTCCAGCGCCCAATCGGTCGACAAACCGTTTGGTCCGACCGACCGCTGTGACCACGCGATTAGAGAATCCGGTCGTCCGGAGTCACGAGCCGGTGGCTATGCAGCCGGCTCGGTCGTGGCGTCCTCTTCCTCTCCCTCTTCTTCTTCCTCGGGTTCAGGCTCAGGAAGCTCATCGACGAGTTCAGGCTCGATTTCGCCATTCTGATGGCTGAACTCGTAGTTGCTTGAGTTCATCGCCGAGATTCTCGGCACACGGAGTTCAATTTCGACGACTTCCTGAGGAAGGACCGGTTCCCGAAAACGCACGCGATCACCGGTCACCGTGTTACCTTCAGCATCAAACCAAAATTCATCGACTTGAAACCCTGCCAGCGCATTGTTGGCTTGATTCTGGACGCGGAAGGTCGTGACGATGAAGTTGGATTCACGAGTTGCCCGCGGCTGTGTGTAGTCGATAGGGGCGGGCCCACGTTGAGTGGCCACGAGCACGGCGTCGCTGTTTGCCAGTCTGGCCGTGAGGCTGTTGGCTGCGGCCACGGACGCGGCGCTGGGTTCGGGTCTGGTGCTCATGACGCCCTCGTCGCCTTCCATTCCTTCGGCCATTTCTTCGGTTCCTGGAGCGCTCGATCCTCCGCACGCGGTCAGGGACAGAATGCCAGCCAGTGAAACAACTAACGCCCCGTTGGTGAATTTCATCATCAGGTTCCTCCGAGTGCCTTCGCCTCGATGCGAAGACGAAGATTATAGGCTCGAAACCAAGAAATCTCAATACTCACGGAACTAACACTCTCAGGGCCTCATATTTCGCCGTTCCAGTCCTCAGCTTCTGGGGTCATCGAGCGGAAGACTTCAAGATGCCATTTGCCTCCACCCCACGGCTCGATAACCTCTGCCGCGATGACATCGACAAGTAGATCCGAGAATGCCCGACCTTCCGGATCTCCTTCAAGATGGTACGCGGGCTCATCCCACGCGAAGTTGGGATACAGGATTAAGCTAAGGAATAAGTCGTATCCGTCATCGACCACGATTAGCTGGCCGCATGGGCGTTTCTGGGTCGAGTGATAGACCAGATATTTTTCCGCGGTTTGGGCCCGGATGTAGCGCTTAACCGCAAACTCTCTGGCGACGATGTCCTCAACAGCGATTTTCTTTTCCCAGCAGGCGTGACAGTACTTTGCTTCGCCACGTGGCTCCGAGACGTCCTTGGCGCCGCACAACGCACACTTCGGCTGGGTTGCCGAACGGGGACACATGCTTGGATTCTAGTGTCCGATCCTTCGAATCGCAACACGATCCTCGAGGCTGGACTCTTGTTAATATGTGCAAAATGAATCACCCCGCGCCACATTTTGGACTCCGTCACCTCGCGTTATTCGTAACCGCGTTCGAGGACACGAAGCGCTTCTACACCGATTTATTGGGATTTGAAATCGAGTGGGAGCCCGACCCCGACAACACCTACCTGACGTCGGGAAGCGACAATATCGCACTGCACCGTGCATCCGGCGAGCGATCGTCACGCGAAACGGTCCTCGACCACTTCGGGCTGCTCGTGCGCGAGGCGGACGATGTCGACGCATGGGCCCGATTTTTCGAGACGGAGGGTGTCGCACTTGTCACCCAGCCTCGGACCCATCGAGACGGTGCGCGGTCGTTCTACGTGGACGATCCGGATGGCAACCACATCCAGTTTATCTACCATCCACCAATTAGCGGCCAGGGCGCCTCGCCCGATGGTGGGAGCGACTAACGGGCCGCGCTGAGCGCCGTCGCGCAATCACCTGGATGTAATGCTTGACCACTATCGTTCGCCCCACTTCAGTTTCTCACGTAAGACCGCGAAGTAGCCTCTTGATTCGGCACGAATTATCTTGAGCGGGCGTGCCGCTTTTTCCACAGCCACGACGTCTCCGTCTACGAGCTCGAGTCCCGACTGACCGTCGAAGCTAACGTAGGCCGCGCAATGGGGACCACTGAGTGCGGGAGTGACTCGAACGGCAGTGGTGCTGGGGATGACGATCGGTCGGTTGGTCAGAGTGTGGGGTGCGATCGGTGTCAGTAGTAGCGCATCCACCAGGGGGTGCACGATTGGCCCACCGGCCGCCATGCTGTAAGCAGTCGAGCCCGTCGGACTGGCTACGATCAAGCCATCTGCACGAAAACATGTCACGAATTGTTTTCCGACGCTGATCGTTAACTCGATGATGCTTGAGAGAGCTGCCTTACCGATCACTATATCGTTCAGTACGACACGGTCGGTCATGATCTGACCGTTACGCGTTACTGTCGAGCGGAGCATTTGACGTTCATCGATATCGGCGGTGCCGTCCAAGACCGATTGCAGTGATCGATACAGCTCTGGCAGCGTGACCTCGGTGAGAAAGCCAAGACTCCCGAAATTGACGGCCAGGACGGGGAGGTCTGTTCTGTCCTTCACATCGGCGATGCTCCGCGCGACACCCAACAACGTTCCGTCGCCACCAAGCACGACAAGTAGGTCGATCTGGGTCGGTAGCGTATCTCTTAAAAACGTGTTCGCACTATCCCATCCCGCGAGTTGTGCCGTCTCAGACTCGACCTCCGTGGTGATCCCGCGCTCTGATAGCCAATTTTCGATTTCGGTGACTACTGCGGCCGCTTCCGGCAGTTTGGCCTTTGCGATGATGCCGACGGTTCGGATCGGACGTGGTTGCGGAGGCGGCGTGGTTGGCACGGTCATATCCGGAAATGCAGAAAAAATTCGTGATTCCCCTCGGCACCGTTGATTGGCGACCGAGTCATCCCAATTCGCTTCAGTCCTATTCTATCGGCTGTGGCCGCTACTTCTTCGACAACTCGTTCGTGTACAGAGGGGTCGGTGACGACGCCTTTCTTCCCAACCTCACTCCGGCCGGCCTCGAATTGGGGTTTGACCAACGCAACCACGTCGGCTCCGGGGCGCAGCAGCGGTGGAAACCGGTCGATAATCAGTGTCACGGAGATAAACGCGACGTCGATCGTGATGATATCGAATTGACGACAGTCGACCGGCAGCATGTCGGCTTGCAGGGCGCGGGCATTGAGGCCCTCGAGTGTGGTGACCCGAGGGTGTTGACGGAGCTTCCAGGCGAGTTGGTTGTGTCCTACGTCGAGTGCCACAACCCGCTCGGCGCCTCGCCGGATCAGGACGTCGGTAAAGCCACCGGTCGAGGCTCCGATGTCGAGGGCGGCCCGGTCAGAAGGGTCGATGTCGAAGAAGTCGAGTGCATGCGCGAGCTTGATCCCGCCTCGACCGACATACGGATGGTCGGGTGACGCGAGGGTGAGGATCGCGTCTAATGGTGTGGGTGTGCCGGCTTTTGCTACAACCTCACCATTGACGCTGACCTGTCCCGCGAGAACCAGTGCGCGGGCTCTCGTGCGTGTCTTCACCAGGCCGCGTTCGACGATGAGCGTGTCCAGCCTTACTCGGGGAGGCACTTCACTAGTGCTTTCTCGAAACGACCCAATCGGCAATGCCGGAGAGGCGGCCCCCGAGCGATGCGGTGTCGAGCGACGCCTTCGCCTGCTCGATCGCGGACAGTGCCATCCGGCGTGATTCCTCGAGACCGAACATCGCCGGATACGTTGGCTTTCCAGCGGCGGCATCTTTTCCCGCCGTCTTGCCCAGCTGATCAGAGGTGCTTTCGACGTCAAGAATATCGTCGACAATCTGAAAACCTAGTCCAAGGTGGGCGGCGTAGCCATCGACGGCCTGAATCTCCGTTTCTGAGCCTCCAATCATCAGGGCGCCGGCCACAGCGGCCGCTCGTATCAGCGCGCCGGTCTTTCGCTCGTGCATAGCGCGAATCTGTTCGGGACCGAACGACGAATCTCGTTGAACGGAGGACGCTGGCGAAAGTTGCCCCGCTACGTCAAGGTCAACTACCTGACCACCGACCATGCCTATGACCCCCGCCGCTCCAGCGATGAGCTCTGCGACCTTCAGTTTTCGGTGGAGCACCGACGTGTCGTTCGTGTTTGGCCACCGTGCCAGCACCCGAAACGCTTCGGTCAGCAGGGCATCTCCGGCGAGAATCGCCAAGCCTTCGCCGTACACTACATGTGCGGTCGGTCGTCCCCGACGGAGCGTATCGTCATCCATCGCCGGAAGATCGTCGTGAATGAGCGAGTACGTATGGATCATCTCGATCGCACATGCCGCGGGGTGGACGAGGGTCCGGAGAGGCTCAGACGCCGTTCGACCTACGGTAGCCGCTGCCGCCAGTGTCAGGGTGGGGCGCAGTCGCTTGCCGCCGGCGAAAAGGCTGTATCGGATCGCCTCGATGGCAGCGGGCGGAGCTTCGGTTTGAGTGGGCAACAGGCGCTCAAGTGTAACGTCCACCTCTGAGCGACAGGCGTCCATGTAGGCCTCGATTTCAGTCTTATCGCCTGTGTTGCGGTCGTCAATACTCATGACTCATGGACTGCTTATTTGGTCAAGAACGGTCTTAACAGCAAGGAAGTATTGCGACTAGAAGGGGATGTCATCCTCGGCCTGCGAATCGCTGAGTGCGGCCGGGGCCGATCGCACCTCACCTTGATCGGTGAGGACATCGATACGTTTCTCGGCTTCTTCAAGACGGGTATGACAATAGCGTGACAGCTCGACGCCTCGTTCGAACAGCTCGAGTGACTTCTCGAGCGTGAGATCACCGTCCTCAAGCGTCTTAACGAGAGATTCGAGCTCGCTCAGTGCCGACTCGAAATCCTTAATGCTGGGTTCGGCTACGTCTGTCACTTTGTGCTCCTGACCTCGCAATCGAGTTCACCCCTGTGAAGAGTTACGGTCACCGACTGACCGGGTCGGACAGCACTTGCCTCGCGGACCACAACTGACCGGTCGGTGGTCCTGCACACTGCGTATCCGCGTGAGAGTACCGCAAGTGGACTAAGGACCTCGAGTCGCCCGGCCGCCGCACTGAGTCGCGTGGCACGATTGGCATGGTTACGACGGGTGGCGTAGGCCAGATCCGTTCGAGCCGAGGCCAGTCGAGCACGGCCCCGCCCAAGTTGCCGTCCGAGCGATAACGCCTCCAAGCGTAGACGAATGTTGTGTGTTTCACGAACACGCCGCCCGACTATGGATGTGACGACGTTGTTCAGTCGAAGGGTTAGTTCTGCGGTATGTCGACCATGACTAGACACTCGAGTTGGCCACCCAATGAGGCCAGGTCGCCTTTCAAGGAGATGTATCGTAGTTCGACGCTGCTGCAGGCCGGCGGTGACCGCGCTGAGAAGGCGGTCTTGTGCTTGTCGAATGCGGGAGTCCAGTTCATCCTTTGAGGCCACGACGAGTTCGGCCGCAGCTGACGGTGTCGGGGCTCGGAGGTCTGCCACGAAATCACCGATCGTGAAGTCGGTCTCATGACCGACGCCCGACACTAACGGAACGGGTGCTGCGGCGATGGCGCGTGCGACCGACTCTTCGTTGAAGGCCCAGAGATCCTCTATAGAGCCACCCCCGCGGGCGACGATGATGACATCGACACCTGCGAGGCGCTCAAGGTTTCGGAGTGCACGCACAATCTCCCTGGCCGCCCCCTCGCCTTGGACACGGGTTGGGCTGATGATTAAGTGGGCACTCGGGTGTCGCCGTCCCAGGACGTTAAGGATGTCTTTGACTGCCGCTCCGTCGAGCGACGTAACGATACCGATTT
>Ga0315338_1001200_pt1 | contig 36010 bp, 18 predicted proteins | sample ASW8metaG_FD_204518 | JGI IMG/M metagenome (GOLD analysis project Ga0315338, IMG submission 204518) | Ammonia-oxidizing marine archaeal communities from Monterey Bay, California, United States - ASW #8 | ecosystem: Environmental > Aquatic > Marine > Coastal | place: USA: California | collected... | reverse complement strand
AAGACGTTTGCGTCTCATTGAACACATAGCCCATCGTCACCTCAGGATTGATCGCTGCGATGAACTGATCGTGCTCCAGCGCCTCGACACCGATGCCCTCAAGCCCCTCTTCGACCAGACCCGCATGATGCAGATTAGTCAGATCCAGGCTGAAACTCGGGCTGGCAAACGCCTGCCCATGACGCCACATATTGCCCACATGCACGCTGGCCCGTGCATAACCCGTCTCAGGGGAAGAAGAGCCAACACCGCGATCAAACACCGTCACCACGCGCTCCGTATCGAGCCAGGACCAGCCACCGGAGAGTGAAGCCCCGTAATAATGGCCATCGCTATGGTTCTTCTCCACACCGATACCGGCCGAGAAACCCTGGCCTGTGGTGTGTGAGCGTTGCCCGTCAACATCGCTCTGGTCGACATGTTCATAATTGATCGCGCCAACCACAGACCAATTATTGCCCATCGGCTGTTCAAATCCGCCGCTAAAGCGTGTCGTCGCAGCTTCAACACCGAAGCTCTCAATGTTGGAGGTGCGATCACGCGTGGTCATCTCAAGGCGTGACCATGCACATTGTTCGTCCAGTGATGCGATGGCCGAGCCACAATTGAACAGGTCTTGAGAGAAATTGTTCGCCGAGGTCAGCTGACCGTGTAGCGGAGCCAGATGTGGTTCCGGGTTCAGGGCCGTGAATATGGACTGATAGATGTCGAGCTGGTCGGCCTGCATATTCCCGAGCAGGGCCAAGAGGCGACCGATACCGGCGGCGCCACCGCTCTCAACGGCAGAATCCATATGACCGCCGAGCGCGCGGCTATTCCGGTTCAGGCTCTCCAACCCAAAATCTGTGTTGATGTTGAGGTGAATGCCCCCCGTATCGGCAGCAATGGAGAAGTCCACGGCAAGGGTATCGGTGATCTCCAAACCATGATCGATACCACCGACACCGGCGGCAAAGAGGGTCACAGGATCATTGTCTTCCAGCCAAGTCAGGACAATGTCGCCTGTGCCATCAACCGTCACCATGCCCGTCACATTGACTAGGTCAGACGCATAGGGGCCAAAAGCCACGTCGAAGGCTAAGCGACCGGTCTGCGTTTGCTCAAAATGACCATCAAGCTCGACGGTATTGATCACCCGGGATCCATAAAAGAGGTTGAATTCTGGATCGCCATTGTCATCCAGATTGCCAAACGTATCACCGTTCAACAAATCCAATGGATAGCTCGACGCCGACAATCCCATCAGGAAATCGCCCGAATTGCGGAACGTTGCCTCGCCAATTGCCGGTAGAGCCGCGTCCGGACCATCATGGGCTGTAAGAACGATCACAGACGGATCAGTATCTTTTGCCTCAAACACGGGCATGACATCAAAGACCGCTGGAAGACCCAGGTCCGTCAAAACCGCATCAAGGGCCGCGACAGAAACATCGTCACGCATGTCGCGCTCAACCGATACATCTGATGTCGGTGCTTTGGAGGGCGCTGCCTCAGTTGAAGGCTCTAAATTCACAGACGTCGCACTGGCAATAATGGAAGCATCCGCCCCCTTCGTGTCGAACGCAGGCATAACGTCAGAAACCGCGGGAAGCCCCAGATCAGTCGAGACCGTATCAAGAGCCGCCACAGACACATCAGCGAGCGTGTCGCGCTCAACCGATACATCTGATGTCGGTGCTTTAGAGGTCGCTACCTCTGTTGAATTAGTAAAGCCAACTGACGTCGTGCCGGTGCTGATTGAAGCATCAACACCCTTATTGTCGAAGGCAGGCATAACATCGGATGCCGCGGGAAGGCCCAGATCCGTCATCACCGCGTCAAGGGCGATTGTGTCCCGGTTCGAACCATCGCCTAATACGATGTGATCGGGCGCACTCTGTCCTGCCGAACCGGACGCTGCCTGCACATCAGGTATAACACCAAGGCCCGCATCAATGGCGACGTTGCGAACGGGTTGCACATCCGCTCCACGCGTCTTGTCAGTTGGCACTTGTGGGGTCGACCCATCTCGAAGGTCGATCGTGCCAAACGCGATAAAGGTTGAACCCGCGCGATTGTCGAAAGAGTTCACGCCAGAACCAAGATCCATATTACCAACAACAACACCATCATTGATAATCGCGTCATTGCCAGACGACGATTCAATCGCCCAGCTCGATACAGACGAAAGTGATCCCGATGAGGTGAACACATTGTTCGCTCCGCCATCAATCCACAAACCACGGCCCGTGCCACTGCCACCGCGAATATTGCCTGCCAGTGAACCACGAATACTTCCGCCACCAGTTGCCCCTACACTCTGGGCGAAAATTCCATTTGAATTTTCCCCAGTGGCGATAATATCGCCGGCAAATGAGAACTGCAGAGCCTGGCCAGCGCCGCTGCCGCCGGCATTGCCAGCGAATGTACCGCTTAGCCAGCCGCCACCGCCACCAACAGACTGTAAAACAAGCCCGTTTGCATTTGCACCTTTAGTTATGATGTTGCCGTTTTGAGTGAGCGTAACAGCGCCCCCATTGCCGGCACCACCGTCGGAGAGACTGTATGCTCCACTATCGATACCGCCCAGCATGCTTCCGCCGCCGCCGCCAATGGACTGGGCCAGCATGCCGACAGAATTTTCGCCTTCTATATAAATATCGCCACAGTTTTCAATGACAACATCACCGCCTGCGCCAAGGGCATCCGATGCGCCGCCAAGCGCCGCGTCCGCTACCGAACCGGTTTGGCGTTGAAGCACACCGCCGCCGCCGCCGATACTTTGGGCAAATATACCAACCGAATCGTTGCCGGCGAGCGTTATGGAACCGCAATTTTCAACCCGAACATCTCCACCCGCTCCCGCTGCGGCAGCTGCGCCACCCAGCTGGAGATCCAAAGTCGCAGCTAAGGTCGCTCCGTCGCCTCCACCGCCACCAACGGATTGGGCAAAAATACCAATGGAATTGTCGCCAGCCAGGTAAATTGAACCCGTGCTAGCATTCTCGACAAAGACATAGCCGCCATTGCCCGTGGAGCCAGCGCCACCAATGCCGCCAACAGTGCCAACTTCCGTGGCGTCGAGTTGAACCATCGATGTGGCGCTTGAGCCACCGCCGCCGCCGATGCTTTGCGCATGAATACCGCGAGCATTCTCGCTCTGCGTAAAGATAAATCCGCGATTGTGGACGTTGACCTCACCGCCATTCCCCGCGGCGCCAACAGCCCCACCTATTCCGATCGCGCCCAAGCCCACGCCGCCGCTTCCGCCGCCGCCGCCAACACTTTGAGCGAAGATCGCTCGCGATGATTCACCGTATACGTAGATCGATCCCGTCTGGCTATTCTCAACCGTGACACTGCCACCGTCGCCGCTCGCACTTCCATCTTCGCCACCGCCGCCATGTGAAACGATGCCTAAGGTCGCGCCTGAATCGCCACCCCCGCCACCAACGCTCTGAGCGAACACGCCATGAGCGCTTCCTCCCCGAGTGACGATTAGACCGTCATTTTTCACGATAACCTCGCCGCCGGAACCGGCTACTCCACCCTCGCCTCCGTTACTGACGAGACCGATATTGTCGACGTCTGCGAGCGTCGTAATAAGCCCTGCCAGGAAGTTATCGAGCGTTCCATCTGTATCTGCTTCTCCAGAGTGGACACCGGCATTACCGCCTCCGCCACCAATACTCTGTGCCATAATCCCGTGGGAAAATGCGCTGTTGGTTACGACGACTCCGTCGTTGAATACATCGACCGAGCCACCGGCACCGCCAGCACCACCCTGGCCGCCGACTGTATAGGCATAACCTGTTCCGCCACTGCCAGCGGACGTCGCTTGGCCCTCTTCATCATCTGGACGGAAGACACCAAATTGAAAACTGCCGCCGCCGCCGCCAACGCTCTGTGCGAGGATGCCGTGGGCCTGGGCACCGTAAGTCACGATTTGAGCGCTATTATCGACGTTGACCGTGCTACCAAAACCATTCGCGCCGCCGTCACCACCGACACAAACAGCCCCCGCACATCGGCCGCCATTATTGTCCCCTGCCGGCTCATAATTTTCAGGCAAAAGGTTAGACGACACGAAAGTCCCTGCGTGTGCGAACGCACCGCCCCCACCACCGACAGATTGCGCGAGAATACCGTGTGAGAAATCCCCGCGCGTCGTGATGTCTGCGGTGTTGAAGACCTCAACGACGCCACCATTTCCTGAAGCACTTCCGTCCCCGCCGAAGGAAAAGCCCGTTCCAGCACCGCTGGTTCCCCCGGAACCGCCGCCACCACCAACGCTTTGGGCTATAATACCCACGGAGAACCGGCCGGTCGTCGAAATAGCACTACCGTTGGTGACGGTTACGCCGAGACCATTACCCGATGAACCAGCATCCCCGCCAAGGGCGACATTGAGAAGCTTGGATATACCGTATGTGCCTCGACTATTGCCAAATGGTGCCAACAGCACCGACGCGCCGACCTGAAGGAATCCGTCAGGCAAGCAGTATTCATCACCGTCAAGGCATACTGTCGCCGGTAGTAGCGCTGGCAAACCCAATTTGGCGTCACCCCCGGACCCACCGCCGCCGCCAATAGACTGTGCCAGAATGCCGTGCGAACGGTCCCCGACCGTGTAAATCGTACCATCATTCGATACGGTAACTTCATTGCCGTGGTTTCCAGTCCCTCCGACTCCACCCATGGCAAATTGCGCGCTGTAATTACGTGCGGTAGAGGTGTTCGGGCTACAAACTTTGGGCAACGTACACTGCGTGGCAAGTTGCAGCGAAAAGGCGTTAGTTGTGCCGGCCGTTCCACCGCCGCCGCCAACGCTCTGCGCGAAGATGCCGACGCTGCTATCGGCGGTCGTCACGATACTTCCAGAGTAATCAACATCGACGACACCGCCAACTGCCGCATCGCCACCGCGACCACCAATCCCGACGGCTGCCTGGAAATTACGAGCTGAACCACTCTGTGCGTTCGCCACAGCGCCGGAGATCGTGCCCCCTCCATTACCGCCGCCGCCGCCAATCGATTGAGCGAATATGCCGGCAGATTCGATTCCGGTGGTGAGGATCGAACCAATATGATCGACGGTCACCCTTCCGCCGGTATTTCTGCTGCCTCCACCGGTACCGCCAATTCCGACACTGACATTCAATGATGTGTCTTCGGTGGTTTGAAGGATAGCCGCGCCCGTGATCGCCATTCCCCCATTGCCACCACCGCCACCAAGCGATTGGGCAAAAATACCGTGCGATTCACGACCGGCGGTCAGTGTTGTTCCTTCGCTAATCACATGAACATCGCCGCCGGAATTACCCGAACCTCCTGCTCCACCAAGCCCGAAAACAATGTTTTTGCCTGCTGAGAGACTAAGCGCCCCACTGAACGCCAGACCGCCATTACCGCCGCCGCCGCCAAGCGACTGCGCGAAGATTCCAGAGGATTTATCGCCTTCGGTGATAATCATTCCGCGGCGATCAACATAGACATCTCCGCCGACGCCGCCTTCGCCACCGCTGCCGCCAAAACTCAATGCAATATTGACCGCATCAGATGCACCAAATGCACCCGCCACAGACAACCCACCATTGCCGCCGCCACCGCCTTCAGAACTTACTTGAATGCCGTGAGACTCCAAACCGTTGGTATAGATCGTCGCCGCATCGCTAAAGACGACAATGTCACCTCCGCGATTGCCGATTCCCCCATAACCACCCAGATTTACACCGACTGATAATGAGTTATCGTCACTGATCGTGCCGTTGAATGATCCTGCCCAACCTCCATTGCCACCACCGCCGCCGATGGACTGGGCCAAGATTCCATTGGCGTAATCGCCCGAGGTAAAAATACTACCCGTATTTGAAACGAATACATCGCCGCCCACGGCAGCCGAATAGCCGATATCGCTGCGCTCTGCCGTGTTTCCGCCCAGATTGACTCCGATTGCTCCCGAATTGCCGCCACCAATTGCGAGAGCGCCTTGAAGGGAAACCCCACCATTGCCACCGCCGCCGCCTACCGATTGCGCAAAAATACCGTTCGCGTGCGTGCCGCGGGTCGCTGCGCTGTTATCTATGCCTGAGACATTGAGGTTGAAATCACCAGAATCATCGAGGAGAATCCCACCATTGGTGTCCAGATCAGGGGATATCGAAATACCGTCGGTACCGCCGGTAAACAAAGCTGCACCATTGGTAACCGATACCATGCCTCCCGCATTGCCAGCGGCGCCATCGCCACCCAAGGACACACCCAGCTGACCCGTGGTGCTTTTGCCGACAGCGACACCGCCGGCAAAACTGATCCCGCCGTTTCCGCCGCCACCGCCCACCGATTGTGCGAGGATCGCATTCGAAAGCACACCATCAGTGGCGATAGAGCCACCTCCGACATTGACTTCGACGGCACCACCTGTACCACCACCCGAGCCGTCACCGCCCAAGCTGACACCGATGCCACCGGAAATACTGCCGGTAGTTCCAGTTATATTAATGGTTCCCGTGAGGCCGCCATTACCGCCGCCGCCGCCTACCGATTGCGCAACCACTCCCATCGATAAAAAGCCGTCGGTTTTTATGTGTGAGTCTCCGATATTGACGAGAACTGCATCACCTCGGCCCCCGGAACCGCCATCACCCCCAAGGGTCACCCCAAGAGTGCCGCCCACGCTGGAACTAAAGCTGAGTTCGCCGGCGACGCTCATGCCTCCATTACCACCGCCACCGCCGACAGATTGGGCGAACACACCATGCGAAAAAGCTTGAACGGTACGGATGTCGCCGGAGTGACTGACAGCTACCGCACCACCATCACCTCCGAATCCACCATCGCCTCCGAGCCCAATGGAAATCGCCCCCGCAATTTCAGCGACGGCCAGTGATCCAGTGTAAGCCGCACCACCATTGCCGCCGCCGCCGCCGACCGATTGCGCCTGGACACCATTTGAGAGCAGGCCATCAGTTTGAATCGAGCCCGAATTCACAAGGCTTACGACACTGTTAAATGTCGATGTTGAAAGATGGACATCTGGCACCTCATCTTGTGTCAGAGATAATACGGTATTTAAGCTAAAAGTAGGGATCGCAGCCGACGTATCCGAACCAATCAGGCGAGAATTTCCACCCTGACAGGTTTCACCTTCATCACAATCGCCGCCCAAATTGACCGCAATTGAGCCGCCAAAACCGGAAGCCAGGGCACCGCCCAAGTTCGCGGACCAACCAGCATTACCGCCGCCGCCGCCGACTGACTGGGCGAAGACACCATGAGAAAACAACCCGCTGGTTTCAATATTGCTCGTATTTCGAACCGAGACCGAAGACGCATCCCCACCAGACCCGCCGGTGCCGCCCAACCCGACAGTTATGGCGCCCGAAATTTTTCCAATACCAATCGAACCCGACAGGTTTGCACCGCCATTACCGCCCCCACCGCCGACAGATTGAGCAAGAATTGCGGTGGAGTATTGGCCCATTGTCAAAATATGGTCACCGGTCATCTCGACGCTTACGCCACGACCCAGGCCACCCACACCCCCATCGCCGCCCATCGATACTCCGATTTCACCACTTATGGCACCGACAGCGAGTCCAATCTGACCTGACAGGCCGCCATTACCGCCTCCACCGCCGACCGATTGCGCCAGAATTCCGGCACCGAAATGATCGAGTGTCTCAATCACGCCTGATTGAGATACCTCGACGGCGGCGCCATTTCCGCCTTGGTCCGCAGAACCGCCGACCGCAACATTTACGCCGCCACTGGCATTCGCGGAAGCAGCAATATTGCCAGCTAGGGCCATGCCGCCATTACCACCGCCGCCACCGACACTCTGCGCGAAGATGCCGATCGAAGCGATTTTTTTGAAATCCTCCTCCGGATCGAAACTCGCCCCGGGATTCGGTGCGGGGTTATTTCCGCCCGTCCTGATATCGCCCGTACTTGTGACCGTGACCTCACCCCCATCGCCACCGCCGGAACCAGCACCACCAACGCTGACACCAATCGCCGCTGAATTGGACGCCGCAGCTATGGCTGCCGCTATAGAACTGCCGCCATTGCCACCGCCGCCGCCAACGGACTGCGCGTTAATTCCGTGAGACTGGAAACCCGACGTAAAAATATCCGCATGATTTGTGACGGTGACCACGTCACCATCACCAGCGGCTGCACCGGAGCCACCCACGCTGACGGAGGCTGAAATAGCACCCGAATCGCCCCCGGCAATGGCAGCGGCGATTGCTTTACCGCCATCACCTCCGCCGCCACCGATCGATTGCGCGAAAATGCCAGATGAACGATCACCAAGCGTGATGATCTCACCATCTGTGATTACATCAACAAGCCCGCCATCGCCGCCGGTTCCACCGGACCCGCCGATGGAAATGCTCAGGGATCCATAAGCGCCAACCGAGCCCGAGTAGGCGGCGCCACCGTCACCACCACCACCGCCGGTGCTTTGGGCGAAGATGCCGGTCGATCGATGACCCCTTGTACTCACAATACCGTGGCTTTCTACGAAAATATCGCCACCGTGACTGGCGATGCCGCCATCACCACCGACCGCAGTCGCTAAGAAAGCAAATACGGCATAGGAGTCACCACCGCTTCCGCCACCGCCGCCAATAGAATGGGCAAATATGCCCCGGGAGTTATCGCCTTCGGTATAAATGTCGAAGGCATTATAGACCTCGACCTTGCCGCCAATAGCCGTTGAACCACCGCCCACTTCGATATTGGAATCACCGGCAATCGAAATTACACCGCCATTATCGCCACCGGTCCCGCCACCACCTCCAACGCTACGCGCCAGAATTCCGTCAGACCAATTGCCAAGTGTGTGGATGGTGCCAATGCGGCTTGCATCAAAATTGCCCGCTGAATTGTAACCCGTCATCACGGTTACAGCGCCACCGTATCCGCCGTCGCTACCGTCGCCTCCTATCGAGACAAACCCACCAGAGACGCCGCCATCACCGCCGCCGCCACCGATTGATTCGGCGTAAATTCCACGTGAATTGTTTTCGCCAGTTGAGATATCGCCGTTATTGCGGACAAAGACATCTCCGCCAAATACGCCGTCTGCATCGCCTGTACCGCCCAAGGAAACAAGCCCACCGGAATCTCCAGCCGAACCGCCGCCCCCGCCAATAGAGCGCGCAAAAATTCCGTCAGAATCGACTCCTACGCCATCGCCTGCGCTGCTGCGGTCGAGATCACCATTGTTCAGCAACTCATACCCAGTGGAGAGGTTGAAAGCATTCGTGACAAAGACGTTGCCGCCCCAATTACCCGTACCACCGTCGCCACCGAGTGAAACGACGCCGCCGCTTTCGCCGCCATCGCCACCGCCGCCGCCGATGGACTGGGCGAAGATGGCGGAAGAATTATTGCCATTTGTGGACAAGAAACCGACAGCATCAGGGTCCAGTGAACTTGTTGCGTCAACCGGCACACTCGTTCCTGTGTAGCCTGTCACAACGACGACGTCGCCACCGTGACCGCCAGAAACTCCATCACCACCAAGGCAAATCAGGCCACCGCAGACGCCACCTTCACCCCCGCCCCCGCCAGTGTCTGGCACATCGCCAGCCTCGAAATCATATTCCGTGTCAAAAACTCGACCTCCGCCACCGCCTATAGATTCGGCATAGATCGCAGAAGATTGGGCACCCAAAGTGCTGATATTACCGTTGTTGACAACTGTAACGCGGCCGCCAAATCCACTGCTTCCGCCGTCGCCACCTAGCGATACCAAGCCGCCACTATCGCCGGCTGTGCCGCCACCGCCGCCAATCGACTCTGCAAGGATACCTGCAGCGTAAACACCTTCGGTGAATATGTTGAATGCATTCAAGACACCAACGTCGCCGCCGTGGTTGCTACAGCCGGGCTCACCGTCAAGACCGGTGACTGGATCGCAATCCTCAAAACCATTATCGCCATCGCCGCCCAGGGAGACCAAACCACCGCTATCGCCGCCATCACCGCCGCCACCGCCGACGGACCGCGCCAGGATGCCGTAAGAGAAATCGCCTTCGGTTCGAATGCTTGCCCCGCCAAAGTCGGGATCAAAGCGGTCGCTAAGGTCGACGCCGGTTACCACCAAGACGTCACCACCATGCGCGCCAAGACTGCCGTCACCACCGAGAGAAACCAAACCGCCAGAGACGCCGCCCTCGCCACCGCCACCACCGATACTTTCTGCGTGAATGCCAGAAGATTGGGCGCTCAGAGTGCTGATATTCCCGTTATTGCGAACGGTTACATCTCCACCATAAGCGTTGTCGGTCGCGACATTGCCACCTAGGGAGACGAGGCCGCCGCTATCGCCGGCGATACCGCCGCCGCCGCCGATTGAAAGCGCGTGAATGCCGCTGGAATGAAAGCCGTCCGTTGAGATATCAAATCCGTTATCGACCAATACCACACCGCCGTAAGCACCAGAACTGCGTACATTATCATCGACGCCGTCATAATCGGCCCCGAGGGAAATGACATCCGTGCTGTCGCCTCCAACAGCAACCAGACCGCCACTGTCGCCACCATTACCGCCGCCGCCGCCGATGCTCCGCGCAAAAATACCGTAGGACACCGCTCCATGCGTCGTAATTGTTCCGACTTCACCATTGGCACCGGACAACACGGTGACATTACCGCCGTGGCTACCGACACTCCCGTCACCCCCGATGGCAACAAGACCGCCGGAGACTCCACCCTCACCACCGCCGCCGCCGACAGACTCCGCGAAAATTCCGCTTGAGCCTGCTTCCGACGTCCAAATACTGCCGGTATTTGTTATCTCGACAACACCGCCATGACCACCGATTCCACCATCGCCACCGATGGACACCAAGCCGCCTGCATCACCAGCGACACCACCGCCACCGCCAACGGACCGAGCAAAAATACCGTGCGATCGGGCACCGATTCCATCACCGATACTTGATTCGATTATGCTTCCATCGGCACCGAAAGTTGCGCCCGTAGTAATGTCGGCATAATTGGTAACCGTCACACGACCACCATAAGCGCGCTCACTTCCCGCGCCACCAAACTCGACATCACCGCCTAGACCGACCAGGCCGCCGCTGTCACCGCCTTCGCCACCGCCGCCGCCGACACTGCGCGCCAAAATGCCGTGCGAATCTGAGCCCGAAGTCACAATCGAACGGGTCGAACCTTGCAAGCCGGCCGTCACCGAAACAATTCCGCCGTGCGAGCCAATACTGCCGTCTCCGCCAAGTGCGACCAGCCCTCCGGACACGCCGCCCTCGCCTCCTCCGCCGCCGACCGACTCGGCGAAAATACCGATCGAACGGCTTTCGGATGTCCAGATATTTCCGGTGCTCGTTATCGTGACGTCGCCGCCATAGCTATTGTTCGAATCATCGCCGCCCAACTGGATGTCTCCACCCAAGGCGACTAAACCACCCGCGTCCCCAGCGACTCCACCGCCGCCACCGACCGAGCGCGCGTATATACCGTAGGAATGTATGCCTACCCCGTCACCAATACTCGCAGCGATGAGGTCACCATTGGCGTCAAAACGCGCACCCGTGGTGATATCCGCGTGATTGGTGACGGTCACATTGCCACCAAAAGAATCCTCGCTATCGGTGCCGCCCAAAGAAATATCGCCACCGATCGCGACCAGACCGCCAACATCACCACCTTCGCCGCCGCCGCCGCCGACACTGCGCGCCAGAATGCCGTGAGAATCTGAGCCGGACGTCACGATCGATCGAAATGCGCCTTGCACTCCCGCGGTGACCGTCACATTACCGCCGTGCGAGCCGGAGCTACCATTGCCGCCAAGCGCCACAAGCCCACCGGCAACGCCGCCCACGCCACCACCGCCCCCAACGGACTCAGCAAAAATACCGCTGGAACCGCTTTCCGATGTCCAGATATTGCCTGTACTTGTAACAGTTACAACGCCGCCATGGCTTTCGGCCGCATTGCCGCCCCCCAATTCAATGTCTCCACCCAACGCGACCAAACCGCCCGCATCGCCGGCGGTTCCGCCGCCGCCACCTACAGATCGGGCGTAAATGCCGTGCGACCCAATGCCGGCGTCATCACCAATGCTGGAAAGTATGAGCTGCCCGAGACTGTCAAATTGCGCGCCAGTAGTGATATCCGCTGAACTTGTAACAGTAACATCGCCACCATAGGCCCCGTCAGTATCATTACCGCCCAGGCATGCGCCAGCGGGACAGCCGACATCACCGCCCACTGCAACCAACCCGCCAACATCACCGCCTGAACCGCCGCCGCCGCCAATAGATTCCGCATATATACCGGCAGCCTCATCGCCACGTGTGGTAACTGAACCGTGAGCTATAACTGTTACATTGCCGCCATACGTGCCGGAGCTACCATCACCACCGAGTGCCACAAGGCCACCCGAGCTGCCGCCGCGCCCGCCCGCGCCGCCGACACTCTGAGCCAAAATACCGATGGCCAAATCGCCAAACGTATTAATGACACCATCGCTATATGCGTACACCACTCCGCCGTGACTAGGCCGGGCACCGTCGCCACCCAGCGCGACCAGCCCGCCCGATGCACCGCCGGATCCGCCACCTCCGCCAACCGACTGCACGAATAGCCCAGCAGAATTCCTGCCAAATGTTGTGATTGCGTCATAGTTGTAACCACGGGCCGTCCCCCCAAAACCACCGCCATTCGCGGCACCGCCCAGAGCGACCAGGCCACCAGCAGAACCACCATTACCGCCGCCGCCGCCAATGCTTTGAACGAGCATGCCATGGCTATCGATCCCGAGCGTCAGGATTGAGCCATAATTAGACGCGACGACCTCGCCCCCATCGCCAGCATTGCCTCCATCGCCACCAATGCCGACCAAACCACCTGCTACAGTTCCAGAGCCGCCGCCACCGCCGACTGATTGCGCAAAAATGCCGATACTGCGGGCGCCACCGGTAAAGATGGCACCGTAGTTAGAAATACTGACGACTTCGCCATCACCCGATGCTCCGCCGCCATTGCCAATTCCAACCAGACCAGCCGCAACGCCTGCCGATCCGCCACCGCCACCAATGGATTGACCGAAAATTCCGTGTGAGTCCGCACCAATCGTGCCAATGCCACCGAAATTTGTAATGCGGACCTCTCCGCCGTTCGAGCCCGTACCGGCAGCTGCCGCCAGGCCAACCAACCCGCCAGCAGCGCCACTGGCACCGCCGCCGCCACCGATGGATTCACCCAGCAACCCATGACTGTTCGTGCCAAAAGTTAGTAAATTTCCGTAGTTTTCGACCGTCACCAGGCCACCCGAACCACCGACCGCACCTGCTCCGCCGTTAGCATAAATGCCACCTGAAGCTGCCCCTACGCCACCCACTCCGCCATTGGATTGCGCATAGATTCCGAAGGCGAGATCTCCCTGCGTTTGAATGTCGCCAAAATTGGTGACAATCGATGTGCCACCATTCCCCGCAGCAGCTCCGTCACCACCGTCCGCTATAACCCCGCCAAAAGCCCCACCACTGCCGCCGCGGCCACCCTGGGTCCGAACCCAAACTCCGTGACCCGCTAGGCCAGCCGTAAGAAAATTTGCATGACTTTCTAGCGTGAGACTGCCGCCATTGCCCCCCCGGCTGCCATCTCCTCCAGATCCACCAACGCCGAACCCCCATCCTCCGTCACCACCCGCACCACCGCTTGCCGAGCCGTAAAACCCGACTCCCACATTGACGATAAAATCAGCGGATGTGGCGACATAGTTAACGCTTGGAGCATCTGCCGCAGCAAAAGTGATACCGTTGCCGCCTTCAGTATAGAGCACTAAAGTGATTGGGGGCAGGGTCAGCCCATCCAACCCATCCAACACTATGCGTTGTGCAGGACCGACTGGAACCGTTATCGGCGTGCCATCAAAAGCGAATATGATGCTTGTTGATGGGGCTTGAGCATTGATTACCGTACTACCACCAGCGCCGTTACAGCAAACATCCGGTGAGACGGCCTGGGCAAAAACAGGCGTTTCCGTCGCTGCCACCAGCGCGACGAGTGAAGCCCCCATCAACAAGGAGCGGGCACGTTTCCCGCCGGAATGACGGCGCGAATTTATCTCACCCAGAGCCTCGAGCCGCCCAACATTCTTCTTGCCAAACTTTCTCATATCCCGCCCCAAGCTACGCAAACAAAACCTGCCCCTACGGCGTTATTATGCCGCAAATGCACGAGCAGCTCCATACATAAATTCATTTTTCACATACGAAATTGAGGCGACGCTTTAGTATACCAACAGACAACAGCGGCCACATCAGACCACCTTGCCCCTAAGCGCCCACATAGCTGTCGAGCCTCGCTCGACCCCTAACCCGCTTGAATATTTCAAACCTTCTCCCAAACCATCCGCCTGGTGGTGGAGATGTATATCCGTTTCCCACCCTTACTTCGGAACGCCGCGGATCTGCTGCACGAGCGCAATTTCGGGCGCGAGATCGTGCGGTTTTGGTGAAGCCGCATCGGGCCAATGTTCGCGGCGCAGATCCGCAAGAACCGACCCGCTTCGATGCTGGATCACACACAGCTGCGGTGGCACTTGGGCGAGTTTTTCGTGAAGACAAAGTGCGAGCTCCGCTTTTTCTGGCGCGCGGCCGATCACGAGGATGAGGCGCTTTAAGTCTATGTCATCAGACGTCAGGGTCATTAGGCAGTATTGAGATTTTTGCCCAGAACGATGAAGCGATATGCCCCCCACCAGGCGTCGTGACCGACCGGCATCGATCCGATCGAGGGGCAATGAACATGATCGGTAGTGCCGGCCGCCTGAAAACGAGTGGGGGCTCAATCACCTGGGCGGAGAATTCCTACTTGCCGCTCCGGCGGAAAGAACGAGCGATGTGCAAACACCGTAGCTTTGAAACGCTCCAAAAATTCGCTTCCGTCCATTCACCCGTCTACAATTACTTTATTCGCAAAAACCATTTGAACCGGATTTAAACTTTCGAGAAAAACCCTACCGCGGCCTCGCCGAAAGCATTCTGGCACCTTTCTATGATCCCGAATTTGGGTGTACCGGCGATGAATGATGCCTTTCGTCGAGGGTGTCCGACGAAACCGATCTGATCTCGAAAGTCGGGCCCGCCTCCATCGTGATCGATTCCGCTGAAGGTTTGACGGCTCGGTTTTTTACAAGACCGGTTCGCGCCGGCCGCTGCGCACGACCGGGTGAAGCAGTCCCGCTCGAATCCGTCGCCTCAAAACGGGGTTTTCTATTGTAGGTCAATGACATTGACTCGACACTCGAAACTTATGATCGTTGGAAACCATGCCGGGCAGTGCGCGTGGGGAACCTGACGAGTGATCCTCGCCACCGACGACCTTCCGGAACTGGGGAACCGAAACCATGAGTGATTTTGAACTGGCCCTACTGTTTTCAGAATTCCTGAATACAGCCAATTTTGTCTTCAGTAATTTTATGACGATGGTGTTCGCCATGCTGACCGCGAGTTATTTTCTCGCCCACCGCATGGGGCGTTGGGTCGCGGCACTGTTTCTCGGACTATTCTCCATTGGGGCTCTGATGGCCGGGTCCGGCGTGCTGTTTGCGTTCACCGATTTCGCCAACCTCGGAGCGCATATTCACGCGCAAGCCGCGGCGACGCCCGGCGACCTCGCCTGGCTCGGCCCGGCTGGCCCCGGCGGTGAAAACATGGACCGCATGTCTACTTTTGTCGCTGCCATGATTGCCACGACCTATGTCGGCGCAATCGGGTTTTTCTTTGTCGTCCGGCATAACCGCATTCATGCAAAGTCCGAGACCGACAAAAACCCGGCCGACGTCGCTGACGAGGCTGACGGGGCTGACGGGGCTGACGAATGATCCTCGCCCGTATCAGTCGGGCAATCCGCGAACAAAATTGGTTCGCTGTCGCCATCGAGTTATGCGTCGTGTCGGCCGGCGTGGTGATCGGGTTTGGCGTGACCGGCTGGGCCGAACGGCAAGCCAACCAAACACGCGGCGACCTTTATCTTGAGCGTCTGGTGACCGACATGGAAGAAAACCGGCGACGTTTCACCGATGCCCGTGATTTTCGCATGCAGGTGCGCGAAAAGGGTGTGGAAGCCCTCACCTATGCCAATGGCTCGCGACAGCCGAGCGAACCCTGGCGCGTCGCTGTCGCCTATTTCAACGCCAGTCAGGCCGGTGGAGCCGAAGGTGTGGACGCAACTTATCGAGAAATGGTCGCCACCGGAGATTTGCGACTATTGACCGATCTTAATTTGAGGGGCCGTCTTTCGGCCTATTACAGCAATTCCGGCTTCGCTCGGATCACAGATGAATTGCCAGGTTATCGAGAGGATGTCCGGGCGATTATCCCCCTCACGATACAGAGCTATATCTGGGAAAACTGCTATGAATCCGTCTCCGGCCGTATCCAGCGTCTGCGCGATTGCGACGCGCCCGCTATCGTGGAAGCTGAGCTTGCGCCTCTGGCGTTGAGATTGATACAGGACGAATCCCTGAACGGGCGTCTGCGCTATTGGGTGTCGACACAGTCTGCGGCCATCAGTATTCACGAACACCAGATTACCATGACCAACGACATGCTTGAACGATTGCAACAAGCGCGCGGGGCAAACGGAGGCGATCAGTGAGCGGCCTGCCTTCGCTCTTTCGGGCCAGAGCTTCAAGATGAGTTTCAAGTCACGGGTCGTTTCTCAAACCGGATACGTATCGCATAATATAAGGTCCAAAGGACGACTGCGATCACGGGTATCGACAAGACGAGTTCATGGCGCATCGCCTCCGGCAGAACGTGGTTGTTTCCGAAGAAAAAGATCCCCGTCGCGAGAAAGAATGCGAACCCCATGCGCCAAAGATGGCGGATGATCCGGTTTTTCGTTTGAGAAGACCAATTGAACGCAAACGCGGCATCCAGCAGCATCATTAGGAAGGTCAATCCTGCCAAAATCAGAAATGCTTCGGCTGGCAAACCATTTAGGAGACCATCGGGCATTTTTGCGGCTTTGAGGCCGCCCCACACAGCCCCGCTGACAATGACGCCGGAGAAAACAACGCCATATCGCGTCACAAATCGACCGAGACGCGTTTCAAGACGCACGGTGCTCCAAGCGGTGACAACGGCATGGAAGGCGATTGCCGCTAGAAAGACGGTGAACAGAATTCCACGCTCGAGACTGAGCCAAAGGCCGCTTAAGGTCAGCAATATCATGCTGCTCAAGAAGACAAGTCCGGCCTTGCGATGAAGCCAATGACCTTTTCGCGAGATCAGGGCTGAGAAACCGGCACCCATCGCGGTGCACCCAATCCAAAAATGAACGGTTCCGAGCAATGTCGACGCGATCATGACGCAGCCGCTTCCGAAGGTGCAGGCTTACGCCTTAAGGTCCACACCAGCCAAAACAGCATCGACAAAAAGATCACGAGTTCTGGAAGCGATAGAATGCCAGAATTTCGGATCATCTCCGGGAAAGCCGAGGCCCCTGGGCCCGTAAACGCGGAGCCCGCGGCTATGAAGAAACCAAAACACATCCGCCAAAGGTGACGGGCGATGCGATGCGGATTGCCTAACGGCTTTCTCCAAATCAAACTGACATCGCATGCAGCCGCCATGAAGGCCATTGCGGCAAGGAAGAAATAGTCGTCAGCCGGAAAACCAAATGCAATGCCGCCCGGCTGCGCCAAGGCGTGAGAACCGATGGCCACGAGGGCGATGACATTGAGGAAATTGGCACTATTTATTGCCACGTGGACCCCGTTGCCGCGCGGGGCGCGTAGCGTGAGCAAGCTACTACCAATAAGCGTCACGCTTAGAATGCCCGCATGGAATGTGATATAAAATTGATCCGCCTTGAACAGCCCGAGCCCCGCGCCGATGATGGAAGACAAAATCATCGAGACGGCAAAGACGCGGCCACTCCAAATATGCACGGAATGACCTTTTCGTGCAGCAAGCGCGGTCGCGCCCGCGAGCACGGCAATTGTGCCGGTTGCTATATGTAAAATCGTGAACAGGGTTTCAGCGGATAGCATCATTGAGCCTTCCCAAACGCACAGTTGGTTTCAATTCTGAAGCGTCTGAAGCCGCTTCGGATTGTGTTCCAACATGAATTGGCGAGCCTGTCGTCCGCGCCGGACGGCGTGGACATTTGAACTACGCTTGGAGTTTGAGGCTCTTGCGAAATTGCGACGGGGTCATATCGAAATTGGCCTTGAACGCTTTGTAGAACGTGGTCCTGGAGTTGAACCCGACTTCGAGGGATATCTCCAAGACAGAAGCAGCGGAATTTGCCAACAGATTGCGCGCCTCCTTGACCCGCCATTTCGCAACGAAATCAAAAAAGGTGATTTCTAGATGCTCGTTCAGGGCCTGCGAAACTGAGTTCGGAGCGGCATGTATATGGTCGGAGAGTTTGCTGAGTGACAGGGTCGGGTCTCGGTACAGGCACTTCTCCGACATCGCAGTTGTAAGCTTTGAAGCGATCCGCTCCTTGTCCGAGTGCGAGAGCGCGGACTTTAAGTATTTTTCACCGGGCTCAGAGGCCAGTGGCGGCACGGCGCTTTCACCGGACGGTTTCATTGCGGCGAGCTTTGGTTGCGGTGTATCGGCATTTGCGGAGAGCAATAATATAATTCCGGCTGTGGCGATGAGTATAACCTCGCCGGGGAAGATCATTTCAAGGCCGATATTATCGCTGATGAGAGCGGCCGCTACGATCGCCCAGAGCGCAAAAATGCCAAGCGCTAGGGCTTCGACCCATCGCAGCTCAAATTGCCGTGTGTTTGACAGATGGTGTTTAAGCGTCCGTCTGAACCGGCTCAGATCTCGAAGGATTCCAAACATATAGAATGCCGATCCAAGGGCAGCGAGGAGCACCAGGCCAAAAGCCGCGATCGCAAGTAATGCGGGCAATGCCCCGCCCGGGAGGTCGCCTCGAACAAGCATCTGATTTCGGGCTTCCGTCGGAAGCCACCAGAAACCCAACATCACCATCCCACCCAGGATCGGCAGACTGGCATGCTTGACGCCTAAGAAGGACGCGCGATCAGCACGCATCCGTGTGCCGACATAATCATAAAGTGCGACCGGAACGAGGAGCAGCACCGGGAGCATCGCCGGCAAATAAAATGCATAAAGCGAAGGCGCCAATTCAAGCGCTAAGGGTAGTCCGCAAAGCATCGCCAGCAAGCTCAAAACGACACATAGCCTTGGGACGGATCGTTTTAGATTTTTGCCACTTACCTGCGCGACTATGCCGTGCAAGACAAGGCCAATTGAGAATGCGGAGAGCGCCACCATACTCGCTGAAACCATTTATCGCCTGCCCCTCGCGCTCGGGTCCTGTCAGATCAAACTTGCATGAATGACGAAACTCGGTTTCGTGGGGTTTTTCAAGAGGTCGTCGGGGACCATCCGCCTTTCGCTGGTGGCTTATGATCGTTTCTCGCTTTCGCGGCGAATCCTCGGGGAGTTGCCGCTCGAACGCGGCTACCGCACAGCCGCCATGACATACATCGGTTACCCCGGCTACCGAGAGACCCCGAACTGGCTCAATAATCGGGCCTAAACTCGCATCTATCCACCAGCGGCCGACCAAGTGGCAGCAGCTTGCCGCCTCGGGTTTGGCGGACCAATGTGTTCACAGACCCGCTAAAGCCGTTGCCTATTTTTAGAGAGCCTGCTTGAGGTCGCGACTAGGGATTTCTTTCCTACGGTCGGCATTTGCGGTAGAATTGGGGAGAATGGGGCAACACGGGAGTGGCCGACATGTTTATTCTTCGAAAGTTAGTATTCGCGGTGATTTTGTCGACCGTGCCGGGAATTGCCCTGGCTCAAACGCCTCCTTCCGTCACAATTTTGCGCGTCGACGCGCAACAAACACCTGAGTTGCGTGATCAAGTTTCGGCCCTTGCAGCCAGGCGCGGTGTCGGCAGTGTTCGGGTCGCGGACGTTTCAGTCCAAGCGCTCCGGAATGTCGAAATTGGTCAGGTTTTGAATATCCAACTCGCTCCAAATCGCCAAGTATCAGCACAGGCCTTGTCTTTGGTGCCCGGGAGTGGCGAGCGGTCTATCTGGACGGGTGAAATTTCTGGCACAGATGAGTTCCCGCCAGGCTTGGCGACTCTTGTGCTGAATGGGGACAATGTCACTGGCTCGGTCCGGACACCAGACGGGCAACTATATCGGCTGCGCCCACTGGGAAATGGGCAGACCGCCATTATTGAGATGGACTATGCCCGTATGCCTCAAGACCATCCCCCGGAGATTAGCCCCGACCGTGATGATTCCGGTGGCAATGATACCGGAAATGGTGGCTTGCGGCCGCAGAGGCTGGACTCTCCGCGGATCGATCCCCAACGGTTACAACAACGCAGAATACCGCAAAGGGCCGGACCAATCGAAACGCCAACCCCTCAATTGCGCGCGCTGCCCGGGCGACGCATTGATCCCCAATTGCTGCAAAGGGTTGAACGGCCAGCCTTTACCCGGCTTGAGGCGCGCCATCAGGACTGGACCGACCTAATTTCGGTTTTGGTCGTTCCCACAATCGACGTTTTGGTTGCCTACACTGACGATGCTGAACTCGTATCAGGTGATATTGAGGCACTCATCGACCTGGCCATTGCTGAAACAAATGCATCCTTCATGAATTCCGGAGTGTGGGCCCGCGTTCGTCTCGCAGGGACGATGCGAGTCAATTATAATGAGAGCGGCCGGAGCTACACGACAATACGGGACCATCTCGTCAGTCGAGGCGACGATTATCTGAGTCGCGTCCATAGACGCAGAAATCGTACAAATGCTGATGTTGTGGCGCTGATCATCGATCAAGATGACTATTGCGGCAAGGCGGGTGGAATTGGCGTAGACGAAGAAGATGCCTTTACGGTCGTACATTGGGACTGCGCCACAGGGTATTATAGTTTCGGCCATGAAATCGGCCACTTGCTCGGCGCTCGCCATGACATCGATACCGATGACACCAACACACCCTATGATTACGGGCACGGCTTTCGCTATCCGCGCAATTCGGGCGGTTGGCGCACTATAATGGCGTATAATTGCGCCTCTGACCGCTGCAAACCGCGATTGCAATATTGGTCAAACCCCAATGTCGAATACAATAGGATCGACATGGGTAGCGCGGATGAAAACAATCGCCGCGTGTGGAATAACGAAGCGGAGCGCCTGGCCGATTTTCGATAATTGGGGCGTGTCGGATCGAAGCCGAATCCCACGATTTCTCCGCGCAGCTTGACCTCTGACGTATGGCGAATGGGACTTGCCAGCGACGGGCAAATGCGGCTTCTGTGCTAAATTGACAACGACGGACAGGGCACAAACGATGGCCAACATTTTCGACGTGGCAAAGAAGGCCGGCGTTTCGATAAAGACCGTGTCCCGTGTCCTCAACAACGCTCCCAATGTGCGACAGGCGACACAGGACAAGGTCAGAGCGTCGATGATGGCTCTGGACTACCAACCCAGCAATGCCGCTCGAGAATTACGGAGCGGTCGATCGAAATCCATTGGAATCTTGCTGGGCGATCCCAGTTCCGGCTTCCAGGCCCGTCTGCATCATGCGGCGCTACAAGCGTGCAGTGACGCCGGCTTTTTCCTGACAGTCGGCCTGTTTGATGAATCGGCCGATGATTGGGCGGGGCAGCTGGATGATTTTTTATCTCGGTCGCGAGTTGAGAATATGATCCTGGTTCCGCCACTGTGTGACTCTGAAGTCCTGCATGCCCATATGCGTGACCGAGGCATTTCATTTGGACTAATCTCGCCCTCCCGCCCAGTGCCGGATGCCTATTCAATTGGCATGGACGAACAGCAGGCCGCCTTTGATATCACGATGCACCTCATTCGGATGGGACATCGGCAAATTGGCCATATTACCGGCCCGACCGGACACGTTGCGACCGGCTTGCGCCTCGCTGGCTATCAAGCCGCTCTCGCTGAATCTGGCATTCAACCCAACCCTGATTGGGTTAGGCCTGGTAAGTTTCACTTCCGGGATGCACAAATTTGCGCCGAGCGCATGCTGGCTAACCGCGAGGAAAGACCGACCGCAATTTTTGCAGCCAATGACGAAATGGCGGCAGCTGTCTGCTTTACAGCCAATAGTCTGGGGCTCGATGTGCCGCGTGATTTGTCGGTTGTTGGCTTCGATGATGTCGCCATTGCCACCACTATCTGGCCCCCTTTAACGACTGTCGCGCAGCCGTTTAATGCAATGGCTGATGCGGCAATACGCTTGCTTGTGAACCGCCCTTCCGAGACCAGGTCGCCTCCAGATTCCAGCATTCTACAGCTGGAGTATCAACTCAAAATTCGAAGTTCCGCAGCGCCACCGATCCATCAGTGACCCTTTGCCTATAATGAAATCAAGAATTTGACACACAAATGACAAGGTTGGACATTTCTAATTGACAAGGTTGGACATTTGTTGCTCCATGAGCGGGAGGGGCGAAATATCGCCACAGATGTAATCGGGGAGAATTTGCAATGCGCCAGCTTAAGCTGAAAAATCGGGCTTTGAATTCAGCATCGAAACTCGTCTGGGCTTCATTGCTCGCCATGCCACTCGCACTGGCTCCAGCCACCCACGCGCAGGACACGCGCGACGAGGCGGATGCAGAAGCATCGCAACAATCCTCTACGTCTGTACCTGACGTGATCGTGGTGACTGTTGAGCGCCGTGAAACGTCACTCCAGGACTTGGCGGGCACAGCGACCGCTTTTAGCGGAGAGGATATGCGTATGCTGGGTCTGCAGAATTTCGCAGACCTCAACGGGCGCTATCCCGGCCTACAGGTTGGCAATAATCAGGGCAATATCGAAGTCTTTATTCGCGGCGTCGGTTCCACCAACAATACAGAACTGGGTGAGCCGGCAGCAGCGACGCATATGGACGGTATCTATATTCCGCGCCCCAGCGGATTTGGTTCGGCCTTCTTTGATATCCAGCGCGTAGAAGTGAATGTCGGTCCGCAAGGCACGTTACGCGGTCGAAATGCTACCGCCGGTTCTGTTAATGTAATTCCATGGGGCCCGGGCTTGGGCATCTTTGATGCCTCTGCGGAAGTTGGTATCGGCAATTTTGGCGAATACTCCTTCGAGGGTGTAGTCAATGTCCCGGTCACGCAGAATTCAGCCTTCCGTCTCGCGGCTTACCGCATGGAACACGATTCCTATTACACCAATATGTCGCCCACGAGTGCCGAACTGGGCGTTAGCGTTCCAACCGCAGAATCCGAAGGCATTGGTGTTGCCGAAGCTGCGGAAAATTTTGGCATTCGCGGCAGCTATCTCATCGAACCAAATAGCCAGTGGCGCGTAACGCTAACCGCGGATTGGCTGTCGGAAGGCGGTTCCGGTTATACTGGAACCAATTACGCCAATCCGTTGGGCAATGGTGTGACGCCCGATCAGATTTCCGACCCACGCCGCGTCATTGGTCGCGCGATGACGCCTGAGCTCGACACGGATCATTGGGGTTTGCGGGCGCATGTCGAATATGAGGGTGATTGGTTTAATTTTGAATACATCGGTGGCTACCGTGATCTCGTCTATGACTACATGGCTGCCACACCGCTTTCGCCCTATTACCCAGGCGTTATCGACACACTTCGCAACCCGTCTGACGGAAACCTCGACGAAGCGTTCGACAATTTCTCCCTGTTCCAATCAGTCACAGATTCTGAAACACAAGTTCACGAAATCCGTTTCTTCAACGAAACCGATGCGGGCCTGATCTGGAATGTCGGCGCGTTCCTGTTTGAGGAAGACCAGCGTACATTCCTGGGCGCGACAGGAGACCGGGGCTTATTCTTCTCGGGCCTTGAGTTTAACCAGCGAACCAATACCGAAGCGTGGGCGGCCTATGCGGACGCCACCTTCCCCGTCAACGATCGCTTCAGGGTTACCGGTGGCCTGCGCTATTCCAGCGAAGAAAAACGACGTCGTGGCGTGAATGCTCGCTATGGCTTCGCAATTGGCGGCTCTGGCTTCTCCTGCTGCGGCGGCGTTCGGGTGGGTACAGAAGGGTTCCAATTTAACGTATTTGACCGAACAATTTTCAATCCTGATACGGATGGCGATGGCCTGACCAGCGATCAGGAAGTGCTTGATTTCTACTTTGATGGCGTCGCCAATTTCGGTGCACGCGACAATGTTGACGACATCTTTGCCAACGGCATCATCCCCGGTGGTGCTGTTGCCGGCCCGCCTTGTGTAGACACCATCGCCGGTGACTTTTGGGCTTGCCCAAGCACAACGGACGGCATCCCTTGGGATGACTTCGTAGCGGGCCGCTACTCCTTTGCTGTCCCGTTCCAGGGACAAATTGCCCCTCAGAACGGCTTTGCCGAATTCAACTTTGTCGATTGGCGTCTACGCGCAGAATATGATCTCACCGAAGACAATCTGCTCTACGCCTCTGCCAGCAGTGGCCACAATGGCGGCGGATTCAACGACAACCTGCCATCGGTAACGGGCATCACGATCGATGTTGGCGGCGGCGGGAGCTCACCGTATGACACCTCGGAACTGGCCCCGACGTACAATGAGGAAAGCGTCATTGTCTACGAAATCGGCTCGAAGAACGAATTCGAAACACAATACGGACGGGCGCACTTCAACGTTTCTGCTTTCTATTACGATTACAGCGACATAATCCAGAATGTCTTGCTTTCTGTTGGCCAAATCCTCGACGGTGAAGGCCTAGATACGACCGGCGCTCAGCCGAATGAACTCGGCCTCGTGGTCAATTTCAATTTCAACGCATCGGATGCCGAAATCTTTGGTGCCCAATTCGAAGCCGGATTTGATCTGCCAGCCAATTTGCGCTGGGACGGCACGCTCCTGTGGATGCCGGAAGCCCGAATTCAAAACTCGGAATTGATCGCGGATTCTCGCTTCCAGGCCGATGTGGCACCCGCGCAAGCCATTCCACAATCCATCGATGGCTTCCGACTGCGCCGAACGCCGGAAATTAGCATTCAAACATCGCTCAGCCAGCGCCTTAGCTTCGATCAGGGTGACGCGGATTGGATCGTCTCTCTTGGTTATCGGACCGAACAACATCAGGATATTTTCAACGGTGTGATTTACCCGGAGTTTGACAACACAACCGACAACGCTCTGCGCCTGAATGATCTGGTCGAAGGATATTTGACGGTGGATGCCGGCGCCGGATTCAACCCGGGTGGCAATGATAACTTGAGGTTTGAAGCCTATGTTCAGAATCTGACGGATGAACAACGCGAGCAGGCGATCATCATCACTCAATTCGATAATACCCGGTTCTTCAGTCGCCCGCGCACCTATGGTGTTCGTTTCCGGTGGCGCCGCTAGGCTAGCGCCAGAGTCTGAGCCATTATCCGAGCCTGCGGGAGAGGATCTATGAAGACCATCATTTCAATGGCACTCGGGATCGCCCTGGCGATCCCGGCTCTTGCCTCATGCCAAGTCGAACCCGTCAGTGTCGATACAACAGATTGGCGACTTGTCTGGGCCGATGAATTTAATGAACCGACAATCGACCTCACACGCTGGACCCACGAAATTGATTGTTGGGGCGGCGGCAATGAAGAGCGGCAATGTTATACTAACTTTGAGCAAAATTCGCGGATTGAAGACGGCCACCTGATCATTCAGGCTCATCTCGGTGAAGCACAAGGCCCTGCGCTTCCTGCCAGGATGCGGGCAAATGCATCCGAAGAAGATGCAGCGGCGACCACGACGCTACCGTTCACTTCAGCGCGGCTGACATCCCGCGGTCAAGGTGAATGGCGCTATGGCCGGATTGAAGTTCGCGCCCGTTTGCCAGAGGGCCAGGGGACCTGGCCCGCGATCTGGATGTTGCCCACCGATGAAGTTTACGGCGGGTGGGCACTGTCTGGCGAGATCGATATTGTCGAGACGGTCAACCTGGGTGAACGGTGCCGAGAATGCCGGGGACGACGCGAAAATCGCATGTTCGGGACCCTGCATTTCGGGGATGCCTGGCCGCAAAACACCTATCAAAATCGCGAAACGACACTGCCCTTTGGCGAGGATGGCGAGCAAATCTTTCATGTTTTTGCCATTGAGTGGACCGAAGGAAAAATTGAATGGTTTTTGGACGGGGAGTCCTATGGCTCTCTCAACCAACGCAATTGGCGCACCGATTCCCCGCTCGCGGACGGTAATCCCAATGCCCCGTTTGATCAGCGATTTCATTTGATCCTCAACCTGGCCGTTGGCGGGCATCTGGCTGAGAGCCGGACCATGGGCGGCGTGCGCGTTGAGGCCTTTCCTCAATCGATGGAAGTCGACTGGGTGCGGGTTTATGAGTGCCCAGCTGATCTGGACACAGCGCGCGCCTGCGCTGATTAAACTCAACTTCTTAGGAAGGTAAGCGGTATGACCGACACCACACGCCCCGAAACGCCGCCAGAGGATCGTGTCTCCTTCCTGCATCGACTCGCCTATGGGTCAGGGGCATTTGCTAATAATCTTCTTGCCGGATCAATCGGCGCAATGATGGTGGTCTTAAATATCGGCCTGGGAATGGATCCGGTACTGGTTGGGCTTCTCGGCGGATTACCACGCCTGTTTGACGCCGTCACAGATCCGATTATCGGCTATATTTCAGACAATTTTAGAAGTCGTTGGGGCCGCCGCAGACCGTTTATATTCATAGGCGCAATTGCCGCTGCCATATCCTTCGGCATGCTGTGGCAACTCCCCGCTGGTCAGACTGAAACGTTCTATTTTTGGTACTTCCTGATCGGTTCATTCGTGTTCTTCCTGGCCTACACACTCTTCGCCACACCCTGGGTGGCTCTGGGCTACGAGCTGACGCCGGATTATGATGAACGCAACCGATTGATGGGCACCCAAAACTTTATCGCTCAACTCGCCTACTTCATTCCTCCGTGGTTGGTGCTTTTGGCGCAAAACGACACCTTGTTTGACAATATGGTGGACGGCACGTCGGCGATCGCCTGGGTAATTGCCGGTCTTGTAGCGATCTTTGGTATGGTGCCGGCCATATTCCTGCGGGAGCGCATGAAGGATGTCGCGGCCAAGGAGCAGGCCGACGCCCTTGGAAGAGAAAGCGGCCTCGGTGCGCGTGTCGTTGATTTCCTCAAGGGCTTCGGGGAAGCACTTTCCTTCCTCCCTTTCCTACGCCTTTGCGTCGCGACATTCCTGGTTTTCAACGGCTTCATCATGATCGCCGCCTTCCAGTTTTACGTGATCGTCTATTATATTTTTGCTGGTGATATTGAGGCCGGGGCCGGACTTGCCGGTGCTTTGGGGACCGTGGGCGTTCTGAGCACATTTGCCGTCGTTGCACTAGTGACCTGGATGGCCACACGGTTTGGCAAGCGACGCACCTTTGCCATTGCGACCGGTATCGCGGCGCTGGGATATGCGCTGAAATGGTTTTGCTATAATCCCGACATGCCGTGGCTGCTGTTTATTCCAACTCCGCTGATGGCGTTTGGTCTGGGTGGACTGTTCACGCTGATGCCGTCGATGATGGCCGATATTGTAGACATGGATGAGGTCAAGACCCATCGCCGCCGTGAAGGACTGTTTGCATCGATCTATTGGTGGGTGGTCAAGCTTGGCCAGGGCGCCGCAACCGCGATGGGTGGATTTCTTCTGGTGACCACCGGTTTTGATGTCGCGCTCGGCGGCGGGCAATCCGACGATACGCTGTTCTGGTTGCGTGTCTTCGACGTCGTTATTCCTGTGATCTTCTACTTGGGTGCGATCTGGCTAATCGCCACACTTGATGTTAGTCGCGAAAAAGCTGCAGCCGTTCGGGCACAGTTGGAGGCGCGTCGCGGTTCGGCGGCTCCGGTGTCGGCATGATGCATCCAATCCTACACATGCGAGGCCCTTCAGATGGCTGATGCTCTGGACCGTGATCATGAGGCGATGCCCGCCTCGACCCAGACGTTCATTGAAACGCTAATCTCACGCATGACGCTGCGCGAAAAGATTGGTCAACTCAACCAGATCAACGCGTCTGAGCCTGATGCAGCGACACTGTATGCTGATGAAGTTCGATGCGGAGGCATAACGGCGATCATCAACCAGGTTGATCGCACGGTTATCGACGCGCTTCAGAAAGTTGCCGTGGAAGAAAGCCGTCTGGGTATTCCTCTTCTGGTGGGGCGAGACGTCATACACGGGTTTGAGACAATTGCCCCTCTGCCGATCGGCCAGGCGAGCAGCTGGAATCCCGACCTTGTTGAGGCCTGCGCTGAACGCGCGGCCCTGGATGCCGGCCGATCGGGGGTGAATTGGACATTCGCGCCGATGGTCGATATCTGCCGTGACCCTCGCTGGGGTCGAGTTGCAGAATGTCTCGGGGAAGATCCGTATCTTGCAGGACAGTTAGGCGCCGCGATGGTGCGAGGCTTCCAGGGACAGGATGTGTCAGATCCGGGTCGAATTGCGGCCTGCGCCAAGCATTTCGTTGGATATGGCGCCTCTGAAGGTGGCCGGGATTACAACACAACCAACATTCCTGAAAATGAATTGCGCAATATTTTTCTGCCCCCCTTCAAGGCCTGCCTTGATGCGGGTGTCGCCAGCATAATGACGTCATTTGGAGACTTTGACGGCGTCCCGGCGACTGGAAATGAATACCTTCTGGATCAAATTCTCCGCCAGGAATGGGGCTTTGACGGTGTGGTGGTGAGTGATTGGGACGCCATTCACCAATTGTGCGTCCATGGCATCACCGAAACGGACTGTGACGCCGCAGAGATGTCGGCGCGTGCCGGTGTCGATGTGGATATGGTCAGCCGCTCCTATTCAGACCATTTGGAGACATTGATTGAATCCGGGAAAGTCAGCCTCGAGCAAGTCGATGGTATGGTTGCTCGCATTCTCGGTTTGAAAGTTGCCCTGGGATTATTCAACGATCCGTATCGACGTGTTGGTGAAGAAACGACCTCATCTCGCAATCGCGGGCTCGACCTGGTCAAACAAGCCGCTATCGAGAGCGTGGTTCTCCTGAAAAATCATGAGCGCCAACTTCCGCTAACGACGTCTAAGCTCAACTCCCTGGCCGTCATCGGACCGATGGCCGATGCACCTATGGACCAGTTGGGCACATGGGTTTTTGACGCTGATGTCTCGCGTAGCATAACACCGCTGCGCGCCTTGCGGGACCGCGCGGGCGACAACGTCAAAATCCGACACGTCGCAGCGCTGGACACCACGCGAAGTCGCGATACCCGCGCGTTTGGCGATGCCGTTGCGGCGGCGGCTGCATCAGATGCAGTCCTGCTCTTTCTGGGTGAAGAGGCCATTTTATCCGGTGAAGCGCATTGCCGTGCTGATATTAGTTTACCGGGGGCCCAGGAAGACCTGGTCCGGGAGGTCCGGGCTGCGGGGAAGCCGCTAATCGGCATTATCATGGCTGGACGCCCTCTCACCCTTGAACCGGTGCTCGATGATCTCGACGCGGTACTCTACGCTTGGCATCCAGGCTCGTTGGCAGGACCGGCCCTGGCGGATCTGATTTTTGGCGATGCGGTTCCATCGGCCAAACTGCCTGTGACCTTTCCCAAAATGGTTGGCCAAATCCCGATCTATTATAACCAGAAGAATACCGGCCGCCCGGCGACTGATGAGAGCGTGTGCCTGATAGACGATATTGCTGTGGGCGCCGAACAAACCTCCTTTGGCATGACGGCATTTCATCTCGATGCCGGACACAAGCCACTCTTCCCATTCGGATTCGGCCTTAGCTACACCAATTTCGAGTATTCAGACCTGAATCTGAGCCGCGATGTTATCGGACGCCAAGACTGCCTTGATATCTCGGTGAGCCTGACGAATTCTGGCCATGTGGACGCCACTGAGATTGTGCAGTTATATATACGGGACCGGGTCGGAAGCGTGACCCGACCTGTCCGTGAACTGAAAAAATTCACCCGGATCAAGATCGCGGCGGGCCAATCCCGCACCGTCAAGTTCCAGTTGACCGAAAACGATCTTGCATTCACGCGGCGAGATCGGAGTTTTGGAGCAGAACCGGGACGCTTTGATCTCTGGGTGGGTGGCGATTCCGCCTCCGGTTTGGAGGCCCAATTCGCACTGCGCGAGGATGTGACGACGTGAGTCAGAAATTACTGCCGGTTGAGCCCTTCGACCTTTCAATCTTTGGAGCCACCGGCGATCTCGCACTGGGAAAATTACTGCCATCTCTGTTTCATCGATGGTGCGATCAACAAATCCCCGAATCTTCTAAGATTATTGCTGTTGCCCGCGATAACATCGACACACCCGCATTCCGCGAACTAGTCCGTCAGCGTTATGCCGACAATCATGAGGGGCACCTCGAAGAAGATGCGACATGGCACGCCTTTGCGGAGCGGCTGACATATGTCCAGCTCGACGCGGTCGACCCCAGCGCTGATTGGGGGGCGTTTGCCGCGGCGTTTGGAGAAAGCGAGCGCCTGCGCCTCTTCTATCTCGCCCTCCCCCCCAGCCTGTACGCGCCCGTGTCAGAAAACCTCGCAAGGCACGGCATGAATGTGCCCGGTTCACGGATTGTGCTTGAGAAACCGATCGGATCGAATTTCCATGCTGCGCGTGAGATCAATCAGCGGGTCGGAAGAGTTTTCGGCGAGGATTCTATTTTCCGAATTGACCACTATCTCGGAAAAGAATCTGTCCAGAATCTATTGATCCTACGCTTTGGCAACTGGCTCTTCGAGCCGATTTGGAATGCGACGGGCATTGATCATGTTCAAATTACGGTTGCCGAGTCAGTCGGGGCTGGAGCGCGCGCCGCGTATTACGACAGAGCCGGCGCACTGCGGGATATGGTCCAAAACCACTTGCTGCAACTGATGTGCCTCGTCGCCATGGAGCCTCCGTCAGATCTGGAAGCTGACACCGTTCGCACAGAAAAACTCAAAGTTCTCAAAGCTCTTCGACCGATTCGATCTGAGGACATGTCCGAAAAGGTTGTTCGCGCCCGATATTCGCCCGGCGCGATTAAGGGACAGGCCGTGCCCGGTTATGAAAACGAATTGGGCCATTCAAGCCAAACGGAGACGTTTGTCGCGATCAAGGCTGAAATCGATAACTGGCGCTGGGCGGGCGTGCCCTTTTATCTGCGCACCGGGAAGCGCATGTCGCGACGCTATTCGGAAATCGTGATCCAGTTCAAACCTGTCCCACATGATGTGGTGCAGGCGGATAGCGGCGAAATACACCCCAACCGGCTGGTCATCCGGCTTCAGCCTGATGAGGGCGTTCGGTTGATGTTGATGACCAAGGATCCCGGCCCGGGCGGCGTCCGCCTGCGCTATGTTCCGCTGAACCTAAGCTATGCAGACACTTTCGAGAAAAATTATCCGGACGCCTATGAGCGTCTTTTGATGGCGGTTATTCGCGGAAACCTGGGTCTATTTATGCGACGAGACGAAGTTGAGTCCGCCTGGCGCTGGACAGACCGCATCCTGCAATCCTGGACTGACATGCCGAATTCGCTCTTCAACTATCCGGCTGGCACCGATGGCCCAGCCGAATCCGCTTTGCTGCTCGCAAAAGATAACCGGGAGTGGTTTGATGAGAACCGTACTTAACCTGATGACCGATTTTCATGATCATTCCAGATTCGACGCCTTGGTTGAGACAGTCGTGGCCGATATTGGTGAAGCCCTATCGGCTGCCATAGCGGCGCGTGGCCAGGCCGTTCTCGCGGTTTCTGGCGGGACAACGCCGCTGGCCGTGTACCGGCAATTGTCCTGTTACCCGCTTGACTGGGGCCTCGTGACGATTGTTCTGGTGGATGAACGCTGGGTTGAGCCGGGGCTCAAAGGGTCCAATGAAAGCGTGGTTCGTTCAGCCATGTTGAAGAATGCGGCTTCACTGGCTCGGTTCATCGGCCTCAAGACTCCGCATGGTCATCCCAAAGCGGCTGAGGATGCTGTGAACGAACGTCTTCAGATTCTGTCGCGACCGCTCGATGTCGTCGTTTTGGGAATGGGTAGTGATGGCCATACGGCCAGCTGGTTTCCTCATGCGGACGGGCTTGACTTCGCGCTCAATGAGAACGCTCCGATGGCCGTCGCGATCACCGCTGAACGCAGTCAGATTACCGGCCCGTTTACCGAGCGCATGACCTTAAGCCGCGCAGCCCTGAAGGGGGCCCGGCTGACTGTTATGTTGCTGAAGGGTCAGGACAAACGCGATACCTGGGTGCGGGCTGTCAATCCCGGACCGGTGGAGGAGATGCCGGTGCGCGCGCTCCTCAATGATCCGGCGATCGACGTGATCGTTCATTGGGCACCCGATGACGAAACAGGCGCCCCAACATGACATTGAATGCGGTCCTTCGCGACGTTACCGACCGGATCATCACCCGAAGCCGGCGTGGCCGGAAATCGTATCTGGACCTGATGCGATCCATGCAAAGCGATGCCCCTCGCCGGCAATCATTGTCGTGCGGAAACCTGGCGCATGGCTTCGCCGCCTGCTCGCCTGCCGACAAAGATTCCATTCGTGGCGGCCAGATTCCCAATATCGGTATCGTCACTGCCTATAACGATATGTTGTCGGCCCATCAGCCGTTTCAAACCTACCCGGATCAGATCAAGGTCGCACTTCGGGATGTCCGGGCTACCGGGCAGGTGGCCGGCGGCGTTCCCGCCATGTGTGATGGAGTTACCCAGGGCCAGGCCGGTATGGAATTGTCGCTGTTCAGTCGCGACATCATTGCCATGTCAACGGCGATCTCGCTGTCGCACGACATGTTTGATGGCGTTCTTTGCCTCGGTGTTTGTGACAAGATCGTCCCGGGCCTTTTGATCGGCGCTTTGCGGTTTGGTCATTTGCCAACTGTGTTTGTTCCGGCAGGCCCGATGCGCTCCGGTTTACCCAATCCGGAAAAGGCCCGGATCCGTCAACTCTATGCGGAGGGCAAGGCAAGTCGCGACGAGTTGCTCACGGCCGAGGCGGCGAGCTATCATTCGCCCGGTACCTGCACATTCTATGGCACTGCGAATTCAAACCAAATGCTGATGGAGATTATGGGGCTCCATTTGCCCGGCGCGGCGTTCATTAATCCAGATGATCCGCTTCGTCCCCGCCTCACCGTAGAAGCGGCCCGACGCGTTGTTTCCCTGTCAGCACAAGGCACTTCGCCGACACCGCTCTACGAGATCGTGGATGAGCGCGCGATCGTCAATGCTATCGTTGGCCTTCATGCGACCGGCGGTTCAACCAATCATACCCTTCATCTGGTCGCGATCGCGCGGGCTGCAGGCATTGATATCAATTGGGATGATTTCGACGATCTGGCAGCGGTGACGCCGTTATTGTGCCGAATTTACCCGAATGGACCGGCGGATGTTAATCATTTCCATGCTGCGGGAGGGCTCGCCTTCGTCATCCGGGAATTGCTGGGTGCCGGCTTACTGCATGACGATGTCATGACGGTCGTTGGAAAGGGACTGTCCGCCTATACACAAGAACCAGTTGAAGATGGTGATCATGTCCGCTGGCACACCGGAGCCCGTGTCAGTGCCGATACGGACATTGTTAGACCCGCAGCCGAACCGTTCTCCGCCGATGGTGGATTGCGCGTTCTAAATGGCGACTTGGGACGGGCGGTTATCAAGATTTCGGCCGTCAAACCGGAACACTCCTGCATCACTGCGCCTGCTCTTGTTTTTGATGATCAACAGAGTTTTCTGGATCGCTTTGAGGCCGGTCAACTGGATCGGGACTTTATCGCCATTATCCGGTTTCAGGGACCCCGGGCCAATGGCATGCCGGAATTGCATAAATTGTCACCCGCTCTCGGCGTACTACAGGATCGTGGCTTCAGCGTAGCGCTGGTAACAGATGGTCGTATGTCGGGTGCATCGGGGAAGGTGCCTGCGGCCATACATGTCTGCCCGGAAGCGGCGAGTGGCGGTCCACTTTCGCGCGTTTGTGATGGCGACATCATCACAGTCGATGCTCAAAATGGCCGCCTCGACATCGCTGCCGACCTTTCAGCCCGCGAAGCGACAACAGCGCCCATAGATACCGGAGCCGGACTGGGTCGCGAATTATTTTCCGGCCTCCGTGCAATTTCCTCTACAGCGGAAACCGGCGCGATTTCCATGCCCGGACTCGATTTTTGCACCGAGAATAGTGTGCCGGAGCCGTCGCAATGACACCCACTTATCTCGTTGCAGATATTGGCGGCACCAATGCGCGTTTTGCGATCGCCAGCGGCACGCGCGATGTGGGATTTTCGCTCGAGAATGTCCGCAAGCTCAAAACCGCGGATTTCGAAAGCTTGCGCGACGCGTCCCATGCCTATCTGGAAAGCTGCGCTCCGATGAAAATCGATGGCGGTTGCTTCGCGGTAGCCGGGCCAATCGGTAACGGTGAAACCCGCCTTACCAATGCCCATTGGTCGCTTGAACCTGATGTCCTGGCGGAGGAACAGGGGTTGGAATTTTTACTCGCAGTCAATGATTTCGCCGCACAGGCTCGCGGCGCGTTGTTGGCCCAAGCGAGCGAAATTCGTGTCTTGTCTGCTGGCGTGCCGGACACCGAGGCACCCTGTATTGTCGCTGGTCCCGGAACCGGATTAGGATTAGGAATCGTGTCGTACCGTGCGGGTGAATTTGCGGTGACACCGGCCGAAGGCGGACATGCGGGCTTTGCCCCGCGCGATGTTATCGAACAGGAGATCGCGCGCTTCCTAGAAGCAGAACTTGGCTTTGTCTCCTGGGAGCGCATTTTATCGGGTCGCGGCATCGTCAATCTTCACCGCGCAATGTGTGCTATCGAAGGGATAAAATGGCCGGGGCAAAGCCCGCAAGATGTCACGGCGGAAGCTTTGTCCCAACCGACGAGCCTGGCCCGAAGAGTGATTGACAGGTTTTGGTTGATCCTGGCCAGCTTTACCGGCGATGCCGCCTTGATGGCCGGCGCTCGGGGAGGCGTCTATCTTTCGGGCGGGATCCCTCCAATCTTGGAGCCCATCTTGAACCGGGACGCCTTCGTGGATCGGTTTGCGGCGCACCCGCCGCTGTCCGAGTATGTTTCAGCCATTCCTGTGCACTTGGTCCTTTCGGGCCGACCAGCACTACTTGGTGCCGCGGCCCTGGCCGACGTCAGACGGGATGAAATACGATGACGATTGACGAGCTGTTTTCTGCCGCGAGTATTATTCCTGTACTAACGGTCAATAACCGCACGGATGCCGCACCGCTCGCCGACGCGCTCGCCTCAGGAGGCTTGCGCGTCATCGAGATGACCCTGCGCTCCTCAGATGCTCTATCAATCCTGGCAGACATGAAGGCAGCGCGCCCAGATTTGATCATCGGGATGGGTACCGTGCGAACACCCGGAGACGTCGAGGGCGCGATTGATGCCGGAGCAGACTTCCTGGTTTCCCCCGGATTAACCCCGGCGCTCATACCGGCTCTGACGACGGCATGGCAAAGTGCAGGGATACCGTCCCTGCCTGGCATTGCCACGGTCAGTGAGGCCATGTCAGCCTGCGAACTCGGATTTACCGGGCTTAAATTCTTTCCGGCTGAACCGGCGGGCGGGCTCAGTTATCTCAAAGCGCTTTACGGCCCTTTGCCAGATCTCCGATTCTGCCCCACGGGCGGCATTTCCGCCGAGCGAGCGCCTGATTATCTGTCCCTTCCCAATGTGAGCTGCGTCGGCGGCTCTTGGATCGCCCCCACCGGCCTCATTGAGACGGCCGATTGGCAAGCCATATCCGTCAATGCTCAAACCGCTGCCACACTTGGCTCTTCCCAGACGAATACTGTTTGATGTGATGTCAGCCTAAACGGCCACACCACTGACTACCGGCGGGTTTGTCTGGTTCTTGTCGATCAATGTCTGGGCGCATAAAAAAGCCGCCCGGATTGACCGGACGGCTTTTGTGTTTGGACAAGATTGTCCTGTCTAGAAGCGCAGTCTCAGATCAAAGCCGGCGCGGTGATGTTCGGTGTCTTCGCCGAACTCTCCGTCATAGC
>Ga0315338_1001199_pt1 | contig 36046 bp, 26 predicted proteins | sample ASW8metaG_FD_204518 | JGI IMG/M metagenome (GOLD analysis project Ga0315338, IMG submission 204518) | Ammonia-oxidizing marine archaeal communities from Monterey Bay, California, United States - ASW #8 | ecosystem: Environmental > Aquatic > Marine > Coastal | place: USA: California | collected... | reverse complement strand
CCGGACAAGGGTGTGGAGACGGGTGAAGGGATGGTGGGATTTTTCCAAGACCAACACAGCTTCGCCGCTTTTCTATTACTCGCGATCGGTGTCTCCGCGGGCCTTACCTATGGCAACTTCAACACGGGACGTCGAGGAGCTGCCTCAGTCTACGCCGGACTCACTCTAATGGGCAGCTTAGTTCTTTTGTATACCAACTCCCGCGGCGGGTTGCTGGCTCTAGTCGGAGCAATTTTAATCGCCACGTTTACGTGGCTAGCATTGAGTTTGAAAGTCGCAATGGCATCAGAACAAGGCAAACGGAAACTGATCGTGTCGAGCGTCTTGACCGTTGTTCTTCTGGGAATCCTGGTCGGCATGGTCGTGTCGCCGAGTCTTCGAGGTTCTGTACAACATACATTAGGCGGTCTTGGAAACCCGCGAATGTGGGAGTTTCTGGACCCGGAGACTGCTGAGAACCCGCTGCTGGCTCGCCGCGTTCTCCTGTGGAGAAAAGGAGCTAACCTAGTTGGCGAGAGACCTGTCTGGGGCTTCGGCCCAAGAGGTTATTCGAGTAGAGGTGCGGCCGTTCGTCCAGAGCTCCTCGAGACATACGGCGACATTCACGGAGTGTCCGAACTCGCCTCCGCCCGTGAAGAGCTGGAAGTGGAAAACGCACATAGTTACTTTCTGCAGTACGCGGCGGAGTTTGGCATGCCCGCATTGATCAGCCTCTTGGCGCTGGTAGGTCTGGCTATGGGAACGATACTGCGCGGCGCGTATCGAAGCCCCGATAGCTTTGACCGAGGCCTCCTCTGGGGCATCGCTTTCGGCCAAGCAGCTTTCTTAATCCTCTCACTTGTTTCACACCCGCTTCTGTTGGCCGAGCTGCAGGGCGCTTTCTGGACGCTCTCGGCGCTTGGGATCGCGACCGTTATTCACCGGGGTAATGATCGGACTACAGGAGCAAGCGGCGCCAACCAATGATATGGCGATATTTGCCACGTTTCTCGTGCCGCCGCTGAAGCCTTGCGCGTAGTGACTTGCCGCGTACGACACCGTCGAGCATCTCGTTAAAGTCGACGGGCATGACAGGAATGTCGTGTGGCCAGTAAGTTTGCCGGATGACGTCAGTGAGACTCGCCAAGTCTTCGTTGGCGGGATTATGGTCACGGTTGAAGCTATATACGAAGGGACACTGGAGTTCGTACGCCCATCGCAGATAGGCGTCTACCTTGCTCGTCGACTGTCTTTCAAATGAAAGCAGATTGACTACTAGATCCAAACGCTCCGGATGGAGCGCTTCAAAGCAAGATTCCGGCACAAACAGGAAGTCGGTCTCCCGAAAAACGTCTTTCGATGGAGTGTCGGAGTCCTCCTGAACGAACCGCATGACCGCTTTAGGGAAATGGTTCATCAAGTATACGGCTGAGAATAGAAACTTCTCTGGGCGATCCACAATCACGTAAGTCGTGTTCGGGCACAGAGTCTTGAATGAATAGGCAAATCCTCCCCATCCGGCGTTGATCTCGACAACTGTCCGGCGGTCGACTGACTCGATGAAATCGCCCAGGATTGCACCACGGCGTATCGCGATCATCGCCTCATAAAATTTAAGCGTATCGAGGTTGTACAACTCTCCGTCGACACGAAAGCCAAACCCACCTAAAGCCGGCGACTCCGTCACAAGGATGTCCCTACCGCCAACTTTCACGAGCCGTTTAAGCTTTTGTTTGAAAGGGCCTCGCCGCTCCTTTTGATCGGGCCCATAGTCCGCTTCACGGGCACCCGAGATGTGGTGGCAGTGACGACGAAGCTCTCCTATTAACGACGGCGAAGCCTCAAACATAAAATCAAGCGCCCCAGAACACCTCACCTGATTCTCATTCATATCGGTCGATGGGGTGCCCTGTTCTCGCTGCACAATCCGCTGCACCTTCTCAAGGACCGCGAGGTAGTTGCGAAAGTCAACGTCCATCCTTTTTATGTCCGCCTTGCTGTAAGTCTTGATACCACCCCGTCAATTCGTTCAGCTGTACTCACCTGTACCGCCGTTAAGTCATTTGTTCCATCCGTTTCGGATAGCACCGACTCAGCAAAGCGCAGATACAAAGCTTCGGCGACAAGCGGCTCGGAATGGAAAAAGATTGATTCAACCCCGAGAAATGGCGCAACGTAGGCAAGGTCTACATCGCTGCCGATGAATGCCATCGCCCCATCGATCACCTCTGATTGTAAGGCGAGCTTCCGATTCGCCTTCATCAGGTGGTCGATGTGGTACACACCATCACCTGCTTCTAAGACAGGCGAGCAATCGCTTTCATCTGCGAAGTTGGTGTTCAGAAAAACAATCGCCGGAAGAATCTTCAGGCGTTCGATCACAGAGTCAACGAAACGACGGTTCCCCATCGTGTCGGGAAAACTTGAATTAAAGGGGAAATAAACCGCAACGTAGTCCTGTGGCAATTCTTCGAGCAGACCGGATGCGGGGACCTCGGGGAACCTCCGATAAATGGCGAACTTCCGAAAGGTCTCCTGGTCGGGAGGTTCCGCCTTGGTAGCTGAGAAAAGCTGGTACATCACTTTTGGGTGCAACGGCTTTACCCGTTTGGCACCGACTTCCTGTTTGGCGACACGCAATATCTCGCGATCGAGGCCGGTGCGGTCTTGCAATCGCCGTTTCTTGGAGGAAACGGCATCGGTGTCTAAGCGGACAAGCTCTTCGGCGCCAAAATAGTCGAGGGCCTCAACTCTGCGTGGAGCCAGATCGCGATACCACTCCCCTGCCCCTCCACGTGACACGGTTACCAGCTTATTGTGGTCCCAACCATGACTCTCGGAGGCCCAACGCAAGAACGGAATCCAAAACAGCACCTCGCTGCGTATGTCGCCAACCCAAGGACCCAAAATGATTCGCTCGACATCCGCGTTGGTAAAGTTCTCAACCGTTTTTAGCACGGCTACCTGATTATCCGAACGATCCTTCACTATAGGTGCGGATTTACCACTTTCTCCCTGGATGTAAACGGCACAGGGATACAGTAACTTTCGAAGCCCTCGCAGCAAGAGGCCTGGAGATCGTGGTGTCCGACGTTGTCCAGTGCCGAGCCGTACTAACGATTCAGCCATCATCGGCGAAGCCTTTTTATCCAGTCCCAGTGGCCGCACAAATGCCTCAACGAATTCTCTGTTTTTGTCTTCAGCTTTGCCCTCTGCATCGAGCGACTCAAGTAGTTGAGTCAGATGCTCATTCCAACTATTTGCCAAACTCAATAAACCCCCACCAACGTTTACGAGGTAATGGAAGTGAATCGTGCCAGACTGGGTCGCAGTAAAGTACGGGTCAAGCACTGTGTGAACACGGCGGCCAATAATTCCGGCCTCGATTAGTCCACTACTGTTGATCCCGACGACGCCGCTACTGTGGTACATGGAATCGAAGTAGTCCGCCTGGCTGGCATCATCAACAGGGTTTGCTCCCACAGGAGGCCAAACCGAAACGTTTTCCTCCGAGAAGCCTTCCAGCCGCATCCAAGGCTGTCGGTTCTCAGGGTGTGGGCGGACCAAAATGCCGACATTCTGTAATCGGGCATTATCAGACGAACGCAATTCTGTAATCCAGCGTTTAACGAACTCGAATTCACGTGCCGCAATGAAAGGTGAAGAGCAGATATACAGCAAATAGGGTCTCTCGGGATCGAGTTGGGCACGCCGCTTAAACTCCTCAGCTGATGCCCTCGGTTTCTGCCCAAACCATCGATCGTAGATTGGTGCCCCGCCGACTTCGACGCTGGTTTCTAATATCCCGTGATGTTCAATCGCTTCTTGGCACTGCGTCTCGTTCCAAACGTAGACACGATCCGGAATGCTCCGCATCAGGCCCTTATTCGTTAGATTGTCCCAACTGTTGACCACCAGGGCAGTCAGAATGCCGAGCTGAGAGCCAGCCTTGATGTAGTCGACTTGCTCAGAGCCAAAGTCCACGAGGGGGCTGACAATGATCAGGTCGGGGCCGTAATTTTCGACCTCGGAGAGGATAACTTCGTCGGTGGGAATAGCCTTTTCGATGAAAAGCAGTGCCCCTTTTGCCAGTTGGTTGAACCAGGGTCGCCCAAACATCTTCCAACTGAGAATTTTCTGGTGCGAACTCGGAAGGCGCCTCAGCGCACGTTCGCGGAGCTTGGAAGCATCACGGTACATCGGCAACCGATAGCGAAGGTTGTCGACCATGAAACGCAATCGGCGCCTAAAGTGGAACCAAGGGTTCTGCTTGCGTTCGGCGAGTCTCCCGAATGTCACCCCGGGAGCCTTGTCCGCGAGCGCGTGTGCTTGAGTATTGCTCCCCGCCTTGTCTCCCGAAAGAAAAGACAGGTGAATCTCGTGCCCTTGCTCGGCGAGCAACCGAATCACGGGTGCGAAATTACGGATCGCGAACGAATGGCGTAGTGAAACCAGAACCTTCAACGTTCCCTCATTCCAGCGCCGCACAAGTCCACGACAGAGTTCATGTCACCAGTTCGTAGATATGTCACCTGTAATTCTTCTCTGTGCAAAGAAGAATTCACATGGCCACAGTCGCTACGACCACCAAAATGCCAGGTGTTCCTGTTCATGTTCAGCTTGAATCAAAGCACATTAGGGGAGAGACGTGTTTCAAGTACATGCTCGGTATGTCCACATGCTGATAATAGTCAACGGCCAAGGATCAATCCGATACCCTAATATCATGTTCCTCTGCTGGAGATAACTAGCAAGGGGAAAAGCCCATGATCGACCTCGACAAACACTACCAACTTGCACCAGGTCGCAAGTTTCGGCTGCCACGCACAGAAGGCAACGTTGAGAATGGTTCGGAGGGCTTTGGTGGGTCTGATCTTGGTGTACTGCTGCAGTACAGAGCGCACACCGATCATATACCGCAGCCCCCGGCGTTGTGCTTCGAGAATGAGTGGCAACCTGAATACGACGCCGCTTTGTGCGAGACGCCGCTGAAGGTCGTCACGCTTAACATTCCGGTCATTAACAAGGCGCGGCTGTTGGGCCCGGGAATTGTCCTCGCCAATAATGATGTGATCTTGTCTGATTCGGTCGGCAGGCACGCCAAACGGAAAGGCCTGGAAATAAGTGATGATGGAACTGGCACGTTTTCGGCAGACCTAAAGCAAATCGTGCATCGTGCCCAAAGCGATGGAACTATTTCCCAATATGAAGGGGTTTCACTCTTACTGTTCGACCCTGCCATACGACACTTCGGGATGTGGGTGTTGAAGTGCCTCCCGAAACTGACGATCTTGCCTCTCCTTTCCGAATCCGATGTTCGAGTGGTGGTCCCAACTAGCGTGCCTGATAAGTATTTGGCCTTAATGCAGGCCCTCGGAATCTCTACCGAACAAATCATCTTTCACGACCCCGAAAGTGTTTCTGTGTTTGGCAAGCTTCTAGTACCACCAAAGATGTACACCTTTGGGAAAAGTCGCTACGGCAATCCATTCGAAGTCTTTTGCAAAGATACGGGAAAAGATCCTCGTGGATACTTAGATCTGCTGCCGCCGGCCTTGGAAAACAAGCGAATCTACGTCACACGGAGGGGGAATAATCGTCGGCGACTTGTTAACGAGAAAGTCGTGGAACAGCTCTTCGCTGAGTTCGGATTTCAAATTGTTGAGCCCAGCACGCTTACTGCGGTTCAAACGCTATCCCTTTTCCGTGATTGCGAATTCATCGCTGGCCCCTTCGGTTCAGGTCTCTACAACATCCTCTTTTCCAGGCGCGTACCTCGGGCACTCGTCTTAACCCCGCCATTGCTGAAATTCAGCAAGCAGTTCCTCACAATGGGTCACGTTTGCACCAGCAAAGGGGGCAACGCGGGGTACATATTTGGCCGGACACATAAATACCGTGCCGACCAAGCCGGCGAGTTCGACTATTCCTGGGAAATCGATATGGGCCGTCTAAGAGAAGTCTTGGTGACGCTTACACAAGCCGGCGAGTGAGACTACAACTCACTCAGCGTCTGGGTCCCAAACAAATCCGATTTCATTGAGCCTTTGGGTCTGATCTTCAGTAAGTTTCACGAGCCGCTTTTGCCGCCTATAAACCCAGCGACCCAGGTGCCGATTTTCTGGCCATTTTCTGGGAACTAAGCAGTCGCCATGGTCTCTCTTGTACGCGACGAGTTCCGAGTACATCTGGTCGAATTTTGTGATTGCCTCCCGCTGCATCCGTCGCCTTGAAACACTGACCAGGCCACCGATCGCACTGAACGCCGCGTTTATTGGCAGGTAGCGGCGCGGGACGGCTCGGCGAGGCTTTAGGTGCTTATGGGCCAGCACCTCTATCTGCCGCGACATTATCGGCGTGCATGGCGTGTTCGGCCCGTGGGGACGGATGAATGAACGAACGAAGGCAGCGTTACGATTGTGTGACGTCCTGGGATTCGCAAGCGCTTCGGCAAGGTGGGCAAGGTGCTCATCGAAACTATCCGCTGACTTGACGAAGCCGTCTTTCTTCTCTAGAAGGTAGTGGAAATGCAGCGTGCCACCCTGGGTCTCTCGAAAATCATCGGTCCGAATAGTGCGCACTGGCCGATCAATGATGGCCGCCTCGATCATCGCGGTTGTATTCACGCCGACAACCACGGCTGCATAATAGAGTGAGTCAAAATATTCTTGGCGGTCTCTATCATCCACTGGGTTGGCGCCATTCTTAGGCCAAACAGCGACGTCCCCAAGCCCTGACAAGTCTACGTCGGCCCAGTTGCCCGGATTGTAGGGGTGCGGCCTAACCAAAATGGCAGCATCTCGCAACGTGGGATCATCCGCATCGCGGATATGCCGGATCCATTCGAGAACGAACTCTATTTCTGCCTGAGGTTCCGAAATCGATGCCGTCGAACCGACAAAGAGGATGTAAGGCTTCTCCGCAGTTAGGTCAACTTTGCGGCAAAATTCCTGCCGTGCCATCGACGGCTCCCACTCGAACCACTTGTCGAAGGGGTGGGCTCCAGTCATACGGACCGAGTAACTCGAGACATGGTGGTATTTTACGGCCTCACGCTTCTGTAAGTTGTTCCAGACGAAGATGCGGTCGGGGTGCAACCGGATCAGGCCCTTCGTCGTCAAATGGTCCCAACTCGCCACGCACAGCGCTGTCCGGATACCGAGTTGCCGTGCTGCTTTTACGACATCGACTTGCGTCGAACCATCCGTTACCAGCGGTGTGACAACGACGGCATCAGGCTGAAGTTTGCTCAGAAATTTTTCGACTTCAGGGTCAGTAGGAATCCCATATTCGAATCGCTCGAGTGAACGAATCAGAAACTTCGTCGAGCGCGGACCAAGCGATGGCATGTGCCGCATGAACTTCATTGGGGCTGGCAATACGTCTCCCATCCGACTGCGCAAGTACGGAGCATCCGAGTAGTCTGGGTGCAGGTAACGAACATAGTCGACTGTCGTGCGGAGGCCGCGGGCCAGTTCTTTATAGCGATCCTTGCGCTGGGGCACAGCGTCGACAACTTCGATACCTTCGTTTAAGCCATCCAGACAAACGAGTCCCTCGTTTTGCTTGCGGGGGTTGTCGAACGCCACCATCACATGGTGGCCACGCCTGGCGAGATGGTCCAGCACCGAATCAAAGTAGCGCAGATACCCTGGATACTGCATTACGAAAAGAATTCGCCTGGGCTTGACAGGCTTGTGCTCCCGACCTGGTGGCGGCGCTAAAACCGAATCATCGCTTGCTTCATCATATTCTTCGTCAGCGGCGCTAGGGTTGAGAAACTCGGGAACCTTCATCTCAGCTTGTGCCTGTTCCGTCTTCTCTGTGTCGAGACTGCCCGGTCCTCCTAGTACCACTCGTTTATCCCGACCCTCGCGAGGCATCGTAGGGAAGAAACCCTCTCCGGTGATGATGTTGAAAAGATCGATGTCACGAATGTCGATGGCGGTGAACGTGGCGTCGTTCATACACAAGAAGACCCGGTCGGCAAGCTCCAGGTGGTGGTAAAGAAATCCCTGGGGGCGCGAGTAAAGAGCAAGTGAACTAACCCCGTAGAACGGTGGCAGATACGAAAGCCCACCGTAAGTTCCGATGTATGCCTTGGCCCGGCTGATGACCTTAGTTTGAATTTCAAGGTTAGTGCTGGGGGTCATCAGATCGTCGACCGTATGCAGGCGTTCGAGATCCTCGGGAGTAAAGTCCCAGTGATCATCCGTCGCGAACCCAGGGTTCAACAGAACGACGTCGTGCTTCTGGGTAAGTCGGCCTAGAAGCTGGGCAATGAAGACACGATTTTGCTCCGTGTCGGGGAACGCGTCATTGAAATAGAAGCGGGTGGCGATGTAGCTATCAGGGAGACGGTCTTCGATATCACTGCAGTCGATCTCCTGGTGTTTACAAAAAACCGCAAAACGCTCCACCAAGTCGATCGTTGCTCGACGCTTCCAATAGGGCATAAAAAGGTTGTACATAGTCGCCGGGTGCAAAATCTCAGCGTCCTTCTGCTTAAGAACCTGCTTGGTAATACGAAGGATGTCTCTATCGAACTCGGACATCCCGCGCTGCTTTTGCTTGCCCTGGGCCATGCGCTTCTCGTTAGCTCGCAGGTAATCGTCGGGCGTCATGAAGTCGAGGATGTCGAAGTAGTTGTCCGTGAAGGGCTTGTACCAATGGCCTACGCCGCCCCGTGAAACAACGACCAGACGCTCGGGGTCGAAATCCCTGTGTGTTCTAACCCAGTTAAGAAATGGGATCCAATACAGCACCTCGAACCCAACCTCACTGAGCCAGGGGCCCACGATGATCTTGTCTTTGGGGCTTCGCGCCAGTCTCTGAATCTGTCGTTCCGTCACCACCATCTTTGGGAACGTCGCCCGATCGCCAGCAACCCGCGGGATAACGTAACGGTTGACGAAACCGCGAACCCGCCTACGCCGCAGGATTCCGTGCAAAGTTCGCAGCGCAAGCTTGCGGGGCACCGCAATAATCTGACTCATTAGACCGCCGGCAGAGGCTACCCGCTCAGCTTTGCGACGACGCCTAACAATCCGAATCTTCCAGTGCATGAGAATGGCCAGGGGGGCCAAGAGCCAGCGCGCCGGCAATAACCAAAACGGAACTTTCTCAGGATTCGGGCCGCCCGCCTCACCCTGCGCTACGAGTTCTTTCACGAATAACTCGGTCGCATTTACTTCAAGGCCGTGAGGCCGTACGAACTCGCGTACGAAACGGCGGGTAGCCTCACCATCTTCTTCACTGCTAACGTGCTTCTTAAGCTGGACAAGGTGCTCCGCAAGGTCGTCCCCGACCTGCACCAACCCGCCCCCGACATCGGTCAAGTAGTGAAAGTGCAGCGTCCCAGCCTGGCTGTCGGCAAACTCGGGGCGTCGTACCGTAAAGACCTTGCGGCCAACAACACCCGCCTCGATCTGCCCGCTGGTGTTGACACCAACGATGCCACAGCTATGGAAGATGGAGTCGTAATAGTCGCTGCGGGCTCCTAGGTCCACGGGGTTGGCACCTTGGAGCGGCCAAATCGTCGTGTTCCCGAGAGTGGACGGATCGAGACGATGCCAAGGCTGGCGATTCTCTGGGTGGGGTCGGACCAGTAAGCCGATGTTACGAAGCATCGGATCGTCGGAGGCCCGAATGGCGGCGATCCACTCCTCAATGAAGTCGATTTCAGTCGCCGCGATAAATGGTGACGAGCAAAGATACAGTAGGTACGGCGCGTCCGGATCAAGGCCAATTTCCACTTTGAAAGCCTCCGGACCGCGACTGGGTTCCCAGTCAAACCACTGGTCGTAGTTCGAAGCACCAGTGACCACAACTTTGGACGCTTCCATGCCGTGATGATCGACAGCCTCGGCAAGTTGAATTTCGTTCCAGACGTAGGCGCGGTCCGGAAGGACCCGCATTAAACCTTTGTTGGTGAGATTGTCCCAACTGTGAACGCACAAGCCCGAGCGGATACCGTGTTTCTTGGCAACCTTAATGTAGTCGACCTGGTCGGAACCTAAATCGACAAGCGGCGATACAAGCAGAAGGTCTGGCTGTTGATCCAGCACATCTGCCTCGATCACCGGATCCACCGGAATCGCCCGCTCAATTGCCAGAAACAGCCGGTGCGCTGCTTGGTTAAACAGCTTCCAGCGAAAGATCGGAATCTTCGTCAACCAGCGAGCCGGTCGCGGCACCCTGCGCTCAGCACGAGCCCGCAAGGCTATAGCGTGAGCGTATATCGGCAGCCGGTAGCGGAGTAGATCAATAGTAAATCTGGTGGCGCGTGCGAGTTCGAACCAGCGAACGTCTGTGCGTTTTAGAAGCTCACTGTATGTGATCGACGGACACTCCTTCTGCAAGTCCGTGATGATGCGCCCGCCACGATGGTCGATCTTGTCGGCCATGACGAACGAAAGATGGATTTCGTGTCCTTGGGCAGCGAGTCTCCGGAGTACGGATCCAAAGTTACGAATCGCACCGGAGTGTCGCAGCGAAAAGAGAATCTTCATCTCTGGGATCCGTACGCGCGGACAGTGAGCAGGAGTGTAGCCTCGTTTTTCATGGTATTCGGGAAAAGCGGCGACGGACCAAACTTCAAGGGCCCGAAACTTGGAAGGAGTGGACAATATGCGGGTCACCCTCGTGCCGATACCCGTCAGTGGATTGCCGCTACTTCCTTTTGCGACTGTATAGCACAGGGTTTCGGGGGTCGCTACCCGAGCAGGTGAGGGTAGCTTGCACGTATCTTCGTTACAGCATGGCAGATCAAAGAGAATGGTAGGCTATGGGCCGCTCAGGGCGGTTTCCGGAGATGGGAATGCACGAAACCCTTACCCGGATTATTCAGATCCGCCGATCGAGCTGGATCGAGCACCTTCCACAACATGTTTAAGATGCGCGTACTTGTCGCCGGTCGGTCCGTTTATCACTTTTCTTACTACCGTAGTGTCCTTGAGGCACTCCGTAGCCATGGTCACGAGCTTGAGCTTCGCTTCGACGAGAGGTGGAGCAGGGGCAACTCCGATGTTTCATTGCAGGGATTTCTGAAGGAAAATCCGGAAGTCTCATTACAATGGTCAAAGACGCGCAAGGATTGGCTTCGGGAACCTCTCTTTGCGCTTAGGGAATTACGAAGCTACAGCAGCTACCTTAGGCGCTTCGAACAATCGGCCTATTATCTGGATCGCTGGAGAAAATATCTCAACCCTGCCTTTACACGAATCGACAAAGTAAATGCTGGCCGCTGGTTACTCGGGCGCAAGTCGATATCAGGTGCGATTCGTGTGCTGGAGGCAATGGCGCCTGCCGCCAAAAACGTCGTCGCGGACCTACGAAGCGTTGCGCCCGACGTCGTCCTCGCATCACCTGCGAATATGCGTTTCACCGAGGAAGTCGAGTACATAAAAGCAGCTAGACACCTTGGCATCCCGACGGCTGTTCTCGTCCTAAGCTGGGACAACATGAGTACCAAGGGGCTAATCAACTTACACCCCGACCTGCTCTTGGCATGGAATCGGACGCACGCTTCCGAAGCTATTCTTCACCATGGAATCTCGGAGAATCGCATTCTCCTAACGGGGGCACCATTTTTCGACAAATGGTTTGACAGGGAACAGCACACTGTGGACCGCTCAGAGTTCCTGCGAAGGGTCGGCTTGCCCGGCGACATGCCATTTGTGCTCTATCTTGGGTCATCTACAAACATCGCTAGAGACGAGTCGTGGCTTGTTACCGATTTAATCAAAGAGTTGAGCAAATCCTCGACCCTTGATAAAGCCAGCATCATGGTCCGCCCACACCCGGCAAACGCGCGGCCCTTTGCTGAACTCGCCCAATCGGATCAGCGTGTCGTCGTTTGGCCGCCCGACGGGCAGCTGCCCGAGAGTGACGGCATGCAGGCTGACTTCCAGAACAGCGTCCAGCACGCGTCAGCAATTGTCGGGATCAACACCACCGCAATGATAGATACACTGGCTCTAGGGCGACCATGCGTCGCGATCATTACCGGGCAGTACGAAAATACTCAGATGCGAGCTCAACATTTCCAACACTTATTCGATTCGGGCGCACTAAACGTGGCTCGCAGCATAGGTGAGGCAGTAACACAGCTTGAGGCTGTCGCTTCCGGCCACGATGATCATGCCAAAGCTCGCCTAGCCTTTCTCTCGAAGTTCCTCAGGCCTCAGGGAATGGATATCAATGCTGGCGAGCTGGTCGCGGCAGCAGTAACGAAACTGGGGAGGGGGACCAAGGCAACAAACCTCTGTGAGATGCCCGTAAAACAGATTCTCAAAGTGTGAATTTCCCCTCGCTGACGCTGGAACATTCTTGAGATTCACTAGACGGCAACTTTCGGCTAATGCAGGAACAATCTCGTTATTCGAAACGGCATCTCCATCAAATCCAGTGAAACTAGTAGCCCGCAGTTCATTTAAATTAGCTTGTTTACACCCTCTATAATCAAGTCCTGCACCGCCTCTTCAAGATAAGGATGCATCGGAAGGCTCAGGACCTGACTACAAGAAGCCTCGGATTCTGGCAGATCAATCGCTGGATACTCTGCATAGGCTGGCTGTGAGTGCAGCGGTCGAGGGTAATAAACGACGGTGGGAACACCTAACTCTAAGAGGCCATCCTGGACTGCATCGCGCCGAGCTTCCGGCAATCGAATGGTATACAGAGCCCAGGCGGAAACTATCCCATCAGTTACATCAGGGCTGATAACACGGTCCTCTAGCCCGTGCTTGTATCGAGCCGCAACGTCTTGTCTCGCTTCGATCTCGTCTTCCAATATTGACAACTTCTCGATGAGAATTGCTGCTTGCAAGGTATCGAGGCGGCTGTTCATCCCGATTCGGACGTTGTCATATTTATCACTACCCTGTCCGTGGACACGCAAAGAACGCAGGAGATCCGCAATATCCTCATCATCTGTCAGGATCGCACCACCATCCCCGTAGCAACCGAACGGCTTAGACGGGAAAAAGCTGGTCGTCGTAACGGTGGCTAACGTTCCAACCCTCGCGCCTTGATACGAGGCTCCAAAACTTTGTGCAGCGTCCGCAATAAGTAAGAGTCCCTTCTCACCACAGAACCCAGCGATGGAGCTGTAGTCAGCGGGCTGGCCAAACAGATCGACCGTCATTACGGCCCTGGGCCTGAGCCCGGCAGTTCGAGCCTCTTCAAACCCTGCTAGTAGTCCGGCTGGATCTATATTGAGTGTGTCCGGGCAGATGTCCACAAACACGGGTGTTGCCCCCGCAAGCACAACGCTTTCGGCTGACGCCGAAAATGTGAAGCTAGGGAGGAAAATGGCATCCCCCTCACCGATCTCAAGCGCCATCATGGACAACACCAATGCATCCGTACCATTGGCACAAGTTATAGCGTTCTTGGCCCCAGAGAACTCACAAAGATCTTTTTCTAAGCGATCTACCTCCGGCCCCAGAATGAACCGGCCGTGATCCATGACCTCACGTACGGCTTTCTCGATTCGATCACCTAGCCGGCGTCTTTGAGCCGCAAGATCAATAAAAGGAATTGGGAGTTGCGAATTCATTGCTCGTCGTACTCATCGCAACCCTGGCAGGTGTTTAACCTAGTCACCTGACACATTGGCACTTTCCTTATCGGCCGCCGTCTCTACTTTCACCAGCTTCCCGTCTCCTAGTTCCTCATATCGCTGCCCCGTTCGGGGGCAAACGAGATCTTCTCCGAGTCGCTCACCCGCAGAGCTAATCCAACCAATCCGCTTCGATGGAACACCAGCGACGAGCGCGTAGGCTGGCACATCTCGGGTTACCACTGCTCCTGCAGCAACGAAGGAATAATCCCCCAGGTCATGTCCGCAAATAATTGTTGCGTTAGCCCCGATGGTTGCCCCACGTCCGACACGCGTGTCACGAAATTCATTCTTTCGCTCGATCTCGGCGCGCGGGTTGGTGACATTCGTGAAAACACAAGAGGGACCGCAGAAGACACCATCTTCTAGGATTACCCCAGTATACAAACTGACGTTGTTCTGGATCTTGCATCGATCACCGATCTTTACGGAGGGTCCGATCATGACATTCTGGCCAATGACGCAGTTCCTACCGATCTGGGAGTCCTCCATGACGTGACTGAAGTGCCAAATCTTGGTACCTGCTCCAATTGTGCAGCCTTGGTCAATATACGAAGACTCATGCACGAAGACGTCGGGAAAAGATTTTGACTTGCTCATTAACCTCCCCCCAAACGTTGCTCGGCCAATATGCTTTCCGTTTCTTCCAGTATTTTCAGCACCCGCAAAGCCTCAGTACCGTTAGTTCGTGGCGTGCTGCCATCAGAGACACAATCAACAAAATGCTGGGCTTCGATCTTGAGCGGTTCGCCCTGTTGGATGCTTACCGCCGCGGCTACACCTTTCTCCGGCTCAGGAAGCCCTTCGCGCCAACCTATACGGTGTGGATACAGCTGGAGCTTTTCTCTCCAATCTTTCATGTCATCGAAGACTGCCATTCCGTCACTCCCAACAACAATCAGCTTCTGCTCTTTGAAGGGATGCAGCCAGGAGACAAAGATGTGAGCATTCACGCCGCTCGGAAAAGTCAGGTAAGTGTTGGTCACATCAGCTATGGCTTTATGCAGGTAGCTGGCGCCTTTCGCCGAGATCGAGTTTGGCATCTCACCTGTCAATGACAAAATCATTGAGATATCGTGCGGCGCAAAACTCCAAAAAACATTCTCTTCGCGACGAACCTTGCCGAAGTTCAGCCGGTTTGAGTATATGTATTGCAATCGGCCCAGTTTGCCGGCTTCCGTGAGGTCACGCAGTGCCAAAAAGGCCGGATGATATTGAAGGAGGTGCCCAACCATGAGTACGCGCTCCCCCTGGTTAGCCAAGGCAATGATTTCTTCTGCTTCATAGGAGTGCAAGGCCAGCGGCTTCTCAACGAAAACATGCTTGCCTGCCTGCAGGGACTGTAGGGCCTGTGTCGAATGCACCTCGGCCGGTGTCGCGATCGCCACCGCGTCGATGGAGCTGTCCTCTATGATCTCCATCCACTCGAGGGACGGAACCGAGTACTCAGCGCTAAATTCAGTGGCTAACGCCACGTCGACATCGCACACGGCGCACAGCGCCCCGAGCTCGTGGAATACTCGCACGAGGTTTCGGCCCCAATAGCCACACCCCACTACTCCAACCCGGACCGCCATCTGCGGCAGAGTAACACTATCGGGGGATCTCCAACGACCAATGCCGCACTAACCACAAGCCCCTGAGGCTCCCGGGAAGTCAGCTCATCCCGCTGCGCACAGCCTCAAGTAACTCTTCGCTAGATACCCGGGCTGCATCTAAAGCCAACGGAACACTTCCCGTTAAGCTTTCGACCAACAATGCACTCAACTTGAAGTTCACGGCCGTCCAGCCCTTCGGGACCGGGCGATAGTTTTCCGGGTCGCTATATACCGTCACCGACGGCACATTCTGTAATGGCCCCAGGTATGACAAACCACCGTGGGCGCTAAAAAAAACCTCCGCTCCCCCTATGATTTGAGTTATGCGCTGTAGATGTTCGCGATCACTGACATAACCCTGTTCCATGGGTGACGCGTTTTCCAATGGCAGTACGGTTTCAAACGGCGGCTCGAGAACTTTTCCAGTAGCAACGTCGACTAGGATCGCTTCGCGCGCCAAGTCTGCAAGTACCCTTGGCACAATCTGAATAGCCTCCCCGCGCAACAGATACGGCGTCAGGCCGAACCAAACAGCAATATATGGTCGGCCAGGGATACCACTGCCTTCGTGAAACTGAGCGGGGGAACCACTGCCATCATCAGGGCGAATCGAAAGAGGTTCCATAATCAGCTTGTTTGTGAGAAAAGAAGGCTCTACTTCTCCCTTCCAAGCCGCCATCGCTAAACGAAGGAAAAGTGATGGATGAAGCCAATCAGCTTCCTCCTTGTTTGCAACTCCCATGTTTCTAATTCCCCTTCGATAGAGAAGCCTGTCGAAAGGCTCGATGCCAATCTGCCTAAGACCAGCCTTGGCCACCCGCTTTTCATAACGTTGCTCATAAACGCTAGTTAATTCGAACGCATCAACGTACCTGTCAGCTAATCCCTCATACCAGGCTTCCGCTCCACCGCGGGATAGGCAAGTCACCCGCTCTCGGGGGATGTTGAAAGCACTTAGTGCCCAACGAAGGAACGGGATCCAGAGCAATAATTCCGTATCAAAGCTTCCTAGATAAGGCCCGGCGAGAATCGGCTTTCCACTGTCAGCAATTTCTTGAAGTCGGTGATTTTCCTTCAGGCTCACATCGAAATCCCATGCAATACGCTCAGCCTCGTCACGTGGGGTTGCGCTCACTGAAGCTAGGAAATCAGCCGCGCGGTCGATCTCATCATCCTTATGAGTCTCATCCACCTCAAGCGTGTGTCGGTTGAGGCGATCGTAAGCTGAGATAGCAAGTGTGGGATCACCCTGGAAAATCGAGCTCCCACGATGCAAAACGATCACTTGGTCGGGCAACATCTCCGGGGGAGTTAGCTTCGTCAGGACAACCGCTGTTTTCGTCTTGAGAATCTCCTGGACTCTCGCATCGATACGCTCCCGCAGCTCCCCGCTCTCACCGCGAAGCGTCAACAGTTTGTCGAACACGTAAATGTCGGCGTCGATCAGAAGCGAAGCATAGAAGCCGAGCCTTTTGACTGCTCCATCGGGGGCGTTGTGAACGCGAACATTTTTCCACCTCTCCAGGTGGCAATCATTCAGGATTCTCTCGATGGTTTCGGGGAGCGAGCTTGAATCGGCACCGAGCATCATGCAGAGCAATCGCGTGTACTCACGCAAGCGCATTACTGGGGTCGCACCAATCGTTTGATTAGTAACCAACCTCGTTTTGCCTTGAACAACGACGCGGCCCGTGGTCGGCTGAGTAAGCTCGCAAATAAGGCGGGCTAGTGTCGTTTTCCCGGAACCCTCGAAACCGAGAACCAATAGCGTCTCGCCCTCTACCAAATCGAACGACAAGTCTTGAAGGGCTATAGCTTCCTGAAGTCGCGGTGCAGAGCTCCGCATACGAGACGGAGTTACAATCTCCCGCATCGCCCGCTTGCGCGACACGTCGATGTTTGTCCCATATTTCTTGGTAACGTCGTCAAACTTGATCAACTTCGATTCGCTCGCATTCGTATATCCAGTGTTTGCTCTCGTGCTTCCACGCAGCCTATCAGGCCCTGCCAAAGAAGTGATCCCCGACTAAGTAGTCTCGTCCCGGAGGCAACCGCATTAACGATTGCCTGTAGTATCTTACGGTTGTTGACATCTCTCACCTGCCTTGTCCCACGAACAGCCTACGAAATGGCTTGAACGTGAAAAACTGGCTTTCGTTACCCAAGCATGCCTGGAAAGTCGGAAACGTCTTCCGCCTAGGGTTTCTCCTTTTCATGCGTGATTTTCAATATCGCTTCAAGCTCACCTACTTAGGCTACACGTGGGCTTGTCTGCGGCCCCTTCTCACTGGCGTGCCTCTCATTTTCGTAGGCTCTCAGTTTAATTTCGGCTCCACCGCCGAACTGGGAATCAGTTACCCATTATTCGCATTCGTCGGTTTGATGCTCTGGCAGAGCTTCTGGGATGGGTTGTTTTACCCGCAGTGGGTTATGCGGCGAACGCGAAAGGTTCTCACGCGCGTCCGCTTTCCTTATAAGGCCATTCTGGTCGCCAGTGTCTGCTATGTAATGTTCAACCTCATCGTCTACACAGCGATGATCGGTGTTGCCCTCGTTGTTTTCGGAGCTAGCCCAGGACCCGAGATTCTTCTCGGCGTGGTGAGTCTCCCGCTGTTGATGATGTCAGGCCTAGCCATCGGCACTCTCCTAGCGCCGCTCGTCCTTGTCTATTTAGATTTAAGGTACGGTCTGCCCTTAATTGCTGGTGTGGCGCTTTGGAGTATCCCCGCTATCTATGTAACACCGGAAAGCGGCCCCCTCCACGTAATCAACACCTGGAACCCCGTTACCTACCTCGTGAATACACCGAGAGTATGGCTCACTGGGGGTGGCACCCCTGAGACCACCCTTTTCATGGCTGTCCTGGGTATGTTTCTCGTGTTATCCATGCTTTCGATGAAATTCTATGAACGCACGATCCGAATTGCTGTGGACCAGATTCTCTAGAGTCCTCAGTCCTTACGAAAGATGCCGTTGTAGCCAGCTTGCTCAGGCGTGTAATCACCGGCCGCGAGGCGGCGCTCTTGATAAACCGTGTAGTGGCGTTCAGCCAGTCCAAAGCCTGTGCTCTCAAGGTAATCGAGTAGCTCTGGGTACCGCGGATTGACCTCAACCTGAATCGCACGCGGAGCTTGCACCCCCGAGAGAAGCTTCTTCATCCCTTGTAGGATCAGTAGCTCGTTCCCATCTACGTCAATTTTGACTAAATCAGGCGATTTGACCACACCCTGGCGAATTAGAGTGTCCACACTTATTCCCTGCTTAAGCTCGACAGCCTTTGGCTTGAACTTTGCTTGTTCTGCAGTACTCGTGGAATCGAGCTGGCTGTCCGAGGCACCAGGCGTCAGCACACGATAATTAAACGGGAAGAAGCCATCCTCGGCATGCAAAGCGCACGATAGTGCCTGCGCACGGTTGCGTAAGCCGTTCAATTCGATGTTCCGAAGCAAGCTGCAAAAAGAAGGTGCATGAGGCTCGAACGCATAAACCATGCCGGTCGCCTTTAGCCGACACGCTGCGTAGATCGTAAAGAGGCCAATGTTGGCCCCGATGTCGAAGAAAACATCACCGGGCCTTAGCTCGGAATCGATCCAGTTCAGTGTGCCAGGTTCTTTTTCGTGAAGTGTTCGAACACGATAAAGCTCCTCTTCCCTATTACACTCGAAGTGATAGCTTTGCTCGCCGTCGTTCACGGTGACGCGACGAGCCAGCGCTCCTCGAAGAGCCAAGCTCAACCTCTCGCGGGCACTCAGGTGCTTACCCCGCACGGGTATGGCCCCAGCACCGCGATTGAACAACAAGTCGAACGCTCTACCAACTTTACCCTTCATCGTTAAGCCTCAGAAATTCGAGTGGGGTTGCTACATGCCTTTGTCTTGAAACCTTCATGGGGAAACTTCTGTCGTTGTTCAATCTCCCCAATGTGGGCGTCAGTAACTCTGGCAAGTACGAATTCTCCATAATACAGAACGGTTTTACCTCTGAGACAAAGTGAGCACCATGAGGGGCGCTGCCCATGCTACAGCGACACCATCGTATCAATGGTTCACAATAACTATTCAGGCAGCTGCGCAGCTATTTCCTGGTCCGCACGTCTTTGTGCCCTTATCAACTTGCGGCCCTGAATACGTTTCTTGTCTCGTATAACGGCAATCTGGTCTCTGTACAACACTCCCAAAAGCCGCAGGAACTTCCAGGTACCGACTCCGCGTTTCGAGAGGTCTCTAGCTTTATCTCTGTTCATGACGTACTCGGTAAAAAGTAAGTACACGAAGGCGAGAGGCCACGGCAACTTCGCCGCACGAGGCAGTTCACTTTTGGTGAAGAGATTCTCCTTCTGACGCACCAAGGTGGACTCTGCTAGCTGCCTCCGGTACCAGTACGAGGAGAAAACTTGCTTGATTTGGCCGTGAAGTGACAGCTCGATCATAAGGAGGCGGTCTGGTAGCAACGTGGGGCGGAATACACTAGCCCGCTGTAGCGCCTGACGACGGAACAAACCATAGACCATGTTGCCGGACCCACGGAGGTTGCGGGTGGTGTGACGAAACCGCGATTCGACGTTACTGATGCCGTGGTTCGAAGACAGTGGGACGTGCTTGTACACCAGCTCTCCCTGGTTATCCACAAACTGTGTCAATGGGTAGACCAACGACAATTTCTGATCCTGGTCGAGTTCCTGGACCATCGTCTCAAGCCACTTGGAATGCCAAATGTCGTGATCACTTACCCAAGCAAAGTACTCGGCCTTGTGACTCTCTACTTGCGCGAGTTTGAAAGCCCGGCGCCACGCAGCAACCATCCCGGTACGACGCTTATTTTGATGGAACACGACCCGAGAATCCGTCTCTGCTACATCCTTGACTACATCTGCTGAACCGTCTGTCGAGCCGTCATCCACGATGACTAAAATGAAGTCCTCGTATGTCTGTGTGAGGACAGATGTGATGGCCTGTCTGATAAAACGCTCCCCGTTGTAAACCGTCATCCCCAGAGCAACACGGGGTCGGCGTGGGCGATTTCTGGCCACCACCTTGGAAACAGAAGGATTCTCAAGTTCACGACGAATCCCAGAGCCTTCCGCATTCGAAGCTAGGTAGCCGAACACGTGACGATAGCCTCCACTATTCTCCAGAATCTTCAAATAGCGCCGGTCGCGTGGACCCACTGGGCTACCCTTCACCGCAGCTGTGTAGTCTGCACCTAGTCGCGGCAATTCCACGGTCTGGTAGTACTCACCCAGGCGTTCTCGAACATTAGTGAGTTGTTCGTTATAAAGGGAGCAATCGCGGTTGTAGCTGTACACGAAAGGACACTGAACGCTGGTTGCCGTCTTGAGGTACGTATCAACCTGGGCGGTCGTCATCTCCTGAAAGGAAACTGTGTTCAGTAGAAGATCCGGTCTCACCTTTCGGATGAGTTCGGGTCGACTTTGCGGAAGAAACACAAAGTCGGCTTCTCTCCAATTCTGAAGGCACTCTTCAGGCGCCGTTTCCCCAGCGATATGTACCTTGGCTCCAGGGAAAGCGGTCAAGAGGTAGACAGCCGAGAATAGGAACAGTTCGGGAAAGTCTGTAATCACGTAGGTGACATCAGGAAACAGAGTCTTGAACTGGTAAGCAAGGCCGCCCCAGCCACCACCGACTTCCCAGACTAGGCGGCGGCAATTGGCCCCCCGAAACTTCCGGTCGAGCACCCGCGCTCGGTCTAGGCCAGCAAGCACCTCAAAGTATTTCAGCGTATCGACGTTATAGAGTTTGCCCTCGATCTCGTAACCAAATCCACCTAAGATCGGCGACTCTGGCACCAGGAGTGAAGAATCCGCTTCTCTAGTGAGTTCTCTGGTCCTTGCGTGAAAAGTGGACAGTCGCGACTGGCTTATCTTCTGATATTCATAGGCCTTCAGCCCTGTCACGTGGTAACAGTGGTGCCGAAGTTTGCTGATAAGCAACGGGCTCGCCTCGAGCATATATTCGAAGTTGGCGAGCTCTTCCTGCCAATAGTCTGAAGGTTCGACGATCTCAGAGGCGGGTCGGTCGGTCGCCTTCAATGAAAGAACCGCCTCGCGAACACGCGAGTATGCAGCGTATTCGAGTGACGGATCCACGCTAGCGCTCACCGAGGCTCTCCTCTATGTTCTTAGCCACTGCTCCGAGTCACTCTCCGGGCTGATACGCCGTGGTCGCGATGCCAGGAAGTACCCGAGCGGCGCGATCAAATTCAACCCGACCAACATCCCGTTTCTGTTCTTTAGGTCGTTGTCGATCCCGTAAACACTCAAGAAAAACCAGATCGACAAAGGGATCGCAATTAGCACGAGTCGCGATATCGAGGGACTCCCGCGACGCATCAACAATACAAGACCGGTGATGATGAAGATCGTGTAGACAGCCTCGTACAACACATGCCGAAGGCTCCAGGGTTGGTAAGTCCATGGAAAGAGAAGTGCCAGGCCGCGGATCGGTATCTTCAGGAGGTACCACAGCGGGTTCGAGCGGATAACCGCGATAGCGTCCGTCGACTGAAGGTAGTTATTCTCCTGACTCGACAGCCCTTGAAACAACCCGTTTCCCGTAAGCTTTCCATAGTGAACTTCCAGCCGATCTTTTTCCCCGGTCGGCCAAGGAGCTTGCGGGTTGAGAAGAGTCCGCGAGGACATGCCGAGTCCGATCGCCATATGGGATCGAGAAAGAAGTGCCCCCTGAAACGAAGGTGGGACACCACACCTATCGGTTTCGCTTGTCTGGCATATAGGCAGTGTTTTCGGCAACTTCGGGTCCGTCGGCGAAGTTGCTCGAACATGGATCGCCGGATCAAAGTCGGATGCATTAATGACGATGGCAGCATCGTCCCGATCCTGGAAGGTGACTGGCATCATTAGAACCGGGGCGGAATTCAATACGAGGATCGCGGCCGCACACACCGTCCCAAGTGCCAGAAATGCCCCTCCAAGCAGGACCCTTCGTGACCAGTATCGGCGAAGAAAGTCCCAGGCAAGAACCGATGCCACAGCGAGAACTGCTAGCAACGCCTCCGGACGAGTGAAAGCAAAGGCGAGGAAACCGAAGAGCATGAGCGTCAGGCTCCTGCGAGTCTTTTTCTGGTACCAATTGATAACAGACAAGCCAAAGAGCGGAATCATTGCGTAGAACAGGTTGTCGACAATGCCGAACCGGGCAATCCAATAGAGTGGAGTCAGGGAGCACATCAAGAACGCTGCGAGAAAAGCGTAAGCCTTGTTCCCCAGGCGTAACGCCGTGTAGTAGGAACCCACGATGAGACACACTCCGAGAAGTGTGTTCAAAACGAAGAGATGCGTCTCGATGCTCCAGCCGATGGGTCCCTGCAGCGAAATCAAGAGTGGATAGAATAGCTGAGTCATCCTTTCACTCAAGAAAACAGTCGGAACGCCGCCGTCGGAGAAGAGCTGCCCCAACGTGGTCTCGCCCAGCCACACCCGCCCGAGCTCAACGCCGGTTACAACGACCCCATCCCCGCTGGGAACAATGCCGCCTCGCAGGCTGACAAAGACCCGGAGTGGGATGAACACGAGCAGAATGGAAACAACGTGGGTCACGTGGCTGCTGGCCAAGAACCTCGATGCGACACGCTGAATCCACGACAATTGTGATGAAATACGCATACGGTTTCCTGGTCCGGAGCCAATCGCGTTGGCTTTTGTACGACGCACGAAATTCTATATGACCATTAGCGTGCAGATGCGGATCAATGCAAGCCAGAAGTCTCTGGCGGGCGAGGATTGGGGAGCAGAGCTAGTCGGAGCCTCGCAGCGAGAAGACGTCCGATGACCTTCACAAAGCCGGGTATCTCTCGCCGGATGGACAGTTTCGACACTCCTCGGTCGGGTCGGCGCTCGACAAATTGAACGGGTATTTCGGTGACGCGAAACCCGTATCTAATAGCGAAAAAGATGAATTGAATCTGGAAACCCGGATGCCCTTTGTCGTTCAGGCAAGTCCCGATTTTCTGGAACACCTCTCGACGAAAGGCCCTGAAGGTGTGCGTAGCATCGGTGAGCGGAATCCCGAGCAGGAAGTGCGTTGCAATGTTCATTCCTCTGCTTCCATAGTCTCTCGCTAGGCTCTTGCCGCTTTGGGCGCCGCCGTCAAGGTACCGGGAGCCGATCACCACGTCGCTTCCGGAGTCGAGCGCGTGTTTGAATCTCACCAGGTCTGCGGGCGACTGCGAAAGGTCTGCGTCCATGCAGAATATCAAACGACCCTTTGCGGCCTGATACCCGCAGTTGTGTGCTGCTCCAATGCCCTCTTTTCTCCCGTGCTGCACCAACCTAACTTGTGGGATCATCCGCCCAACCTCAACGATTTCGGCAGCGGTGCCGTCTGGGCTATCGTCGTCGACAAACAAGATCTCAGTCCCTGCGGCTTGCTCTCCCAGCACGGCCACTATTCCGGCAGCGGTGGGAGCAATATTCTCCCGTTCGTTGTAGACAGGGATGATTATGGAGTTCTCTGGCCCGCCCAAGGTCTACCTCAATTCGTGTCTACCGATTCGCATAAAATGGAATCGTATGGGTCAAGCCCTCGTCGAGCATCACACGTGCCTTGAACCCTGTGAGCTTATCTAGCTTGCTCACGTCCGGACATCGTCTGAGCACCGAACTGCTCCGTCGTCCGCCCTCCACAAACGTGGGGAACTTGCCGAGCCGCGTGGTAACCAGTTGGGCCAGATCACGAATTGCAATCTCCTCGCGCGCGTTGCCAACATGGACGATCTCCTGATCTGCATTGGCACACTCCCCCACAAGGCACGTCGCCTCTACCGCATCGTCCACGTAGCAGAATGCGCGCGTTTCTACACCGCCATAGATCGTAAATGGGTCCTCGCCACTCGACGCTCGCACGATGAACTCTGGTATGACGTGTTTCTGGCCCATTCTGGGCCCGTACACGTTGTGATAGCGGATCACACTAGTTGGAACAGCCCTGTGGCTGCCCCAGTGCAAACAGAGGAATTCCCCAGCAAACTTGCTGGTCGCGTATGAGTAGCGCCTATCCGTCGGCTGCGGAAACGCCACCGGCACGCTCTCGTCCGTTGGTATTTTCAACAGGCCGAGTTGCTCGCATCCAGAGTAGACCTCCGACGTCGATGTGTAGACGAGCCTGCCTATGCTGATAGTCTCCAGTCGCTGTAAAAGAGAAAGCGTCACTAGCAGGTTAGTTCTCGCCACTTCGTACGGCATCTCGTAGAACAGGCGTGTACCGTTGATTGCCGCTAGGTGATAGACGATGTCTAGTCGGGATGGGAGCGGTACATCATCCATGGGGCTCGTCATGTCAGCCTCCAGGAATGTCACTCTGTCGCCTTCTAAGACGCCCGTGAGATCCGCATCGTGTTTGCCAGCGTTCTTGAACAGGTTGTCAACGAGAATCACTTCGTCTCCCCTGTTTGCGCAGTATCTAGCAAGCGCCAGGCCAATAAATCCGGCACCCCCAGTGATTAGGACGCTACCCATGAGATCAAATTCCCTTTACAAAATTGGTGATCGTATTAATGACATGTTCCATGTGTTGTCTTGTCAGGCCCGGGTGAACACCAACGAAGAGCGCTCGGTCTCTAATATACCTACTGGTGGGTAGCTTTCCGTGGCTTCTACCAGGGGCGCTTCGAAAGGCTGGTTGATCTGGAAGGCACCCGCCAAATAGCGGTCGGGTTTCGACGCCATGTTGCTCAAGGTGCTCAGTGAACTCCCGTCGGGAAAAAGCTGCCTGCTCACGGAGAAGGATGGGAAACGTGTAGTACGTATGCTCATAGTCGCTGGCTGAGCCTGGGCACTCGAACAGGTCGCTCCAGTTGCTCAGGATATGTTGCCTCAAGTATCGGGCATGATCCTGGCGCTGTGCGTTCAAGGCGGGGAGTTTCCTTAATTGTTCGATTCCAAATGCCGCACAAATATCTGTCATGCGCACGTTGTAGCCGATTTGTGTGAATACGTAGCGCTTGTCGTAGTCTTCTAGAATTCCATCGTTGAAGTAGCGCGACTCTGCAATATCCTCCTGATCACAGCGCCCAAACTCCCGCAGAGACCGACACATGCGCGCGTAGTCTTCATTTGACGTCACAATCATCCCGCCTTCGCCGGTGGTCATGTTATGAGCCACAAAGAAGCTGAACGTCGCCAGATCTCCATAGCTGCCCACCTTTCGGCCATCAATTGCTGATCCGTGTGATTCACAGCAATCTTCGAGGACCAGAAGATGATGTCGTTGTGCTATCGACATTATTTCGTTCATTTCGGCCGGATAGCCAAGCGTGTGCACGGGCATGATGACCCGGGTCCGATCGGAGATTGCGGACTCGATCTCTGTTGGCGAGATGTTTAGTGTCTCCCGCGCTATGTCGACATAGACAGGCGTCAGCCCAATCTGGATTATTGGCATCGCAACCGTAGCGAATGTGGATGCTGGGACGATGACTTCGTCCCCGGGTTGGAGAGAATGCACGAGGCGGAGGCACTCAAGCGCAACGAGATTGGCTGAGGACCCGGAGTTGACGGCTACTCCGTGTTTGACCGAAATGTACTCAGCAAAGCTAGCTTCGAACGTCCGTACTCTGGGCCCCTGGGAGATCCATCCCTCCAGGATGGTGGTCATTGCGTGTGTCGCTTCAGCGGCGTTGAATACAGGCTCGGCGAGGCTCACTCGCTGGAAAAGGTCGTCGTCTACGTCGAAAGAATCCTTGTGCTTCTTTGACTCGTAGAATTCCTTCACAAGTCGCGTTAGCGCCGAAATATCGTCAGCCACGATTCCCTCTCTTAGGTTGACCTGAACGACAGAAGAGTGTCCTCAAGACCCTGCTGAAGAGGGTATTGGGGAGCCCACTGAAGCAGGCGAGCTGCCTTCCGTATGTCTGCCTGGTGGTCGACGTCGCCAGCTCGCCTTTTACCTGTCAAGTCAAATGAAAGCCGCTTGCTCGACCGAAGTTGCGCCGCGAGCTGCTCAACAAAGTCACCAATCCGGGTCATCTCACCGGAACCAATGTTCACCACGTCGAATGTCTCCAGGTGGTCCAGTTCAGCCACGCTAAGCACAATTGCTCTTGCGACGTCCCCAACGTACGTGAAATCGCGCCCAACGTCCGCTAAACCAAAATTGGCGACATCGCCTTCGCCTTTCAGTTTGGCAATTGCCTGGGGAACCAACTGGCTCGGCCCAGCGCCGGGACCGTATACGGTGAAGATGCGACATACCAGAACTTTGAGACCGTTTGCCCCGGCCCGACACTTCAGGTAGGATTCCGCGGCGAGTTTTGATGCCCCGAGCATTTCCACGGGCAGTGCTACCGCTTCTTCCTGGAAGGGAAGACTTGAACACCCAGAGTAAACGTAAACGCTGCTAGCGTACACCAGTAGTCTTGCACGCTTCTGGATTGCGTACTCTGCTACATTAACCGTCCCGTCGACATTACTCGCCCACTGAGCGGCGCTTTCCGGTCCAGCCAGAAACGTCCGTCTATCTCCCGCCAGGTGGACAACCACTTCCACTTCTTCTTCGGAGATTGCGTCGACCTGTTGCCGGTCTTCTAGGTCACAGCGAACATGTGTGTGTCGTCCCTCCCATCGGTCGTCATATGGGTCATCCTTTCTTCCGACGGTCACTACCCTCATTCGCGGGTATGCCGAAAGCAGGCTTTCCCGTACGTGGCCACCGATGAAGCCACCACCTCCCGTCACCATCGCGCATCCTACGGGAGTCGCGTTCAACGCCATGAGGGGCCCCAACAATCGAAGACTCGCTGCTCCTTCCTGAACACGATTTTCCCGTAGACGTCATGTGGGCAGCCGATGAATATCGCCTCGCTATCGCGGAGAACGACCTCCAATGGGACGAGGGTTGGGTCACTAACGTATGGGTCCGTACACAACACCTCCGCTCCTTCGTAGAATAAGAGCCGCTTCAGCCTGTACGCCAGCGACTCTCTGCTGTCGTCGTTGTTCGGCTTAAACGCCATTCCCAAAACCCCGACTGTCTTGTCCCTCAAAACCATTTCTCGTTTCGCCATGTTGAGGATGAAGTCAGGCATCGTCTCGTTCGTTAGCATCGCCTGATGACCCAGCCTGAAGAAGTCCCGGCTGTAGGATGCCAGCTGCATTGTGTCTTTGAACAAGCAAGGCCCAGCAGCGAATCCCGGCCGAGGAAAGCTCGCCATTCTCTCGTAGTCCAACATCATTGCGGACCTTATCCGCTCGAAGTCGAGTCCCTTCGACGTAGAGATCTCGTAAAATTCATTTGCGATGGCAAACTGCACATACCGCCACGTATTACAGAATAGCTTTGCTATCTCCGCTTCCACGAAACTGAGTTCGATCACGTTGAGCGCCATTCTTGAGAAAATGTCTCGCGCAACCTCCAAGCCTCGCGTGTCCGATGCTGCAACGATCTGTGGGATCTGCTTGAGTTCAACGAACCCTTGTCCCTGCGCTATACGCTCTGGGCAGAAGCAGACACTGACATCTAACCCCGACTTCTTTAGAAGCCCCACCACGTTCTCGGACGTCCCCGGGAACAAAGTGCTTCGCAGTACAATGCACTGGCCTGTTCTCAAAAATGGCTTCACGAGCTCAAGTGACTCGTACACCGGTTCCAGGTCTGGATTTAAATGCTCATCAACAGGTGTCCCGACTGTGAAGAAAATAACGTCGCACGCTTGTATCGGCTCATACTTCGTGGTGTAGGCGATTGACCATTCCTTAGATCTCGAGAGGTAAGAGTCAGACATTTCCTCCATGTACGGAAAGCTTCCCTGCTCAATTTGTCTTAGCTTCTGCGCGTCTCGATCGATCACCACAACATCTAGGCCGGCTTCGGCAAGCATGAGAGATAAAGGGAGGCCCACGTGCCCCGCCCCACCGATAACCGCTATGCGATAGGAATGTGGGTCTGTCATCGATCGCCTCCTCTCTGTAGGGTTGCATGTGCCAGAAACAGCACGGCCAGATCGAGGGCATGCTTGAGGTGCCCGTCTTTCACGAGCTGTGGCACTGAGGCAAGCGGCTCAAGGCGCAACTTAATCTCCTCCTCGAGCGTTTGCTGTTCTCTTCGTGACTGTCTCGTGAGCCCCGTTGCGGCGAAAGCCCATAGGGTAGTTTCAGTTCGGCCCGAGTCAGGTGCCAGTGCGCCCAGAAGACACATTGACTCAGCGGCATAGCCAGTTTCTTCAAGGAGCTCCCGCGCAGCTGCTTCAGCCGGCATTTCTCCTGCTTCTACGTGGCCGCTCGGAAGCTCCAGGCTTCTTGTTCTCAAAGCGGGGCGGAATTGCTCTACGAGAAGGAGTTGGTCATCTGGTGTGACCGCGTAGACCGTTACGTAGTCATCGGTGCGGATCGTGTAGTACGGCTCTGTGTAGCCCTCAACGTCATTCGACGCGACGACTAACCAAGAATTTGAGAATACTACCTGGGAGGCGCGAATCCTGGACATAGCGCACTTCTGGACTTTCCCCATCGGGATGGACCAACATGGGTTTGACTTTCGTGCCACGCACAAAGTCTTTGCAATGATATCTCGCGGTGCAGATGTGAATCAATTCAAGCCTTAGGTCGAACACCTCAACGGGCTCAGTTCGACTTTTTGCCGTAATTCTCGGAACAAGCCAGAAGTCGCTGCCGGCACCGCAGCTGGGCTCAGGAACCAACTCTAACTCAGAAACTCGTCTCCGAGCTGACCGTTGAAGCTCTCGATGTAGCCGTCCTCGAGCAAGCGATCTGCATCCATGCGGGGAACAAGGTTCGCCCGAGCGAGTTTGGCCCTGGTGAAGTTGCAGGTGGGTTGCAGCCCTTGAAACAAGTTGACAGCGGGCCCCCTCAGGCTCAACCTATGTGGCGTGAAAGTTCTGGTCACAGGAGGCTGTGGGTTCCTTGGGTCCCACGTATGCGAGGTCTTCCGGACCGGCGGCTGGGACGTGGTCTCGTTCGACAACATGACCAAGTCCGAGCTTGCCCGAACCGGCTACCAGACCGACGCCGCACGTGACCACAACTGGGTCCTGCTCGAAGCGCTCGGTGTCGAGATGCTGAGGGGGGACATCCGCGACCTTGATTCCCTGCTCGACGCAAGCTCCGGGTGCGACTACCTGATCCACACCGCCGCCCAGCCCGCCGTCACGATCAGCATGGAAGACCCGCTCCTCGACCAGGCGACCAACGTGATGGGCACCCTGCACGTGCTCGAGGCCGCTCGGCGTCACGACGTCCCGGTGGCGAGCTGCGCGACGATCCACGTGTACGGCAACTGGGTGAACGACACGCTCGACGAAACCGAGACTCGCTACGTTCGGGAGCCCGCCGCGATCGCTGAAGACGAGCCGACCATGCGGGGCTATCTCACGCCTCTGCACGCCTCGAAGGCCTCCGCTGAGCACTACGTCAGCGTCTACGCGTCCACCTACGGGGTTCGCGCTGCGAGCTTCAGGCTCACCGGCATCTATGGGTCGCGCCAGCTCGGCGGCGAGGACCACGGCTGGGTGGCGAATTTCGCGATCCGTAACATGCTTGGCTGGCCCGTCACGGTGTTCGGAACCGGCAAGCAGGTGCGCGACGTCATCTACGCGACCGACGTTGTCGAGGCGTTCCTGGCGTTCTTCGAGAACGGCGAAGCCGGCATCTACAACATCGGCGGCGGCACTGAGAGCGCAATTTCCCTGCTCGAGTGCATTACGCTGCTCGACGACCTGACGGGACGCAAGACAGATGTCCGCATGGAAGACGCGCGCTTCGGAGACCTCAAGTATTTCATCTGCGACATCTCGCGCGCGCGCGAGAAGCTCTCCTGGGAGCCGCGCATCCGCCCAGCGGAGGGCGTGCCAATGCTGATCGAGTGGGCGGAGAACAACCGCCATCTGTTCTCGGGTGGCGACTCGACGGCGCTCTCGACGGGGCATGAAGGAGCCGACGAGTGAAGGCACTGGTCCTGGCTGCCGGGCGGGGTTCACGTCTCGAAAGCGGCATCGAACAGCCCAACAAGTGCATGCTCCGCCTGTTCGGAAAGCCTCTCCTGCAGTACAGCCTCGAGAACGCGTCGTGTGCCGGCGCATCCGAAATCGTGATCGTGGTGGGTTTCCAAGCCGAAGACGTCATCAACGGCTTCGGGATCGATTTCGAGGGGACACGGATACAGTACGTCATCCAGGACGAACCGCGCGGCCTGGTGCATGGGATGGAAGTGGCCGCTCCCGCGATCGGCGGAGAGGACTTCATGCTTCTGCTTGCCGACGAAATCCTCTGGCACCCGCACCACGCCGATATGGTCAAGAGCTTCGAGGAGAAGCGCCTCTTTGGCATCTGCGGCGTCGTCAACGAAATTAAGCGCGAAGAGATCCGAAAGACCTACGCGCTGATACAGGACGAGACGAGCCATCGGATCCACCGGCTGATCGAGAAGCCGCGGCGTCCTCCGAGCAACGTCCGCGGCACGGGAAACTGCATCTTCCGGCGTGAGATCTTCGATTACGTCGAATTCACGCCGATCAACCAGAGCCGGGGCGAGAAGGAGCTTCCAGACCTGATCCAGTGCGCGATCGACGACGGCGAAGATGTGCGTTCTTTCAATATCGGCGAAGGTTACGTGAACATCAACACGCCCGCCGACATCGAGATCGCCGAACGCGAGAACGCTCGGCACTTCTCTCCGGAATGACTGACCGCCGGCCCCTGCTGGTCGTCATCCCCGCCTACAACGAAGCGGAGACGATCGAAGAAGTCGTGACGCTCTGCCTGCCTCACGCCGACGTGTGCGTGGTGGACGACTGCAGCACGGACGATACCGTCGCCCATGTCGAGGCAATTCCGGGCGCCCACCTGTTGCGTCACGCTCAGAACACCCACATCGCGGGCGCTCTGCTCGACGGCTTTCGGTTCGCTTCCGAGCGGGGATACGAGCACTGCATCACCATGGACGCCGGGCTCTCTCACGACCCCGACGAGATCCCGCGCTTCCACGCGCTGCGCGAAGCCGACCTCGTCATCGGTGCTCGCACCGAGCGGATCGACGCTCCCTGGTACCGCCACGCCCTCAGCTGGGGCGCGAGTACCCTCACGAATCTCGCCCTGAAGCGGCGCCTCGTACCCTGGGGCGGTGCCGGCCTGCGAGACACCACGTCCGGCTACCGCATGTACTCCCGGCGCGCCTACGAACTGGTTGTGAGTGCACCCATGCGCAGCCGCTCCTTCGACTTCCACCTCGAAGCCCTCGCCTACGTGTTCCGCGCTGGGTTCCGAGTCGAGGAGGTCGATATCACCTATCAATTCTCGAATTCCTCGCTCCAGATGGGAATCGTCGTCGAAGCCCTCAAGACGTGTGGGCGTCTATGGTCGGAAGACTTCCAGGTTCGCTGAGGACAAACAAAGGCCGTCTGCTCTCGAATTGACCTTCTTTCGGCGGAGGTTTCCGCTCAAGTTTCACGCGATCTGCAACACCGTCACCACGCACGGCTCCATATCTCGTCCGAAGCAATGACAGGCACCAAAAAAGGGGGAACGAGCGTCGCACAGCGATTCTCCCCAGGCTATGCTCCTCTACGGATAGCCGTTGGCTTTCAAGTGGTCGTACTCGTGCCACCTGTCCGGTATGCACCTATAGCGTCTGTGGGGCTGACAACGAGGTTCTGTTCAGCAGGAAAGGGACAATGTTCGTATGTCTTTGACCCATCAACTCTACGCACGCGTCTCTACTAGATTGGGTCCGGTGCTCCATGCCGGACAGCCGATAGTGCTATTGGTCTGGCTTGGTCTGCTTGGCGTCAGTGTGTGTTCAGGGTTCTGGTTCGACTATCCGCTCGTCCTGGGCGATAAGATCCTTCCGCTGCCGACCGTGCGCAGGGCAACTTTCGTCCTGATCGTTGCTGCGATGGCCGCATATCTTGGCCACTCTTTCCTGTCATCCTCGGGGAATCGTCACTGTGGTGTCCGCGCCCGCCAGACCATCCCCCCTCGGTGGATCGGCTTCTCGATCATCTCGATCGCGGCCATCTGTTACTTGCCTGCGTTTCCGTTGGACCTTTATTCGGGAAGTCGATATCTTCGACAATTGCATGCCGTTACCGAGCCATGGAGATTCTTCGACCCGCGAGTCCTCTGGTCCGTGCAGGACAACGTGGGACACTATCGCCCTGTTGGCTTGGCCTTCACGTCGGCGATCACGCAGCTCGGCCACGGACTCCTGATTCCGGCGGCCATCGCGCTCCACACTGCAAATGCGCTGCTTGTCAGCCGCGTGGCGTTTATTTTCTGGCCGGCAAATGTTCAAGCGGCCCTGGTGGCTGGAGCATTGGCGGTTATTTTACCGCAGGCCCTGGACACGGTGTTAAACCCGTTCAATCAGCCATACTTACTCTTGGCGTTCTTTTATCTGGCTTCGATTGTGACATTCGACGCCGCCGTCCAGAAGCGGCGGCTTCTCGGGCTCATCCTGTCCGGCCTCTGCTTCCTGGCCGCGCTGTTTTCAAACGAGCTGGCGATTACCCTGCCGTTCCTATTGCTCGGGCTGACCGTCATGCGTCGGCGCTTCGACCTCCGGACGCCTTTCGTAATGTATGGACTGCTGGCGTTCTTTGTCATTCTGGGGGGTTATCTGCTCTTCTATGCTGGCTATGCGTCGTATTCGCGTGACCTTGGCCTTGGGGACGCCCGAATAGGGCTGGTCTGGCCACTCAATGTGAAGCGGATGATATTGGCGACCACGTACATCCCGCTGTGGTCGTTCTTGTTTCCAATTGAGGAGCTTGCCAGTCCTCGGACCATCACCCGCGAGATGTGGCTGATACCGGTGCTGGCATTGCCACTCTTTTGGGCGGTTGTTCTGCGGATATGGAGGGACGAGAGGTTTATTTTCGGCATGCTGGCTGCACTGGCGACCATCGGACCGGTTGCAACCTTCTTCGACATGCAGACGGTCTGGGGCAGTCAACGGCACGGTTACCTTGCATTCTTGCTGCTGTGCGTGCCCTATGGTTTCCTGCTCGTCAAGATGGCAGGACAGCATGAAGGCGAGCGCGATGGTGTCCAACCCACAGTTTGGAGCCGTCAAAAGCAAGTTGTTATGGGACGGATCGCCGCCGTCGCTGTGATGGCGTCGCTTGTCGTGCTGTTTGGTGTGCAAATGCGCAAGTTCGCAGGAGCGGGTTCGCTGCCGGGTCGGGTGGCTGCGGCGGTTGCTTCCACGGGTGGCGAATGGCCCGAAGTGGGGGAGCTCCGCGTTGTCAACACCACGGAGGTACCCTGCTGGAGCGGTGCCAGTTTAGGTACAACTGACGACTTCATAACAACAGCGGTTGCCAGGCGGATCAGTGTGGAGTTTCATGGCTCCGGGGCCCGGCCGCCAGATCAAGTCAAAGGGAGTTACCAAAGCCCTCAAAGGGTGGACATCGAGGGGTCTGGGTGTGAGCGTCCTGATCTGTTGGTGGCGGGTACGCTGTCCGATCCAGAGACAGAAGTGCAAGTACGGTGGGCGTGGGCGAGGAAGCTCCAAAAGGATGTGGATGCTGCCATGCTTGCCAACAGCGGCGGGGGAGCTAGGCCACCAGAAGTGCGAGTGGCCTACTGGAACGACGTACGTGGAAGTCTTCACGACGTGACGGCACAGCTCATGGAGCGGTTTCGAACTTCGGGAGAGCCGTGGACGAGGACGTGGCAGCCGCAAGTGTCCAGCGGGTTGGAACCCCTGGGGAATGCCAGCTTCATCCAACGTGGAAGAGATGGACGCCTGTTGCTTGGACGGTGGAATGGCGCGGATGCCATGCCGTCCCGCGCGGACGAGTTGCTGCTGGAGTTGGCTGTCGAGCCACTCGGGAGCAGTACCTTTATCCTGGACATGGTCGATCTCGAGTGGACGGGAGAAGGGCCGGAAGGATTAGTTCGCCGGTTGAGGATACCGATCACCTCTGATGGAAATCCGCACCGATACCGTCTGAGACTTGGGACCAGCGTCACATGGTTGTTGACAGATCGCGTCACAAACGTCTGGCTCCGACTACCGCCATATCCAAGTAGAATTCGCCTGACGCAGGTTGAGGCTGGAACACGTTGAGGCACCTCGGACTGCCGACCGAGGTGCCCCGGAATCGAATAGTGCCGTAACCCTTTCTGGCAATGGGTTTGCGGTGGTGATGGTCGTAGTAACTAGTCGGCTTCGCCTACTTCGACCTGAACGGCACCATCCGCGCCAGCCTCCCAGCGCTCGTAAACCGAAGAACGTAACCAACACCTAGCCAGTTACTAAAACAAGCGTCTGAAGTGATCGGCGAAAACGGCACCCTCCGCGCCTTGATGGACGACAAGAACATCGCCTACCTCGACGAGAACCGCGTCACACGCGCCCAGTTATATGCCGACGGATTCTTCTTAAGTGACGAGAACGGCAACGTGGTTTGGAGGACGCCCGAGCGCTAACCAGCATCAGAGACTCCTGATCGACGGTTACCGGTGAAACTCAGCCGCCAGCGTCGTAGAGTTCCGGCATCTAGCAGTGATCTTCATGGAGGATGCCGACGATGAGTGAAACGACCGTAGTGGATGCCAGACTCGACAAGTTAGAGCAAGACAACCGGCGACTGAAGCTGACGGTGGGGGCGTTGCTTCTGGTGATGGCAGCGGTGCCTCTGGTCGGTGCCGTGATGCCTGAACAGATACCGGAGGTGATACAGGCGCGACGGTTTGAAGTGATCGACGGGAACGGCACCCTCCGCGCCCTGGTGAGCGACAAGACCATCGCCTACCTCGACGAGAACCACGTCACACGCGCCCAGTTATATGCCGACGGATTCTTCTTAAGTGACGAGAACGGCAACGTGGTTTGGAGGACGCCCGAGCGCTAACCAGCATCAGAGACTCCTGATCGACGGTTACCGGTGAAACTCAGCCGCCAGCGTCGTAGAGTTCCGGCATCTAGCAGTGATCTTCATGGAGGATGCCGACGATGAGTGAAACGACCGTAGTGGATGCCAGACTCGACAAGTTAGAGCAAGACAACCGGCGACTGAAGCTGACGGTGGGGGCGTTGCTTCTGGTGATGGCAGCGGTGCCTCTGGTCGGTGCCGTGATGCCTGAACAGATACCGGAGGTGATACAGGCGCGACGGTTTGAAGTGATCGACGGGAACGGGATGCCCCGTGCCGTGATGAGCGATATCGGCTTCGCCTACTTCGACGTGAACAGAACCATCCGCGCCATGATGGACGGCGGCAGCATCCGCGTCTCGGACGAAAACGGCACCCTCCGCGCCTTGATGGACGACAAGAACATCGCCTACCTCGACGAGAACCGCGTCACACGCGCCCAGTTATATGCCGACGGATTCTTCTTAAGTGACGAGAACGGCAACGTGGTTTGGAGGACGCCCGAGCGCTAACCAGCATCAGAGACTCCTGATCGACGGTTACCGGTGAAACTCAGCCGCCAGCGTCGTAGAGTTCCGGCATCTAGCAGTGATCTTCATGGAGGATGCCGACGATGAGTGAAACGACCGTAGTGGATGCCAGACTCGACAAGTTAGAGCAAGACAACCGGCGACTGAAGCTGACGGTGGGGGCGTTGCTTCTGGTGATGGCAGCGGTGCCTCTGGTCGGTGCCGTGATGCCTGAACAGATACCGGAGGTGATACAGGCGCGACGGTTTGAAGTGATCGACGGGAACGGCACCCTCCGCGCCCTGGTGAGCGACAAGACCATCGCCTACCTCGACGAGAACCACGTCACACGCGCCCAGTTATATGCCGACGGATTCTTCTTAAGTGACGAGAACGGCAACGTGGTTTGGAGGACGCCCGAGCGCTAACCAGCATCAGAGACTCCTGATCGACGGTTACCGGTGAAACTC
>Ga0315338_1001198_pt1 | contig 36069 bp, 31 predicted proteins | sample ASW8metaG_FD_204518 | JGI IMG/M metagenome (GOLD analysis project Ga0315338, IMG submission 204518) | Ammonia-oxidizing marine archaeal communities from Monterey Bay, California, United States - ASW #8 | ecosystem: Environmental > Aquatic > Marine > Coastal | place: USA: California | collected... | reverse complement strand
CACCGGCCCCTTCGCGCCGAACTCCACGCCCTTGAAGATGAAGCCGACGAGCTTGCGTGCGATCCAGGGCAGGTCCCGAGTGATCTCGGTCGAAATCGCGCCCGGATGGACCGCGTTCGAGGTCACCCCTGTCCCCTCGAGGCGTCGGGCGAGCTCGTTCGAGAAGACCAGGTTCGCCAACTTGCTCTGGTTGTAGGCGACCGACGCCTTATAGGGTTTGTCGCCTCGAAAGCTCTCGAAGTCGAGGCTGCCCTTGGTGTGCAGCATCGAAGTCAGATGAACGATGCGGCTCGGAGCGCTCGCCTTCAGCTTGTCGAGCAGGAGATTCGTGAGCAGGAAGGGCCCCAGGTAGTTCACGCCGAACTGGGCCTCGAACCCGTCGACCGTCTTCCAGCCCTTCTGCGGAAAGATCCCTGCGTTGTTGATCAGCACGTCGATCCGCGCGAGGTCGGCATTGGCCTTCGCGGCGAACGAGCGAACCGACTCGAGCGAGGCCAGATCGAGCTCACGCACCTCGAGTTCGCCGCGGCCGTCCGTCGCTTCGAGAATCTCCGCCCGCGCCGACTCGCCCCGCGCGACGTCCCGACAAGCCATCACGACCCGGGCGCCTTGCTTCGCGAGTTCGAGAGTCGTCTGTTTCCCGATTCCCGTATTGGCCCCCGTCAGGACCACGGTCTTGCCATTCATATCCAGCCCTCCTCCGATGCGCCGAGCCGCGCACGGTATCCGATTCGGAGAGCCTACCCGAAACGGTAGGCCTCGCCCTCGCGACGCATCGATCGCGTTCTCCGAAACACTATTCGATGTCGTCCAGGTTCCACCAGGGTGACATGGCGAACTCGATGGCATCGTCGTAGACGATTACATGTCGCGGAGTCGGGTCCACCAGCCCGCCCCAGAAGCTGTCGTCCGAGATCGAGTATTCGGATGGATCGAGCTGTCGAATCCGGGCATTCGCCATACCGGCGTCGTAGAACGTTCGGTCGCAGATCCCCGTGAGCCAATAGATGAAATCGTTGGCCTCGACCCACTCCGGATGCGCACGGACACGTTTGCCTCCCAGTACCTTGTTACAGGTACAAGAGAAGCGGCCGCCTCTCGCCGAGACCGCAAAGCTCTCGAGGGTCTCTCCCGAGAGTTCGTGTGATATCTCGCCGATCTCGGTCAACAGGTCTACGGAATCGACCGCCCGCGCGTCCGAAGTCGCCTCGACGACGAGGTACCGGGGCTTGGCGTTATGCGGGTCTTCGGCGAAGAGTGACCACTCGGCCCGAATGCCGTTCGCCAGCCCCGAGACCCGGTACAGGTTCAGGGTCAGATAGAAACGAGGATCCTCCCCCTCGAGCATCCGGATTTTCTTGAGGGGAAGGGGCAGCCCGAGTTCTCGCTCCAGGTCCTGCACCTTTTCTGGCAGGATCTCGAAATTCCAGTAGACCGAGGGCGGCGAGGCCTCGACCTTGAACGGGACGATCGGCTTGCTCTTTCCGAACATGATCATGAAGAAATCGCGCAGGTAGAGCTGGGAGTAGAGGAAACGCTTCACTCCGCGCAGGAGTCGAAGGCGCCCACGGGTCGGTTTCAAGTCCCTTCCTTCCGTCACGATGCGCCACCGATCTGACGAAGCTCCTCCCGAGAGTCAGCCTCCTTGACCATGCCCACGGATCGGGCCTCGAGCCGCCTTCGCCTGTTCATTCGTTCGCTCATCGCGTTTCTCCTGTTCTCCGCATAGAATTGGCGAAGACCGTTACGAAATGGCATTTTCGCATGAGCCGACCTCATGTCCGCCTTTTCGCGGTGAAGGTATACCAGTTCCCATGCCGAACGAGCCTTGTCGAGCCGTGACCGAGCACGAAGCAGCAACCTTCCATCGGGACGGCGCCGTCCTGATCAAGAACGTGCTGTCGGACGAATGGGTCGATCTGATTCGCGAAGGCACGGACGCGGCGATCGCGCGACCCGATGTCATGTCCGAAGATCTGGGCACCCTTAGAGTGGATCAGTTCCCGGCAGCGAAGTCCGAGGCGCTGAAGCGACTCGTCGAGGACTCCCCGATCGCGGAAGTCGTCGGCCGCGCGCTCCAGAGCGACGTTCGGTTCTACATGGATCAGCTCTTCTACAAACCGAAAGGCCTCTTCCTGCCGACACCCTGGCATCAGGACACGTGCTACTACAATCTCGCGGGCGCAGACCTCGTACGCGCCTGGGTGTCACCCGATCCCGTTCCGCGAAGCGTCAGTCTCGAGGTCGTTCGCGGCTCCCATCTCTGGAACGTCACGTATAGCCCGCTCGCCGGCCGCGACCCCGACGCAGACGACGACGCCCGCGCGATGATCGAGAATGCTCGACCCGACGAGCCGATGCTCGGCGTCGAGTCGTATGACGACTGGAACTATTTCAGCGGCGTCCGGGACAAGAGCCTCCCGGCGGTGCCCGACATCGAGGGACATCGAGACTCCTACGAGATCCTGGGTTGGGACTACGAGCCCGGGGACATCATCCTGTTTCATGGACACATCCTGCACGGAGCACGCGGCGGCGTCGAATCACCGAACCCGCGCCGTGCCCATGCGTCGCTCTGGGCCGGATCGGACGTGCGCTATCTCCATCGACCCGGCCAGATCATTCCGGATCCCCGCGCGCTCTATCCGCATCAACCGAAGACCGGACAACCCCTCAGCGACTTCCCCGACGTCTTTCCCGTCGTCTGGTCTCCGCATGGACACGATCAGACGGCCGACGACTGACGAAAGAAGGCTTCGGCCGGGAAGACGACTCGACGAGGCGATCTTCGATCGAACCGTTCACTCGAGGGTCCCGGCCCCCCATCGAAGCGCCCTTCGAAGGAGTTCGAGAAAGATCGGGTTCTCCCAGGAGCCGCGCACGACATCGGCAATCTCGCGTATCGGGCGCATGTCGTACTTTCCGCAGCAGTGCCCCAGAGTGATGTAGAGAACCTCACCTTCGCCAACCGGATGCGTGTACGCGACGAGCCTGGGCTCGTCGTCGGGCCACTCGTTCTCGACATACCCCGACTGGAACGTCCCCGAGAAGCGCGTCTCGAGAAGCGGCTTCACCTCGCCGTAGTACTCGCACAGGTAGATCTCGTCCGAGGCCTCGAAGGGTTCGATCCCTTCGACGAGCGGATGTCGCGGATCCGAGACCGTGACTTCGTACGGCTGGATCGGCGGGTGGGAGATGAAGCGGCTCCCGAGTGTCTCCATGAAGAGCGTATGACTGCGCGGACACTTCAAGCCTTCGGGCGTGAAGTCGAGAATCGCATTCGTACCATGCAGCGCGATCCAGCGGCCGCCACCCGCCACGAAGTCGCGAAGCACCCGCTCTTCGGCCTCGGTCGGTCGCAGGTCACAGGTATAGGTCACGAGAAAATCAGACCGCGAGATCGCTTCGCCGTCCGCATAGCTGTCGGCGACCCCCGTAGAGATCTCCGGATTCTCCGCGAGGAGCTTGAGCAACTCCAGCCGGGCGAAATCCGTGTCGTGGTAGCGAGCGTTCGCAACGAGATAGGCATGGATCGGTTCGGACATGAACTGGAGACCTCCTCGGAAACGTGCCGGCCAACGCGCGATCTCATCGGCCTCGATTCTCGCGGACACACGTCATCCAGAGAGCAGCCTACACCAACGTTCGACGACCGACCGCGCGGCGTCGAAGAAGCCCCCGCGGCTCACTATACTGCCCTATCAACCCAAGGAGATGGCAGTGCCGGACGGAAGAACCTACGAACACATTTTGTACGAAGTCGAGGACGGCCGCGCTCGCCTGACCCTGAATCGACCGGCCCAGCGCAATGCGCTCTCGATCGAGCTGGTTGAAGAGCTCCGCGACGCTCTCTGGGAAGCCGACGACGATCGCTCCGTGCACAGCGTGATCCTTCGAGGAGCGGGATCCGGCTTCTGTGCGGGATACGACCTGGCTCCCGCCCGGCCCGATCGCGCCGACGACGGAGTACAGCGACGAACCGGCCGCGGGATCGACGACGACACATGGATGCTCGAACGCTTCCAACGCTGTATGCGCACGCTCTGGGAGATGCACAAGCCGTCGATCGCGCAGATCCACGGCCATTGCCTCGCGGGCGGGACGGACCTCGCGTTGTATTGCGATGTGCTCATCGCCTCGGATGACGCTCGTATCGGATTTCCGCCCCTGCGAAACATGGGCGCGCCGCCGAACCATCTCTGGCTCTACAACTGCGGTCCCCAGTGGACCAAGCGACTCCTGCTGACGGGGGACTCCGTCACGGGCGAAGACGCCGCACGCATCGGCCTCGTCATGAAGTCGGTGCCGGAAGAATTCCTCGAGGGTGAAGTGGAGGGACTGGCCGACCGTTTTGCGCAGGTCGATCCCGAACTCCTGTCCTCCAACAAGCGGATCGTGAACCTCGGAATGGAGTTGATGGGCGCGCAGACTCTCCAGCGCCTCGCGGCCGAGAACGACGCGAAGGCGCATACGACTCGCGCCGCCAGGCAGGTGTTCAAGGATCTTGGAACGAAGGGCGTGAAGCAGGTCATTCAAGATCGCGACGCTCCCTTCGGAGACGGGTATGCGCGCGTCGTCGGCCCGGAACTGCGAGACGCCGAGGGGCGACTCCTCCCGCCTCGCGAATAGCGCTCGCCAGCCGAACCCATCGCGCAGAGAACTCGAAGGGAATCCCCGTTTGCGCCAGCCCGCTTCACTGGACGACAGAGTGGGATCCGGCCGCGGTCGGATACTGGCGCCCTGCCTCCTCTTCGCCCTGGCTCTTGCCGTTCGGAGTCTGCAATGGACGTCGGTCTTCGTGGCCGACCGTGTGGTCTTCTTTGGCAACGACGCCTATTACCACATGCGACGGATCGTCTACGCGCTCGAGCGATTCCCGCAGACGCTTCAGTTCGATCCCTATGTCAACTTTCCGGAGGGCGCCAAGGTCATCTGGCCGCCCCTCTTCGATGTGGCGATCGCGATTCTCGCCCGACCTTTCTACGGCGGATCATCTGACCTTCGCGCCGTCGAATGCATCGCTGTCTGCATCCCGCCCTTGCTCGGCGCCGCCACCGTCCTCGTGCTCTTCTTCCTTGCGGGACGCCTCTTCGGCTTCGCCGTCGCCGTTACGTCCTGCTCGATCCTGAGCGTTCTGTCCGGCCACGTCTGGTACTCGCAGATCGGCTTCGTCGACCACCACGTGGCGGTCTCGCTCTTCTCGACGCTGCTGCTGGCAAGCTCGGTGGATCTCGTCCGCTCTCTGACATCTGCCGTCGTCGACGAAAGACCGCTCTTGCGGAAGACAATGACGATGGGCGCGCTCGCCGCCGTCGTCCTGCTCCTTTGGCCCGGCGCGATCCTCTACGTAGCCCTCGTGGAGATCGGGCTGTTAGTGCTCCTCTTGACTCGAGACAGTCGGGAAGCAGCATCGACCGTCGCTCGGACATTGGCGCTCGCGAACGCTTTTGCCTTCGTCGTCGTGCTTCCGTTCTCGGCGTTCAATGAATGGCCACAGTGGAACGAATTCAGCTCCGTCGTGCTTTCGCGCTTTCAGCCGTGGTTCTTCGGCGTACTCACGATCTATGGCCTCGCGTGCACGGCCCTCTGGAAATATCGACGCTCTTCAGGAGCGAACGACTCCCGCCCGGTGCGAACCGTCGAGGCCCTCACTCTCGGAGTCCTGATTCTCGGCAGTAGTCCCCTCATCTTTCCCGATTTGCTCCACGCGGCCACGGACGCCTGGCAATGGATGGGTCAGGCGAACGATTTCCAGAGCATGGTGACGGAGTCGCGCCCCCTCTTCCTCGTACAGGATCGATGGGGTGTCGAGATCGCCGAACTCCGCTTGTCGCGATTCATCTACCTGTTCCCACTCGTCGCCGCGGCACTCGCCTGGAGCACGCGCGACAGCAGCGATCGCGCGGAGATCCTGTTCTTTCTCGCGTGGTCCGTGACGCTCTTCGTCATCACGCTTCTGCAGAAGCGGTTCTTCAACACCTTCTCCGTCGCGCTCGCCCTCACCTCGGGCTGGGCTTGCGTCTGGCTATACCAGAGCGCCCGCGAGCGCCTCGCGTCGCCACGACATCGACGCGTCGCGTTCGCGATGATCGCGATCATCTCCCTCTGGCTTCTCTCGCCGACCCTTCGTTCCTACGGCCCTGCCCTCGCGAATCATCTTCGACTCCTGGGCGGCGAACCGGTTCAGCTCCTGCCCTATGAGCTCCGGAGGCTCGTCCTGCACGAGGCGGCCGAATGGCTTCGCGAACACTCACCCGAGACGTCGGGCTTCTTCGACACGGCCCGCGAACCCGAGTACGGCGTCCTGGCGAGCTGGGATCACGGGCACATGATCAAGTACCTGGCACGGCGCCCGACGGTCCTCGGCAACTTCGGAGACGATGTCGGCGTCGACAACTTCGCCCGTGGCCGCCAGGTCTTCACCTCGAGCCCCGAGGATGCAGCGTCGCTGCTCGAGGAACTTCGCGTTCGGTACCTCGTGCTTGGCCCGGATTCCGAAACACGCTCGTTGCACGATCGTCTCTACGAGCGCAACGGACCCGGAATGCCGCGATTCCGACTGATCCACGAAGCCACCCTTTCCGCGAGTTCCCGGCGACCCAGGTTCAAGATCTACGAGTTCGTCGAAGGAGCCGTCGTGATGGGGACCGCTCCTGCCGGCGCCCGCGTCTCGGCGAGCTTGCTGCTCGAAACGAATCTGGGTGCTCGAACCATCTACAGGACCTCGACGGTCGCAGACGCCGACCGGACCTATCGCCTCAGACTTCCGTATGCGAACGAGGGATCTCTCGAGTCCGTCCGACCTGCTCCCACCTACCTCCTCCGCTCGTCCGAAGAGGAGGCACGCATCGCGATCAGCGAGCGGCAGGTTCAGCAGGGTGATCGCGTCCAGGGACCTGGCTTCTCGGATTAGCGAGCGGCGCTGACGCGCATTTCTTCCGGTTCTCCTCAGCCTGAGCCACGGGCTCCATCTGGCAACGAAGTAGGGCTGGTGCGACTATCTGTTGGTGGCCCATTCTTTCGCCGGACTCGATCGCTTCCTGAAGCAACTCCCGAGCGGAAGGGTCGAGGCCACGATCGCAGCGGTTTCGATCCTCGCGATCGCCGGCTTTGCCTGGGTGCCCCATCTCCCGCATTCGCTCTGGCTGGACGAGACCCTCACCTTCTGGGTCGTGAAGGACGGACTGACGGACGCCGTCACGCGAGGCGTGCAGTTCCAGTCGCAACCCGCGTACTACATCTCGATCTGGCTCTGGACGAAGGCCCTGGGAACCAGCGAAACGGTCTTGCGATTGCCGTCGCTCCTCGCCGTGCTCGCCGCTTGTCTGGGTCTCGCCCGGCTCGGAACGCGACTCACAGGAGATCGACAGCTCGGGCCGATCGCCGCGATCGCATTCGCCACGTCGACGATCGCCTTCAGGGAAGTGGTGGACGCACGCTCGTATGCAATCGGCGCGGCGCTACTCGTTGCGCTGGCGCTCGCCACGCTCGCATGGCTCGACGAACGACGATGGCGGTATGCATGGTGCGTCGGCCTACTCGCCGGAATTCTCCCGCACTTCCATGTGTTCTTCGCCCTCACCTACCCCGCCTTCATCCTGTATGCCGTCCTCAGATCGAGAGTCGTACGCGTGCGACTCGATCAGATCTCGCTCATCGCGGCGCTAGTCATGTTCTTCGCCATCCTCTCGATTCCCGCCGCGCTCACCCTCCTGGCGAATCGCGGTTCGTACTCGTTCGCGCCGATGCCGAAACTCGCAGATCTCTTGACTGCATTCGTCTGGATCCCGCCTGTGGCCGGACTGATCGCGGGGCTGTGCGTCGATGGCGCGACGCGCCTAACTTCGCGGGAGAGCGAGCGCACACCCCGAAGAGACGGGGAGACGACTCGCGCTTTCGCGACGATCGAACGGCCAGTCGGCACGCTCCTCGCCGTCTGGTCTCTCACTCCGCTCTTGTTCCTCTATCTCACTTCGATATTGACGGGCTCGTCGATCTTCCTGGATCGCTACCTGATCACGTCACTCCCCGCCGTCGCCTTGTTGTATGCCATCGCGATCCGCCGGATCGATAGCCGCGCCGCACGTGGCCTGACGATGATCGTGATGACCCTCGCCTGCCTCCTGAGCTACGTGCGACCCGTCGACGACTTCCGAGGCGCGGCGGTCGCCGTCAATCGCTTCGTTGCCGAGGACGAAGCCGTCCCCGTTTTCCTGGCGAGCGGCCTGATCGAGTCGCAGGACGAGAACTGGCTCCGCAATCCCGAACTCGCCGATTACCTCGAAGCCCCGACCGCGTACTACCCGATCGCCGGGCGCGTCGTGCTGCTCCCAAGAGAGATCCGCAGGTCATCCGAGGCTCAATCTCGAGCTCTCGAAATCGGCGACCAGATCATCGAGCCGATCCTTCGTGGATCCGATCGCTTCGCGGCCATCGAATGGACCGGCAACGGCGCCCATGTCATGCCCTGGCTGAACGAGCGCGCCGAGGGGGCGGGCTACGTGCGGGTGATGAATCGTCGTTTTGGTAGCGTGCAGGTGGTCTGTTTCCGACGCCTCTCTGCCGCACGCGATACACGCTGACGGACGATGGCCCGGCAGAACCGAACCGAGATCGACTCGAAGGGAGATGAGCTTTGAGATTTGGTGTTTTCTATGAGCTGCAGCTGCCGAAGCCGTGGAACGAAGGCGACGAACACAGACTCTTTCAGGAGGCACTCGAACAGGTCGTCCTGGCCGATCGCCTGGGCTTCGACTACGCCTGGGAAGTCGAGCATCATTTCCTCGACGAGTACTCCCACTCCTCGTCGCCCGAGATCTTTCTCGCCTGCGCGGCCGGTCGAACCGAGCGAATCCGCCTGGGGCATGGCATTCGCCAGGTCATCCCGAACTACAACCACCCGGCTCGAACGGCGGAGGGCATCGCGACCCTCGACCTCGTATCGAATGGTCGCGTGGATTTCGGCATCGGCGAGGGCGCGACGAGACTCGAACTCGGTGGCTTCGGAATCCAGGCGAAACACAAGCGCGAGATGAGCCTCGAGGCGGCGGAGCAGATCGCGAACATGATGGTGCTCGACCCCTATCCGGGCTTCGACGGACAGTTCTTCTCGATGCCGTGCCGAAACGTCCTGCCTAAGCCGCTACAGAAGCCGCATCCGCCCATGTGGATCGCGTGCACGAACCGGGACACGATCCGCGTCGCGGCCCGCAACGGCCTGGGCGCCCTCGCCTTCTCGTTCGTCGACCCCGAAGAGGCCCAATCCTGGTCGGACATCTACTACGACATCATTCGTTCCGACGAATGCGTGCCGATCGGGCATAGCGTGAATGCGAACATCGCCATGGTCTCTAATTTCTCGCTCCATCACGATCGTGCCGAGGCCATCCGGCGCGGCCAGGAGGGCTTCGAGTTCTTCGGCTACGCGTTGCGTGCCCTCGTCACCCACGACACGGTTCCCGGCCGCACACAGCTTTGGCAGGAATTCCAGGCGGGACGCGGCAACCGGACCGAAGAGATCATCCAGGCTTCGCTCGAGCCGGACTACAAGGCCACCGGGATCGGCACACCCGACGACATGCGATCCCATCTCGAAGAGTTCCAGAACGCCGGAGTCGATCAGATCATCTTCATGCAGCAGGCCGGCCGCAATCGACACAAGGACATCTGCGACTCGCTCCAGCTCTTCGCCGACGAAGTCATGGGACCCTTCGCGGCGCAAGCCGAGGCTCGTGAGCGCGAGAAAGCGAAGGAACTCGCTCCTTACATCGAAGCGGCTCTCGCCCGCAAGGACGTGATGCAGCCGCTCGCCGACGGCGACATCCCTGTCGTCCGAGCCTCGGTGGCGAAGGTCGAACTGAATCGCGAAGACGCGAGGAACTGAGGCCGATCGGAACTCAACGTTCCGGGACCTCGACCTACTCCGCGTCGGGCATCCAGTTCCCGTGGAATCCAACCGGGACCCGCTGAGGGATCTGGACGCGTGCGACGGGATCGCCCGCAAAGTTCTGCGCATCCAGGATCTGGAGCTCGCTCTGATCCCTTCCATCGTCGTGCGTCATGACGAGGATGAACCCCTCGTCCTCTCCGGCATCGGACGCGGCCGCAGCGAAGACGCCTTCGCCCGGAGAGACTCCGTCGCCGAAGTCATGCGTCTCCGTCTTTCGGGCGTCGAGGTCATACTTGATGAGCTGCTTCATCCCGAGACCGGCACCGTCCGCGAACTCCGTGCTGTATCCGAAGCGGTTGTGCTGTCCCTCGAGCCGGGGATCGAGTCGCGGGAAGTCACAGCTTCGATCGTCGAGGGTCTCCTCGGTCACCTTGCCGCTCTCGAGATCGATCGTCCATCGCGTCATCAGACCGGGTGAGCTGTTGAAGGTCACGTCGGGGAACTCCGCATAGCGCGCAGCGTCGAACATGATCTTCCCGTCCTGCTCGAATGCGTTCAAAGTGTGAACGACATAGCAGGGCTCGATCTCGATCCACTTGACGTCTGCATTGCCGCCATTGCGCGGCATGATTCCCAGGCGAGCTCCATACGAATCGTCCCAGAGGTAGGGCATGTTTCCGGACATGGCCTCTTCGATCTTGAAGACCAGGGGCAGGTCCATGAAGATGACGTAGTTCTCCGTAATGGCGAAGTCATGCATCATCGTCGAGCCGGGGACTTCGATCGCCTCGCTCTGCACCATCTTCCCCTTCGCGTCGACGCGGTGGTAGGTGAGGAAGGGCGGGAGGAACGAATAGCCGAAGGCCAGCATCTCCCCCGTCTTGTGACAGAACTTCGGGTGCGCCGTGAATGCGGCCTCGAGGACGCCGTCGAAATCGACCGGACCGACCGTGTCGAGGTCACGCGTCACCTCGACCGGAAAAGCCGACTCGGCCAGGGCCAGGATCTTCCCCGCGTGCTCGACGATATGCGTGTTGGCCGTCGTCGCGTAGCGGTTCATCTTTCCGTCGGCGCTGACCATCTCGACCTCTTCGCCGAGATACGACGGCGTCTTGATGAAGCGATTCCGGTAGGAGACGGCGCGACCGCCTTCGAGTCGAACGGCGTGCAGCATGCCGTCCCCAAAGAACCAGTGCCCCGGATCTCCCTTCGTCGGATTCGGGCCATTGCGGAGGAAATGCCCGCTGATCGAATCGGGGACCTCGCCGATCACCTCGAGGTCTTCGAAGGTTGCCTCGGTTTCGATCGGGCGGAAATTGCCTTGCATGTAGAAGGGTGTCTCGGACATGGGGACCTCACGCTGTTTCGGGGAATCGCTCGGGGAGCGCCGTCCACGGGGAACGGCTGATATGTCACTCTCGGCTCGTCGAGTGTGACACTCCGAGCGATCTGGCGCAGCCCCACGCGCCTCGCAACAGTCCCGACGTTCTCGATATCGCGAAGACACGGTTGGCGCACGCCCTCCCTCGCCGCGACACACCCGTGTGGCCGTCCTGCGCGTCCTCTGCCATGATGCCCAGCGCGCATCGCCCCGTCCCCAGCCAGGAGTCTTCATGAGCCAAGCCACGCCGACCGAAGAACTGCCCTTCCATCTGACCGGAAACTTCGCCCCCGTTTTCGACGAGCGAACGGATTTCGATCTCGAAGTCGAAGGCGCGATCCCGCCCGAACTGCGGGGACGATTCTTTCGAAACGGATCGAACCCGGAATCGGGCACGTCGCCGCATTGGTTCATGGGCAACGGCATGATCCATGGAGTCGAGCTCCGCGACGGGAAGGCCGTCTGGTATCGCAATCGATACGTGCGAACGCCGCTCCTCGAAGAGCCCGACGCCCCCAGGATCAGTGCCGAGGGAAAGATCGACTTCACCCGCTCCTGCGCGAACACGCATGTCATCTCCCACGCGGGTCGCATCCTCGCGCTCGAGGAGGGTTCGTTCCCCTTCGAGATCACGAAGGAACTCGACACGGTCGGCGTTCACGACTTCGACGGAAAGCTCGGCACTTCGATGACCGCGCATCCGCGAATCTGCCCCGAGACCGGCGAGCTCTTCTTCTTCGGATACAGCGCCCTGCCGCCCTATCTGACCTACCACCGCGCCTCCGCGGACGGAAAGCTCGTGCAGAGCGAAGAGATCGGCGTGAAGGGCCCGACGATGATGCACGACTGGAACATCACGCGGAACCACATCATCTTCATGGACCTGCCGATGGTCTTCGACCTGGAAGCCGCGGCCGCGGGCGGCATGCCGATTCGCTGGAGTGACGACTACGGCGCACGCCTCGGCGTCATGCCGCGCGAAGGCGGAAACGATGACGTCGTCTGGTACGAGATCGACCCCTGCTACGTCTTCCATCCAATGAACGCATACGAGGACGGGGACAAGATCGTGATCGATTCGTCCCGCTTCGAGAAGCTCGCGTTCGGCCCGGCCGACGGTAAGGGCACGCCGCCGATGCTCCATCGCTGGACGATCGACACGACGAACGGGACGGTTGCGGAACAGCCCCTGGACGACCGGCCGGCGGATTTCCCGCGCGTTCACGACCGGGTGACCGGCCTACCCCATCGCTTCGGCTACATGGCGGGCATGGGTTCGGGCGCAGAGACGCTCGGCGCCGAACTCCTCAAATACGACCTCCAGACCGGGCAATCGTGGAGTCACGATCTCGGAAAGGGCCGCCAAGCCGGCGAACCGGTCTTCGCGGCATCGACGGCCGCCGACAGCGCGGAAGACGATGGCTGGATCCTGAGCTTCGTCTACGACGCCGCATCGGACACGAGCGACCTGCTCATCGCGGACGCGAGCAACTTCGATGCGCCCCCGGTCGCGCGCGTGAAGATTCCGACGCGTGTGCCCTTCGGATTTCACGGAAGCTGGATCTCGGACGCGAACTGAGCCCTCAGTCGTCGCCCGCAAGTAGGGCTATTGAGCGGATTCGACCGGACGCACGTTCACCGGAATCGCACTCTGGCGCGCGAGCCCGGTCACCGGATCGAAATCCGTGTCATCGGAGATCAGACGCTGAACGTTCGAGCCCTTCTCGTGCGCCGGCCGGGGATCGTTCGGATTCCCCCAGCCGAACGCGAACGCGATCGTCTCCGGCCCGAGATCGTTACTGCCCTCGACGAAGCCCTCGACCCGACCATTCGTGTTCTCGACCCAAACCGCGTCGCCATCCATCAAGCCGAGCGCGTCCATGGCGACGGGACTCATCAGGACGGGATTGTAGGGTCGCTTGCTCGCGAGGGACGGGAGGTTCTGGCCCTGCGAGCAATAGACCTCCTTCATCCGGTAGGTGATCATCCGGAACACATAGTCCTCGTCACTCGCATATCCAGCGCCGGTCACGACTGGCTCCGCGCGCACCTCGCGTAGTTCCGCGAGCAAGTCGGGGTGACCCGCTGCCATTTTCTTGTCCGGATGGCCGATCAGATTGGGAACCACGCCGCCCGAAGCCGTATGCCGCTCCGCAAAGGCGATCCCGCTCGGATGCTTCCGCAGCTCCCCGAGCGACAGGCGCGCGTGTCGGTTCATCGCGTCGAGCAACTCGTCCGTCGTGGGCATGGTCTCGGCCGTGAGGCTTCCAACGCGCAGGGGAATCCCAAGTCGCATCGCGACCTCCCAGAAGAACACCCACTCTTCGATCGATTCCTCGGGTCCATCGACGAGCGCAGGCGTGTACTGACCGAAGGGGAACGGATAATTGGCATCCATCAGCTTCGAGACATCGACCCGCTCGAAGGGATGACGCACACCGAACACATAGTCGGCGTGGGCGGCCGTCGCCGATCGGAAGAGATCGAGCACGACGAGCAGATCGAGTTCTTCGAGAGCCTTTCGCGCCGAGGATTCTTCTGGGAGAACGAGCGCAGGGTTGCCGCCGTTCACGATCAACGCCCGGATCTGGCCCTCGCCGGGGGTGAGAATCTCGTCCGCGAGCGTATTGGTGGGCATCTCGAAATACGATCCGAAGAGGCCGTTGATCGCCGAGATCCCGCGAATGCGGGTCTTCGGCGGTTCCGGCAGACGAATCGGCTCCATGTCCGGCGCGATCTGGCGGCCAAGCGCCCCTTCGTTCCGGTTCATGCCTCCCGGCCGGTCGAACCGACCGCAGATCGCGTTCAGCGTCATGACGAGCTGCGTCGCCAGATTCTGATGCGCGGCCATGTGCAGGCCCGTTCCACTCGTCGCCGCACCACTGGCTGCCGTCGCAAACATTTCCGCGGCGGCTTCGATTTCGTTGGCCGGGACGCAGGAACGAAGAGAAGCGTATTCGAGGTCGAACGGAGCAACGGCTTCGCGTAGCTCCGCGACGCCGCTCACATAGCGCGCGACATATTCGTGATCCTGGAGATCGCGATCGAGGATGACTTTGATCATCCCGGCGAGCAGGGTCGCATCCTCACCGGGCCGGACCTGCAGATGGATATCCGCATCGCGCGCGACATCGGAGCGACGCGGATCGACGACGATCATCTTCATGCCGCGCTTGCGGCCCGCGTTCAATCTCGCGGACGGACTCGACTGGGGCATGTTGAGCTGATGGGATGCAGCCGGGTTCGTACCCACGAACATCACACAGTCGGCACGATCGACGTCGAGAAGATTCACAGGAACCGGCGCACCGAAGAGTCGGTTTCCGGCGATCGTGAGACTCGGCGAGTCGATCGTGTAGGAGGTGTACATACGGTTCGACCCAAGGGCGCTGAGCCAACGCTGCACGAACCAGGGCCCCCCCGCAGATGTTCGATGCCCACCACAGCCCGTGTAGACCGCCACGGCGTTCGGACCATGTCGTGCGACGATTTCCGAGAGCCGCTCGGCCACTTCATCGAGTGCCCGAGCCTTCGGCACCGACGACCACTGGCCGCCTTCTCTCTTCTCGACACCGAGCAATCGATCGGGATGGTGGATGCGCTCGACTTCGGCACGCCCCTTCTGACAGGAATAGCCCCGGGTCACTTCGTTCTCGCGATCACCACGAACCGCGACGACTCGACCCCCAATTCCCGCATTGCCCCTCGAATCCGAACCGCGATCGACCTCAACATCGACCTCGAGCCCACAGAACACGTGACAAAAACGGCAGAAAGTCTTCCTGGTCTCGATCATCTCGTGGGCCTCGGTTGGGCGAGCTCAGCTCGCACGATGGGTCGATCGCCGATTCAGCTCTTCTGGAGACGACGCAGATTCGCCATGGGCGGACTTCCGAAGTAGATGTCCTCACCGATGATGCGTCCGTCGGCGTCCATCGGCCAGACAGTGACGATATGGGTCTCGGCGATGTACGTGGCGTCGTCGTCGAGCGGCTCGCCGTCCACTTCTTCGATGCCCGAAGCGCGAAGCGCTTCGACGGAAGTCTTCTGGTGGATCTTGCCCTCCGTCACGACGGTGTCGTCGTCGACGACGATCCGTTCGATGTCGAAATGAAAACGATGACCGCCACCATCGATCATCTGGCGATAGAAGGCGCTGACGGCCTCGCGCCCTTTCGGCCCGCCCTCGATGGGCAATCCCCAGAAGTGATACCGGGGTTCATTCGTGAGCGTCGCCATCAGTCCGTCGAAGTCGCCACTGATCTCGGTGCACATGTGATCGCGAACTTGCTGGAGGACCGCGCGACGACGCGGGTCCGTCTCCTTCGAGAGCCGTTCATCGAGCGGAGCCCAACTCCGGTCGGGATCGAAGTTTCGAGCTTTGGTCATTGCCGATTCTCCTTCTCGTGAGATGCCCACGCGTCGCGCGATCTTCGCGCGGTGCCTTCGGAGCGACAAGCCGCGCTGCGTTCGTGGCCATGCATCGAAGGTCGAAGTCCAGGCTTTTTCAAGATTTACCCTTCAAAATCAGGCGCTGTCCCAATAATGAAATTCTCTCGTGCCCCTGAGCCGCGTTTCACGGGCCGTCTCCGCGAAGAACGCAGAGGCGATTTGCCAGATCCTCGAGTCATTGTGCTGAAACTGGAACATTCCAGGGAATCGGCGCTGAGTCGCCCTCTCGCCGATTGCTGCGTCGATGGCACCCCGGGTATCAAGTCCCCCGGAAAATCTCGCCAGAACGGATTCTCCGCCGCCTGAATGAAATTATGGTACGCGTCCCTATTTTGAAAAGGCCCACTCGCTCCCGCCACGGACGTTGCGTCGGTCGCGACTCACTCATCCGCTGCGATCGAGAGCGGCGATTCGCTGCGCCGACGGACACACGCTCGGTAGCGAATGGAAACGCGCACCCTCTCGATTCGCGCTCGGACCGCTCGGGACGAGGGTGACTCGCGTGCCCGAAGCATGACGTGCACGACGACACGAGCGTCTCTGCGAGAGGACCCGCGCCGAGGAAGCGGCCCGCAAGCGAACTCGATCGTCCGTGTTACCGTGGCCGACCCCGCCCCTCGGTCGGTCCCGTCCGAGGAAACACCGAACTTCGTGCGGACCAACGGAGAAATCGATGAACGTTCCCGAACTCTTTGACCTTTCGCAGGACACAGCGGTCGTCACCGGCGCCGGCCGCGGCATTGGAGAAGGAATCGCGCGAGTCTTCGCGGGCGCAGGCGCGAGCGTAGTCCTGGCCGCGCGCCGCACGGAAGAAATCGAGCGCGTCGCCGAACTGATCCGCAAGGACGGCGGCAAGGCGATCGCGGTCACGACCGACGTCACCGACGAAGATGCAGTCGAAGCGCTCGCGCAGGCAGCTCTCGACGAATACGGCCGACTCGACATCTGGGTCAACAACGCTGGCGGATCCCCGGTCTCGACACCGCTCACGAAGCTGCCGCGAGAGGAATGGGATCGCACGCTCCACCTCAATCTCACTGCGGTCTGGTTGTGCAGCGTCATCGCGGCTCGACACATGGAAGATCACGGGCGGATCCTCAACATCTCGTCGAAGGCGGCAGTGGGCCCGATCCCCGGAAGCGGGCATTACGCAGCAGCCAAAGCCGGCGTGAATTCGCTCACGGCCACGCTCGCAGCGGAACTCGGTCCGAAGATCCTCGTCAACGGCATCATGCCCGGCGCGGTCCCAACGGAGATCATGATGAAGGCGCTCCGCCTCGGCGAAGACGACCTTCCAGCACTCGAAAAGAATCTGCGACTTCCGGCCGGGCGCCTGGGGACACCCGAGGATCTCGGCGCCGCAGCCCTCTTCCTCTGTTCGAGGGCGTCTTCCTGGATCACGGGCGAAGTCATCAGCGTCAGTGGAGGCATGTAGAGATGAGCACAGACATCAATCGCAAGGTAGTCCTGGCAAAGCGGCCCGAGGGCATCCCGGACCCATCCTGCTTCCGACTCGAAGAAGAAGAGCTGGCGCCCCTCGACGAAGGTCAGGTCCGGATCGACGTTTCGCATCTCTCCATAGACGCATTCATCCGCACGACCTTCGAAGCGGTCGCCTATCACGGATCGGCGGCCGTCAGCTCGACGATCCCTGCGCTCGGCGTCGGCCGTGTTCGCGAGAGTCGCTCGGATCGATTCAAGCCGGGCGACGCCGTAGCGGCTCCACTCGGTGCGCAGACGGTCGCAACCCTGCCGGACATGATGCTGCAGCCGATCGACGAGAAGCGCGCCCCCATGACCGCATCGCTCGGCGTGCTCGGCATGACGACCGGATTGACCGCCTATTTCGGGATTCGCGAAGTCGGCCAGGTGAAGTCGGGCGACACCGTCGTCGTCTCGGCAGCGGCCGGTGCCGTCGGCTGTCTCGCGGGACAGATCGCGAAGATCGATGGCGCCGAGCGAGTGATCGGAATCGCCGGCGGCGCAGAGAAATGCGCCTACCTGACCAAAGAACTCGGATTCGATGCAGCCGTCGACTACAAGGGTGAAGACGTCGATGAGCGACTTCGCGAGCTCGCGCCGGAAGGAATCGACGTCTACTTCGACAACGTGGGTGGTCCGATGCTCGACGTCGTCCTCGATCAGATCCGGGAACAGGCGCGCGTCGTAATCTGTGGCGCGATCTCGCAGTACCACGGGGACATGTCGAAGGGCGTCCGCGGCCCGAACCTCTACCTCCGGCTGGCCGAGCGGCACGCGCGCATGGAGGGCTTCGCGGTCACCCACTTCGGTGCACGCTTCGGCGAGGCCGAGTCGCAGCTCGCCGAATGGCTCGGGGCCGGAACCTTGAGGCTCCCCGAGCAGATCGAGCACGGCATCGAAAATTTCGGTGCGACGCTGCAAATGCTTTTCGTCGGTGGAAACACGGGAAAGCTGCTGCTCGCAGTCTAGAGTCGCGAACTCGTCCCGGCTCGCGAAGTCGCCGGGAGTTCCGAGATCGCGCAGGATCTCGACAAGGATTGAATTCGTCGATCGTGCACGGTCGACGTGCAGAGTCTGACATTTCGATCGAAGGGAATAGCCATGCCCGAAACGACTCGTGAGGCCGATGTCCGCCTCGACGCCTACGACCCCTTCGACCCGGACGTCATCGCGGACCCGTTCCCGTACTACCGCCGGCTGCAAGAGGACGCACCCGTCTACGAAGTCGAGAAGCATGGCTTCTTCGTGCTCAGTCGCTACGACGACGTCGTCACGGCGGCGCAGGACTGGGAACATTTTTCGACCACCTGGGGACCGGGACCACAGCGCGTCGAGAGCCCCGTCGCGTCGATCCTCCAATCGGACCCGCCGCAGCACACCCGACTCCGGTCGATCATCTCCAAGGCATTCACACCCCGCGCCGTCACGGCCTGCGAGCCCTTGGTCGTCGAGTACGCCGCGGAGTGCATCGATAGAATTCTCGAGCAGGGGCAGTCGGATCTCATCGACGAGTACGCGATCCCGATTCCGGTCGTCGTCATCGCCGAGATGCTCGGCGTGCCGCGTGAAGATCGCGCGCTCTTTCGCAAGTGGTCGGACGACATCGTGGGTGCGATCGGTGGACGGGTCGATCCCCGAGACAGTCAGCGCGAGTTCAACGCCTACTTCAGCGACGTCGTGAAGTCACGACAGAAGGACCCACGAGCCGACGTCATCTCGAAACTGCTACTGCCCAACGCGAAGGGCGAGAAGCTCGAGATCCCCGAAGTGATCTCGTTCTGCCTCTCTCTGCTCGTCGCGGGAAACGAAACGACGACGGGGCTCATCGGCAACCTGTTCTTCGAACTGGCGAAGCGCCCGGAAGCATGGAGACGACTCCGAGAGGACCCCTCGCTGATCGCGAGCGCCGTCGAGGAGTCGCTTCGCTTCGACGCGCCCAACCAGGGGCTCTTCCGGCATACCGTGAAAGAGATCGAGCTTCACGGGGTGAGGATTCCTGCGGGCCGGAAGGTCCTGCTCCTGTTCGGCGCGGCCGGTCGCGACGCGGAGCATTTCGAGCGACCGGACGAGTTCGACATCGCGCGCAGCCCGAATCGACACATCGCGTTCGGCGCTGGCATACACCATTGCCTCGGCGCGTCACTCGGACGACTCGAAGCGAATACGGCCCTGCGCATCGCGACCGAGCGCATCGCGGAGATCCGGCTGATCGACGAATCGCCGCCCTACGTCCCGGTGTTCTTCATCCGCTGCCCGGAGCATTTCCGCATCGAGGTCAGCGCCTCGGCGTGACTGCCCGCACATCGCTGCACTGAGGCGGCAGTAGTCGCGACCAGAAGTCGGTCGAATTCGGCGGTAGCGATCGCCTCGCGACGAGCGCTACATCCCGCCCGTCACGTATAGGCATTGCCCGGTCACCCAGCTCGCTGCCGGCGAAGCCATGTAGACGACGGCCGCCCCGACGTCTTCGGGCGTGCCGAATCGCCCGAGCGGAATAGGCAGCGCCTTCTCCATCGCATCGAGCTGTTCCGGATCGACCTTCGTGCATTCGATGAAGTTCTGGGTCGGAATCGGTCCGGGTGCGACGGCGTTCACGCGGATGCGCGGAGCGAGCTCCACGGAGAGCGTCTGCGTCAAGCTGTTGACCGCCGCCTTCGCGGCACCGTAGGGCCCGTTCTTGCTCTGCGGTCCGAAGGCGGTTCGCGACGAGATGTTGATGATCGAACCACCCGACTCCGCCATCGCCGCGGCGGCCGCTTTCGAGCCCGCCCAGACCGCCTTGAGGTTCAGGTCCAGCTGCGAGTCCCAGGCCGCGTCGTCGACCCTCGTCAGGTATCGCGCCGTCGTGTCGGGAATGCCGCCCGCATTGTTCACCCAGATCGTGAGAGATCCGAGCTCGTCGACGGCCGCCTTCGCCAGAGCGTCAAGGGCACCGTCTTGCGTGACATCGGTTGGAACGGCCACCGCGCGTCGACCGAGCGCCTGGATCTCGGACGCGACCTCCTTGATCTCGGCGTCGTTCCGCGCGGCGACGGCCACATCGGCGCCAGCCTCTGCGAGGCAGAGGGCAATACCGCGTCCGATGCCCTTACCCGCTCCCGTCACGACCGCCACCTGCCCCTCGAGGCCGAATCGGTCCAGTACAGCCATTCTCGAGGCTCCTTCCCCTTGCGCGTCATCAATACGGTGTCGGATCGAGCACAGACACTAGACATTTCCCGGAGTGTCGCCCACTCGGTCATGCTCTAAGCTAGACAGTCATGACCGAATCGAACCCCTCCGGCGAAGTCACCACCCACAAATCCTTCTGTCGCTTCTGTCACGCGTCGTGTGCGATCGAGGTCGACGTCGCAGAGGGTCGCGTCGTGAAGGTTCGCGGTGATCGCGACAATCCGATGTTCCGCGGATACACGTGCATCAAGGGACGAGAACTGCCGGCGCAGCACAACCATCCCGATCGGTTGCGCTCGTCACTGCGGCGCAAGGGCGATTCGTTCGAAGAGATCTCGAGTGAACTCGCACTCGACGAGATCGCCGCCAAGCTACGCGCGATCATCGATGAGCATGGTCCCCGTGCCGTCGCGCTCTACGGCGGGACCGGCGCGTTCCAATGCGCGACCGGACTCAATGTCGCCAAGGCCTGGATGAAGGGATTGGGTTCACCGTCCTTCTACAGCTCCGTCACGATCGACCAGCCGGCCAAGGTCATCATCTCGACCCAGATCGGCATGTGGCAGGGCGGTGTCCAGAGTTTCGAGAGTGCGGACGTCGTGATGATGATCGGGAACAACCCCCTCGTCTCGAGCTTCGCGCCCCAGGGCACGATCCCGGCGTTCAGCGCCGCCGACAAACTGCGGACCGCAAAGCGCCGCGGCCTGCGCCTCATCTGTATCGATCCCCGCAAGACCGAGCTCGCAAAGCAAGCCGACCTTCACTTGCAACCGATTCCCGGAGAAGACCCGACGCTGCTCGCCGGCATGCTCCGCTTCATCCTGACCGAGGATCTCTACGATCATGCATTCTGCGAACGCTACGTCGAGGGACTCGAAGAGCTTCGACGAGCCGTTCTCCCCTTCGACCTCGAGCGAGTGAGCCAACAGGTCGGCGTGCCCGCCGACGAGATCGAAGCGGCGGCACGCATGTTCGCCGAGGGTCCGCGCGGGATCGCCGGCACGGGGACGGGGCCGAGCATGGCGCCGCACTCGACGCTGATGGAGCACCTCGTCGCCAGCCTCAACGTCGTCTGCGGTCGCTTCAATCGCGAAGGTGACGAGATCATCAACCCCGGCATGCTGTCGCCTCGCCAGCAGTACAAGGCGCAGGTCATGCCGGCTTCGGTGATGCAGAAGATCTTTCGCTCCGGCGACGCGCCGCGCGTCCGGGGCATCGACCCGGTCCTCGGCGAGCAACCCACCACGTCGATCCCGGATGAGATCCTGACCGAGGGGCCGGGCCAGATCCGCGCCCTCATCAGCATCGGCGGGAATCCCGTCGTCGCCTTCCCAGATCAACTGAAGACCCTGGAGGCGTTCTCGAAGCTCGAGCTGCATGTGACCCACGACGTCCACATGGGCGCGACCGCTCGCCTCTGCGATTACGTCGTCGCATCGACCCTCTCGCTCGAACGCGCGGACGTGCCCACGACGATCGATCCGTGGTTCGAAGCGCCCTACACCCAATACACCCCTGCCATCGTCGAACCAGACTTCGACGTCATCTCGGAATGGGAATTCGTGTACGGCCTCGCCCAGCGCCTGGGTTCGCCGATCAAGTTGGCGGGCGGCACCCTCGATCTCGAGGTCAAGCCAACCAGCGACGACGTCCTCGACCTGCTCTATGCGAAGTCGCGAATTCCGCTCTCCGAAGTTCGAACGCACGACGGTGGACACATCTACGACATCGAGGCGATCCATGTCCTTCCCGCGGACCCCGACGCGACGGGACGCTTCACAGTGGCCCCGGAAGCGCTGATGACCGAACTCGAAACGGTTCTCGCCGAGACGACTTCGGCGGAACAAGTCGCGGACTTCGATCCCGAAGTTCATACGCTTCGACTGATCAGTCGCCGACTTCGACACGTCCTCAACTCGACGGGCCAGCATATCTCCGGCCTGCGCGCGAAGGGCGGCACGAACCATGCCTACATGAACGCCAAGGACGTCGAATCGCTGGGCCTCCACGATGGAGACCTGGTCGACATCAGTTCGCCGCGCGCTTCCATCCGAGGCGTCGTGGCGGTCTCGGACGACCTCCGACCCGGCGTCGTATCGATGGCGCATTCATGGGGCGGCGTGCCGGCGGACGACGGATCGGTTCGGGAAATGGGCTCGCCTACCGGCCGGCTCGCGGACCTGCGCAGCTTCGACCCCATCACAGGGCTGCCCTGCATGAGCGCGATCCCCGTTTCGGTTCATCGCGCAGAAGACATCTAGAAACATCGCTACTACCAGGACGGGCGCCCTCGCCCGTCGGAGGAATCATCTCGTGAAATTTGGACTCGCCTTTGCCAGCAGCGTTGGAACGGACTCCCAGTCCGCGCTCGAGATCTGCCGCACCGCCGAATCGGCGGGATTCGATTCGGTATGGGGCGGCGAGCACGTGATCCGTCCCGACCACATCGAGTCGCCCTACCCCTACACAGCCGATGGCGAGATGCCCGGTGAAGCCGAGACGCCGATCCCCGATCCGCTCATCTGGCTGGCCTACGTCGGCGCCGTCGCACCGACGCTTCGCCTCGGAACCTGCATCCTGATCGTGCCGCAGCGCAACCCGCTCGTCCTCGCCAAGGAGATCGCAACCCTCGACCACCTGACGGACGGCCGCGTCGAACTCGGCCTCGGCGTCGGTTGGATGCGCGAGGAGTTCAACGCGCTCGGCATTCCGTGGGAACGACGTGGAGCCCGCAACGACGAATACGTCGCGGCGATGCGAGCGCTCTGGGCGGGTCCGCATGCGGAGTACCACGGCGAGTTCGTCGATTTTCCGCCCGTGACCTGCAGCCCGCGGCCGATCAACGGCTCGATTCCGATCCTGGTCGGTGGCGATACGCCTGTCGCGATTCGCCGCGCCGCACGGCTTGCGGATGGCTACTACCCGGGAACGACGGATTCGGCCGCGCTGGCCCAGCGCATCCAGGATGTCCGACAGGCCGCGGAGAAGGAAAAGCGCGACCCCGATTCGATCGCCATCCATGCCATGTTCGGACCGCAGATCGCTGACCCTCAGGCCGGAGCCGAAGAGTTCACGAAGCTCGGCGTGGAGCGCGTGATGCTCCCGGCGTTCTTCTTCGGGGGACCCGACGGTCTGGACAAGCTGGCCGCCTTCGGCGAGACCGTGGTAAAGCCCTATTCCGGCTGAGGGGCCCCCTTCGCTCGGTCAGCCCGACCGCCACACCTTCTTGTTCACCGAGCCGAACATCTCGGACAGCTCGACGCGCGTCGGCGTGATCTTGATCGCGATGTAATTCGGATCCTCGGGGCCTCCGGAAAAGAAGTCCTTGAGGTCGTAGTCGATTACGTCCCACGCATGCTGCTTGGTCGCGGCATCGGTACAGATCTCCGCACGCCCCCGCGCCATGATGTGGATGAAACTCGGCGGCGAGACCTGCCATTGCACGTCGACCGAGGGGTTGTTCCCGAGCTGTTTCGCCTTGGGTGTCTCGGGGCCTGTCGCGACCCACAACACGTCACCTTCCCAGGTCGGGTGCACCATTCGAACCCTGGGCTCCCCGTTCTTGTTCGTCGTTGCCAGGGCACACCAGATCGCCGACGCCGCAGCCTTGCCGACTTCCTCGAAGAACGCGTCCTTCTCGCCTTCACTCACTTCGTGCATGTTCGCCTCCTCGTCGATGTCGACGGATTGTGTCGATTCGTGGCGGTCAAGCATGCCCCGAATCGAACCGACCTCCAAACTCTCGCTCAATCTGCGAAGAAGACCGTCTTGCGTTCCGCATTGGGGCCATAGACCGGCTCGCCACGCTCGACCAGGTATGCCTGGTTGATGCTCTCCTTCACGTTCGCGGAGCCGAGCACCTCGACCATCCTCGCGTAGTTCGGATGATCGAAATGCGCGGCGAGGCTGTCGCTGTCTTCCCAGAGTTCGTAGACCTGGATCCGCGTCGGCACGGACGGGTCCGGCGCGAAACAATAGTCGCGACAGCCCTTCTCCTCCTTGCGGGTGGCCATCTGCACCTCCGCGGTCAGCTCGACCGCCCGATCTCGATCCTCTTGATTCTCGAACCTCAAAGCAGCCACGACGATGATCAATGCTTCACTCCTCCCCTGTTGAAGTCATTCACTCTAGCGAAGCACTCCACAACGAAAATCGGTAGCCTTGATCGTCCTCTACACAACCGATCCGAACGCAGGCGATCGGAAAACGGTCTCGAGCAGGCAGGATCCGGGAGCAGACGATGAGTGAGGCTACGCAGGAAGAGAACGAGTTCAAGGCGGTCCTCTACGAGCGCCCGGACGAACGCGTCGCGCGCATCGTGCTCAACCGGCCCGACAAGGCGAATGCACAGAATCTCCAGATGCTCTACGACCTGAACTCGGCGCTCGACAAGGCCGCGGCCGATGACGATGTCCGGGTGATCATCATCGCCGCTGCCGGCAAGCATTTCTCGTCGGGGCATGGGCCGATGGGCGGAGAGGACGACTACTCACTCCGCGACGTCGCCATCAGCACCTCACTCGGCTTCGGACAATCTGGTGCCGAAGGACAATGGGCGTTCGAGGAAGAAGTCTACTTCGGCCTTTGCTGGCGATGGCGCAACATTCCGAAGCCGACGATCGCAGCGGTGCAGGGCAAGGTCATCGCGGGTGGCTTGATGCTCGTCTGGCCCTTCGATCTCGTGGTGGCGAGCGAAGACGCCACATTCCAGGATCCGGTCGTCGCGTTCGGCGTCAATGGCGTGGAGTACTTCGGTCATCCTTGGGAGTTCGGTGTTCGCAAGGCGAAGGAGATGCTGTTCACGGGGCGCGCGATCACGGCCCGCACGGCCAAGGAGCTGGGCATGGTCAATCGTGTCGTCTCGAGGGAGCGGCTCGAAGACGAAGCCATGGAACTCGCTCTGGAGATCGCGGAGCAACCGATGATGGGACTGAAGGCGGCCAAGGAATCCATCAATCAGGCGCAGGACAGCCAGGGACTCTACAGCTCGCTGCGAAGTGCGATGAGCCTTCAGCAGCTCTCGCACGCCCACAACAGTCTGCTGTACAAGATCCCCGTCGTGCCCGAGGGTGGCGAGGGTGTCCGAAAGCTGATCAAGAAGCCGCCCCTCGACCAGTGATCTCGAGATGCGAACCTGAAGTCGATTTCGGGCGCTACTTTGAAGGGGTGAATAGAGCAATCGAAACGGGCGATGGATCAACTGCCCCGCGCCGGGAGACGTAGCGATGAAGGTCGGACTGATTACGGGTCACGAGAAGATCGAGCTCCAGGACTTTCCCGCTCCGACCGCCGAGGAAGGCCTGGCCGTCGTCGAAATTTCGCATTGCGGCATCTGCGGAACGGATCTGCATGCCTTCCATACGGGCGCGCCGTACAACCCCGCCATCTGCGGGCACGAATGGGCGGGAAGCGTATCGGCCGTCGGCAAGGGCGTCTCCGACGTTCGTGAGGGAGACCGCGTGGGCGTCGGTGTTCCGACGGCATGCGGACAATGCACCGAATGTCGCGCTGGGGACGCGACCCACTGCGAGTCGGTTCTGCTCGGCATGCTCGCGGTCGGTCCTTTCGGAGCACCGCATGGCGGTTTCGCACCGTCCCTCGCCGTGAACGCGAAACGTCTGTACCCGATCCATCCGAAGCTCAGCGATATCGAGGCGGGCTTGCTCGAGCCCGCGACGGTCGCGGTGCACGCGGTGCGTCGCACGCCGATGCGACTCGGAGATTCGGTCGTCGTACTCGGGGCGGGGCCGATCGGCTTGCTCGTCTTGCAGTGTGCGATCGCCGCCGGCGCGGGATGTGCGGTGATGATCGAACCCGCCGCCGACCGCGCGCGACTCGCGAAGGAGCTGGGCGCGACGTGCGTGATCGATCCGACGACGGAAGACGTCGAAGCGCGCGTCAAGGAGGAATGCGGCCAGATCGGCGCGGACGTCGTCTACGAATGCGCGGGTATCCCCAAGACGATCGACCAGTCCGTGACCCTCGCACGCCGGGGCGGCGTCGTATCCCTCGTCGGGCTTGCATCTCTGCCGGCCGAGATCGCTCCGGGCAATTGGCTCATCAAGGAGGTTCGTCTCGTCGCCTCCCTCGGCTATCTGCACGACGAGTTCGACCACACCATGCAGCTCGTCGCGGACGGGCGACTCCGCCTCGAGCCGATGCATAGCAGGACGATCGGGCTCGCCGGCCTGGACGCCGCATTCCGAAGCCTTCTCGCGAACGAAGGGGACGTGAAGATCCTCGTCGACCCGCGACTGGAATCCTCATGAACGCCGTCGACCTCGATCAGTTCCGACCCCAGACGGAAGCGATCCAGCAGAACCCGTTCGAATACTACGCGGCCATGCGAACCGAGCGCCCCGTGATGAGGCTCGCGGGCGCAGAGGTCGGGCGACCAGGCCAGGAGGTCTTCTGCGTTTCACGTCATGAGGATGTCCTCGACGTGCTCCTCGATCACGAGACCTACTCGTCGCGATTTGGCTCGACCGGCTCCATCCCCGATGCGGCCCTGCAACAGAAACTCGATGTGATCTCCGCCGAGGGCTGGCCCCATGTCGACACCATGCTGACGCAGGATCCTCCAATCCATACGCGATATCGCAAGCTGGTGTCCAAGGCGTTCACGCCGAAGATGGTGAGCTCCCTGGAGCCCCGCGTCCGGTCCCTCTGTGAACATCTCGTCGATGGCTGGAAGGGCGAAGAGCGCGTCGACTTCAATCGCGGCTTTGGCGTCCCGCTGCCGGTCACGACCGTGGCGTACATCCTCGACGTCCCCGACGACCAACAGGACGCTTTCAAACGCTGGGCCGACCAATCGGTCGCAGCGATCGGCCGCACCATCAGCGAAGAAGAAAGACTCGACGCCCAGCGCGCCATCGTCGAACAGCAGCATTGGTTCGCCGATCAGATCGAGCGTCGCCGAGGCGATCCCGGCGACGACTTCCTGAGCAATCTGCTGAACGCCCGACTCACGGAAGAAGACGAGATCGAAGGCGATCCGCTTTCGATGGGAGAGATGCTGAGCATCATCCGACAGATCCAGGTCGCGGGAAGCGAAACCACCACGAGCCTGCTCGCGGACACCATGGTCCATCTCTCGCATCACCCGGAGATTTGGCGCGACATGAGAGGAAATCCGGCCCTCGTCCAGTCCGTCGTCGAGGAGGCGCTCCGCATCTCCAGCCCGAACCAAGGACTCTTCCGCATCGCGACGCGCGACTCCGAGATTCGAGGCGTTAGCGTTCCGAAGGGATCGGCCATCTGGGTCATGTTCGGTTCGGCCAATCGAGACGAGCGCGTCTTCGAGGATCCCGATCGCTTCGATCCGAGCCGCAAGAACCTGCACGCCCACCTCGCCCTCGGCAAAGGCGTCCACTATTGCCTGGGCGCCGCCCTCGCGCGACTCGAAGCGCGAGTCGGACTCGAGGTCCTCTGTGAGAAGATCGAGTCCTTCTCCATCGTCGACGAATCATCCCTCCGCTACTCACCGAGTTTCATCCTGCGTGGACTCGAAGGACTGAGGCTCGATGTGGAGTATCGATAGGCGGGCCAATCGCATGCGCCCCCCCCTTCATCAGCGCCTCGACCGCGCGCGGATCGAAATCATGACACCGACGACCTCATTTCGGACGTGTTCGAGGCGTCGCCTCCGGACGACCCTGATCTTCCTGCTCGCCTTCGCGACCGTCGCACAGAGCGGCTGTAGCGCGATGTGGCAGAGGGTTCGCGAGAGGGAGCGCCTCTACGCGGTCCAGTCGGCGCGCGAGAACGCGCTACAGGCCAAATGCGAGCCGGCGCTGAACTCGCTCGACCGGGCCCAGGCGAGCCTCGAACTCGGACCCTTTGCCCGTGAGTCGACGCTGATCCGTGCGCGCTGCTACGAAATCCTCGGTCGCCCCGAACTAGCACGGGCACATCGTCGGCTCCTGGCCGACTTCTACGAGAAAGAAGCGATCGTCGGTCGAGACTCCGACGGCACCGAGGTGCTTCGCGCCGCCGACGTGGTTCTCGAAGACTACGGCCCTCCGCCTTCATCGTTGAAGCTGAAGCGGCCGCGCTACAACTCCTTCGCTCGCCGATCCGGGCTCATCGGACGAGTGGTCGTCTCCTTCGATCTCGCCGGAGACGGAAAGCCTACGAGACTCCGAGTGCTCGAGATGCCGCATCCTCTGCTCGCGACATGGGCGATCGAAGCGGTTCTCGAGAGCTATCTCAGAAAGGACGCGGTCGCCCCGGCCGTCGCGCCAGCGCATTACTTGACGATCTTGAGCTTCGAATGGCGCTGGGCGAAGACGTCCGAAGCCGAGCCAGATTCGTAGGCGAAGCCGGCCCGGGCCCGTTCAAGAAGCCGGCGGCATCTCGCGGAGTTCCTCGAGCCACCTTCGAAGAAAGGTCGCCCATGGCCTCAGCGCGGCGCTCTCGATATCTCTCCATTGCGCGGATTCGAAGCGCGCATGTCTTCGGGCCGCACACGAGAGCTTGACCCGGTCGACCACACGCGCCAACGCTTCGGCGGTCTCCGAATGTCGCACGTTCAGGATGGCCCTCATCTCCGCGAAGCAGAGAGGGAAATTTCGAGGGTCTTCGCGAGGCGGCTCCTCGACGACGATGTCGTACAGCCTGCCCTGGACGCGAATCGTTCGGGGGCCCGGCTCCTCGACGACCTCGAACCCTCGACTGCGTCCCATCTGATCGAGGAAGATCTCGCGCATGAGACCGATCAGATGCGCTTCCGTCTCTTTGTCCAGCGTGCGCACCGGTCCTTCGGGCGCCTCGCTCGGATTCGTATAAGAGATCACGAATGAATCGACGAGGACCGAGTCGAAGGCCCCGATCGAGACACCGGGTTTGAGATAGGTCTGGTGGCCGTTCGTGGAATCCACCAAGCGGAGGCCGTCGGCGGTCATCTCGTCGGATGCAAATTCGACGACCGCAGGGCGAGGGCTGCTACAGGCGGTGACGGCGAGAACGACGAACGCGCCGAAGACGGCGAGAACCTGAGCGACGCGATTCATCCAGTCTATCTCCTCGACTCGGATTCAATCTGTTCCTTCTCGGATTTCGCCCGAGAACCGATTCTGGAAACGTAGTCGGCCACGCTCGCAATCTCCTTTGCGGAGAGACTCTCGACGACCAGAGTCATGTCCGGATGGGCATTGCCGCGACGTCCACCCGCGATATCGATCAATTGGCGAACGAGGTATCGGTAGTGTTGTGCCGCGATTCTGGGATAGAAGGCGTCTTCCATCCCTTCCCCTGCCAAGCCATGACATCGTGCACACTGAGTCAGATAGATCTGCTCCCCACGTTCGAGATCGGTGCCCGGCCCGACGCCGTTGTCGTCGGGCGCCGGAAGGGTCTCGATATAGCCGGCGACATCGGACAGGGCCTGCGGGCCGTCGAGTCTGGCGACATAGGGGTACATCGACGGATTGTGACGAAGGCCCGAGCGAATGTCCGTCATCTGCTTGACCAGGACGGTCCTCTGCTGTCCGGCGAGTTGCGGCATCGTGCCATCTGCCTGTCCGGCACCATTCGACAAATGGCAGCTCGAACACACCTGGTAGATCTCTTGCCCGCGATCGATTCGAGGCGTGAGGTCGCTGGCCTCTCGCGCTTCCGCGACCGCCTCGTCCCAGGTGAGAACGGCATCGATCTCCGAAGGCGTTTCGCCCTGGGCCCAGGCGGGATCGGCCCCGAGAAACGCGACGAGCAGCACCATTCCAATTCTCGAAGCCATTCTCGTGCCGATCATCGCGCGCGCTATCCCCCAACTCACGATCCACAGATGCCTACGGGCTCGCGCAAGCTCTTGCAGAGACCGTCGTCGACATCCTAGTCGGGATCGTGAGGCATTGCGAGAGTCGCGCGGCCGCCAAGCAGACGCTTGCCTCTACCAGGGATGGACCTCGCCGTTCCACTTCATGAAGCAGCCGGTCCCTTCGAGCGAGATCCCGTCGATCACCGACATGATGCCCGCAGCACTCTCCTCCACATCGATCTCGGCGCTCGCACCGCCCATGTCCGTCTTGACGTGACCCGGATGGATCAAGGCGACCGCCGTGCCGTCGGCTGCAAGTTCGAGGGACACCATACGCATGATCTTGTTGACCGCTGCCTTGGACGAACAATACGCGTACATGAGCGGCCAGTTGAGATCCAGAGCGCCCATCTGACTCGTGATCGTGATGACCTTGGCGCCCTCCGCAGCCTTCAGATTCTCTCGGAACGTCTGAAGCATTCGGAAAGGAGCCATCGTGTTGACGGCAAAGGCTTCGGCCCAGCCGTCGTAATCCATTTCGAGGGCCGATTGCTGCTTCGGTCCCGGCGCACCGGCGTTGTTGATCAGCAGATCGATCGGCCGATCGCCGAGTTCGCCCTTCAGGGCCGCGACCGAGTCGCCATCCGCGACGCTCACGCCATACGTCGACACGTGATCGAGTGCGTTCAAGTCGTTCGCGGCCTTGGGATCGCGACAGCAGGCGAGCACATCGTTGCCCGCCGCGGCGTAGCGCTTCGTGAGTTCGAGTCCGATGCCGCGATTGGCACCGGTGATCATGACTGTGGACATGGAGTTGCCTTTCTCTTCGTTTGCGTTGCGTCGGCATTCTAGCCGCGGCTCTTGCGCTTTGCGCACCGCGACGAGCACAGCGCGCGTCCCGAGGCACATTCACACCCGTTGTGATTTCAGGTCTCTCGTCCGTCGTCGCGACGATCACCCCAGCGATCCCAGTAGGTCACCTCGTGAGGCGGCTTGCGCTTCGCCGGTTTCAAGACGGCGCCGCTCATGTAGCCGACCGGAAGCATGACCGTCTGCGTGATCCCATTCGGAATGTCGAGGATCCGCGCAACCTCGTCGGCGTGAAACACCAGGAGCGACGTCCAGGTCGAACCGAGGCCACGCGCACGAAGCGCCAGCATGAGAGACCAGGCCGCAGGCAGGATCGATCCGAGGAAACCCACCTGCATCGAATCCGTACTCGCAGTGAGCCGGCCTTCTGCACAGACGAGGATCATCGCCGGAATCTCATGCAACCGATCGATGAGGGCGCGATGCGTCGGTTTGAGCGGGACTCCACGCGCCTCGACGAGCGTCAGATGCGCGCGGCCGTAGAGTTCGGCCAAGGCTGCCTTCTTCTCAGGAGAGGTCACCACGATGAACCGCCAGTTCTCGGCATCGATTCCAGTCGGCGCCTGAGTGGCGATCTCGATGCAGCGCTCGATCACTTCGGGCTCGATCGGTCGAGCGAAATCGATTCGTCTGCGTACGGATCGGGTGGTTTCGAGGACTCGATCGACCGAGTCGAGATCGATTCCATGCGTGGTCGGGTCGGCGTTCGACGGCTCTTGACTCATCGCGCGAGGATCGCACACCGAAGGCGCCCCTGTCGTCGAGTCGAAAATTCCGGCATGGTCTCTTGGCGCGGTCCCGAATCTCGATCCGACCACCCCGACCGCCGGGAGGGAATCCCCTTTGAAGATCGGCATCTCGGCCTTTCCCACGGACTATTCGATCTCGCCGGTCGCGCTCGCCCGCGCGGCCGAGGATCGAGGCTACGACTCGCTCTGGGTCGTCGAACACACGCATATCCCTGCTTCGCGGCGAACGCCCTACCCGGCCGGAGGAGATCTCCCGAGCATCTATTGGGAGTCGTATGAACCCTTCACCTTCCTCGCCCAAGCCGCCGCGGTCACCGAATCTCTCCTGATCGGCACTGGCATCTGCCTGGTGCCAGAACACCATCCCATCTCGCTGGCGAAACGCGTCGCTTCGCTCGATTCGCTCTCGAATGGGCGCTTCCTGTTCGGCGTCGGGGCCGGATGGAATGCCGAAGAGCTCGAGAATCATGGTGTCGACTACGCCGATCGCTGGAAGGTGCTCGAAGAACACGTCCGTGCGATGAAATTGATGTGGACCGAGAAGGCGCCCGAGTTTCACGGTCGTTATGTCGATTTCGATCCAGTCTGGGTCGAGCCCAAGCCGAAGCGCAAGCCCCATCCACCGGTCTACATCGGCGCGAGTTCCGAATGGGCGATTCGCCGCGTCGCAGAATTCGGCGACGGCTGGCTGCCCGCCATGGGGACATGCGATCTCGAAGAACGCATCGGACAGCTGCGCCGCCTGTGCGACGAGATGGGCCGCGACGTCGATCAGATCGACGTCTCCCTTTTCGGTGGCCCCGTCGACAAGGCGGGTCTGGAAGCGCTCGCCAAACAAGGGGTACATCGGCTGATCACGGTCGTTCCGAGTCTGCCGGAGTCGGACGTGCTCGCCCTGCTCGATCAGCAAGCGGAACTCGTCGAATGGGCGCGCGAAATCGACTGAACTCCGCACGGCCCGCTGTCACGCCGCGAGGAAACGCTCGGTTCGTTCGAGGATCGCACGCGCGCGGTCGACGGGGCGCGGGTATTCGTCGCGATAGCGCTTCGACCGCACCTCCAGACTGAGAGGACAGTCCTTCGGAAGTCCCGCCAGCATCTCGCGGAGTGGAAGCTCGCCCTCCCCCGCAGCGCTCCGCAGGTCGAGCGCATCCTCGAGATAGGCGCCGAACTCGGGCTTGCAGTCGAGTCGACCGTCACAGAACTGTGCATAGGGAAAGAGACGAGCATCGACGTCCGAGAGTCCGCCGATTCCCTCCCCGGCTCGCTGGAAATGCAGCGTGTCGATCAAGATCGCCGCGGCGGGATGGTCGCACTCGCGAACGATCGCATGCGCCACGGACAGGGAACGCACCTCGGCGATCATCAGGAACTCGAGCGAGACCCGCATGCCCGCCGGGTCGGCCCGCTCGCACAATCGGCGAAGCGCCTCGGCATTCCGGGAGACATCGGGCTCTCGCGACGCCACGAGAACGTTTCGCGCGCCGAGTTCCGCCCCCGCATCGATAACGAGGGCCGCATCGTCGTCGAGTTCGCCGCCCGGAAGGATCCAGACGACTTCGACGTCGAGGACACCAATCCCATGCGCCGCCACCCGCTCCTTGACGAGACGCGCGCGCGCCGCATCCCAGGTCTGGGGATCGATCGTAAACCCTGCGTAGGGGTAGCCGGCTTCGCCCGCCGCTTCGGCGACGATCTCGGCGTCGTACTCCGGAAGCACGCCGGCCGCGAGGGATAGAGGATTCATGTCTTCGTCGCCTCGGTTGACTGAGCGATTCAATACTACACCACCTCGCCCGAAGGCCTACCGTGCCTTCGCTTGCTCCCCATCGGACTCCGGCGTAGGTTGTAGGACCACAAGGAGAGCCCCATGTTCAGTCACGTGATGATCGGTGTGAACGATCTCGAAGCCTCGAAGCGATTCTACGATGCGGTCCTCGGGACCCTCGGCATCGGACCCGGCGTCGCGAACAACGATCGGTTTTTCTACATAAGTCCGGGCGGCGTCTTCGCGATCACGAAACCGATCGACGGCGAACCCGCGACACATGGAAACGGCAGCACGATCGGTTTTGGCGTCGAATCTCCCGAACAGGGCGACGCCTGGCATGCAGCGGGCCTGGCCAACGGCGGCGAGACCTGCGAAGACCCGCCGGGCTTTCGCGAGAGTCCGAACGGAAAGGCCTACCTCGCGTATCTGCGCGATCCCGACGGAAACAAGCTCTGCGCGCTACATCGACCCAGCTGACGGATCACGCGCGGATCGCGTCGTCGGTCGCGACACGCGACTCGCGGTTGGCAACTCGCAACTAGCGACTAACGGGCGGCGGGTGGCGAGCTACCCCCCAGCGACGGCCGGGGAGACGTCGACCTCGACGCCCTCGTCGATCACGGTGTGTTGTCCGTCCGCGAGGTGCCGCGCGCTGCGACCATCGAGGAAGACGTGCGCGCGACTCGAAAGCGCTCCGTCGTCGAGCAGCAGTGAATCGAGTTCGGGCCAGCGCACGACCATCGCATCGAGGAGGTCTTTCACGGTCGCCCCGGGTTCGACGTCGAGGTCGACGCTCTTACCGCCCACGATCGGGCGGAGCGTCGCGTAGACACGCACCAGCACGGACTGTCTCCCCTCCCGACGCCTACGGGATCTGCATCGCGTCGCGCTTGTCGTCGGTCACGACTCCATCCTTCCAACCACGCTCGGCGTAATACTCCTCGAGCATCAGATCGAGTTCGCAGACATGCCCCTTCGATCCGGCGCTGTCTGAGGGCTCCTCGAGGTAGCGCTTGGGAAGCGTGTCCGAGCCTGGACCGAAGCCCGCGAGGTTGTTGTAGTAGCGCTCGAGGTTGTAGATCCGCTCGCCCGCCTCCATGACGTCCTCGCCGCTGAGCGTGCGGCCCATCGCCATCGAGAACTGCTTCGCATAGTCATCCGCGCCCTGCGCGAACGAGCTGAACTTGCAGAGATCCATGCTGTCGCCAAAGGCGTGCAGATCCTGGAAGACCTTCAGGAGTTGTCCCTTGCCCTTCCACTCGAGCGGATCGGCATCGATCGGAACGACGCCGAGTTCGGCTGCGGCGACGTAGCCGCGCAGATGACAGGCACCGCGATTGCTCGTGGCATAGCCGAGTCCCATCCCCTTCATGCCGCGTGGATCGTAGGCGGGAAGCGCCTGCCCCTTCACGGCCATGGCGATCTCGGGATGCCCGAGTCGCTCGGCCGCAAGTGCCGGACCTTCGGCCAGGAGATCGCCGGCACCCTCTCGCTTCGCGATCGCTTCGGTCATCGCGACCATGCCCATCGTGTCGCCCCACTCGAGTCCGGCGCCCTCGACCCAGCCGCGCTCCGTCGCCTCCATGTACATCGAAAGCGCGTTGCCGAGCTCGATCGGATCGAGACCAAAATCGTTGCACTGATCGATCATCTTCGCGATCGAACCGAGATCGTCGTTCAAGCAGTTCGAACCGAGCGACCACGCGGGCTCGTATTCGACACTCTCCATCTTCAAGCCCTTCCAGGGCCCTTCCTTGACTTCGACCTCTTTCTTGCAGGCCACGGGGCAGGCATGACACGTCGGGTTTCCCGAAAGGATGGTTTCGACGACCGTCTCGCCGCTGATCGCTTCCGCTCGGTCACCGAACGAGGTGCTCTGACTGTTCTTCGTGCCCAGCGCACCGATGCGATTCGTGATGTTCGTGATCACGTTCGTGCCGTAGACGGAGAGGCCGCCCTTCTTGGGGCTCGTGATGTTGGCCTCGTCACGAATCTGATCGAGGGCCTCGCGACGAACGGCTTGCCAGCCCGCCTTGTCCGCCACTTCGCTCTTCGCTCGCGAGGCCTTGATGACGATCGCCTTCAACTTCTTGACGCCGCCGACGGCTCCCGTCCCGCCCCGTCCGAAGGCGCGATCGTCTTCGTTCACCCAGGCAGCGAAGCGGGAGAGCTTCTCGCCCGCCGGCCCGATCGCGTTCACCGAAACGTCCTTGCCTCCATGACGCTCGCGGAGGATCCGAACCGTGTCGTGGATGCCCTTGCCCCAGAGATCCGAGGCATCGTGAAAAGTGAGCTGTCCGTCTTCGACGAGCAGATACGTCGGAGTCGCCGCGACGCCCTCGATGATCAATGCGTCGAATCCTGCCCAGCGAAGTCGGGCGCCGGTCCAGCCGCCCTGATGGCTGTCCGTCACGGTCCCGGTCAGCGGCGATTTCGTCACGCAGGCCCAGCGACCGCTCATGCTGACTTCGCTGCCCGACAAGGGACCATTCAGGAAACAGAGGGGGTTGTCCGCGGAGAGCGGATCGATCTCGGGACCGGCTT
>Ga0315338_1001196_pt1 | contig 36109 bp, 39 predicted proteins | sample ASW8metaG_FD_204518 | JGI IMG/M metagenome (GOLD analysis project Ga0315338, IMG submission 204518) | Ammonia-oxidizing marine archaeal communities from Monterey Bay, California, United States - ASW #8 | ecosystem: Environmental > Aquatic > Marine > Coastal | place: USA: California | collected... | reverse complement strand
GAGAGAGGAAGGGTACTAGTGCTGCGTACTGCCTGGATAACATCTAGGTACGCAAGTGCGGGTTTGACCATCAACATATCCGCACCTTCTTGTTCATCGAGCTCGGCTTCGCGTAGCGCTTCGAGAGCATTGCGTGAGTCCATCTGGTAGCTTTGTCGGTCTCCCTGGCTCGGTGCGGAATCGGCTGCATCCCGGAACGGTCCATAGTATCCAGAGGCGTATTTAACAGCGTAGGCTAACAGGATGACATCCTCGTACCCGGCGGCATCAAGGCCGTTGCGAATGGCTGCAATGCGACCGTCCATCATGTCGGAGGGAGCTACTGCGTCGGCGCCCGCTTCGGCATGACTCAAAGCTGTCTGTACTAGTGGAGCAAGGGAGGCATCGTTCACTACGTACCCGTCTTGGACAATCCCGCAGTGCCCATGATCAGTGTAAGCGCAAAGACAAACATCAGTCATGACGATAAGGTCGTCACCGAATTCTGATTTCAATCGTTTGGTGGCTTTTTGCACCGCGCCGTCTGTTGCCCATGCGGCTTTACCATCCGGTGTTTTGTGTGCCGCATCATCGGGGTGACCAAAAAGCAGGATAGAACAAATCCCGAGCTCCAGATCCGAACCGACTTGTTTTACCAAGTTACTGAGACCGAGTTCTGCAATGCCTGGCATGGAGGGAATGGGGATTTCAGCGTCTTCCGCCGGCAGTACAAAATGGGGAACAATAAATTGCGATGGTGCAATATGTGTTTCGGCCACAAGATCTCTAATCGCCTGGTTGCGGCGTAATCTCCTCGGGCGTACTCGTTCCGGTGTTATCAGTGTCACATCACTCATCGCATCGTCTCCATTAGTCCTTCTAGACTGGGGTTCGTGGCTTCGGCCGTTACAGCCAACTCAGCGATGCGCACCGCGCGACTGGTTGATGGGCCGATTGTGAAAATCTCTACTTTTGTGTCGAGTTCGATTTGATTTAAGAGTCCGATCACAGCGGATGGGCTCGCAAGAAGAATTTTATCCGCACGGAGTTTCGAAAGAGGTTGTTTAATCCGGCACGTATTGACTGGGACAGTGCGGTAGACATTAAGGCGTGTGCACTCACTACCTGCTGCAGTGAGGTTGTTTTCAAGCGCAGAGTCAGCATTTTCCGCTACAGCAATAAGAATTCGAGACGTGAGTTGCTTGGGGGAGGCATTCTCCTTTACCCGATATGCCAGAGTCTGAGAGAGAGATGCTGCCGTACCAACCTCCGCTGTAAGATCGACTCGGCCCAATAGCTTAAAGGCAGCATCTGCGGTCGCGGGCCCTACTACGGCGATTTGCGCCTCCGCTAGCATAGCGCCGCACTCTGTTTCCTCGACGAATTGTGTGAACGCTTCCACACCTCGGCGGGAAGTGAATACCACCCAGTCCATTTCCAGTAATGTATCCATGAGTTGCGCTTTGGTCATAGGTTCGCCAATGAATTCGCACGAGATGCAGGGTAGGATCACAGGTATAGCGCCCGCGTTCTTTAGTTGTGCCGCCCAAGCGTCACAATCTTCGGCAGCTCGTGTAATCAGCACTCGTTTCCCTTTCAGTGAGTTCATGTCGGCGTATTCATTTAAGCCTTCGCGCGAAGGTTTGCCAAACGGGTCCAGCCAGGGTGACCGGGTCTGTGCCTCGTGCCTTACTCCTCAATAGCTTGCCGTTGTGTTCTAAAAGTGCGATGAGCTGAAACCCACCATCAAAAGATTTATCAGAGGTTGCGTAAGCACCAAATGCAAGGTCGCAGCCTCCCTCTACGCGCTCAAGTAGTATGCGTTCAGCGCAAATGCAACGTCGGGTATCTACATCGTCTAGTATTTGCAAGATATTCAGGAGTTTGGTATCCGCGTTGCGGCACTGTACGGCCAGAGCACCCTGTGCTGGTGCTGGTACGAAAACATCTGGAAGGATGCGTTTTACAATCGCATCTTCTAGATCTAGGCTGGGTACATCATCGAGTGTACTTGCTTTTAGCCGCTGGAGCCCTGCAGCCGCAAGTACGACGCCGTCAAAGCCTTCCCTCAATCGTCCAATACGCGTTGGTACGTTGCCTCGTGTCGGCTCCACGGTGATATCTGGGCGTAGATGCTTAATCCAAGCCTGGCGACGTACCGATGCTGTACCGATCTTCGTGTCCGGTGCAATAGGTAATTCTTGATTGTCGTTTGTGGCGGCATCTTTACGCATGACAAGAGCATCTGCGGCATCAAGTCGTGTGGGGACAGCCGCGATTGTCAGTTCATTTGGCGATTGCGTCGGTAGGTCTTTGTATGAGTGCACCGCGATGTCTACCACTTTTTCTAGCAAGGCCTGCTCAATTTCGCGGACGAACACACCTTGTGGACCAATATCACCGAAAGATGTTGCGGTGGACTGATCGCCGGCAGTTTTAATGATGACTAACTCGACTTCGTGCCCAAGCTTTTCAAGCTTGCTTGCAACTGTCGTGGATTGTGTTCGCGCCAGATGCGAACCACGTGTGCCAATGCGAATCATCATGACTTCGCTACTCGATTGTGCCCGTTTTTTGTTGGGTCTTGGTTCAACGCCTGGCGTAACTCGTCGGCGAATTCAGCATCGAGGCCTTCGAGAAAAGCCTCAAGTGACCCGTCGGGACCGTAGTGGAGTAGGCCTCTCAATCCAAGTGTTGGTATATGTGCAAAGCGTCGCGCTAGCACTTCAGCCCAAGTCTCTATAGCTTCGCGTTCGGCAGTGCCGAGCCCCTTTAATTCCTTACTTAACAGGCGGTTCACGCCCATCCGGGCGGTGTGTTGGTAGCGATTTTGCAGTGCCCCAAAGAGTGGTCCGTAGACACATTCAGCAAACTGGTTGTGTAGTCGCAAGAGAGCGTTGTCCACTCGTTGGCGGGCCTGAGCTGCTTCCACTAGTCGTGCCTGGCGGTTGCTTTCCGCTTCGTGGACGATGTCATCCATACTGAGGCATTTGAGATGGAGTTCCTTACACGCGCGCTTATCAATGTCTGGTGGAACAGCCATATCAATGAAAAGGGGGGGCTGGCCTGAGAGTGATTTAGCAGCAATTCGTTCCAAAGCAGATTTCGTTAGTAGTGGAGTTTCTGAACTGGTTGATGTGAGAACCACCTCTACGGCAGGCGGTTCCCTTACAAATTCCTTGAGTGACATTGCTTTTGCGCCTAATTTGCCAGCTAACGTTCTGGCTTTTTCGGTTGTTCTATTAGCAATAATCAGCGACGCTTTTTTGTCTAAACATTTTTTCGTTAGTGACAGAGCGGTGCGTTCGGTCATAGGTGAAATTCCAACGAGTGCGACCGCTCCTGGAGTGTGCGCCAGGCGTTCTCGAATATGCTTCACTGCAATTTCCGCTAGTGATACACGTCCTTCGCCTAGGGTAGTTTCGTCGCGAACTTCGGCTGCGATGCGTAGGGATTCTTTGAAGAGTAGCTCAAGACGATAGCCGCTTAGACCGAGATCCAGCGCAAGCTCGTGACAGGAGCGAACCTGCCCGACGATCTCGACTTCCCCTATCACGGCGGAATCGAGCCCAGCTGCGACAAGGAATAAATGCTCGCAGGCACCTTCACCCTGCCAAGCCTTGAGCGAACGTTCTGCTTCGCCTGCTGCAGGAGTCTGGCCGGTCAGGAGTTCGTAGGCTAGTGGCCGAATATCTTTAGCCGGTGTGTCTGGCGTCCGGGAAAAAATGAGCTCTACACGATTGCAGGTTTCGAGATAGGCGAGTTCAGAGAGCCCCGCATGCTTGGCAAATCGAGCAAGGAGTTCTGCTTCTTCGCCCCGCCGTAGCGCAAAGCGTTGTAACGCCTCACTACTGCTATGGCGCCAGGAAATACCTACGATGCCCAAATCTTCTAACACAGGCTATAGGGTAGAGACCAGAAGTTGTGAATTGTCACGGCAGTGTCACACAAAAATGTTGCCGATCAATTGATGTTTAGCAGGATATCTTCAAGAGAGGGATAGTTTATATTTCCAAATCAGCTAATCGTTTCAATGAATTATATGTAGACGCCACCCTTGTACACATCAACTGTCAATAACGGCACTGATCATATCTTCTAGTGCTGTCCATTGTGCGCGAATGCTATGTGCCAGGCTAATCTGACTTTGGGCCCGGACTTGGTTGTGCTCACTGGCGCCCTTATACCGTTCCGAGTCCCAGCTGAAATGGCGTTCCATCAGTGCGTCGGCCGTAAACCGCGCTGCCAGTTCGACTGCAATTGTAAGAGTCGCCCCTGGCAATGCGCGCCATTCTTCTACGGTTAGAAAATTACGCGTTTCTTGCATGTAGCCTATGACCGCAGAGTGAAACAGTGGGAGTGAGAAAGCGGCTTCTTTATTCTCCTCGCCGTATGGATTACACCAAGAACGAAAGGCATCACCCATTTCAAAAATAATAGGCATGGAGGCAATAGTATCTAGGTCGATTAGGCAGGTTGCATCGTCGGTAACTTTGTCAAAAATAATATTGGATATTTTTGGATCGCCGTGCACGATGCGATCGGTGGATGCTGGTAGCTCAGGTAGTGTAGAAGCCATGTCGAGAATGAGTTCGCCTATCGGTTTGATCTTGCTAAAACGAGCGTGAGTTTTGTGATTCTCTAGCGCATTTTTTAAAGTTTCCAGATGTAGCAATGTGTTATGAACACCCAATCGTGTGTTTTCGAAAGTGTGTTCGAGATCACTTAGTGCAAGATGAAATCGGGCGAGTAGGGCACCCGCTTCGTTTGCCTGGCGAGGGTTTTCTAGAATGTCTCGTGTTATCCCAGGTACAAAAGTCATCAGGCGCCAAAGTTCACTGGAGGTCACTAACACCAGTTTTTTTTCCAATGTTGGTAAGATTCGTGGTGTGAGGACGCCCTTGCTTTCTAGATGTTTCGTCACAAGGTTGATGTCGTCATTAATGGCGACAGGGAAAATAGGATTGACACGCTGCACCACCACAGTATTTCCATCTGGGGTATCTGCACGCCAACTGTCGTTAATGAGCCCGGATTTAAATAGAGTGAGCTTGGCTTCGGTCAGCCCGAGTGCTTCAAGGACCTTGGTGCTAGGCTTTACTGGATCAGGCATGGCAGAGATCATACTGTCTCAATAGGAAGACATGTACTACGTAAGGGAATAAGAGAGATTTTATTGATATCAGCTAGAGCCTTAGAAAAATCAGGAATGAAATATAAGCTCAAAGCTGGGACACTGGGTCTATGATCGTAAGGATTGCTATTGCATCAATGCTGGTCTATGTAGGTACCTGGCCAGGGGCCTTGGCACAGCTTCCAGCGGTTCCGGTTCCTGCCGAGAACCCCATTACTGAGGCTAAACGTGTGCTCGGAAAAGTACTTTTCTGGGATGAGCAACTCTCAAGCAATAACACTGTGGCGTGCGGGACTTGTCATCGACCCGCGGCTGGAGGTGCCGATCCCCGGGTGGGAAGACACACTGGTACGGACAAGGGAACCATTGATGATATCTGGGGCTCCCCAGGTGTTGTTCTAATGAACGAGGCTGGTGAGCCGTTAGAACACCCAATTTTTGGCCGCGATCCGCAAGTGACAACACGCATCACGCCGTCAAATTTCGGAGCACTTTGGGCGAATGAAGTGTTCTGGGACGGTCGGGCTAGATCTGAATTTATCGATCCGCTTACCGGAGACGTGGCAATTGCCAGTGGGGGAGCTCTGGAGAATCAAGCCCTCAGTTCGTTGTCTAATCCAGCCGAGATGACTCGGCCGAATCGTGCTTGGGCCGACCTAACTAGGAAACTTGAGAGCGTTCAACCTCTAGCACTGGCCCGAAATCTCCCAGCTGATGTTACCAGTGCCATTGAATCTAATCCGGACTATCCATCTTTGTTTCAGGTCGCTTTCCATGATTCTGAAATCACGCCTACAAAAATCGCGTTTGCCATTTCAACCTATCAGCGCACTCTAGTCGCGGACCAGACGCCCTGGGATCTTTATATGGCAGGCGATGAAACCGCACTGACAGAGCAGGCAGCCTTCGGCTGGAGGGCTTTTCAAAGGCTACACTGTGTTAACTGTCATGAGCCACCACTCTTTACCAATAATGATTTTTTAAACATTGGCCTACGTCTTATGAAATTTGATCTTGGTCGTCAGGGCGTGACAGGTGATCAGGAGGATGGGGGGGAAATGAAAGTGCCAAGTTTACGTAATGTCGGCCTGCGCACGCGGTATATGCACACTGGTGAATTTAGTCGTTTGAGTGAGGCCATCCTATTCTATGATAGTGGAATAGCGCTTCCTGGCATTGATGAGATCCCGAATCTGGGGGCGTATTTCTTCGATATCTCAGGTTATGACATCTACGATCTAGATGCATTTCTGAGGTATGGATTAGTAGACCCACGCGTTGCAAATGAAACTTTTCCTTTTGATCGTCCGGTATTGCAAAGCGAATTAGAGCCATAATTTCAGAAGATTAGTCACTAGAAATGTGGCCCCATGCAGAGCTGTATTTCAAAAAACAAGTACTAGCCTCTAAAACAGGTTTTTAAAAATTAATGGAAACGTGATTTTTACGAGAGTGCAAGGTTGAATGTTTTAACGTGTCAGGGAGGTGAGGTTGGCACGTTTTCGTGGACTCTGGAGCTTAGGTGAATTTCCGATGTGCCTACATTGCGTGCGACTACAACTATGGGGAGCGAGAAGTTTTCGCCGAGCCGTCCCGGTAGCACAGATGTTACCCAGAGCCGCCCGATTCCCCGAGCTAATATGTTCAGCGTCTTTCCGTCAAGTTCGAATACGTTAGGGTTCATGAATCCTTCCGGACCCTCGATTTCGAGTTGCAGTGGTGCGTGCTCCACAAATTCACCATCGACGTCATACGCCCTCACGATCAGCTGATCTAGGCTAAATGAGTCGCCAACAGTAAGGTTCACTACGGCGGGATTGATTTCCAACCGGCTGACTCGCATCCCTAGAGTTTCACCTAGCGCAGGTTGCTCACCGAAGGTCAACTCGATAGCTGTTTGATTCTCTCGCACGGAGAACGCTGCACCTAGCGACAACTTAAGCATCGGAGATGGTGGTCGAGTCTCTCTAAGTATCTCGGGTAGGAGTCTTCGGTAACGGGGGTTGTTGGGGTCAAATGCGGGGTCTAATAAATCAATGGCAATAAATTCGCGCGGATTGATAATAATTCTCGGACTGGGACGTTCGCTTGTGTCCATTGTGTCGGGGGGGCTGGTTTGTTGGGCCGCCAAGGCTGTTGAGGCGAGTATCCACGGCCATGCGAGTAGCCTCATTGCATATCCTGTATCTATAGCTTTAGAAAAAAGTTGAAGAAAATTTCTCTTATATCGACGAGTCTACATCGGATTGGAGTAGAGTGCGCAGTGTGTAGAATAAATGTTGTAATACATAGAATCAGTGTCAACCAAATGTCTAGTTGGGCGTTATTTCGTGCGATGAGACTCGACAGCGTTAACTGTTCTCAGCCTAGCCGTTTGGTAGGCCAAGGCTGGAAATTGGGGAAGCATGCGTGACACATAAAATCTTGATTATCCTGATTAGCACAACCGCTAGCGTGGCCACCAGTGTCCAGGCACATCACTCTTGGTCTGTGGATTACGATACGCGTCAGACTATTGTCGTTGAGGGTGTTGTTTCAGAGTATCTTGGCCGACGCCCACATTCAGCAATGACGATTGATGTAGCGACTGCGGATGGAGGGACTGAGCAATGGACCGTGGAGTGGAGTCGTGGTTTTCGGGATTCGGAAGGTCAAGAATATGGCGCCGAACTTATGGTTCCTGGTGAGGCGATTACCATTACAGGCCAACCGCACCGAACTGACGCTACGTTTGTCCGCATGCGTTCTGTTGTTCGCAATTCTGATGGTGCAAGCTTTGAAACTGGCCGTCGTCGAGATGGACGACGAGGGGGTAGGGGTCGAAACCGTGGCAGGGACCGGGACTAAAATGTCATTTAACTTTGTCTAGTGAAGGCAATTTTGTCTAGAGACTCTGTGGGACTATAACGTTTATAGCTTTGGCAGACTTTTTTGTCCACTCGGCGAATACAATATATCTGAGATTGGCTGCAGCAGTATCTAGCGGAGGGAAAGTGGATGATATTTGATACAGATCGACGGAGAGCGGTGGATATATATCGAGCCTTCTTCTTTTTTCTGCTCGTGTTAGGGCTTGTTTCAGCAGAAGCTCATCATGGTTCAGCGTTTTATTATGATCTGGAGAATATTGTAAAAATTGAGGGTGAGGTTCTTGCTATTTCTTGGCGTAATCCTCATGTGACGATGGATCTTCGGCGTACTGATGACGGAGCGGCGAACGAGGTTTGGGAGGTAGAGTCCTCCTCTGCCAACACGTTGCTACGAATTGGTATAGAGCAAGGTGTTGTTGCAGTGGGCGATTACGTAACCCTCACAGGCGCTCTCTCGCGACATGGGTTGCCGGCGATGGCCGCATTTGTCATAACTTTGGAAGATGGTACTAATCTGCCGATTTGGCCCCGACCTGCTATGAGGTTGGGGTATGAGGTCAAACCTGCACCGATATCTGCCGTTGCTGCGGAGATCAGCCGGAGTGAGGCGCGGGGGATCTTCAGAATCTGGAGCCGATCGGACTTGAAAGGTTTATTCCTGCAAAGTGACCATCTTCCTTTCACTCTGGCTGCGCTCATTGCTCAAGAGGCTTGGAACCCATTGGAGGACGATCCAGTTTTAGATTGCATCCCAAGGGGAATGCCTTCCGTTATGAACACTCCTTTTCCTGTTGAATTCATTGATCAGCAAAATGTCATCGTTATGCGGCTCGAAGAATGGAATGTGGTACGCACGATTCACCTTGAAAACGTTCCTAGCACGAATATCCGTTCCCGGACACCGCTGGGCTATTCAGTCGGGCATTGGGAAGGTAAAACGCTAGTGGTGACGACCAACAGCATTAGTGATAATTTTTTTGATGATGGTGGTACTCCTCAGGGGGAGTCCGCAGAAATTGTTGAGCGATTCACACTCAGTGAAAATGAACAACGCTTGGATTATGAATCCATTCATACCGACCCGTTTACGTTTACTGAGCCCGCTAAGCAAACTGGGTATTGGGACTGGATTCCGGGTGAGCAGATTAGGTCTTTTGATTGTGAGGCTCGTTAAGGTTGTCAGGTTTTCATACCAATACGCCACAACATACAGAGTGTTATGACCTCGCTTGTTACAGTTGCTCTAGTCTGCGCATCAATTCATCTATATCTACAGCCTCAGATTCCTGTAGTTCTAAACTAGTGCAGTTGTAAGGACGAACTTGTTCGTCAGGAGACCATGCCCATTCCCGCGCGAACAATATAGGCTGTGTATAGTGAACCGGATCATCAACCACCAACTCCATTTGGAGATGGTTTTCTCCAGGATTGCGCCAGTAACGCTCTGTAACGCGAGCCTCCTGACTGATGGGATGACCCTCAGCCGCGAACATAACGCCGCCTGCTATATGAGTTGTTTCGACGGTTAACATAGCCCCTGACCAGTGTCCCACCGAATAACCGAGTGCAGTATGTGGCTGACTCGTGGGTGGTGCAATGCCATTCATGTGGATAGAACGGACTGTATCGCCACGCTCCACACTCATTATGATTTGCTCGTCCTCGTAGGTAATCTGCATGATAGTTACGCCCCAAAGTAGTATTTGAGGCATGTCTTCCTGGGTGCAGTCGAATTGATTGGGATCTCCAGCGAGACCCTCAGGAGTGTGAGCGTTGAATGCCCGCTCTCCTGCGACAGTGAACGGGTAGATCTCAGGTTTTGTAAAGCTACGTACACCCGGACCATCAAATGTCGTGTATACACCAGAGAAATCCAATTCAGGGTCCACAGCTTGGGTACTAGGCGACTGGGCGTGCACAGTTACATGGGTGATGATGCCAGCGATTATTAAAAAATATGGTAGTGCTCTCATCTTACTTCTCCAGTTTTGCTCTGGTTGTTCGGCTCAAGCACACTTTCATGGCATTACGTATCCCATTTGACCCGGGAATTCCTGTTCAAGCGCGTGTAATGCCTGAGTATCTACTCTAAAGCACTCAGTTCTATCCAAACGTCCCTCGATGGTCTCACATGTTGGGAGTCTTGCTCGAAGTCGGCGCATGATTGGGGTATCGCCCCGGATACCGTATGCGACAAGTAAGCGTGAGGGCTCCCCATGTACTAACACCGCGCGGAGACGGCCACGATTAGGGCTGCGGGATGCAAGAATTGCAATTGTAATCTTGTCTCCTGAACTCAGAGTATCATCCGTCCAACCTTCGCGAACCAATGAAAAAGAAGCACTGAATTCAATCAACCAACGCTCGTCGACGTCATCTTCGTTCGTAACATTTACGATTAATGCGGTATGCGGGTTGAGTAATTTGAAAAGCTCAATGGAGCCTTCAAAGATCCGGATTACTTCCTCCCCATCTTCTGTAAAGAGAGGTGGGAAAGAGTGGTGGGCAACGGTTGGTTGTGAACAGGCGAGTAGTATGCCGATGAACATTAAGGCGAAGAGGTTGTCTGGAAATTTTAAAGCTACAGGATGTTGTCGAACTCTCATACTGCTCCTTTTGTGTTACTTTCGGTATATCAACGCTGCACCAGCGAGGATGCCGACGCATAGCAATGTATCAACCTGCAAGATATTTAATATTTTGTTTTTTCTGAAATCGATTTTACTGTAGTTTCTTGATAATTTTAGAGTAGCTAATTTTCTCGATTTCGGAAATATGAACATCCATCTGAATCGTTTGGTGATTAGAATTCGATTTGTTCCGGGATGCACTCATAGGGGCTGATTTCTGTGCCCGGTACCCATCTCCAGGCAGCATCTTCAACTGCCGGTTCAGCGAGATTCAGTGGGTCGGTGACCATGATTTCATAGTCAAGGCGAGTGCCATTTTCGCTGAGGGTAAATCGTTCTGTCATTTCCACGTCAGCGCTCATTGGTGTGCCAGCATCATCAAGATACGGAAAATCAATCTGCGTTGTCTCCACAATTAGTGTTTCGCCTTCCCAACGACCTATAGAGTAGCCAAGTGGGCTGGAAGGCGCATCTTCCGGAATTTGTTCAGACACCATATCGATCAGCCGCGTGGCCTGCCATTGCTCGATTCTTACGCGAATATAGGTTCCCTCATCAATGAATTCGATCGGATAAGGATTGAGTATGGCATTTGGCATTCCTGGCGCTATGCAGCGAAGTGCCAGCATATCGGTAAATGGATCCCATGCCGCTCTTGCGGCTTGAGCCGCAGGAGTGAATACGAACGGCTCTCGAGGCCGATGTGCTTCCTCAAAACTCCAGACATGGAAAATGCTAGGTTCTGAACTTGTGTCAGGTGATGTTGCACCCGCTCGCCCCTCTGTCCACCTCCACGGACGTGGGCGTTCTGTTGCCAGGTACTCCTCACCATTTGGCATAAGAATGTTTGTAAGCAATAGTTCTCTGTGCTCGCGTATTGAGGGATTTCCTGCAACCCGAATGCGGTTGCCCACACGCATAGAATCTCGTGTCAGACCTCTTCTTGCCGTAGCGTTTGCAGAGTCCCCCTCAAGCTCCCACTCTTCTTCTTCACCAGCATCGTTTTGAATCCGCATCTTGAGTCGAACATGTGGGTTTCTCCAGAGTATTTCTGATACCACCCCATCAAGTTCTATAAAGGTATTTTGATCAAATGGGACTATGGAGTGATGGGCGACGGTCACGTCTGTTGCAGCGATAATTAACCCAATGGGAATAATAAAGAAGAAATTCCTAACTAGGTGCGGTGATACGATCACAACGTTGGTCTCCGGCATCATATACGGAAGGTGATTCTATCTGATCCGGGAACACCCTCCCACACGGAATGGTTTTAATCCGAATCTACGATGCCTACGATCTACGTGTAGGCTCATTCGGGAAGACAGTTATAGGGAAAAATTTCTTCGCCGAGAGCTAGCCAGTACTTCTCGTATACCCCCGGTTCAGTGAACATTGTCGGATCAGTTATCGTTATATGGAAGTCCAAACGACTCTGATCTTCGCTCAAAGTGAATCGTTCTACAGACTCGACTGCTTCGCTTTGAGGCGTGCCGATGGCGTCGAGGTAGGGCCAATTAATGCGGCTTGTTTCAACGACAAGTACGTTTCCTTCCCAGTGCCCCACGGAATAGCCTAGGTGGCTCATCGATTGATCCTGAGGAGCTTCTTCTGATGCGGTCATATGGATGGTCCGCGTGGTATCGAAGTATTGGTTAAGCAACACTATGGTTTCGCCTCGGTTGATGAGCTCATACCGTTGCGGGCGCATCATAGTCATTGGCATTCCGGGTTGTTCGCAGCGCGTAAGAAAGCTATCGAGTGGATCAAAGTCCGCGCGTCCTGCTATGGCTTCCTCTGTATAAGAGAAGCGCTCGGTGTCTAAGCCTCGCCTGCGAATGCTCCAAACCCGAAAGATTCCCCGGTTCTCCTCGGCAGCTCTTCGCAGTACGGCTTCTTCATCAATAGTCCAGGTCTCTTCTCCGCCAATATACTGTTCCGACCAATACGGTCCAGCGTGATACTCAAGTATGGCTTCTGTTCCATCTGAGAGAAGCATGTGAGTTGTAAGCATGACTCTGTCGCGCCGCGTTGATGCTCGTCCCACAACTCTTACTTGTTCGCCAAGCATAAAATTGTCGCCCGTTATCCCCGTTCTTTGAAGTGACGCGGCATTGCCGTACGCTTCTAGCTCCCAAAGCTCTTCCTGGCCAGAATCATTCACACTTCGCAAAGTGAATCGAGGGTGTGGGTTTCTCCAAACGATTTCCACAAGCTCCCCATCAAGCTCTTGGGCTTGGCTTCCAACCGAAAACTCTGCACGCGAATGATGAGCCAGAGAGGTTATGGGTAGAGTCAATAATATAAGGACTGTGCTTTCTTTGATGGTCATTTATTGCTCCAGGTTAGCGCGCGATTCAGTAAGCCCCATCTCTTTGTCGTTCGACTGCGTTGAGCGGTGCGCACATAAGATCTGTCACGCCTGAGAACATGCCGTACCAACCAAAGAAAGTAAGTCTCTCCGGTGATTCACGTTTAAAAATTCTTGTGTCACTGACCCAGGGGGTGGTGTAACTTATTGGGTCGTAGAGCGTCATGCGAAGTTCCAGTGTATCTGTATCGACTCTTCTATATCGCTCCTGTATCCGTGCCTCAAAGCTCTTCACGTTGCCATTTTGATCAAGCCAGGCGCGATCATCCATGCCTACTGTGTCGACGATTAATTCATCCCCTTCCCAATTTGCAACTGAATGGCCATACCAAGAGGGTCCGATGTTATCCATGCTCTCGGGTGATGGGATTTTTCGGCCATCCATCCAGAATTCACGCAGTGTCCGGCCCTGCTGCAGAAGTTGTAGCACTCTGCCATCGATGTGGATGAATTCGAATGTTCGTGGAGAAGTATCTTCCATTACACGAGGAAAACCGAGAGGATTACACGCAAAGGTGGGGTCGTTTGAAAGTGCAGGATCATCTACAGCCGGCACGCGTGGATCGGAACTGCGGGTCGGGATATGCGTCAGGTACTTTGCTTCACTTTCAGGCGTTAAGGGCGGCCTATTCAGGCCGAAGGGGACACCTACTGGAATTCCGCCGGGGCGGAATCTTATTTGGCCTCCATATTGGTACCAGATGCCTGAGAAATCTTGAGGATCAAAATCTGTAGTCGTAATGTTCTGCGCCAATCCGCTAGGCGGTTGGATACAAAGGAGCGCGAGCAGTGGGAACATCCGCTGATATAGCATGGCCGAAATCTCCTGGGACTTATTCCAGCACTCCCAGCGCATATTGAAGCGTGCCTTCCCCGTCGACCCTCTCCCGGAAATTCTCAACAAATATTTTGCCTACAATCTCATTATTGGGATTTACGACGAACACACCAGGGTGAGGGATACCATAGGCTGGTTCGCCCGGTTCGTACTGCTCATTCAGAATGCCAAGTGCGTTCATCGTGCTGGCATTGATATCTGAGATGAATGGATAAGTAATGCCGCCTGCATTGACAAATGCCCGCTGTAGCTCTGGGTCATCATAAGTTATGACAACAATGCCAATCCCCGCCTGTTCGTAAGCATCAACGTGTTCCTGCAGCTGCCCGAGCTGCGCTCTACAGAAAGGTCACCAGTCAGCAGAGCGAACGGCCAGAAATATCAAGCCTTTGTCTCCATGGAACCCATCGATGCCAGTAATTTCTTCCCCTTCATAACGTGCGCGTATCATCGGGAACTGCATGCCTACGGGAACGCCTGGATCGAAGTTATCGGTGTCTTCGTTTAGGAATATATTTTCTAAATTCGGCCCCATTCCTTGCGCGAGGAGTGGACCGCTAAAGGCAAGCAAGCACCCCACCACAACCGCGAAACCAGTTGTCAAAAAGTTGGGCAATTTTCTCATTACCATTTCCTCAGATTTTGGCGCTATCGGGTTAGGTGGTGTATATGCGCATTGTTGCGCGAATAGGTGTGCCTGGCAACTGAACAGCACTTGTTTCCCTATGTATTCGATGGAGTTCTTTTACCTTCTGAGGCCCTGGGGCCAAATACAGATGGTGTGAGATCCTTACCCGCATTTCAATGTAGTTTCTGTTAACGTGGTCGGATATTTTTTATCTGAAGGGGCCCCTTGCATGGGCAGACCAGGACCACAAACCCACGCAAAACGCATGCGTGAGCAGGCGAAAAAGGAAAAGCGTAGGGCTAAGGAAGAAAAGAAGGCTCTGCGGAAGGCTGAGAAACAGGCCGCTCTAAACCCTGAGGAGCCTAACGAAGTCGAACCTAACGAAGTGGAATCTAACGAAGTGGTGGTGGAAACGAATCAGTCAACAAGCTGATTATTCACCTAGAATCAGGTTCAGAAAGTTTGCGTTTAACAGGAATATGTCGCAGTATCGCCGCGCGATCTACGTTTTGGCCTGCCTTTTAGCTATCCGTCCGATCCTCGGGCGTTCGATTCAAGACATCCACGACGACCAGGTTGTTCGTTAGTCGCGCGCGATATTCGCGCGACCTAGTTAATTAGAGGAGGCCAAAATATGCCTACAGGAACAGTTAAATTTTTCAATGCCGCTAAAGGTTTCGGATTTATCCAGCGAGAAGATGGCGAAAAGGACGTTTTCGTCCATATAAGTGCTGTGCAGGGAGCCGGCCTGGATACGCTGACTGAGGGCCAGAGAGTTAGCTTTGAGATTATCGAAGAGCGTGGCAAACCAGCAGCCAGCAATCTGAAGGCGGAATAAGAACTCGCACTATGCCCGTCTCAGTCGGGCGTAGTGTCTTTTAGCGGAGTAGAAAATTGATGGATGGGTAGGAGGGTTACTCGTCCGGCGAGTTAAGTATTTCCATTACCTCTACAGCCCTACCTTCCTGGGCCGATTTCACGCCCGCACAAATTACTGCGAGAGACTCCGTGGCTCGCAGGCCACCGATTTCTGGTGTTGCCTCACCTCGAATGCAGCCCGCAAACTCTTCTAGCTCGTCGACGATGGTATCATTTTCTTCGCAGGCGATTTTTTTTACGTCTGTGTTTCCTCGTGTGAGGTGCCTGAGTCCTCCAAAGAGATCGTAGTACGCGCTCGCTTCTTTCCCATACACATTCACCATATAGTACTCAGACGCTGAGGCGTAGCTTGCCGTTAGGTTGGAAATAGCACCATTCTTGTGTTCCAGTATTAGATTAGCGATGTCTGGGTTGTCTCCAGGCAGCACTAGTTGCGTAGAAATAGCCGAGACACGCTTTACAGGGCCCATGAGCATTTCGAGCACATCCGTGTAATGGATTCCAATCTGTAGCATCACACCTCCAGGCATGCCAGTAGACTGGTAACGCCATGAGCTAAGATCAATCTTACCGAGTCGATCTCGGCTAATATTGGCCTCTGCTTGTACCAATTTACCGAATCGTCCTGCGCCGATCTCTTCTTTTATCCAGCGGAAATGATTTTCCCGTCTGCGTTGATAGCCGACGGCAAGGATCACTCCATAGTCGGCGCACACTTGTGTAATCTTTTTTCCATCCGCGATCGTATTCGCAATGGGTTTGTCGAGAAATACATGTTTGCCTGCTTCGGCCGCCTGGTGCACAGTTTCAAGATGAACCGCATTCGGGGTTGTGTTAATGATGCCCTGGATAGATTCATCAGCAAGGAGTTCTTCGTAGGTTGAGGCGGCCTTACAGCTGTATTTCTCTGCGAAAGCTTTCCGCTTACTATTGGATCGTGTGTAACAGGCAGCGATATCCATCGAAGGTGTTCGTTTTATAGCGTCGGCTAGGACGTCTGACCACCATCCCATGCCTAGCGCTCCGACGCGAACGGGCTCTGTACTCATCAAAAAATACTCCGTCTGGACGTAGTTACCGTTATGTCTTTGCCTCTTTGTTTTTCATTCCACTTGTACTTTGAATGGACCAGATAACTGAAACTATCGAGAGACTGAGAAATAGTGCGCTGAAGGGCGAGGTGAAAAACACTGAAATATCACCCTGGGATCCTGTTAGAGCAATGCGTAGATTTTCTTCTAGTTGTTGACCCAGCACTAGCGCTAGTAACAATGGTACAACTGGCATGTCGAGCCACTTCATAGCAAGCCCGAGTAGACCAAAGCAGAACATCACGTAGACATCGAAGAAAGAATTTCGTAATGCGTACGATCCAATAACGCAGAGGATGGCAATCGCAGGCATGAGAATTGTACGGGGGGCTGCGGCAAGCTTGACCAGAAGTCGTAGCCCAGCCAAAGCAATAATCAGATTAAAAATATTTGCCCAAAAGAATGAGAATATGACGCCATAGGCAAAATCCGCATGTTCTATGAATAGAAGCGGTCCCGGCGCTAGGCCATGGATTAATAGAGCCCCTATGAGTACTGCGGTCACCGGGTCCCCTGGAATTCCTAACGTCATCATGGGGATCAGGGCGCCACCCGTAACCGCGTTGTTAGCCGATTCCGGGGCTGCAATGCCCTCAATGGCACCCTTGCCGAACTCGTTCGAGTTCTGAGCAGTCTTACGGGCATAGTCGTAGCTAATGAAGGCTGCGATTGGGCCACCAGCACCTGGCAACATGCCGAGGAAAGAACCCGCAATTGAACCGATAGTTACCGGTAGACGCATTCGGCGTAGGTCGGGCAATGTAGGTAAGAGACTCTTGAAAGGGATAGACGGTGTGCGCACCGTACTGTCGATTGTTTTCTTTCCAAGATTTCCAATGAGTTGTGGGATGGCAAAAAGCCCGATCAATGCTGTCAGGAAATGAATACCCGAGAGGAGGTTTGTGTCGTCAAATGTGAATCGCGCAGTGCCCATGACCGGATCCTGACCTATGGAAACAATTGCTAGTCCAATTACCGCCGACAAAAGTCCTTTGATCCAGGATTGGGCAGCAAAGGAACAAATGATGGTGAGACCTAGGAACATTAAACTGAATAGATCTGGTGCCTGAAAATTGAGGGCTAGGTCGGCAAGGCTCGGTGAAATCAAGAATAGGCATAGGCAACTGAAGAGCCCTCCCGCGAAACTTGCGAGCATGGCGACTCCCAGTGCACGGCCAGTTTCGCCACGGGCTACTAGTGGATGACCGTCCAGCGCGGTGGCTGCGGCCGAGGGTGTCCCGGGAATATTGAGCAGGATGGCAGAGAAGCTACCTCCGAGCATACCGCCCACGTAAAGCCCGAGGAGCAATGCGATAGAGATGTTTGGATCGAGCACAAAAGTGAGAGGTAACAATATGATGATTCCCGAGGAAATTGTCATGCCTGGGATCATGCCGACAACGATGCCGAGCAAGCAGCCGACCGCGGTAGCCATCAGACTAGAGGGCTGAATTGCTTGGAGAAACCCTTGTAAAACGTCTCCGGTCACCCCCATGGGCCCCGTGGCAGCAGGACCTGAAAGCCTGCGGTAAAGAGGTAAAACAGAACAATCGGGATTATTGTCGCTGTGAGTGAGGTAAGAAGTTTATTTCTTTCGCCGTAGAGCCATGTGAGGCCTGCAAAAAACAATATACTGGCCACGATAAAACCAAGTGTAGGCAGGAGTAAAAGATAGGCCGCAAATCCCACCAGTGCGGGCCAACCTTGAGCTGGCATACAGTATCCAATTGCATCCTTGGATTTCTTGTCGCCCCCGAGCAGTCCTTGGATGAGTAATGCGGTGGATAGTGCCAGCCATCCGGCTGTGATTAGCCAGGGGAGAAAGGCTGGGCCCGGTGTGCCAGGGAGGCTCCGATCCGGCAGGCCTGCGGTGAGAACACCGTATCCAAGACCGATCGCGAGCAACACCACTCCCGCAAGAACATTCCGTCGCGCCATCATGTGAATAATGCTAGTCCAACTCTCGTCCGAAGACAGAAAGGCCCGCATTCTGGATGATAGCCTTTACCTTGATGTCTTCGGTGGCCATGAGTGCCTCAAATTCTTCGGAAGACATCGTTTTTACCGTAAAACCCATTTCCTCGGCGAGCTGCATGAACGCCGTGGACATTGCTGCACGGGTCATGGCCTCGGCAAGCCGGGTCTTTACTTCATCGGGCGTATCCTTGGGTACTGAGAGACCACGGAACACCTCGAACTCGGAGTCGATGCCGAGTTCCGTCGCGGTAGGTACGTTGGGGATTACGGCATTCCTCTCCGTGCTCAGGGTTGCTAGGAGCGTTAATCGGCCTGCTTTCACTAGGCTAATGGCGCCAGTTAAGGGCGCGATCATGGCGTCCGCTTCGCCACTCAGTACCGTTGTATTGCGTCGACGGGTACCGATGGGGAGGTGAATAACTTCACAGCCGATTGCACTTGCCAACGATAATGCGCCGAAATGGGTAGCGCTTCCCGTACCTGAGTTCGCAATCTTGAATGTATTGGGGTTCGCAACACAATCGGCGACGAAGGACTCGAAGTCATTCCACGGTGCGTTGTTACTCACAGCGAGCACTATTGGTTGATACTCAACGCGTCCGATGTGATCCAAGGCGTCGTATTCGAAGGGGACGTTACCAAGGTTGGTTATGGTGAGAATGGAAGTGGAATTCCAAGAGACCGTATAACCATCCGGTTTCGCGTTATTTACGTAGGTATATGCTACTGCGCCACCCGCCCCAGGTTTATTAACTGGGACAACGGGGACGTTCAGGACATCACTCATTTCTTCAGCGATGACTCTTCCCTCGATATCAGCACCTCCACCCGCATCGAAGGGAATCACAAATTCGATAGCGCGTTCCGGGTAATCGGCAAATCCCGGGGGAATTGCGACAATCAAATATAAAATGATTGATGACCGAAGTGTAGGCTTTATCATTTGATCAAACGTCCATCGTTGCACCGATAGCATTCACGGCCGCCTCAGCAATGCGTTGATCTTGTTCCCAATCCCCACCGCTGACACCAATGCCACCAACACATTCCTGATCGAAAAATACTGGGTAGCCACCTTCCATTGCTGTCCACCGTTCAGGTCCTGCGGCCAGCGACAGCCCGATAGCATGAAGCATGTCGAGGCTTTGGCCTTGGGCTCCCTGGGTAGTAGTGATTCGCCGATTAGATGATGCACACACGGCTTTAGTTAACGAGGAGTGCACGGTGTGGAATCGCCCACCATCCATTCTCTCGAGCAACAAAAGGTGGCCTCCAGAATCGACTATTGCAACTGTAGCGGAAATGCCTAGTACGTCCGCCTCGCCGATGGCTGCGCTCATCATGGATTTTGCACCCTGAGAAGTTAGTCTTTTTGAATTGGCAAAGTCCGCCATGGTTCCTCGGCGTTGGTTCTGACTACTGGATCAGAGCTGTTAGCCCGCCAGTCTTTTCCCAATGGTAGAGGGAAACAAGAGTTGTTGCCAGCTGTGGGGAGTTTAGACCGAATCAATCCATTCCAACGTCTATATAGTGTGTCACAATACCGGAAATGACTACGCTGGACTGTCGCTGCCAGCGAGATGTATGGGGAGATAATTATGAGAACGAAAATATTTTTACGTTGGTCAGCAGCCACGGTCTTGGTTGCCTTTTTCTGTGCTGCTTACGCCCAGGAGGGCATAATTCCGAACCGCGGTGAACCTTTGGAAAATGTGACGACAGGCGGTCAGCCGGATGTGTCATCTCTCGAGTCGCTTGCAGATTCCGGTTATACAACAGTGATAGATCTTCGACGCCCTCAGGAAGAGAGGGGCATTGATGAGCAAGCAGAAGTCGAAGGGCTTGGCATGTCATACGTTTCAATACCGATAGATGGAGCTAACGGTGTTACCTATGAAAACGCTGAACTTCTTAATCAAGTCTTGGGTCAAGCTCAGGGACCAGTACTGATTCACTGTGGCAGCAGCAATCGAGCGGGCGCCCTATTGTCGCTGAGCGAGAAACTCAATGGTGTTGATAATGAAACTGCACTGGCTGTGGGCCGAGCTGGGGGGTTGACGCGTCTTGAATCGACGGTTCTGGAGAGATTGGAGAGTGGACCCTAGAACACGGTATAAGGTTTAGTCACGAGTTGCTTGCGTCCTGAAAAGATAAAGTGGATCGAGCGACGATGGTATTCTTCTTAGGTGGTGAAACCTACAGTGGCTGATGTATTTCGGTCTCCATCAAGCGTCTACCTTTGCAGGGGGTGTGTGTTCCCCGAAGAATCATTTCGAAAGGGGCTTATTAATAGCCAGAGTGCCTGCCGGCTGTTGGATCCGCGATTATCTCCGAGCCCTAGTACCATTGTTTCATGAGGCTTTTTCGGTGAGCCGCGAAAGGTCCCGAGTAGTAGATCCCAGATAGGGAAAACGGGTCCATAGTTAGAATCTGTCTCAAGCCGCCAGCTCGAATGATGAATTCGGTGCAGATCTGGTGTCACGATGATGTATTTGAGCACGCTGTCAATCGGCTTAGGGAAGCGAACGTTGGAGTGTGAAAACACTACTATGAGCGCATCGAATACTTCATATAGCATCAGTGCCCACGGCGTTAAACCAAATATCACAACCAGCGGAATTCCAATCAGTAAGTTCAAGACGAACTCAACGGGATGCACCCTTAGGGTGGTAGAGACATCCACCTCCGTATCAAGATGATGGATACGATGGAAGCGCCACAGGAAAGGTACCTTGTGATTGAGAATGTGTGTTCCCCAGGCGATGAATCCGCGTAGGAGGAGAGTGGCGAGCGCACTGATTTCTAAAGGGAGGCTTCGGAGATTCAATAACCCCCACGGTTGAGCCTCTGCCCAGAAAGCCGCTGTTACGAAGGAGACTGGCAGGCTGGCGAACAGCAACACATTTACGATGGTTAGACGCAGATTACCCCCCCAACGTGCAAGGTTATTTGGGGATCTAGCCCGGCGCGAGATCAGGCGCTCAAGAAGCGCTAGGGTAATAAAAAAACCAACAAAAACAGCAAGCTGTAGATTGTCGCCATATTGCTGAATCCATTCTGGAAAGTTCATGTCGGCTACCGTTAGCCCTAAATGCTGTACTACATATTAAATTTAAACAAACGCGTGGCCGCTCAGGATGTGGTGCGTAGCGCCTGTACATCACTACTGCTGGGCTCCTGGAAAACTCTCAGTCCGAACTCTCCGCATTGAGCCAGGACATGATCAAAGATATCTGCCTGCACCTCTTCATAGGCATTCCAGTCCGTAATATTGGTGAAGCAGTAAATCTCGATAGGAATCCCCGTTTGCCCAGGTTGGAGTTGGCGAACCAAAAGCGTCATGCCACGGTGGATTTTCGGATGATTTCTGAGGTAGTTCCAGATATATGCCCTGAAGGTACCTAGATTAGTCAGGCGCCGAAGGTTAACGTTGGCGCTGTCCGTTTTTTCCAGTTCAGCATTATATTCGGCGAGTTCCTTCCTTTTACCTTCCACATACTCGTGGAGCAGTGTGAATTCTTTGAACCGTTGCACTTCCTCGTTTGTCAGGAAACGGACTGAGCTTAAATCGATATTGATGGAGCGCTTAATGCGCCGTCCACCAGACTCGGACATACCGCGCCAATTTTTGTAAGACTCACTTATCAGACGGTGAGTGGGGATTGTCGTGATGGTCTTATCCCAGTTCTGAACTGTCACAGTGTGTAGCGCTACGTCGATGACGTCGCCATCCGCGTTGTATTGGGGCATTTCAATCCAGTCGCCGACTCTGACCATATTGAGGCTGGTAAGCTGGACGCTTGCTACCAGAGACATGATGGTGTCTTTGAAAATGAGCAAAATAATTGCTGTCATAGCCCCCAGACCGGTCAACAATACGATTGGGGACCTATTCAGGAGAGCCGCTACGATAATGACGGTGCCGAGAACGTAGACAATAATTTTCGTTACCTGAACAAAGCCTTTAATAGGCCTTTCTTTAGCGACTGAATAAGTCGCGTAGATGGCGTTAGTTGCAGTCAGCAACGCGCCAATACTGAGAGTCACCATCAAGATTAGGTAAGCTAGCGCGACATTTCTTATAAGCGCTGTGACGGTATCACCGAGTTCTGGGACCCATTCAACGCCAAAATAGATAATGAGAGCTGGTACCGTCCGAGCAAGTCTCCCGAAAACGTTATGCTGGAACAGAGCGTCGTCCCACTGATGGGTAGTACGCTGCGTTAATCTCAGCACGAACCTGATGAGTTGTCTTTTAACGACCAAATCCGCTGCGACACCTATGGTGCACAGAGCCACAAGTCCACCTAGGGTGCGTGCAAGCACCGGAAGCTCAATCCACCAGATAGAAAAACCTTCAAGTATGGTATTCAACACCAACACAGCCCCATAAAGAGTGTGTAGCAAGTGTAGCCGGGCTGAGTGGGGACTACGAGGGGTAGGGTGATTACCGATGGTAGGACACTGTCGAAAATTTTTGGAGGTACAATAAACTCGGAAAGACCACGCGTTTGGGGGGCAAGTCATGAGAGCGATTATTGTTTTGCTGGTAGTCTTGGTGGGTGCTCCCTTTGCATCGGCCCACCACTCCGCCACAGCGTTCTTTGACCGTACAACCATGGCTGAGATCGAGGGGACGGTTACCGATATTTTCTGGAGAAATCCTCATGTATTTTTGACGCTAGAAGTCGTCGGAGAAGATGGGGTGATCGAAAACTGGGAACTTGAAGCTGGTACTACAAACACTCTTATGCGAAGAGGGTTCACGGCTGATTCTGTAAGCATTGGCGATCAAATTAAAGCTGCCGGGTCACCGTCTCGCAGGGGCGAGCCTGCTATCTTTGTTTCTAATTTGCTTCTGCCAGATGGGACAGAGGTGATTGCGTCAGATCGTGATGCCGCTTTACGTTGGACAATAGAAGGCAACCCTATCGGAGATGTGTATACAGCGGATGACTTAAGCGGTCTGGGTATTTTTAAAGTATGGGGTTTTCGTGAATTGTACCGACTGCGTAACCCGCTGGTTCTCACACCCGCTGCCCAAGCAGTGAAGGCAGCATTTAATCCAAGGACTGATGATCCGGGTCTTAGTTGTATACCACCTGGCATGCCTAACGCTGTTCTTAATCCCTATCCAATGGAGTTCATAGAGGAGGATGACAGGATTGTCCAGCGCATCGAGGAATGGGACGCGACACGCATAATTCATATGACGGAGGGAGGCCTGACACAGGACTATCAGCCTGATCACCTAGGTTATTCAGTTGGGAGATTTGAGGCGAACACCCTTATCGTCGAAACGACTCAGGTTAATTTTCCACTGCTTGATGGAGACGGCACACCTATGGGTCCGAATGCAAAGATTCTAGAGCGCTATACATTAAGTGAGGATGAAACTCGTCTGCTTTATGAGGTTATCGTTGAGGATTCCGATAACTTATTAGAGCCGGCCATCTGGGAAAATGTTTGGGTTCATAGGCCGGGGGTCATGGTTATGCCTTTCGGGTGCACGCTACGCGATACAGTGAGCCCGGTCTACCAATAGGTGATTTGTAGAGTGCTGCTTAAAAACGGCTTGTTAGCCGAATCACTCCGGAGGCACGTGCGGTAGTGTCTGTTTGTTAAGCGCCGTTCTATGGTCTAACCCTGACATATTTTCGTAACTGGCGGGGGCGCGGCTCTCCGGTGTATAGATTCCCGTCACGATCCACCGCAACAAACTCCGCTCCGTTTCCCATGACCACGCGTGGATCTGACCATGGAAAAAGTACGAAGTCGCTAACCCAACCGGTCTCCGCATCTCCAATCCTGATCCCCATCTCCCACCCCGGGTTCTGGACATCATCAGACTCCGAGTCTGCAACGTAAACTCGTCCCTGCCCATCGAAGGAAACTCCGCTGGGGCGGCCGAATTGCGTCCACGTAGCAAGGAAATTTCCGTCTTGGTCAAAGAGCTGTACTCGATTATTCCACCGGTCGGCCACAAACAGTCGACCTCGAGAGTCGATTGCGATTGCGTGTAGCTCTCGGAATTCGCCTGGACCGTACCCAGTCCGCCCCCAGGATTTGATGAATGTTCCATCGCTTGAATATTTCATCAGGCGGTTATTTCCACCGTTGCCGTGTCCGTCCGCGACGAAAATATCTCCGTTGTCACCGATAACTACATCGCTCGGGGCGTTGAAGCTATAGTCTCCATCTCCGGGAACTCCTGGTGTGCCAAGAGTCATTAAAACCTCTCCCTCGGATGTGAATTTTACAACCTGGTGTCCCCTCAAGCCTTCAGGTGTTCGTGAGTCACTGACTGCATCGGTGGCCCATACGTTTCCATCTTGGTCTACGAATATACCGTGAGGCCAAATGAACATTCCGCCCCCAAAGCTCTCTACCAGTTCCCCTTCGAGGTTAAATTTAAGGATTGGATCGAGATCGGAATCAAGACACTCCCAACCGAACATTTCTGCGGGAGCATCACACCGAGCGATCGCCCAAACGTGCTCACCATCAGGATCCATCATGACGTCTCCGACCGCTCCCATTTCTCTTCCACCAGGAAGCTGGGCCCAGTCATCAACGATTCGATACGGATTTGGTAGTGCTTGAGAAAAAGCCTGTCCCCCGGAATCGGTTAACATGATTATGATCAATGCTAAAGAGAGTCCAAATTGATTCAAAAGAAACTTCGGTTGTACAAACATCACTATCTCCCCAGAGGATGGGCCGTTACGTTTTTTATGGCGCTATTAGCCGGCGGCGCGACCTGAACCTGAAACAGCACAATTCCATGACTTGATGGCCTCACCAGCCACCCACTCCCAGTTCATGCGCACCACAATAGGCTCAGTCAAGAATTCAGGGTCTGTCAACATGGCTTCCCAGCCCAAGCTATTGCCGTCAGAGCCCAGGGTGAATCGCTCTGTGATCTCCATGTTTTCGCTTTTAGCCGTGCCATCGTCGTCTAAGTATGGATAGGTGCTATTTGTAGTTCTGACTATTAGGGAGTTGTCCTCCCAGTGACCGACCGAGTACCCCAGAATTGAAGGAGACTGATTATCTGCTCCGGGATTCGGGTTCAAGTGAATAGTTCGAGTAGCGTCGTTTTGTTCAATGCGCAGGAGAATATTTTCCCCTTGGTCTATAAATTGCACTGGAAGCCCAGTATCCATGACAACAGGCATCCCGACAGGATCGCAATTCCACATTGGGTGATCAGCCAATTCGTCAAATTGTGCTTGTCGTTGAATGGCCGCTGCAGTCAATGGTAATCCTTCTACAGCACCGAACTGATCTTCAAATGGTCTTGTTGCACTAACTGTATCTCCATCATTACTCAATGTCAGAGGGCCTTCACGATCAACGAAGCTCCAAACCCTAAACAGCCCCAGGGCCTGGTCATTGGGTGAGTTGCTATTTGCGCTTGCTAGTGCGGGAGCATTACTACCAACCACGGCCTCATCAGGCCAGTACGGTTCGAATCCAGGCCTTAATAGTGCCTGGGTTCCATCTCCGAGTGAGATACTTATGCCGAGTAAAAGCTGTGGACGACGGTTTGAGCGTCGGACGGCCGCTCGAACATTTTGGCCTACTGTGAATACATCACCTGCTACGCCCTTACGACTTAGCACATTTGCCGATTGCCATCCTTCAACATCCCAGAGTTCGTCCTCGCCCGCATCGTTGGTCGTCCTTAGAGTTAGAACAGGGTGAGGGTTACGCCAGGCAACCTCAACGACTTCCCCCTCGATTTCACGAATTTCGTTCGCGAATTCGGCACGGGAATGGTGAGCCGACCCGAAGGAGGGTAGGACTAGGAGCACAAGTGTGAAGATTAGGTATCTCATGACTTCCCCTGACAAATTAATTTTTTACATGCTGCCATCGCGAACCGCCAGCGCCCGCCAGGCATTCGCGTTATTTAGACTGTCAGACTGGGGGTAGTATTTTTGTTCCTTGTCCTCAAGTCACACTCTTATTATGGATTAGACTGGATCCAAGTACGAATCCTTATGGACAGTTTTCAATGCACGAAGAGCATATCAATAGCTGTCATCGGCATGGGGACGTGTCTGCGTTCAAAATTTTGCCGCGGTTGGTTGGTGCAGTTAGGGTAGTTTGGGAGCACTAGGGATTGACTTTCTCTTGACACCTCGCGCCCTAAAAGTCACAGTTATAGGGGTAATCAGACACGTTGCTCACACAACAATCAATATAGGGGAGCACCATGAAACGTACTCTAATCTTTGTCGCGCTGGCGGTCTTTGCGGCCCCGGCGCTTGTTTCTGCACAGTCTGCGATGAGCAGCGCGGAGCCATTTAAGCTCGGTACCTTTGAAATCTCTGGTGAGGGTGATGCACGCATTGGCATCGTCCTGCGGGATGAACTTATTGTGGAGCTTAATGCCGCGAACCAGGCGCTGGAACGTGCCCCAGACTATCCAGCTATTCCGATGCCCGCGGACATGCGGGAGCTTATCAGCCGCTACGAGTACGGTTTAAAGTATCGGCTGTATGAGATCGTGACTAATCTCGTGAACAATAATCGGTTGACTGGCCGTAACCAGGCTGATTTTGTGCACGATGTGGATGACATTCGTACTCTGGCGCCGCTTGTGCCTCGTAAGATGTTAAACGCGGCGGTGAACTTCTACAGCCATGTACAGGAATCCGGCACAACGCGTGAGGAGCAGGCTGCTGCCGCTGCTCAGCGGCGTGCACAAAGAGGTATTCCCTATCTCTTCATCAAGCCTACTGAGGGCGCGGTGATCGGTCAGGGTGATGCCGTTGTTCTTCCCTACGGCCGGACTCGCATTGACTGGGAAGTCGAGCTAGCCACTGTTATTGGGCGCACCGCAAAGTATGTTTCTGCTGAAGATGCTGAGGACTATATCTTCGGTTATATGGTGAGTCTGGATATTTCCGACCGTGGCGGACGTCCCCCGAATTCACGACCAGGTTCCGATTGGTTGGTTGGTAAAGGCCATGACACTTTCGCGCCGTTGGGCCCGTGGATTGTGCCCAAGGAGTTCTATGGTAACCCCATGGAAATTCTGCAGCAGGTGCTTGAACTTGACGGTGAGGTCATGCAGCGTGCGGGTCCAGGTGACATGATTCACTCCATCTTCGAGTTGATTGAGTACGGCACCTCCATCATCACCATGTACCCTGGTGACGTGCTGAATAACGGCACATCCGGCGGTACTGGTAACAATACTGCGTACAGTGGTGGAGTCAGGCGTTTCCTGCAACCGGGAGAGACCATTACAGCTAGCATAGAAGGAATCGGCACGCTGGTTTTGCCAGTTGTTGCCGAAGAAATTCCACAGGAGCGTACGGGTTCGTTCCTGCCTCCAGTGGCGAGCTACGCACCTTAACGGCGAATTTTTGTCTCTGTAAAAGATCAGGCCTCGAAAGAGGCCTGATTTTTTTTAATCCGCAGGATTTCACATCTTTGCGAGCAGATGTTCGTGTTTTGCTCGGCGCTCTAGATCCATATCCGGTTGCGTTGGCACAGCTCTAAGAGCATTGACATATCGCGTCGGAAATTTGTGATAGGTTGCCCCTGCTATGACTAGAGCGTGATACCAATCATATGGAGTCAGACCCATTACCAAGTGTGCGCCAGCTGAGATATAGGTGAACACAGTGAGTGTATCTCCGTTCACTAAAACCTGTAATTTATGTTCGTCGTACCCCTTTCCTAAACCTTCAATAGCATCCAGTACCAACTTCTCCCCTGCCTCCATCTCGTAGACAGCAGCGTAGGCGATGTGCTCGTCATCACCCGTGTACATAAGGTTACACTTGCTTGAGCCATCAGAACTTCGTTTGTTGAAAATAACCTGATAACGATCTAACTGGATGGTTCCGATTAATCGTGCAGATGGAACACGTTCTATTAACCTAATGGGATGTAGGTTGGAGCCGTAGGCGAGATACAGTTGAGTCATAACTTAAATATCGCATGTTGCGTTTTCGATTTGGAGTACAACGTAAAAGATTATAAAGTGTACCCTTGATCGTACGTTCACAAAGATACAGAAGAGGCACGTCATGTCAGTGACGGTTTCTATAACTCTGAACGGCGAGTCAGTTTCTGCAGCGGTGGAGCCTTCTACGCTGCTGGTCGAACTCATTCGTGAACATTTTCGCCTCACCGGGACCCATGTGGGCTGCGATACTAGTCAGTGCGGCGCCTGTGTGGTGCATGTTAATGGTTGTTCGGTGAAAAGCTGCACCTTATTGGCAGTTCAGGTTGAGGGTGCTGATATTAGTACTATTGAAAGTCTTGCGAAAAACGGTCGACTTCATCCAATGCAGCAGGCGTTCAAAACCCACCATGGTTTGCAGTGTGGCTTTTGCACGCCAGGCGTAATCATGAGTGCGCTGGATCTGATTGCGAATAATCCGGATCCCAGTGAAATGGAAATTCGGAACTGGCTTGAGGGCAACCTCTGTCGCTGTACGGGCTACAACAATATTGTCAGAGCAATTAGTGCTGGCGCCCAGGCGATGAGGAGCTAGCCTAATTCTGACAGCTCAAAACTGGGCACCGAAAGAAGTGAGCTTCACAACATAGTCAATTTACGTTTTTTATCAGATATCATATTTTCGAAATAGCCATGCATCAATTTGTATATCAACGACCAGGCTCGCTGCCTGAAGCGGTGGAACAGTCGATGCAAGCTCGTGAGGGGTTGTTTCTCGCTGGTGGGATGACACTTATTCCTACTATGAAGCTACGGCTAACAGCGCCCTCGAACCTAATTGATTTAACGGATCTTGTTGAGCTCAAGGGTATCCGGCAGGAAGATAACGCTATTATTGTGGGCGCTACGACGATACACGCGCAAGTTGCATCCACTCCGGAGGTGAGAGATCTACTTCCCGCCCTTGCTGCCCTTGCCGAGTCTATCGGCGATCCTCAAGTGAGAAATCGTGGGACTATCGGCGGCTCCATTGCGAATGCAGATCCAGCGGCAGATTATCCGGCAGCGGTTGTCGGCCTTGGCGCCATAGTAAAAACTAATATGCGCACTATCGCTGGTGACGATTTTTTTACCGGGCTTTTCGAAACGGCGCTTGACCCGAATGAACTCATTGTTGCAGTGAGCTTCCCGATTCCCCAGCGTGCGGCATACATGAAGTTTCCTAATCCAGCGTCCCGTTATGCCATAGTCGGCGTGATGGTGTCTCAAGGGGATGATGGGGTACGGGTTGCGGTTACAGGGGCGGGACCAAATGTTTTTCGTGTGCCAGAGATGGAGCAGGCGTTGGCAGATAATTTTGCGCCCGAGGTATTGGAGGAGATAATGGTGTCGTCCAATGAACTGAACGAGGATTTGCACGCCTCCGCAGATTACCGAGCGCACCTGATCAAGGTTATGGTGAAACGTGCCGTGGTAGCAGCCTCCTAATGAAATATCCTGAGGATTGGCGCCTGGATTAAAGGAGTGCCGGAAACTTACAACGCTCGATACTAAAGTTATTTTTTTGAGAGTTTGTTTGGTTTAAGGATTACGATCGGGCCTTTTTTTTCTATTCGCCCACCATGTGATCCGTTCAGCGATCGTTTTTTCAAAGCCCTGATCTGTTGGTTCATACCACTGGGCGCTTTGTAAGGCTTCGGGTAGATACTCTTGTCCTGCAGCATGACCTTTCTCGGCATGGTCGTAGCGATAGCCTTCTCCATAGCCGAGTTTTTTCATGAGGTTTGTGGGGGCATTGCGAATATGTTTCGGTACCAACTCAGCGGGATATTCGCGCGCTGCTTGTTGTGCACGGTTCCAGGCTTGGTAGGCGCGATTAGACTTAGGTGCTGTCGCGAGATAGATCACCGCCTCCACAAGGGCTAATTCACCCTCCGGGGTGCCTAGGAAGTGATAGGCTTCTTTTGCCGCGAGAGCAATTTGTAGGGCGCGTGGATCAGCAAGTCCAATGTCTTCCGCCGCCATGCGAACCACTCGGCGTGCAATGTACATCGGGTTCTCTCCACCCTCAATCATACGCGCGAGCCAGTAAAGAGCTCCTTCCACATCACTTCCACGTACAGCTTTATGTAGCGCGGATATGATGTTGAAGTGTTCTTCGCCCATTTTGTCATAGCGTGCGACGCGACGTTCAAGTACAGATTCGACGAGGTCAGCCGTAATAGGTTCGGATAGAGAACCAAGAGATATTGTGTGGTCCCATACCGCTTCGGTCGCGTTTAATGCGCGTCGCGCGTCACCGTCTGCATGACGGACCAGCAGAGAGAGGGCGTCGTCGGGTAATTTCTTGGCTAAATGATCCTCGGGAAGGTTGGCTATCAGATAGCCCACGGATTTATGAATGATGGCTGCAATGTGCTTGGATTCCAGAGGTTCGAGCACAAAGACACGCAATCGTGAAAGAAGGGCGGAATTTAGCTCAAACGAAGGATTTTCGGTGGTTGCACCGATTAGTGTAATTACACCTTTTTCCACCCAGGGCAGGAATGCGTCCTGTTGAGCCTTATTAAAGCGATGTATCTCATCGCAGAATAGGATTGTGCCGCGACCTTCTATATCCTGACGTTGTTTGGCTTCTTTAATGACCTCTCGTACTCGAGGTACGCCTTCGGTAACCGCGCTGAAGGGCACGAAAACTCGATCGGTATAGTTTGCAATGAGGTGTGCCAGGGTGGTTTTCCCCGATCCAGGAGGCCCCCAAAACACCATGCTTCCCACGGCTCCACGTTCGATAGTTTCACGAAGTGGTTTTCCTGCTCCTAGCAGGTGAGATTGTCCAAGAAAAGTCTCAAGTTTATCGGGGCGCATACGGTGAGCTAGGGGGATGCTGGCATCCCCCGCGGCCGCGAGGAGGGATGGGTGTACTGTCACGGAACTGATTCTACTCCCTGCATGTAAACCGGGGCATTATGATTTCAAAAAAATTCTCTATTTTTAGAAAATATACTCTAGAGAAATTGCAGTGAAGATATCTGTTTTCTTCGTATTGGGTAGCACATCGGTATTGTTCCTAATCGTATAGGATATGACCAACGCGAGGTTTTCGCGGACGTCAGCGCTCAATGTTGAGACCATCTCGAGGTATATATTTTTCGAGCCTCCTTCTAGCGCAAATGTCTGAGCAAATTCGGATGTTTCGCTGACTATCCATCGGTAATCCCCGCTTAAGCGTAGGATGCCCTCGTCCTGGTCTTGATCATTGCGAAGAGTCGCTTGCCGGATACCAACACCAATTTCGCCGTCTAAAAGATGGTTTGTAAGGGCAATGAAGCGGCGACCATAACCAATAGCTTCCCTAGTCTGTTGGTTGTATGTACTGAAATGATCTTTATCTAGCGCAATGATCCCATAAAGATAATCGGTGTCATTGATAGCGTAGCTGCTTTGCCATGCAAGACCATAGGCTTCAGCGGTAGTTGTATCGGAGGCACTGGATTTTATAGCTAACCCACTCAGAGCATGGCTCCAAGGGTCATAGTTCCACCAGGAACTAAAATCAGCGTTGAGACTCTTATTCTCAGAATTTCCGTTGGCAGCAATATAACCAAGCCCAGCTCGCCCAGAAAATCCCTCCTCATCCTGCGCATGCCCAGTAGAAATTACTATTACCATGCAGAGGAAGGCACAAAAACTCGCGTATCGCGGCAAGATAGATCTCCTGGTGGTTTAGAAGGCGGTGAGGCAAAGAATAGTACGTTCATGCTGCCTAAGTCATTATAGGAAAGCCACATATACTGCCTATATCGAAGTATTAGGATAAAAGCATCCAAAAATAGATTTAAGAGGTAACTTTTTTCTTGAGTGAGTCTGTTGTCATGACTTGCAGAGGAATGACAATATTTCCATTTGCTTGAACGAGTGTTGGGGATAGTATCCATTCTTGCGGCCTAGATTTGGTATTACCTATGAGCATTACGGAAGACTGCTAGACTAGCCAATCTAAATGTACAAAAACAACGCTATTCAAGCCTTTGAAGGAGCCAAGATTCTAAATCTTGTGAGCAGACTAATACGGTATTCGTACCGCAATCATTTTGCCGAGAGGTTATAGATGGGGAAGACTCGCATCGCGCTTCCCGGTGGAATAACCCACGGTATGGTCGTCTGGTTCTTTATTGGATCGCTATTCGGTGGGCTCCTTTTTATTAATGGATATCTGTTTGAGCTGCCACTACCTCAGCTTCCACAGATTACCGGGTTGCCCACCCATAATCAGGCTGCATACGACGCTTATTTGAATGGCGTGGACCACGGGCTCGACGGTGACTACGACCGTTCTATTGAACAATACACTAGGGCTTTGGAGGAAGACCCAGAGTTTTCTGTTGCTTGGGCTGCGTTGTCTAGAACGCACAGCGCGATATATTTCAATGGTACCGATCCAACTGAGGATCGGTTGATTCTGGCTCGTGGCGCAGTGGATCGGGCGTTTCAAATCGACACCGATTTACCGGAAGCACATGTTGCTCTGGGTTATTACTACTATCAGGGGACTCGCGACTACGAACGGGCGCTTGAGGAATTTGCGATTGCTGAACCATATTTTCCCTACGATGCAGATCTTCTTCGCACACGCGCAGTCATGTATCGAAGTATGGGGGATTGGAATGCCGCCTTATATGAATTAGGACGCGCGGCCGAAATCGAACCGGAGAATATGGAGTCTCTTGAGCAGCAAGCACTTACACATATTGTTCTTCGTAATTACTCAGTCGCGGAAACACTCTTGGATCAAGTGCTTGAGATCGTGCCTGAGAACGAGGACGCACAGATTCATAGAGCAATGATTTCGCTATACCGGGACGGGAACGCAAATGCACTACGTACTGAGTCTGAGGGTGCGATCGGTTCTGGGCGGCCTTGGATGGCTTGGCTTGCAGCATTTATAAATCGAGATTACCGTGGCGCGCGTTTGGCACTCGATGAGACGGCACGCGACACACTGGTCTGGCATGGTGGCTATATGCCAAAATCCTTGGCGTACGGCTTAACACAGCACTGGGCGGGCAATACCGATGTGGCACAGCTCCACTTCGAGTCCGCTCGTCAGATATTAGAGCGGGATCTTCAGACGGATCCGGACAACCCCGATTTACAGACTGCACTTGGTGAGACGTTAGCCTATTTAGGTGCTCATGATTCGGCCATTCGCATAGCGAATCGGGTCATTGATGTGTTGCCTGTATCAGAAGATGCATTCATAGGTCCGCGCTATCTTCTGGGAGCAACCCAAATTCTAGTAACAGCTGGTGATCGTCGCACTGCAATCAACTGGTTTGAGGCTTACCTATCTTCTCCGGGGCGGTTCTCCGTAGAGGGGGTTCTCTCTGATCCTCGGTTCGATTCTATTCGTGATGATTTATCCGTCCAGACTTTGGTCGATCGATACGGGCGTTAACTACATAACGTATTACTGTTCTACTAGTATGTCTTCAAAAAGTACGTTGCCGTCGACGCCGTGATTGCGTAGCGTTAGCGTAGGCACGTCGTTCAGACGTTCCGCAGTTACTGATAGAAATCCACCAATGACATTCACATAGAGATGCTCAGGGCGGACGTCGCCCTGCGTCCAGGTTCCAGCATGCACGTCGCTCGCCGCCCCGGTCGCATACTCACGAAGTCTCGTCTCCTCATGAACCGAGACATACTGCCAATGACGGTCGCCACAGATGACGATCATGTCGTTCTCGACCAGAAAGGCTCGTAAGTCTCGTGCTTCGGTGCCGAACGACTCGGTGGCGTGGCTATCATACTTATTGGGAGTGTCCGGACCGACGAAAGGCGTCGGGCTGATGAGGATTCGGAACGTAGCATCCGACGCTTCAACGGTTTCCTTGAACCAGGCCGTTTGCTCCGCACCCCAGATCGTTTTTGTGGGCCCATCGGGGTCCGAATTAGCGCTTCGATAGTCCCGTCCCTCCACGAGCCAGATCTGCACGTCTTGTCCCCAGCGGAATGTTCGGTATGTGAGGTCACTCATGGGGGTCTGTTCCTTGAAGATCTCGACTCCCTCTAGGAACGTGAAGTCCGCCATGTAGGTGCTCTCCAGTGTTGGCCAGGCGTCGTCTTGCCACGTGTCGTGATCATCCTTCATGAAATAGGTGGGAATCCGGCGGTGGAAATCGAAATTGGTGGAGAGGCTGAACATCCGTGCCCATCCCCAGCGGGCGAGGTCGAGGTTTTTGGCGTACTCGTCGTAGTAGAGGATATCGCCCGTGTGGACGAAAAAGTCTACATCCATGTCCATCATGGTTCTATGGATCTGGAATCCCCCTTCGGGCGTATCCTGATCTTCGTAATCGGTACCTGTCGTCGAGGTAAAGACGACACGCGCCGGCTGATCAGGCGGTGGCGCGGTGCGAAAGCGACCGTCGAGGGACGAGCCGATCGTATCGCCCCCGGTTAGCCGACCCTCGGCGCGCAGTTCGTACTCGGTGCCGGCTGCAAGTCCGGCGAGGGTGATCTGTCGGGTGAAATCGCGCTGAGGATCCACGGTTGCCCAGTCGGTTGCGAGCCAGTCGGTCGTGCCCGCCGGGCGATACGAGACGCGCGTCTCGCCCGTCGACCCGATGACGGCACCTTCGATATATGTGATGGAGGACCCTTCGTCATAGAGAACTACCGGTACCCAGTCGTCTGGCCGTCGGCCATAGGTTCGAACCCTCCCGGGCGGGGCCTCCTGCAGCTCATCAAAGCCGGGGGCCCGGTAGAGGAATGTAGGCATAGGGGCTTCGGTGCCGATTCGATCCGGCCGCTGTGTCAACCGGGTCCAAATGACTGCAACGCTGTCCGTAACCTCCCCGATCTTAAAGCCAGTTGCCTGATAAGGGCCGTCCAGCTCGTCCGCTGGCTGTTGACCACAACCCGTAACGCACAATACCCCTGCGAGTAGCCATGCACTCCAGTGCCGAGCTTCATTCATCGCCGATGTCCTTGGTCTATGGCTGTTCTTGGCGCTTTGTTTTCACGAGCTTACTACGGCGCTCTGTCCGTGGGCGTATGCCCAAGGCTTGGATCGCAGTCGAACCGGCCGATGGTGAGGTCCGTCCTGACGAGCGTACGAGTGCCATGGTGCTCCGCGGTGTAGTAGGCCGGATCATAGGCCGTCCACTCCAGAACCAGATGGCCGGTTTGAGGATTGACCCAGAGCTTCTCGGTCGTCGTTAACCTCTCGGTGTTCAGTCGTCCCGCCCACAACGCGCCGACCGCGAAACGTGTCGTCTCGATATGTAGCGTACCGTCGTCGAATCGGCCTATGGAATGACCCAGATCCGTTGGAGGCTCGTCTTGTGGGTGCTCGAACCGGTCGAGATAGATTATTCGCTGTGCATCCATGAACTCATGATGGATGTGAATCTCGTTGCCGCGTCTTTCGACTCGCGTCGGCAGGCCCGGTGCTGCCCAGGCACGGATGTTGCTCGCAGGGCTGCAGCGCAAAGTCGGGTTCTGAGTGAACCAATCGAAGTCCGCGTGCGCTGCCTCTCCGGTTGGTGTCAGCTCGAAATGAGAGTCTTCTACGCTTCCGGCTTCAGAGAGAAACACTTCTGGGTACCACGTACCGACGATGCTGGTATCCCCCTCGGCCAACTGCGCCCCGTACACGGATTGTCCGTTACTTTGGCGTAGCGTCAGCGTCGTTCCATCGTGGAAATACCCCGTTCCGAACTCGCAGCCTGCGGGGTCGAGCCGCGACCTGAATCCTTCGATGGTGATGGTGGAGCCAATCT
>Ga0315338_1001194_pt1 | contig 36219 bp, 34 predicted proteins | sample ASW8metaG_FD_204518 | JGI IMG/M metagenome (GOLD analysis project Ga0315338, IMG submission 204518) | Ammonia-oxidizing marine archaeal communities from Monterey Bay, California, United States - ASW #8 | ecosystem: Environmental > Aquatic > Marine > Coastal | place: USA: California | collected... | reverse complement strand
CGCGCCGACGGCCCTGCCATCTGCCGGCCCAGGCCAGATCCAGGACAACAGAATCGACATCGCGAAAATCGATGGTCAAGTCAAAGCATCTTCAGTCAAAAAGGTTGCAGGCATCGTGGAACAACATCCGGAGGAATCAATCTCGATCCTGCGGACGTGGTTGCATGAGGGCTGAGCATGGCAATGGCAGATCGCAAAAAAACCATCGATGATCCCAGCAAGCTCGGCGGCGCCGAGAAGGCGGCGATCATCCTGCTGGCGCTGGGCGAGGAAGATCACGGCCTCTGGGACCATCTCGACGAGGAGGAAATCCGGGAGGTTTCCTCTGCAATGTCTAATCTGGGCACCGTCAGTGCGTCTGCCGTTGAGAAGCTCATTATCGACTTTGTCGGCCAGATGTCCTCTACCGGCTCTCTCATGGGCTCGTTCGAGGCTACCCAACGCCTGCTGACCTCCTTCCTGCCGGATGGCAAGGTCGACACCATCATGGAAGAGCTGCGCGGTCCCGCCGGTCGAACCATGTGGGACAAGCTGGGTAATGTGAACGAAGTGGTCCTCGCCAACTATCTCAAGAACGAATACCCCCAAACCGTTGCGGTCGTCCTGTCCAAGGTGAAGGGCGAGCACGCCTCCCGCGTTCTTGGTGCCCTGCCGGAGGATTTCGCGCTTGAGGTTGTTACGCGAATGCTCCGCATGGAGCCGGTCCAGCGCGAAATTCTCGACAAGATCGAGGAAACACTGCGAACCGAATTCATGTCCAATTTGGCCCGCACGTCCAAGCATGACAGCCACGAAATGATGGCCAATATCTTCAATAATTTCGATCGCCAGACCGAAAACCGTTTCCTGGCCGCGCTGGAAGAACGCAGCCGTGACAGCGCCGAGAAAATTCGATCTTTGATGTTTGTCTTCGAGGATCTCTCAAAACTCGACCCGGGTGGCATCCAGACACTCATGCGTTCTATCGACAAAGATCAGATGGCACTGGCGCTCAAGGGCGCTTCCGACAGTTTGCGCGACTTGTTCTTTTCCAACATGTCGGAACGCGCCGGCAAGATAATGCGGGATGACATGGCAGCCATGGGTCCGGTCCGGCTCAAGGATGTCGATACCGCTCAACAAAGCATCGTGGCCCTGGCCAAGGACCTCGCCGCCAAGGGCGAGATCATGCTCGCCGACGGCGGTGCCGATGATGAACTTATTTACTAGGAGGCGAAGTTGAACATGAAACCGACGAAGTTTGACTTCGACACCGAGTTTGACGAGGACGGTACCATCTTGCGTGAGGGTGAGAGCTATAAGCGCTTTTTCACTCAGGACGACATCGACGCCGCGCGGATGTGGGGTGTTGAAGAAGGGCGCGAGGAAGAGGAAGGGCGCTGTGCTGAAGCGTTATTGGCCATTTCCGCCCAAATGCAAATCATCCTGTCCCGGCTGGGACAAGAATCGGAAAGTTTGCGTCAGGAGGCCGCCAAACTCGCCTTGATCTCCGCCAGCAAGATCAGTGGGGCCGCACTGGAAAATTTCCCGGTTGCGACCATCGATGAATTGGTCAGCGAAGCGATGGGCGATCTGCGCACAGAGCCTCGTTTTTCTGTGCGGTGCACGCCCGATCTTGTCGACGCTGTGGCCCAGCGATTGGAAAAAACGGCTCGCGATGCCGGCTTCGACGGTGCCATCAAGGTACGCGGTGACGCAGGTCTTGCTGCCGCAGATCTCCGCTTGGATTGGGCCAGTGGATCGGTCCAGCGAAGTGCCTCGGAAATTGAAGTCAAGATCCATCAAATTATCGAGCGCTGGCTGGTGGCCGGCCCGGCTCAACAAGACACCGTGATGAGTGACGATAGCGGCAATGCCGCTGGCGCCTCAGCAGCATAGGGAGACATCGAATGGCTGACGACGATTTCGACTTGCCTGACCTGGAAAACGACGGGGGCGAACCGCCTGTCAATTCGGCCCCTGTGGTGGTCGGCGATTCCATGGTCGATGAAAAAGAAAAGGCCGCGGTGGATCTGGCACCGGTTTTTGAAGTTCCAGTCAATATTTCTGCGGTCCTCGGCAAGGCCCACATTGATGTGAACACACTGCTGAAACTGACCGAAGGTTCTGTCGTGGAACTCGATCGAAAGATCGGAGAGGCCATCGACATTTATGTAAACAATCGCCTGGTCGCCCGGGGTGAGGTCGTCGTCGTCGACGACCGTCTTGGGGTGACCATGACTGAAATCATCAAGGACGGAGACTCCGTCTAGACGGAGTTTTGTGTAATGGGAAACAAGGAGCGGACGCCATGCGAGTGCTAATCGTCGGAAGCCTCGGCGGGCAATTATATACCGCCACAAAAATCGCCATGGACCGCGGAGCGAAAGTTTCGCAGGTCGATACAATCGCCCAGGCCACTTCGCATCTGCGCGCCGGCCGGGGTGCTGATCTCCTCATGGTCGATCTATCTCTCGATGTGCACGCGCTCATCGAGGCCAACAAAGCAGAACGCATCACGGTCCCGGTGGTTGCCTGCGGCGTCAATGTTCGCCCTGAAGCCGCTGCCGCCGCGATCCGAGCGGGGGCGAAGGAATTCATCCCGCTGCCGCCCGACGCAGAATTGATTGCCGCCGTGCTCGAGGCCGTTGCTGACGACGAGCGCACCATGATCGCCGCCGATCCTGCCATGCAGATCGTCCTTGAATTGGCGAACAAAATTGCGGCTTCCGATGCCTCGGTTCTGATCACCGGCGAAAGCGGCTCGGGTAAGGAAGTCATGGCGCGCCACGTTCACACCAAATCCAAGCGTTCCGGCGGCCCCTTCGTTTCGGTCAATTGCGCCGCCATTCCCGAAAACCTCCTCGAATCAGAACTCTTTGGTCACGAAAAGGGGGCATTTACCGGCGCGGTAGCCCGTCGGGTCGGTAAATTCGAGGAAGCCGACGGCGGCACTTTGCTGCTCGACGAGATCTCTGAAATGGATCCACGCATGCAGGCAAAACTGCTGCGAGCCCTGCAAGAACGTGAAATCGACCGGGTCGGCGGAACCGCACCCGTAAAGGTCAACATCCGCGTACTGGCGACATCCAACCGTGATCTTCGCAAGGCTGTCACCGAGGGCAATTTCCGTGAAGATCTGCTGTTTCGCCTGAACGTCGTGAATCTGGCGCTGCCGCCTCTGCGCGACCGCCCTTCGGATATTATTGCCCTTGCTGATCATTTCATCCGCAAATATTCCGCTGTAAACGGTATCGAGGAGCGTCCGATTTCCGACGGAGCCCGCACTCAATTGCTGACCCGTCAGTGGACCGGCAATGTGCGTGAATTGGAAAACGCCATGCACCGCGCGGTATTGCTCGCCTCCGGTCGCGAAATATCTCTCGATGCCATCCGTATGCCCGACGGATCTGCCTTCACCGGAAGCACCGGTGCGGGTGTCGCCCGCCAGGCCGCCGACGCTGCCGATGCGGTCCAGCATGTGATGGTGGGCAAGACGGTCGCCGAGGTGGAACAGGATCTGATTTTGGACACACTCGATCATTGCCTCGGCAATCGCACCCATGCGGCCAATATTCTCGGCATTTCGATCAGAACTTTGCGCAATAAGCTCAAACTCTATTCGGACCAGGGCTTAAATATCCCCGCGCCCAACCAGCCAGTCGCTGGCATCAGCGCAGCGTAACGGAGTAGTTTGTGGTCGATATTGCCGACAGTAACCCGGCCTCCCCGGCTCGGGGTGGGTTTGATCTTCAAGCCTTTCTGAACCGCACGCTCAGCGGTGATGTCGCGCTTGCGGCAGGCGTGATGGGCATTCTGGTCATGCTGATCCTGCCAATGCCGAGCTTCCTGCTCGACATCACGCTGGCAATTTCTATTTCAATGTCCGTCCTTGTCTTGATGACCGCACTGTTTATCAAGCGTCCTCTGGAATTTTCGGCCTTTCCAGCCGTCTTGTTGATCACCACACTATTGCGCTTGGGTCTGAATATCGCCTCGACACGATTGATCCTGTCCAAGGGGCATGAAGGTTCAAGCGCCGCCGGGGAAGTGATCGAGGCCTTCGGTGCCTTTGTGATGCAGGGCAATGTCGTCATCGGCATTATTGTTTTCGCCATCCTCGTAATCGTGAACTTCGTCGTCATCACCAAGGGTTCAGGACGCATCGCGGAAGTTGCCGCGCGCTTCACTCTGGATGCCATGCCCGGCAAGCAAATGGCGATCGATGCCGATTTATCTTCGGGGTTGATCAACGAGGATCAGGCTCGCCAGAAACGCGCGGACCTGGAAGGCGAGAGTAATTTCTTCGGGGCCATGGATGGTGCCTCCAAATTCGTCCGTGGTGATGCCATGGCCGGCCTTATGATCACCGGCATCAATCTTATCGGCGGAATCGTCATTGGCGTGGTTCAGTCCGGGATGGAGTTTGGTGAAGCGGCCAATGCCTATTCTTCACTGACCATCGGAGACGGTCTGGTCTCCCAGATCCCCGCGCTGATCATTTCGGTTGCTGCCGGCCTGCTCGTCTCGAAGGCCGGCGTTCAAGGCGCAGCGGATAAAGCGCTGTTTGGTCAGCTTACAGCCCACCCCCAAGGCCTCGCCCTGGTCTCCGGTGTTGCCCTTGTCGCTGGCATTCTGCCCGGCATGCCATTCATTCCCTTCGCGCTTATGTCTGCTGGTGCCGGGGCGCTGGCCTGGTTCAACAAGGACCGAATGGATCGGGAAGCCCTGGATAAAGCCAAGGAGATCGAGGATAAAATCGAGGAACAAGCCCCAACCGATGAGGAAGCTCCTATCGAGGATTCCCTTTCTATTGATGAGCTGAAAATCGAATTGGGTTACGGCCTGTTGCCACTAATCAACGATGTCGAGGGTCGCAAGCTCACCGACCAAATCCGCGCACTGCGCCGGTCTCTGGCGGAAGATATGGGGTTCGTCACTCCCGCGGTCCGGATCGTCGATAATATGACACTCGGAAATTCAGAATACGCCCTGCGCGTCAAGGAAATGGAAGCCGGTCGCGGCGAAGTTCAGCTGGAAAAACTGTTAGTGATGGATCCAGCGGGTCTACCGATCGACCTGGTCGGCGATCATGTCAAAGAGCCGACATTTGGGCTTCCGGCCTCATGGATCGCCGAAGACCTTCGCGAGGAAGCCAGTTTCCGCGGTTACACGATTGTCGAGCCCGCGGCCGTTTTGGTTACGCATCTCACCGAAGTCCTTCGCGACAACATGGCGGACCTTTTGTCCTATGCTGAAGTCGAGAAACTCATTTCCAAACTTTCGGACGAGCACAAGAAATTAGTTGAGGACATCGCACCCTCGCAAATCAGTCGCGCCGGCATCCAACGCATTCTGCAATCCTTGATTAAAGAACGTGTCTCAATTCGTGATTTGGCCACGATCCTGGAAGGTATTGCCGAAGCCAGTGCAACAACCAGTCATCTCGATGCGATTGTCGAACACGTTCGGGGGCGCCTGTCGCGGCAAATCTGTTTTTCCAATCGCGCCGCCGACGGAAATCTCTCCGTGATTGCGCTATCGCCGCAATGGGAGCAGGCCTTCATGGACGCTTTGATCGGAGAAAGCGATCGTAAACAGCTCGCTTTGGCCCCGTCCAAGCTGCATGATTTTGTCGCAGCCGTTAGAAACTCTTTTGAAACCGCATCAGCTCAGGGTCATGTCCCGATACTGCTGACGAGCCCAATGATTCGTCCGTATGTGCGTTCGCTGGTGGAGCGTTTCCGCCCGCAAACTGTGGTGATGTCGCAAAACGAGATCCACCCGAGCGCACGTCTGAATACGTTGGGACATGTTGGCTGATGAACTGTAAAACAACGGGTAATGAGCCTCTATGCGCCTGAAAACATTTGAAGCTTCTTCTCTATCGCTCGTCATGTCTGATGTGCGCCGAGAGATGGGCCCCGACGCCGTAATCATCTCGACGTCAGATGCTCCGGAAGGTGGCGTGCTGGTTCGCGCTGCCACCGAATCAGCGCGGATGAAGCAATTCGACGAACCCGTGCGGGAGCGCGCCGAACGGCTCAATAACGAAGCTGAAATCGAACGCGGCGATTTCGAGGATGCAAATCTCGATCAAGTTATTCGCGCACTGGGATTTCACCGCTCGCCCGGGCATGCCGCTCAATCCTTGGTGAAGGTCGCTTCGGATCTCACCGATGGGCACGCGATTGGCCGCCTGAGTCATGCGCTGGGAGCACGGTATTCCTTCCTACCTCTCCCTGCGATTCCGGAACACCCGATTCTATTTGCTGGGGCCCCAGGGGTCGGTAAAACATCTGCCCTTTCCAAGACCGCCGCTCGTGTCATTGCCTCGGGTGGTATGCCGACCTTGATTTCCTGCGACGGCGAACGTGCCGGCGCCGATGCCAGATTACAAGCATTGGCGGAAAAAATGGGCGCGGGCTTTCACGCGGTCGATGATCCGCGAGAACTCGCCGATATAATGCACAACATTGGTGGGCCTGTTTTAATCGATAGCCCCGCTGCTAATCCCTTCGAACTCGATGATCTGGACATGACGTTGGCATTTGCCGATTCAGCCGATGCTGAAATCATCTATGTATTTGATGCTGGCATCACGCCCGAAGATGCTGAAGACGCCGCCTCACTGTTTGCCTCAATCGGTGCCGGGCGATGCATTCCAACCAAAATTGATTGCGCCCGTCGTATGGGATCCTTGCTCGGCGTCGGGGAATCCGGTCTGGCGTTCGCGCAAATATCCGCGACGCCGTTCATCGGAGGGGGGCTGGCCCCCGCCACACCTTTACGCCTTGCACGCGCTCTGATCGAAGACCGTGATCACACCTTTGACGAAAGTAGGCGCTCATGAAAATGGCATCCGCACCTGACAATCGCGCCGCCGGACGCATACTCGCCGTGGCTTCCGGCAAGGGCGGAGTCGGCAAGACAACGTTCTCAATCGGAATGGCGCGCTCGCTTTCCATGATGGGCGAACGCGTCCTTTTGATGGATGGTGATCTGGGCATGGCCAATATCGATGTTCATCTGGGACTTCAGCCAAAGGCCGACATTATCTCGGTCCTCAATGGCAAAACTTCGCTAGAAAATGCCGTTTGCCCGGCCATTGGCGGTGCGGCAGAACGCGGCGGTTTCGACGTAATATCCGGTCGCTCAGGTTCGGGTACATTGGCTAATCTGGGCGGCCCAAGTTTGACCAAGTTGGCCTCAGGGGTCGCGGCTCTCGCGCTCTCTTATGACCGAGCCGTCCTTGATCTGGGCGCGGGCGCTAGCCGATCAACCATTCGCCTGGCCCTGGCAGCCGATGATGTCATCATCATTATCAATGACGAGCCGACCTCTTTGACGGATGCCTATGCGTTTGTGAAGACCTTGCGATTGCACGATGACGGAGCGGCCCCACTCGTCGTCATCAATAACGCCCCCGACCTAGTGACCGCGCGTGATGCCTTCGGGGCCTTCAAGAAAACCTGCGAAGCCTTTCTCAGCTTCACCCCTGTTCTTGCAGGTATTGTTCGACGGGATGCGACCGTTCCCGCTGCGATCCGCACGCAAACTTGCGTCGCAGTGCGAGCACCTGATTGCGATTCCGTCAAGGATATTGACGCCTTGGCCGGAAGCCTCGCAAGAGGCAAGGAAGCAGCCTAGACTAACCCGCACGTGTTGAAGCGCTGGGGAGCGCAAGTGTTATGTATGATAGTTATTCCGACCGCATGATGATGGCGTTCACGCCCTTCGACTGGTGGCTAATTCTGGTTCTGTCGCTTGTAGGCGCGCTCATCATGCGCAAATGGCCCCAATGGCCGGCCGCAGCCTTCATTGTATTTGTGATTGATGCCATCGCACCATTCTTCTATCGGCTCGCCTTGGGAATTCCCGCTGATTTTGCCTTCGACTTCGCAATGGTGCGGCTCGATGAGCGTGGCGGTCTCGTCGTACTGATCCGCATGGCGATCTATTTCATACTGATCGGCCTGATCTTCAGCGCAAAGCGACGATACGGACACAAATAGAGATAGCCGATAACAACAAAGGCCGGGCCACAGCGTGACCCGGTCTTTTGTTGAGTTGGAACAAATGACTAGTTTGGCCGACTGTGACGAATTTGGGCAATTTCGTCCAATTCATCCTGCTCTGCCTGCCGGACAGCATCCTCGACACGCGCCAATCGACGCTCTTCGAGAAGCTCATATTTCTTCAATTCCTGGAAGGCTTCAGACAGCCTTGCGCGAAGCGCATCCGATTGCACCTCAACCTCGGCCAATGACAAACGGATATTTTCCTTCCGCTTGATCACCGCCTGGGCATAGGATCCATAGGCCAGATAGCCGTCCTTGGATTCCTTGGCCACCGCCTGCTCTTCTGGAACAGAGGCCTCTAGGCGTTCTATCTGATTGATCAAAGCAGCTTTGGAGCGATCGAGCTCGCTCATCTGCTTTTGTAACTCCTCGACCTTGAACCGGGCCAACCGGATCAACGGTTCGTGTGTCCGTGCCATTACGCTACTCCTCCACCTTCACCCAAAATCTCGTTCAGAGCCGCGAAAGTCGTCGGAATATCCGTGCTTTCGTCTTTTCTCTGTCCAAGAAACGCTTCCATTGGCTCATTAAGCACAATGGCCCGGTCAACTTCCGGGTTTGATCCCTGGGTATATGCACCCAAACGGATCAATTCTTCCATGTCGGCATAGGAGGCCAACACCTTGCGAGCTTCCGCCACGAGGGGGCGTTCGGCTGCATCATAAACTTCAGGAGCCGATCGACTGATCGACTTCAAAACATCAATCGCCGGATAGCGGCCACGCTCGGCAATCGCTCGGCTCATGACAACATGGCCGTCCAAAATCCCGCGAACAGCATCAGCAATCGGCTCGTTATGGTCATCGCCATCTACAAGCACCGTGAACAATCCGGTGATCGATCCCTGAGGACCACCATCCTGCCGCTGCAAGCCCGGCCCGGCACGCTCGAGAAGACGTGGCAGCTCCGCAAATACTGAAGGAGTAAATCCACGAGTCGTCGGCGGCTCACCTGCCGCCAGACCGATTTCACGTTGCGCGAAGGCGAAGCGTGTCACGCTGTCCATCAGACAAAGCACTGATTTTCCCTGGTCCCGAAAATATTCCGAAACGGCCAGCGTCAGATGCGCAGCCTGACGCCGCGCCAATGCTGGTGCGTCCGAGGTCTCCGTGATAACGACAGATCGTGTCCGCGCTTCGGGGCCAAGCACATCTTCAACAAATTCGCGCGCTTCCCGGCCTCGCTCACCGATCAGACCGATCACAATCACATCGGCATCGCAGGCCTGTGCCAGCATTGACATCAAAACCGATTTACCGACGCCTGAACCGGCAAATACGCCCAGTCTTTGTCCACGACGCATCGGGGCAAAAACATTCAGCGCGCGCACACCCATATCCATGCGATCACCGAGACGTGCACGCCCATGCGCGCTAGGTGCATTACCTTTGAGTGGATAGGCGTTTGCACCTTCATCCATCGCCGGGCCACCATCAAGCGGCCGGCCAAAACTGTCGACCACCCGACCCAACCATTCCTGGCATGGACGAATACGAGCGGGTTCGGGTTGAAGCACCACACGCGCGCCCGGCCGGACGCCCTCCAGAGCACCAAATGGCATCATCAGGGCTGTTTCACCGCGAAAGCCCACGACTTCGCATTGAGCAACACCCGATCCAGTCTCGATCGACGCGTGCGCACCCAGACAAAGACCAGATTTTGGACCCTGCGCTTCGACCAAAAGACCATTGAGTGCCGTCACACGCCCTTCAAGGACGCGCGTATCCAAGCGCTCTACGCGATCGATCAGGGTCTGCATCATGCAGGTAAATCCACCCGGTCATCCGGCCCAATTGCCGTGTTCAATTGCCACTCTACCCCAAGGCCGTTGATCCCACGTAAACACAATGCAATTTTTGCCCACCGTTGCGTTCAGATTACGGGGGTAAAATGACAAAAAACCACAGCCCGCTGCATTCCCTGTGGAAAACCAGATACATGCACACCCCTGACTCAAAATCATGAGTCTCTGCAGGCATTCCGGAGTCAGAGTGCTCCCAAGTTACCGCTCATACTTTATGTGGGCCGCAGATGAAATATCATCGGAATAGCATCGACAAAATAGCGTGACAAATTTTCTTAAAAGCATGTTTTTAATAACCTTTACTGATGTTACTTGTGTCAAAATATCATTGTCGACTGTCGATTCTCCAAATTGGTCAAGCCGCAGTTAACTTTCGTTAAGGGTTTCCGCATAGCGTCCAAATAAGGTTAATCATGTGGCGAAATCGTGCGGAGCTGATTCGTACGGGCGCAATTACCGGAGGCGAACCATGCGGGTTCTTCTGATCGAAGATGATCGGGCTACGGCCCAGTCGATTGAACTTATGCTGAAGTCGGATGGCTTCAATATCTATACGACCGATTTGGGCGAAGAGGGTGTCGATCTCGGCAAACTCTACGACTACGACATCATTCTTTTGGATCTCAATTTGCCTGACATGCCTGGCTTTGATGTTCTCAAGACTTTGCGTGTCGCGAAGGTTGAAACACCCATTTTGATCCTGACCGGCAATGCCGATGTAGACAATAAAGTACGCGGCCTCGGCTGTGGTGCCGATGACTACATGACCAAGCCGTTCCACAAAGATGAAATGATTGCTCGGATCCACGCCATCGTGCGTCGCTCCAAGGGTCACTCTCAGTCCATCATCACCACCGGTTCCATCGCCGTGAATTTGGATGCCAAGACTGTCGAAGTTGACAGCCAGCGCGTTCACCTCACCGGCAAGGAATATCAGATGCTGGAATTGCTCTCACTTCGTAAGGGCACCACGCTCACCAAGGAGATGTTCCTCAACCATCTGTATGGCGGCATGGACGAGCCTGAGCTGAAGATTATCGATGTGTTTATCTGCAAGCTGCGGAAAAAATTGGCTGCGGCAACTGGTGGCGAACACTTCATCGAGACAGTCTGGGGGCGCGGTTATGTTCTTCGTGACCCCGTCGAGGAAAAAGTCGCTTCCTGATATCGGTGACACGTTAAAAAAAGGGCCCGGGCAGATTGCCCGGGCCTTTTTTTGTTTGATCGGATCAACCAGTATCAGGCGGCCGCAAATTTCTTGCGAGCCGATGGCGGTCCGTCACTGCGAAGATACAGCCCCCGACGCCCCTCGACCGGTGCGTATTGCTTGGACAAGCCAACAACTGTTTCGGCAGCACCCATGATCAGATATCCATCATTAGCGGTCTGACGCGCAAGATTAGTCAAAACCTGCTTCTTGGCCTCAGTATCAAAGTAGATCAGCACATTACGGCAGAAGATCACGTCGAACTGACCTAGGGCCCCGAAATTTTCCAAGAGGTTTTGGCGCTTAAACGTCACCATCTGGCGGATGTTCGGTTTAATACGCCACTGATCACCATTTTGTTCAAAATGAGAGATCAATCGCTGAATAGGCAAGCCGCGTTGAACTTCGAACTGCGAATAAACACCCGCCTTGGCTTTCTCCAGAATTCGGGGAGCCATGTCGGTGGCGACGATCTCAACTTGAAGGCCGTTGAGTCGGGCACGTTCCTCTTCAAGAATCATCGCCAGGGAGTAAGGCTCCTGTCCTGACGAACAGGCACCACACCACACGCGTAACTTGCCTACGCTGCCGCGCGATCGCGACAAGACGGGTAGGATTTCATTCTTGAACAAGTCAAAGGGCGTATTGTCTCGGAAGAAAAAGGTCTCGTGTGTCGCCAAAGCTTCTGTAATCGCCCACAGCAAGCGATCACTGTTATCGCGACGCGCGGAACTAATCAGCGCTTCAATAGACGGATAGCCCTCAACCCGAGCCAGGGGCGCGAGACGGCTCTCCAGCAAATATCCCTTATCAACCGAAAGCACCAGGCCTGATCGCTTGAGCGATTCTCTGGCAACAAAGGTGATATCATCTTGTTTTATCATTTTTATATCCCACCTTTTGCGCGCCTGACGATACCGGGACCGATATCCGCCAGCGGCAGTATTTCATCAGCCAGACCCGCTTCTGCGACGGCTCCTGGCATTCCCCACACAATGGATGTCTTTTCGTCCTGTGCGAGGATGGTTCCACCTGCATTTCTCAATGCCCGCGCACCCTCGCGACCATCGTGCCCCATGCCGGTCATGATAATTCCGAGAGCGGTACCGCCCGCGGATTCACAAACGGACTGGAACAATGGATCTACCGCCGGCCGGCAAAAATTCACCGGAGGCGTTTGATCCAGGACAGCGTAAAAGCCACCCGCGTCCTTTCGGACGGTAAAATGAAAATCACCCGGTGCCAGATAGATCATGCCCGCTTGCAGGCGCTCGCCATCTTCGGCCTCCTTACAGGACAACGCGCCGGCTCGATCAAGATGCTCTGCGAGGATCTTGGTGAACAAGGCGGGCATGTGCTGGGCGATCAGGACCGGTGCCTTAATGTCTGCAGGAAACGCAGACACCACATCTCTCAGGGCCTGAGGCCCCCCAGTTGATGAACCGATCACAATGAGTTCCGGAGGTGCTTTGGAGCGTGGCCGCTTCCTTTCACCTGGAGGAGCGGCAACAGGATGAAACGCCTTCCGGGGCGGTGCCGACGCATTCTTTCCCGCCGGAGTTTTCACACGGGCCGATGGCGTCGTCGGCGTTCGAACGTCGCTTTCTGTCGGAACCGGAGGTATCGGCCGAGGCGCCAGCGCCTTGAGCTTCCCCAGAAGATCCAGACGGAATTCCTCAGCGCCAGCGAGTCGGCCAGCCTGCGGTTTGGACGCGTAATCGGCCGCCCCCATGGAAAGCGCCCGAATGGTCACCTCGCCGCCACGACGGGTCAGCGTAGACGCCATCACAATTCTGCAATGTGGAGCCGCTTTTAACAGCAGAGGGAGAGCCGCCAGGCCATCCATGCGTGGCATTTCTACATCGAGAACGATCAGATCAGGCTGTAATTCGGCGGCCTTGGAAACACCCTGCTCACCATCGACGGCAGCGCCGACAAGGTTCAGGTCGTTATCCTCTTCAATCCAGCGCGTCATAAGCCCACGAGCGACAGCTGAATCGTCGATCACAAGTACGCGCGCCATCGCTGAAGCCGATGCCGAATTTGATGCGGGTTGAGTCATCAATGGCCCCTATGAGGCGCGCAGCAAGCCTGTCTGCACGAATTTGGAGGCGATGATGTCGCCATCGAAAGGCTTCATCACATATTCGTCCGCACCTGCGCGCAGAGCCTCAGTGATGTGGGCCATGTCATTTTCCGTCGTACAGAAAACAACAACCGGCTTGTCGCCGGCTTCCTCCTGGCGGAGCGCCTTTACGAAATCGAGCCCGTTCATGATTGGCATGTTCCAGTCAAGTAGCACAGCGTCCGGCATTTTAGTTCTGCACGCTGTAAGAGCCTCGGAACCGTCTGCCGCTTCCACACACTCAAATTCGAGTTCTTCAATTATTTTTCGCGCTACTTTTCGAATAACGCGTGAATCGTCAACGACGAGACATGTTTTCATCCACTCAGCCTCCGTTAGGCCGCTTTAGCTGTGTCTGCCAGTCCCAATACGGCAGATACGTCGAGTACAGCGAGCAGCTCCTTATCAAGACGGTGAACACCCTTGACCATCGAACGCCAGTTCGGATCAACATGGGCGGGCACCGGCTCCAACTCCGCACTGGGTCTGCGAAGCACCTCACCGACACTATCCACGATTAATCCAAAGATTTCGCTACCACGCTCAACTCCAAGTGCCATTCCCTTGTCACCGGCATCGCGAGGCGGCAATCCAAGGCGTCTTCGCGCGTCAATTGCCGTCACGATTCGCCCACGTAGATTGAGCAAACCGGCAACTTCGGCCGGAGCCATCGGAACCGATGTCACCGACTGTGGTGTGAACACTTCGCGGATCTCCAGAACGGGCGCACCAAATAATTGATTGCCTATTCGCACGGAAACATACTCATTCATGTCTTCCGCATTAAGCTCGGATTCTGTCAGATATTCGTCGCTCATGCCGCTTCTTCCTCATCTTGAGAGACCCGGTCCAGAGCAGCGATCAACGCGCCCCGATCAGATTTGGGAACAATCTCTGTCAGGTTGTCCGACTGGTTTCCATCCGGCCAGTCTGTCACTGCCAGCGTCGGGACATCCGCCCACAAGCCTTCGCTTTGTATTTTTTCCAGTGCCGCGGGATCACCGACCAGAGCATCAAAATTGTCACCCGCGTCCGCAATCGCCCGGACTTCATGCAGTCCACCCGTTGGCGTCACATCATAACCTGCCGCGACGAGAAGGGGCGCAATCATTCGACGTGCAAAGGCGTCCGCGTCGACCAGTAGAACATTGCGGCGCTTGGCCTGTGCGGCCCGCTGGATGCCACCAGATTGGATCTGGTCCAGATGCCAACCGATATCCATCACATCTGTCGCATCGCCCTTGATCACTGCCGAGCCAATAACACCGGGATTATTCGAACTCATTTGCAGATCGACGCGCTCTTCAACAACATCCACAATATCATCGACAGCAAGACCCATCGCAGTCCGCTCTTCAGCGAACACCAGCACAGGCTGACGCCCACCTTCATTCGCTCCAATTTTTGTACCGAGCGGAATGATTGGCATCAGACGTCCGCGATATTGAACAACATGTTGACCGTTTGTGATTTCGATATTCTTGACTTCGAATTCTTCCAGGCGAGTCACCAGAGCCAACGGCACTGCCTTCACGCTATCGCCACCGGCACGAACCAGCAGGAGGCGTTGCGTGTCATTCGTCTCCGCAGCCCGGCGGTGCGCACGGTCCGCTTCATTGTCTTCTTCCATCGCCGATACAATATCTCCTGCCAGACCGTTGGGATCGAGGATCATCAAGACCGAACCATCACCGAGTATTGTCGCGCCGGAATAAGCCGACGCGCCGCGCAGCGAGTCTGACAGGGGCTTCACAACGATCTCTTCTGTATCGAGGACATTGTCGACAACGAGGCCAACATTTCTGCCGCCCGCATCGAGAACGATGACAAACCCGGTATCATCAGCAGTCTGGAATTTGGCTTCACCAATGCCCAATGCTTCGTGCAAATCGATCAACGGCATTAACTGATCACGCAGACGCATGATCCGCGATCCGTTCAAGGATTCAACTGCGTGCTCGGACCCGGCGCCGACTCGAACCAATTCCCGCACAGACAATTGCGGGATGGCAAAACGCTGATCTTCACATCCGACAATCAAGGCCGAGACAATGGCCAGTGTCAGAGGAATTTTAATCGTGAACGTTGAACCCTTACCCGCCGATGACGAGACGTCAATAATGCCGCCAATTTGCTCAATATTGGTCCGCACCACATCCATGCCAACACCACGACCGGAAAGGTTTGTGACCTTTGCCGCAGTCGAGAAACCTGGCGCAAATATGTACCGATGTATTTGCCCGTCGGTCATCTGAGCGAGCTCTTCGTGAGTCGTCAGGCCCTTCTCGAGTGCTTTCTCGCCAATACGCTTGGTGTTCAGCCCGGCACCGTCATCCGTGATGGCGATGATGATATGCCCGCCCTCATGATAAGCCTTAAGCTTGATCGTACCCTTGGGATCCTTGCCAGCCGCCTCACGTATTTCCGGGGTCTCCAGACCGTGATCCGCCGAATTTCGGATCATATGCGTCAGCGGATCCTTGATCAGTTCCAGAACCTGGCGGTCCAGCTCTGTTTCGCTGCCCTCCATTTCCAGTTCGATCTTTTTATCGAGATCATGCGAGGCATCCCGGATAATCCGTGGCAATTTGCGCCACGCATCACCGATGGGCTGCATGCGTGTCTTCATCACGCCGTCCTGCAGCTCACCCGTCACCGCGGACAGGCGCTGCAAAGGCCCTTTTAACTCTTCATCTTCTGCAGCACGCGCTGTTTGCATCAATTGATTGCGCGTCAGCACAAGCTCAGACACCGTTGTCATCAACGTTTCGAGAACCTCAACAGCAACCCGGACTGTCTTGGAAACTTTTACACCGCCGCTCGCGGCCTCCGCGCCGGCATCATCGCCCCCTGACAATTCAGCGACGGCGATCTGAAGCGCCTCTTCGGTTGTCATGTCGGCGGTAATTACATCAAGATCTGCCCCAGCATTTTCAACGTCAACTTCTGCTTCTGCTGATTCAAATGCGGCTTCGAGTTCAGCCGCTGACACCTCACCTGGGCGCAATTCCCGGCCAAGGATCGGGTCAAAATCACCAATACCCAATTTGGGCGCATCGCTGGCGGTAGCCGCTTCAGAACTCTCATCGGCAGGCGTCACGGCGTCCTGATTGACATGAGGCGCCTCAACTTCCGCCGGGGTATCATTGAACGCAGCCTCAAGGTCGGCCAGCGAGACCTCGCCGGGTCGCAAGTCGCGGCCCAAGTCTGCATCAAACCCTTCCGGCAAGTCGTCAGCTGTCGCATCGCCGGGCACCTCTGCAACCGGCGCTTCAACATCGGCTGCCGGTTTTGATTTTCCGGCAGCTTCTGCACCTTCGGGGCTGCGACCCATCGAGGCGTCTTCTAGGCGCTTGATCAATTCGCCATCATTACCCTCGGGTTCCGCGCTTGTTTCTTCTATGACCTCGAGGATCACTTTAATCTGGTCGATCGCGTGCAGGACCAGCGTCACCATTGGCGGAGTGACGGTGAGGTCGCCGTCCCGGAATTTACCGAGCAGCGTTTCGCCTGCATGCGCCACGGCTTCCAGTCGTGGAAGCCCAAGGAACCCACAGGTGCCTTTAACCGTGTGAAGAAGTCGGAAGATGTTGTCGAGAATGGCCCGGTCTTCTGGGTTTTTCTCAAACCGCACCAGCTCCGAGTCGATGACTTCAAGACTTTCGCCAGTCTCGGTCAAAAACTCGCTGATGAGATCGTCCATGGCAGGCCCCGTCTGGTTGGACGCCGATTGGCGTCAGAATCAGACGAAACTTTGCATGGGCTTGGTTAACGGACTCTTCGCATCCAAACGCTTAGAGAGATTTGTACGCATCTTGAGGATTACAAGCCAAACGAGATAGTCATGAATGTCCCGGCGCGGAGCGCGTAGACCAGACCATCATCAAGCCGCAGGCGTCTCGACCAATGCCACGATCTCAATACGCTCCTCGTCCGCGTGGGCGCTGACACGCCCCCCGGCTGACCGCGCGATAAGCCCAGCATAATATGGTTGGATTGATCGTCCGTCGAACCCATTTTCCGGTTTCAGCCCGTCCAAAGCCCGGGTAACAGCTTCCTCCAGTCGCGCCCGTCGGCCTTCGGAAACCAGGCGCAGTCGGGAGCTTCCTCCCGATTCCGTCGCTTCGATGGTAACCGTGCCGCCACGCGGCACAGAATCAACAGCCAACATGCTCAAATTAAGCAGAAGACGCGCGGCGGACTTCTCCAGCCCAGCAGCCTCGACTTTCCAGACAATGTCGGGCTTGGAGGCAGAAAACATCCCCTCGACCAAGCGCTGCAATTCGCGCGTATCGAGAATGCCCGGAGCGGAGCCAGCAGCCCCGAAAGCAATGCGAGAAAATTCCAGCTTGGCCTGTGACTGTCGGGCACTCTCGCGAACCAGGTCCATCGCATCTTCATGCATATCACTGGCCGAACTATCATCGAGCACGCTCAAAGCGGCCGAAAGGGCAGAGACGGGACTTACAAGATCATGACACAGCCGGGCACAAAGCAATCCGGCTAGTTGGTCAGCGGCCATTTCGGCGGGGCGTTCATCAATCATGGACCTATCGATACATGATTCTTCAGCTTTTTAGCCGCCCAATGTGCATGCACAAAGATTTTCCGTGGAAAGGACTTGGCAACCGGCTTCGTCCAAGACATGATTCGCAATTGGCCCCGGGGGGTCTATTGCGGACTGTAAGGCATTGGAAATGCCTTTCGGTGCAAGACTTGCTAGACACATTATTATGATGTGTTGTCCGCTGACCGGAGTAATGAAAAAGAATGTCCGGATTTGATGTTTCCCGCGCCGATGATCATCGGTCGAGCGCAATTGCGGTTTTTGCCAGCCTGGTTTTGTCAGCGGTCCTGCTGACATCTTTGATCACCAGCCGTGCGGCACACAGCACTGCATCGCCGGTCGAACTGGCAGAGCATACCGCGATCGATGAATTTGCAGAAATCGCGAGCGCGCCTATCGCCGCTGCTATGGCGGTAAATTTGCCAGTCGAACGCCCGGCGGAACCCGCACACATATATCCGTCGTTAGTGACCGTGGTTGATCACCCGGATCTCATCACCCTCCAACACGAAGCCTTCACGCAGTGTGATAACTGCCCATCATTCCGCAGCGTGACCCGCCGCGTGCCCCGAGGCGGCACACTGGCTGGCGTCCTCGATGATGCGGGAATTAACCGCATTGATGCAGCTCGCGCGATCGCCTCCATGCGTGACGTATACGATTTGCGTCGCCTTCGGGCTGGTCGCGAGATCAATATTTACCTGGCGACTGCCGATGTCGATGGAGAAACATCGACCTGGCTCAACGGCGTGTCCTTCCGCCCGGATATCGACCGCTCGATCACTGTTGCGCGCACCCATGATGATGGCTTTGCCACCCGCGAAACCATTTCCCAATTCGATAGTGAACTGGTCCGCGCCCGCGGCAGTATCACGTCTTCGCTGTATGTCGACGCCCTCGCCGCCGGTGCCACAGATCGCATCGTTGTCGAGCTGGCAGGCGTTTTGGCCTATGCCATCGATTTCCAGCGCTCGATCCGGGAAGGTGATGAATTCGATATCTTGTTTGAACGTTTCGTCGACGAAGAAGGCGATGTCGCTCGCACGGGTGACATCTTATATGCCCGCTATGATGGTCGCGGCGATCCGATGGATTTCTTCCGCTTTGAAACGCCCGACGGCATTGTTGGCTATTACTCCGGTGATGGCGAAAGCGCTGAACGTCTTTTGATGCTTACACCAATCAATGGCGCACGCCTGTCCTCACATTTCAGTCGCGCCCGCCGCCACCCAATTCTTGGCTATACCCGCCGCCACAATGGCACCGATTTCGCCGCACCGCGTGGTACGCCAATCCTGGCATCGGGTAATGGTGTGGTTGAGCGCGCCGACCGCTTTGGCAGCTTTGGAAATTACACCCGCTTGCGTCATGCAAATGGATTCCAGACGATGTATGCCCACCAGTCTCGCTTTGCTCGCGGCATTCGCGTGGGAGCCCGCGTCACCCAGGGTCAGGTTATCGGATATGTCGGCACGACCGGTCGCTCGACCGGCCCGCATTTGCATTATGAAGTCCATCTCAATGGGAATCCGGTCAATCCAATGACCCTCGACCTGCCGACGGGACGTTCGCTCAACGCTGACGAAATTCCATTGTTTGAAGCCGAGCGTGATCGTATCATCGCCCTTCGAGACGCGGCGAGTTCGGCTGCAGACGAGGCGTCACCACAGATCGCAGACGCCGGAAATGGTGCCCCTTAGGGTGCACATCGGCCACGCTTGACGTTCACCGCAGCAGCCACCATATAACCCTCACAGGCCGGGAACGCCTGCCGCTCGCAGGCGCAAGCCGTGGTGAAGTTCTCTTTTGACTCCATGACGCTGACATCAGTGACATGCGATGCGATGGAAATGCGAGCCCCGTCCGATACACGCATGCAAACTGCATGAGGCGACATAATGTCGATACAAACCCACACGACCAAAACAACCAGTCCACCTATCATCCCGTCTCGCGAAGCCATCAAGGCCCAGGCCAAACGCCTGCGCGCTTCGCTCGCCGCGGAAGGAAATTTCCTAAGCCACTCCGAAACCCTGGAACTGATTGCCCGCCAGCACGCTTTTCGTGACTGGAATACGATGAGTGCAGCGATGGGTAACCGTCCCTGTCAGCCTCTCGTACTCGGTCAGACAGTCACCGGATTATATCTGGGCCAGCCCTTCAAGGCGGTAGTGATTGCCCTTGCCCAGCTCAATGATGGTGCTCGATATCGCATCACTCTAAATCTAGACGAGCCGGTGGACGTGGTCACGTTCGAAAGTTTCTCCGCCTTTCGCAAACGCATCAACGCCACCATCGGCCGCGATGGCAGCAGTTGGGAAAAGACGTCGAACGGATTGCCGCAATTGACCATCAAGCTATAGGTCATGGCCGGGGCGAACAGTGAAATGTTCGCCCCGTCATCACTTAATTCACCACCGCTTTCAGCGGCAACGCCTCACTCACGGCGATCCCATTGATAACCAGAACACCGGCTTCGGCGGTCACGATGATCTCGTCTCCATCGGCGATTTTGCCCTCCAAAAGCATGCGGGCCAGTGGGTCCTGGACCTCTTTTTGGATGACCCGCTTGAGTGGGCGAGCACCGTAGGCGGGATCAAACCCTTTTACAGCCAGCCATTCGCGGGCCGCGGCATCGAGTTGAACCGTCATGCGGCGATCTGCCAGCAAGGCTTCGAGACGCTTGATCTGTATATCGACAATCGCGCCCATATGTTCAGGAGCGAGCTTGCGGAACAGGATTGTTTCATCGACACGATTGAGGAATTCCGGGCGAAAACGCGCACGCACCTCGGTCATCACGGCGTCTCGAGCGTCCTCCGCATTCTCCGCCAGTTGCAGATGCTCCGCCCCCATATTGGAGGTCATGATGATCAGTGAATTACGAAAATCCACTGTGCGTCCCTGACCGTCCGTCAATCGACCCTCATCGAGCACTTGAAGCAAGACATTGAACACATCCGGATGCGCCTTCTCGACCTCATCGAGCAAGACGACCTGATAGGGACGCCGGCGTACCGCTTCGGTCAGCGCGCCGCCCTCCTCATAACCAACATATCCCGGAGGCGCGCCAATCATGCGGGAGACGGAATGCTTCTCCATATATTCCGACATATCCATCCGTGTGATCGCGGTCTCATCGTCGAACATGAATTCGGCGAGCGCCTTGGTCAGTTCAGTTTTACCAACACCGGTTGGGCCCAAAAACAGGAAGGAACCGATCGGGCGAGACGGATCCTTCAGACCGGCGCGCGCCCGGCGAACGGCATCCGACACCGCCTCAAGCGCTTCGCCCTGGCCGATCACCCGATTGCGCAAATCATCTTCCATGCGCAATAGTTTGTCGCGCTCGCCCTCGAGCATTTTGTCAACCGGCACACCGGTCCAGCGCGAAACCACAAAGGCGATTTGCTCATCGTCCACCACTTCGCCAACCGAAGACTCCTCATCTCCGGCCTGCTCTGCGGCCGCGAGCTTGCCTTCAAGCTGTGGCAGGGAACCGTATTTAATCTCGGACGCTCGCGCCAGATCACCACGGCGCTCCGCGTCAGCAAGATCCAGCCGCGCTCGCTCAAGCTCCTCTTTGATAACCGTTGCCGACGCCATCTTGGCCTTCTCGGCGCGCCAGATCGCGGTCATGTCAGCGGATCGGGCTTCCAGTTCTGACAACTCGGAATAGAGATCTTCAAGGCGCGCTTTTGATGCGTCATCGGCTTCTTTTTTCAACGCCTCCGCCTCGATTTTCAGCTGAATCGCCCGGCGGTCAATCTCGTCGAGTTCTTCTGGCTTGCTATCCACCTGCATACGCAGACGCGACGCCGCCTCATCCATCAAATCGATGGCTTTGTCGGGCAGAAACCGGTCAGTGATATAGCGATTGGACAGGCTGGCGGCCGCCACGATCGCGCTGTCGGCGATACGCACTCCATGATGCACTTCGTATTTTTCCTTTAGACCTCGCAAGATCGAAACCGTGTCTTCTACCGTTGGTTCTTCAACCACAACCGGTTGGAAACGCCGCGCCAGGGCCGCGTCTTTTTCCACATGCTTGCGATATTCATCAAGCGTCGTGGCACCCACGCAGTGAAGCTCACCGCGGGCCAGAGCCGGCTTGAGCAAATTGGACGCATCCATCGCGCCATCGCCCTTTCCGGCACCCACAAGCGTGTGCATCTCGTCGATAAACAGCACGATCTGGCCGTTAGCGGCCTCAACTTCCGACAAGACCGATTTCAGACGCTCTTCGAACTCACCGCGAAACTTCGCGCCGGCGATCAGAGACCCCATATCCAGCGCCAGCAATTTCTTTTCACGCAGGCTTTCCGGCACATCGCCATTGACGATGCGCAGGGCCAGACCCTCGGCGATCGCAGTCTTACCCACGCCAGGCTCACCGATCAGGACGGGATTATTTTTAGTGCGGCGGGACAGGATCTGAATCGCCCGGCGAATTTCTTCATCGCGACCAATCACTGGATCAAGCTTGCCCTCACGGGCCACCTCGGTCAGATCGCGCGCATACTTGTTGAGCGCATCATAACCTTCTTCGGCCGTCGCACTGTCCACAGTACGACCTGCACGCAAATCATTGATCGCTTCATTAAGCGCCTTTGCTGTCACCCCGCCAGCCTTGAGCGCGTCAAACGCCTTACTTCCGGGCGTTAACGTCAAGGCCTGTAGCAGGCGTTCGGCACTGACAAAGCTGTCACCGGATTTCTCGGCAGCGCTATTGGCCGCGTCAAACACCTTCGCGGTTTGCGGCGTCAGATACAGCTTGCCCTGCCCGCCTTCCACTTTGGGGAGCGCGGCCAACTCACGGTCGACACCGTCTGCGACCTGCGGCACGCGGCCACCCGCCGCCTTGATCAGATTGCTGGACATGCCGTCGGCATCATCAAGCAAGGCCCGAAGCACATGTTCCGGCGTAAATTGTTGATGGCTGGCTGTCAGGGCCAGGTTTTGTGCGGCTTGTATGATCGCACGCGCGCGATCTGTGTAATTTTCAAATTCCATATCGATCCCCCGATGTTGGCGAGATATACTGAGTCCAGACTGCCTTCCAAAAGCACAGCCTGTTCCGGTTCTGACTCTCATGTGGGTGTTGCACATGCGTCACACAAGGTGCACACCTGCGACACTCCGTCACCCATTCCCCAAAGATTGGTCCTGCACGCATGCCAACACTGACCTCCATCGTCCGTTATCCCGTCAAAGGTCTAACCGCCGATTACCTTGATCACATCAATGTAGAAAAAAATCGCTGGCTTCCTCTAGACCGGGCCTGGGCGATCGAAAATGGCGGCGGCGTTTTTGATGCTCAAAAGCCGGTTCACATGAAGAAGAAACACTTCCTCATGCTGGCGGGCCAATCCGCTCTGGCAGGCATTGAGTGCCGTTTTATCGAAGACGAACACAAGCTGCGCGTTACCCGCAAGGACGAGGAGCCGATTGAGGTTTTTCTTGATGACCCGTCAACGCAAGGTGAGCTGTTTGCACATCTGGAAGCGCTGCTTGGTGACGATATCCGGGGCTCATTGAGAATTATCCGTGCAGCTGATCAGGCCATGACAGACATTCCCGAGGCTCAATTGTCGCTAATCAATGCCGCGACAGTTCGCGACATCGCGTCCAAAACCGGCCTTGACATCAGCCCCGACCGGTTTCGCGGCAATCTAGTCATTGACGGGTTCGACGCCGGTGCTGAACTGGACTGGGTCGGTCGCAATATCCGTATCGGAGCGGTCGAAGCAAAGGTGGAAGCCCGAATTCGGCGCTGCGCCGCCACCAGCGTCAATTTGAAAACTGCAGTACCTGACACAGATATGCCCGCGGCGCTGTTCGAGCACTACGGGCATATGGATTGCGGTGTTTATATCACCGTAATGAACAACGGCCAGATAACCACAGGCGACCCGGTCGAGCTGAGCAACTAGGCAGCGGCAGTTTCGTCTCCGCCACCGGGCTTATCACCATCATCGCTGATGTTATTCCCTGAATTGGCCATTGCGGCCTCGGCTTCGCGGCTGGCAGCCATCTCCGCCTTGGTACGACGCGGGCGACGTGTGCGACGCGGTGCGTCCCCGGTCGGCGTTGGGGTTTCCGTCTGCGCCGCTACGACCGGAGTCTCAACGGCAGGTGTTTCACCGGCACCATGTGACGGAATATCTTCCGGCACGACAGAATCAGGTGTCACCACGGCCATCGGGTCGCGCTGTTCGTTTTGATCGCGTTGTTCGCGCGGCTCCCGGCGTGGGCGCTCATTGCGGTTGCGATTGCGATCCCGCCCGCGACGCGGTTCACGGTGTTCGCGATTGTCGCGCTGGTTCTGGTCGCCGCTCTCCTGCGCATTCCCATCAGACGCTTCGGAGGACTGCTCCTCGGAATTGGCATTCTGGTTGGCGTTTGGATTCGGCTTGGGCTGGTTGGCCTGCACAATGCGATAATAATGCTCGGCGTGCTGGTACAAGTTTTCCGCCCGTACCGGGTCACCGGCCGTCGACGCATCGCGCGCCAATTGCAGGTATTTGTCGTAAATCTGTGAAGGATTGCCGCGGATTTTGACTTCGGGGCCATTACTCTCAAATGACCTGTTACCCTGGTTTCCACCGGGCTTACGACCTCGTCCACGTTGACGCTTCATATCGCGCATTCTTGTCTACCTGTATTGTGCGAGCCGCTGTGGGGCTTGCGTTCAAATGTCAGTGCGCACGCGCGCCGCTGTACATGTTTATCTCGGGTTGTTTGGCCGGATTAATTAGCAAGCGGCGTGTCCACCGCGCGAGACCCCCGTCTTGGCGCGAGCTGCTTGCGGAGAAGAACCTAGACCGCCCGGCAAATCATTCCAACCCTTTTTTGCGGTTATTCGGGCAATATCAGCGAGGATTGCGGCCCAAAACAACCCGATCATTGCCACCCAGATCGCAAATGACCTCGATATCGACCAATCCCGCCGCGGCGGCCAGTGCCCGAACGCTACTCGCCTGATCATAACCAATTTCGAGCGCAAACAGGCCGCCGGGCACCAATAAGCGAGGAATATCCGCGATAATGTCCCGATAGGCCTCCAGCCCATCCGAACCGCCATCCAGTGCTATCGTCGGCTCATGATCTCGCACTTCCGGCTCCAGACCCGCCAGAACTTCACGGGTTATGTAGGGCGGATTGGAGACAAGTATATCAAATCGCCCGCTCTCCAGCGCCGCGCCCCAGCGCCCTTCAATAAAGTCGGCCCGCTCAGACAACCCAGTCCGCGCCGCATTCTGCCCGGCCACAGCCAATGCCGCCGAGGACAAGTCCACGCCCAAACCGCGCAGGGCAGGACGCTCGTTGAGCAAGGCCAGCAGGATCGCGCCCGAACCCGTGCCCAGATCGAGAATTTGCGCTTCCTCATCTCCCAGTCTGGCCAGCACCGCCTCAACCAGCGCCTCAGTGTCCGCCCGAGGGGTCAGCACATCCGGCGTCACCGCCAAATCAAGCGTCCAGAAGGGTTGCGAGCCGAGAATTTGCGACAGCGGCTTTCGACTAAGACGCGCCGTTAGCAGGTCAGCGAAATGCGCCACGCGCTGCCAACTGACCAGTGCCGGATCGTGCAGTGCCAAATTCAGACTGTCGGGCTGCAGCACATGCTCGAGTAGGAACCGGACCTCGAGCGCCGCATCTTCAATACCGATTTCCAGCAATCGCTCGACGGAATCACCGCGAATATCCGCCAGACCAAGGCCCTGCCATGCCTGACACAGCGCCAGGCCCGGTCGCCCGGACTGCTCACGAAGGTCCTCATCAAGTAAATCTTGAAATGATATGCCCGGAGGGCCTGCCCGGTCGGTCATCGCGATGAACGCCTAGGCGTCCTCAGACAAGGCCGCCAGTCGCGCGGCCTGGTCTTCGGCGATCAGAGCCGTGATCACTTCATCGAGACCGTCACCCGCGGCAATTTGGTCCAGCTTGTAGAGCGTCAAATTGATCCGGTGGTCAGACAGCCGACCCTGCGGATAGTTATAGGTACGGATCCGTTCGGAACGATCGCCAGAGCCGATCTGGCCCTTGCGCTCGGCGGCGCGTTCCGCATTGGCGGCCTCGCGCTGCTGGTCATACAGCTTGGCCTTGAGCAATTCGATCGCCCGTGCCCGGTTCTGGTGCTGGGATTTTTCCTGACACAACACGACCAGACCGGTCGGCTCATGGGTCATCCGCACGGCACTGTCGGTCTTGTTGACGTGCTGGCCACCAGCCCCGGATGCGCGCATCGTGTCCACACGCACCTCCGTCATATCCAGAACGATATCAATATTTTCCGATTGCGGCATAATCGCTACCGTCGCCGCAGACGTATGAATACGTCCCTGGCTTTCCGTCGCCGGAACACGCTGCACCCGGTGCACGCCGCTCTCGAACTTCAAACGGCCAAACACGCCATTGCCCGAAATTGAGGCGATCACTTCCTTATAGCCGCCCTGGTCGCCGTCGGAGGCCGATTCCAGCTCCCACTTCCAGCCCTGCAGCTGGGCATAGCGCTCATACATGCGGTACAAAACCCCAGCAAACAAGGCCGCCTCATCACCGCCCGTACCCGCGCGGATCTCGATCACGGCATTGGCCGCATCATCCTTATCCTTGGGCAGAAGCAGCAAATTCATTTCATGATCAAGCGCCGGAAGGCTTTCCTTGATCGCAAAGAATTCGTCCTTCGCCATCTCGACCATCTCGGCATCATCACTCTGCATCATCTCGGCGAGATCCGCGAGCTCATTACGTGCCGCTTTCAGCGCAATGGCCTTCTCGGCCACCGGCTTCAACTCCGCATGTTCCTTGGAGAGTTTAACAATCTCGTCCGCATCAGACGCAGCGCCAAGACGCGCCTCAACCTGGTCGAAACGATCGATTACCTGCTCAAGTCTGGCTTCGGGTGCGTGCATACGATTGTGATAGCCGGAAACGGTGTGGGAGGTAATGGGCGCGGTGCAGTAGGAAGCGCGTTCGAACCTTGCGGAGTCCCCAGAGATCGCGCACCTGCGCAGACCCTAGTCACTTCTGCTGAACCTCATCCCCCCTCTAACCTCTTGGGGAGAGGCGCGCGCGCATGCGTCGGGTGAGGGGCTTTGCAGCGCAATGAGGACGGTCGGCATGCGTGTCCCGGCCCCTCATCCGCCCTTCGGGCCCCTTCTCCCCAAAAGGGAAGAAGGGGTTAGCCTGCCTAAATCGCACCCAGAACGGCGAGGACGGTCATCACGATCAAAACCAACGTGCTCGCGCTAAATGCAAAGAACCGGGCCGGGATGAAATTCCACAGGGCCTGGATCAGGCTGTGAGTGATCCGCAGGACGACATAAAGCCATGCAAGGCCGATCATCACATCGCCGGTTTGTCCGGCCAGATGCAGATACACCACCAGGGCGAAGAAGATCGTCGGCTGTTCGTGCAGGTGGTTATAATTGTCGGCGATGCGTTTGACCTCATTGGGCAGGACATCCATCTCGCTTTTTAGCTTCATCTTCGACGGGTTGATGCGGGCCTTGCGCATCGCAGGAATGCGGGTGGCGTACATCCACGTCCACATCACGAAGGTCCACACGATCATTGCCAGCATGGGTGTCAAAATTGTTGAGGTCATGATTTGTCCCTTTGATGTTTGGGCGAACCTAGCGTGAAGCGGTGGCACCACACGACATTTATCTGAATGGCTGCGATACGCGGCGCTTGGCCTAGGTTTGCGCGGTCTTTAGCCGCACATCCGCAAGCGGCGCTTCATAGCGCTCAAACGCATCCAGCAAATCATCCACATTGTCTGCGACGATCAGTGCTCCCCGGTGCTCAGGCTTGAGAAAACCCTTCGTCGTCATCCCGTCCAGGAAGGCCACCAGATCATCGTAATAGCCATTGATATTGAGCAGACCAAACGGGTGTGGATGCTGACCGAGCTGACCCCAGGTCCAGACTTCAAACAGCTCTTCCATCGTTCCGATACCGCCGGGCATGGCGATGAACCCCTCGGAGAGCTCCACCATCATCGCCTTGCGCGCATGCATGGATTCAACGATGTGCAATTTGGTCAGCTCGAAATGCGCCACTTCCTTGATCGCCATAAATTCCGGGATCACACCGACAACTTCGCCGCCCGCATTCATGACTGCGTCCGCCACCTGGCCCATCAGGCCGACACGGCCGCCACCATAGACCAGCGTCACATCGCGCTGAGCCAAACGTTGTCCGACGGCAATCGCCGCGTCGGTGAAAGCCGGATCTGACCCAGCATTGGAACCACAATAGACACAGATGGATTTCATCGGGACGTTTCCCCCTTGGCGGTGAAGCAAACTGATTTATCTTGCGATCAGATCATGGGGAATAGCTGAATGATGTATCGCGCACTAGCCTTTTCGCTCTTGTTGTCCGGCTCCGCTTGTGCCGCTCAGGACGCAGAACCAACCGAAGCCAGCAATGTCCGCATCATCCCGACCGAGATGTGTGATGGCTATTTCTTCATTCCGGTGACTCTCGCCGATCGCCAAGGCTATCCGGAAGGCCGTACCCTTTGGTTCCTGCATGACACGGGTGCCAGCTATTCCATTATCGACCCCGACAGTCTTGAGCGCGTCTCCGGCACCCGCGTCGATATTGGCGACCGGGCCAATATCCGTAACGCCACCTCCGGCCCCCTCACCTTCAATCGTCTGCCCGTGCGGGCCAGGGAACTCGACCATCTCTCCCGTGCTCTCGGTCGTGAGATCGACGGCATCATGTCCTTTGGCGCGCTCGATGATTTCTTGCTAACCTTGGACTATGGCCGCAGCGAAATGCGCATCGAGACCGGCGAGCTGCCCCGCCCCGATAATGAAACTATTTTCAATGCCAGCGGCCCAGATTATCGCCCCTGGTTACGGATGCGGTTTTCCAATCGCAGTCGGCGCATGCTGATCGACAGCGGCGCGGCCAACACCGATCTGGTGGTGCGTGATATCGAACGCTACGAAACCGTCGACCCACCGCGCAACACCCGCGCCGCAACCCGCCTGACCGAGATCGAGCGACGCCAGTCTGCGCGCGCCAGCGAGAATGTCACCTTCGGCGATTACGTCCTGCAAACCCCGACGATCCAGTCCACACCCGGCACCGAATTGATCGGCGGCGAAGTGATGAGACACTTTGTCTGGACCTTCGATCAGGACAATGAGCGCGTGCGTATTGTGCCCCTCGACCCAGATCAGATCATCACTTTTGGCCCCGTCTATGGCCATGGCATCATATTAGGCAGCCATCCGGACGGGTTTCGGGTCGTCGATGTCGTCGAAAACACACCCGCCGCCCGTGTCGATCTGAAAACAGACGATATCATCACCCACTGGAATGGCGCGCCCGTCGCCACGCGCGGCTGTGAACGCAGCGAGGACTTGGTCCTCAACATCACCCTTCGCCGCGATGGAGAAATCCTGGAGCGGCGGCTGGAACTCTTCCCGCTGGTAGAGTGAGTAGTATCAGCCCAGGAGCTGGGCCTTGATCGTTTGCATCATGACTTTGACAGCATCGACAATTGGCTGGTGCTCATAACCCAAAGCCCGTTCGCCGATCACCAATTCCATGGCGCACCTATCGTCACGCTCGAGCGCCCAGACACTGCCACACAACCAGACACCGGTCTGTCTTGCCGCCTCATCGCGCGCCGCCTTCGCTGTTTCGGCATCACACGCCCACTGCACATGCATCATATTCACATGCGGCGGCTCCGGCGTCACAACGACGCCATCAATCGTAGCCAGAGATGCGGCAAGCTTGCCAGTCTGCGCTACGAAATCCGGCATCATGGGCAGCCGACGCTCTAGCAATCGCAGGGTATCGGGCACGGCCGGCCAGGGCGCGACGGTCAATCCACCCATCCGCGCTCGCCAGGTGCGGGCTTCCTCGCAAAAGTCAGAATCCCCAGACAAGGCTGCACCGGCTAGTGCGCCTATCTCCTTATAAAACGAGACATAAACTGAGGAAAAACCTTCGGATATTTCCGCATAAGACCGGTTGCCATAAAACGGGCGCGTGCCCCAGATACGCGCACCGTCCATGTGCAGTGGCACATCAAGCTCTGCCGCGCGCTGCTTGATATTTGTCAGCTCGTCCCAGTCGGGAAGCGCGCCGCCATTGTGGCGCTGAGGCAGCTCGATGATCGCACAGGCGGCATCTGCCTGCAGATCGTCAGCGACCAGCGGTCTCGACCATTCGCCGATCATATTCGCATTCAATCCGTGCACGTGCGCATAGCTGCCACTTTCGTGCAGCTCCAGATGCGAGGTGGGATGAAGCAGTATCTGACGTCGCCCTGTTCGCTGCGAATATAGACGCGCTGCCACACCCTGGGCCATCGTGCCCGTTGGAAACCATACGGCGTCAGGCATGCCGATAAGATCGGCAATTTTAGCCTCCAGTAACTCAACAGATCGCCCGCCGAGATACAGCTCGCCGCCCAGCCCCTCGCGCTCCATATAATCGGCAATCGTCCGCAAACGCTCCCCAGCTGTTTCATGGGGATAGAATGGAAAGCTCAAATCGATTGAGCATTCACGTTTTAGGGCTTCGTCCGTCATGAATGGCTCAATGTCTTAAGCGCCAACAACAGCGCGGCGATGATCATGAAACCGCCGGCCACACGGTTGAGCAGGATCCGCCCCGGACCCTCCATATGGCTGGCCACCCAGTGTGCCCCCGTCCCGTACAGGGTCAGCACAAAGCCATCCATCACGATATAGGTCAGTGATAGCGCAATAAATTGCGGCCAGAAGGCCAGGCCCGGATCGATAAACTGCGTGAAAACAGCGGCAAAGAAGACAATCGCCTTGGGATTCGTCGCCGAGGTGACAAACCCTTGCAGCCACAATGTGTGTAGCGGCCGTCGCTCATGCCCCACCTCACCTACCCCCGTGGCACCCCGCCGGATCATGGAAATACCCAGCCATACCAGATACGCCGCACCCAGCCATTTGATCACCGTCAACGCCGAGGCATACCGCGCCGCAAGCGCCGCAACGCCCAACCCGGCTGCAAGCATCTGCAGCATATTCGCCGTCAAATCCCCGGCAATGGTCGCCGTCGCACGCGGGAAACCGTTGGACAGGCTGTTGGACAAAATCAGCACATGACTCGGCCCCGGCGTACTCATCAGCGCCACCACCGTGCCCACATAGGCCAGCCAAATTTCAACCGGCATGCGCTAGAGCCCCAGCGCAGATTGGGTCGCCGGCGTCCAACCAACCAACACGTCGTCGCCATGTTCGATGACGGGTCGCTTGATCAGCGTCGGATTGGCGATCAGCAGCGGCACCGGGTCAGCTTCAGCGCCCGCCTTCTCCGCATCACCAAGTCCTCGCCAGGTCGTTGACCGCGAATTGAGCAACACCTTGCCACCCACCGCGTCCAGCCAGACCGGCACCTTCGCTACCAGATCCGCCTCGGCCCGGATATCAACAAAGACAGGATCGATACCAGCAGCCTCCAGCGCCTTGAGCGCCTTCTTGCAGGTGTCACAATTTTTCAGGCCGTAGAGTGTCGTGGTCATTTCGAATTGCGCTCCGTCAAATTTCATCGCCATCAATATGGCCACGACGGACATGATCGATCGCGGCAATCCCGTCCATTTTGGCAATTTCGCTTCGCGTAAACGAGACTGAGAAGACGCTATCGATGCTCGCAATCAAGACGGTCGTAAAAATCCAGGTATCCAATGATCCATCTGGCCCAAAAAAAGTATGAGCCGCCGCCATCATTGCAAAGGGCAACGACGAGGTTAGGATTACAAATACCATCCCTGGCCAAAAATATCGGCAAGGGTGTCGTTGATCCAACGGCAACACGACAAGGCAACAGGACAGGGTTCGCGTTTTCAAATTCGGCTTGTCCATTCCAAGATATTCAAAATAATTTTCTCGACTTGGCAGTCCAAAAACTAACCGGGCCCATCGACCGATCAAAGCCGTAGACAGGTTGGCTGCGCATATGATGGCCAATAACTTGATGAGGAACCACTCACCATCAAAAAACCCGAGGCGAGATGCGACCCCATACCCGGCGAGTGTCAGCAGAGCGAAGCCCCACATAAAGGCTGCGTGCCCCGCAACGACAGGTCGATACAAAGGTTCAATCGTCCATTTTGAAGCAGCCATGTACCCCCGCCTACACGCCTGAGGCAGAAACCTCGGCATTTCGCAACTCAAGCGCGCGATTTTCCACCAATTCCACGATGTGATCAATCATCTCTTCATTGGACGTATTATGGTCCGGCTTGCCGGAGACATAGATTTTGCCACGACCGGCACCACCACCCGTAAAGCCGAGATCGGTCATCAGAGCTTCGCCCGGCCCATTGACCACGCAGCCGATAATCGACAGTGATATCGGCTCCGAGATATGCGCCAGGCGCGCCTCCAGCGTTTCCACCGTGCGGATCACGTCAAACCCCTGCCGTGCACAGGACGGGCAGGCGATAATATTGACGCCGCGCGTGCGCAGGCCCAGCGATTTGAGAATGTCGAAACCGACCTTCACTTCCTCTTCCGGCTCCGCCGATAGAGAAACCCGGATCGTATCGCCTATCCCGGCCCACAGCATCGAGCCGATGCCGATGGAGGATTTCACCGTGCCGATTCGCGTGCCACCAGCCTCGGTTACGCCCAGATGCAATGGCGCATCCGTCGCCTCAGAGAGCTGTTGGTAAGCCGCGACCGTCATGAACGGGTCCGAGGACTTCACGGAAATTTTGTAATTATCGAAGTCCAGATCATCGAGAATTCGCGCATGTTCCAGCGCGCTTTGCACCATCGCGTCCGGGCACGGTTCGCCATATTGCTCCAGCAAATGCTTTTCCAGGGAACCCGCATTGACGCCGATCCGGATCGCGCAGCCATGATCCTTGGCCGCCTGCACCACTTCGCGCACTCGATCCATAGACCCGATATTGCCCGGATTGATGCGCAAACACGCCGCTCCAGCTTCCGCTGCCTCAAGGGCGCGTTTGTAGTGGAAGTGAATATCGGCAATCAGCGGCACATTCGCGGCACGCACGATTTCTGGCATGGCGGCCGTCGACGCTTCATCCGGGCAGGATACGCGCACCATATCCACACCAGCCTCTTCACAGCGCCGGATCTGATCAATCGTCGCGCTCGCATCGCTGGTCGGCGTATTGGTCATCGTCTGCACACTGATCGGTGCATCACCGCCCACTTCAAGATCACCGACTTTGATTTTGCGACTCTTGCGTCGCTCAATCATGCGCCAGGGGCGGACAGAACGGGGATCTTTGGAGGGAGCGGACATGAGGTTATCTCTTCACAGGCTGACACCACGACGACGCGTGCTTGGGGACAGGCTATAGCGAGATTATGTCGGGCTTGCGAGCTTGGCAGCCGGTTTATTCAGCGGGCACGACTTCAGCAGCAGCAGCGACCACCGCAAAGTTTTCGACCGGAGCGCCGGTTTCACCCAACAGGCCACGGGCCTCACCATCAACTTCCAGCTCAATTGCGCCAGCATTCGTCGCCGAAACAGTCAGCCCAGATTCATTGGCCCGGTAAACTTCCCCTGCGATCAATTCTCTTGAAAACAGGATACGACCAGACCGGTCGCGCACTTCCAGCCAGGTGGGTTGCACCGCACGCATGACCAGGGATGTCGCCGCATTAGTCGCCTGTCCAAGCGGCAGTTCAGACCAGATATTATCCACGCTGGATTCGGTCGTACGTGTAGTGAAATTGGCCTGCGCCCATTCCGGTGCCGTATTGGGCGCTGTCGGCAGGGTATCGAAGGTCGGACTACCCGTTGATAAATCGGAATACCACCAGGCAATCGCCCCAACACTGGCCAAAATCAGGACGGCACCAAAAACGCCTCGCGGCAGTTTAATCTCTTTAATGGAGGGTGCCGCGGCGGAGGGTTCAGCGCGCCCAGTCTCGGTATCAACGTCACGCTTGAACTGTTCAACCAGCGCCGGCGCGTCCAACCCCAAAAAGCCAGCATAAGTGCGAAGATAACCAATGGCATAGGCGCGTGCTGGCAAGCCGCGGGCATCCATGCCTTCAAGGGCTTCAAGGTAATCGCGACGGATACGTGTTTGTGCGGCCGCGCTATCGAGCGTCAGGCCAACCTTGGCCCTCGCCTCGCGCAGTCTCTCACCTGCAGACATATGCATATAGCCGGCACCGTCGCCAGAAAACACGGCGTCGACGGGAACAAATCCCGCATTCATCGTCTCACCCACCATACTCTAAGCCGCTCTTTCTACTCTTGAGCGATCTGAACTCAAAAATACGCGTGTCAGGAGATTTCTTCCTGCGCATATCCCTATAAGAACAAATCTTCTCCCGCTTATCAACAGTCGGTTTACTAAATTCTGAACTGTCGATTTATTCTCCACCGTCCAACGCAAGCGCTGTGCCAAAGCGCCGTTGCATTTCGATTAGGCCTACTGACCAGCCTCGATCGAAATAACAGCTAAATCTGTCCGACGTGGAGCAGGCCTCGACAATTTGAGATCCGTCAGAACCATCCCAGACGGAGCGGATCGATGACACCGGCAGACAAGGCAACGTCCCTCGCGATCGCGGGTCAGTTTGAGGGAGAGGTAGTTATTGGCTCCGGCAGCGCCAATCGAAGTGCAATCGCGATTGTGATACTGGCAAACAAGACTTCGGCCAGCTCATTGGAATAGCCGCCGATAAACCCCGTGATGAACAGCAAAATAGCAAGGAACGGCAAATCCAGACCGTGTGTAAGCAGGTCTCCTTCGGCACTCGAGACTAAATTCCGCTCTTTCATCAGCTTCAGAAAATACCGGTTTTCGGAGACAAACAGCGCGATAATTGTGAAGAATATCAGATAACCTATGCTCAAAACCGGGATCAGATTGTGGAGGTTTGTTTCTTGTTGGTGATTGCTTTCAATCAACCAGTCGGGCGTAACGAGCCCAAAAACACGCTGACCCCAGCTAATCTCTTCACCGGCATAAAAGCACAGGGCCAGTGCCGCGAGGCCAAACATCACCGAGCGCTTTTTGAGTGCGACGAATAACACGATGAGACCGGCAATTCCGACATTCCAGAAGGTCAACCACTCCAGAATGCCATCTTCATCTTCCCAAATTCGTAGCTGAAAGACAAAGGGAGCGAGTGCCCAAGCCGCAAACCAGACAAGAAACCCGGTCTGCCAGATCCCCCAGCGTTCCGGAAGGTTGAAGATATCGAGCGCGCGCCGGCCCATATAGAGCCCAGCTGCACCAAGCACGACAAGCCCGACCAAACACCAAGCCATAGCGATACCGGGGCGTTCGAAATCCTCATCCCAAGACAGGAGACGTTCGAGCCACGGCAGATAGCCCTCATAGAAAAACATCCACAAACCGGCATGCGCAATCGCCGCCAGAAAGACAACACACCCTGCGCCAAGCGCTATCTTGCGCAACAAAATATAGGGCGCACTAAGATGGACCAAAACCACTCCCCCGGGTCGAATTAAGTCAAATGCTTACTGGATTTGCGGGTTCGCATCAATCACATCGAGGGGCAAACCCGCCTCTTCGCCCGCCTCGAGCAGCAAGGGTCGCAAGCTATCTGCGGGGCTGTCCGTTCTGGCAGCGAGCCAGTGTGTCAATTTTTCGACATTGAGGCCGGATATCATCTTCTTCACCGGGCCAATATTATTTCCAGACATGGACAGGCTGGAATAACCGAGACCAATCAAAACTGCCGCCTCGAGCGGTTTCGCCGCAATTTCACCGCAGACCGACACCGGCGTATCATGAGCCGCGCACACATCACGTACGCGCTTTAGCAATGTGAGGGCCGACGGGCTCAAAACATCATATCGGTCCGAAACCCGGGAATTTTGCCGATCAGCCGCGAAGAAATATTGCATCAGATCATTTGCGCCGACGGAGACGAAATCGACCGCATCGATGACGTGCTCGACCGCCCAGGCCATCGCGGGTGTTTCCAGCATCAGGCCGATTTTCACATCGCTTGGAATAGCGTGTCCGCGATGCTCTGCGTGTTGCAATTCGCGTTCAAACATTTCCCGGGCCGCACGCATTTCCCAGGGTGTCGCAATCATTGGAAACATGACATGCAAGGATCGGCCGGCGGCGGCCCGTATCAGAGCGCGCAGCTGGTATCGCAGCAGGCCGGGACGATCTAATCCCATGCGGATTGCGCGCCAGCCCAAGGCCGGGTTTGGCTCCACCGTCGATGGCGCGAACTGGGCGACCTTGTCGCCGCCCAAATCAAGCGTTCGGAATATCACCGGCTTGTCGCCGGCCGCATCCATAACGGATTTGTAGATCTTGCCTTGAGAATCCAGGCGCGGCAGCGTCTCAGATACCATGAACTGAAATTCGGTACGAAACAGGCCCACCCCGTCCGCACCGGTTTCTTCCAACTGGGTCATCTCGATAAGCAGACCCACATTGAGGCTGAGTGCAATGCGCTG
>Ga0315338_1001193_pt1 | contig 36299 bp, 36 predicted proteins | sample ASW8metaG_FD_204518 | JGI IMG/M metagenome (GOLD analysis project Ga0315338, IMG submission 204518) | Ammonia-oxidizing marine archaeal communities from Monterey Bay, California, United States - ASW #8 | ecosystem: Environmental > Aquatic > Marine > Coastal | place: USA: California | collected... | reverse complement strand
TGGTTCGAAGCTGACATTATCCCCGAAATGCGTCGCTGGACCCACGCGTTGTTGGTTAAGGGCCCGGTCACGGGATCCTCCAAGGTATCGGGTCGAGGAATCAGGGTATGAGCCAGATGCGCCGCGCGGTCGTGGTTTTCTCAGCCTTGCCGGGGACAACGCGCGGCATCGCCTGGATGATATTTGCGACGATATTTTACGCCGCGACCTATGGTGTTGTGCGGCTGCTTTCGACGGAATTCGGGGTCTTTCAGCTAGTCTTCTTCCGCTCCATCATCGGTGTGTTCCTCATGCTGCCGTGGCTCATCCGAGGTGGCATCGGGCAAATCAAAACGCCGCAGCCCGTGACGTACGCGTGGCGTTCGTCCCTCAATTATGGCGGCATGGTATTCCTGATATTCGGTCTGTCGACGATGCAGTTACAGGATGTGACCGGGCTGATGTTCACGACGCCACTATTCACCGTGTTGTTTGTCACATTGTTTCTGCGCGAACGGGTCGGGCCCAGACGGGCGATTGCCTTGCTGGTCGGTTTTGCCGGCGCCATGATAATCATCCGGCCGGGCTTTCAAGAATTGACATGGGCTGCGCTCGGCGTGCTGGGCACCAGTTCCGCCTACGCGGTGATCAACGTCCTGACCAAGACACTGGCGCGCACCGATTCATCCAACACCATCGTATTCTATGACTTTTTTCTGCTGTCCGTATTGGGCATAGTGCCGGCGATTATTTTCTGGAGCGAAGTGCGGCTCGAACATATTTTCTGGGTCGCCGTCATGGGGATATGCAGTTCGCTGGCGCGACAGGGTGTGATCCGCGCATTGGCGGAGGGCGAAGCCTCGGTCGTGATGCCGTTCAACTTTCTGAAAATGCCTTTTACGGTCTGTATCGGATTTGTCTGGTTTGCTGAAAATCCCGATCTCTGGACTGGAATCGGGGCGGCGGTGATTTTCGCCAGCACCTACTATATCGCGCGGCACGAAACGGTCCTGAAATTGGGCACAACCGCAAAACCGTCTCCGCCGGTTTAATAGGGCTCAGCCTTCCTGCTCGAGCCGCGCCATGTCGTCATCGGAAAATCCGAAATGGTGACCGATTTCATGAATCAATACATGGCGCACTAAATCTGCCAGATCTTCACCGGTCTCACACCAATAGTCGAGCAGCGGCCGGCGAAACAGATAGATCGTGTCGATATGCTGCGGCGCGTCCGAAACATTTTTAGCGTCCAACGACACGCCGCGATAAAGGCCAAGTAGTTCGAATGGGTTCTGCAATTCCATGTCGCGCTGGGCCTCCATATCCGGAAATTCATCGATCCGGGTGACCACATCGGTGATTTTGGATCGTAGAACATCGGGAATGGACTGTAACGCCTCGTCCGCCATCGCTTGTAAATCCGCAAGATCGGGTGGTGTCCTGTAAGGGATCGTCATGGCTCGGCTATGGAATGCGTTCAGGCGTGGGTATCAGGTAGCGGCGGCGCCGGGCGGCGGGCTTCGGCGCGTGCAATATATAAGGCGCTGACGACAATGACGATTGCACCGACGAAGGTCCAGGGCGAAGGGATTTCCGCGAAAAACGCATAACCAATAATGGCGGCATAGATAAGCCGAACATACTCAATCGGACCGACCGCGTTGGCCTCGCCGACCGAGAAAGCGCGGACGAAGCCGATCATGCCAATAGTCGTCAGCATGCCAATGAGCGCGAGCATAAACCATTCCACGCCGACCGGCGTCTGCCACACCCAGATTGCTGGACCGAGGAAAATGACCGTGCTGCCGGCATGGTAATAGAACAGGATCCGGTTTGGCGGCTCGGTATCGGACATCAGGCGGATCAATACATTGGCGACAGCAAAGGTCAGTGCCGAGACAATGGCGATCAGCACCACCGGATCGATGCCCGCATGGCCGGGTCTGACCATGATCATGACGCCAACAAATCCCACCAATGTCGCAATCCAGCGCCGCGCCGATACCAGTTCGGACAACAGGAGCACCGCGACGATGGTTGTGAAAAGCGGGCGCGAAAAGGCAATGGCCGTGGCGTCGGCAAGATAAAGGTGGATGACGGCGTAAAACACCCCGATCTGCGCAATGCAGGCCATAATCAGACGTGTGATGTGCAGGCCGAAACGCATTGTGCTCAGACCAGAGACCCCCATGCTGATGAAAACCGGGCCGAGAATGACCAGACCGATAAGATAGCGGGCGAAGGCGAGTTGGAATGGGTCGAATTTGGCCCCTAAATGCTTGATGACCGCATCGTTAAAGGCGAAGGCCAGACTGCCGACGGTAATCCAGATCACCCCTCGTGTATTATCCGGCAGGCGAAGCCAAGCGCTGACCAGCCGGTTCTGAGGGGGAGTGTCGGACATTTTCGGAGAAAACTCGAAGCAGCGAAGGCCGTTGCAAAAATCTTTTTGCACGGATTGCTACGAACAATCAAGAATTTGTTACCCGTTTAGAGAGAATTTAATTTATATAATCAACCTTATAGATATCTCGGTTGAAAAAGGATCTTATTTATCGGCTGCTTGCGGCCGTCGTGCCTCGTCTTTTGCGATGTAAAGCGAGCAGGCTACGATGATACCGCCGCCCAGGACGGTCCACAGGTCCGGTACTTCGCTAAACAGAAAATAGCCGAGCAGGCCAGCGTAGATCAGACGGACATATTCGATCGGCCCCACCGCATTCGCTTCACCGGCAGAAAATGCGCGGACGTAGCAAATCATGCCCAAAGTGGTGAGAAATCCAATCAGGAACAACAGAAACCATTCGATTCCAACCGGTGTTTGCCACATCCAGATGGCGGGGCCGGCAAAAATAACAATCCCGCCCAGATGATAATAGAACAGGATCCGGTTTGGCGGTTCGGTTTTCGACATTATCCGGATGATCACATTGGCGATGGCTAGGGTGAGCGCCGCGCCAACCGCGATAAGCAGAACTGGGTCCATGATCGCAGCCCCCGGCCTGATCATGATGATGACGCCGGCAAAGCCGATCATCGTTGCTGCCCAGCGGCGCGCCCGCACAATCTCTGACAACAGGATGACCGCGACAATGGTGGTAAAAAGCGGCTTGGAGAACATGATCGCAGTCGCGTCGGCGAGTTTAAGATGGATCACCGCGACAAAAAGACTGATTTGTGCGGTGCAGGCGATGACCAGGCGCGTCAGGTGGAGCCCAATATGTTGCGTTCGAATCTGCACCCAGCCCATATGCATGAAAACCGGCGCCAGCATTACGAAGCCGATGGCATAGCGGAACAGGGCGAGCTCGAAGGGGTGAAGGGTCCGGCCGAGTGATTTGACGACAGCATCAGTCAGCGCAAACAGAACGGCGCCCACTGAAAGCCATAGAATACCCCTTATATTGCCGCTCAGGCGCAGCCAGCGTAACGATATTTGGCTGAAGGAACCTGACGTTGCCACGGTTGGTGCACGCTCCGCCCGGTGCGCGGTCGACGCATCCAGAGTTAAATCGGTTGCAGGATCGTTATTCCCTAATGCCCTATCTGAAGCGGTGCGGCAAGCTCAAGATTATTTGGAATATTCTACACACCGTGTTACAAAATCACCGAATTCAGCCAATAAAGTACCCCGGAACCAAGGTCAGCAGATGGACACCGCTCTCAGAGCCGACAGCCTCACCATCACGCCTCTTACGAAGCATGTCGGCGCAGAAATTTCCGGTATCGATATCCGCCAGAAGCTCGATGGGGACATGGTGCGGTTGCTGAACGATGCATTCAACCGGCATGTCGCGCTGGTATTTCGGGATCGGGATCTGAGCCGTGAACAGCAGACCGATTTCGCCGAACACTTCGGTCCTCTGGGCGTGCGCCGCAGCGCACCAAAAGACGTGCGCGCCGGCGAAGAAGCCACGCGCGGTCATGTCATGTTGGTCACCAATATCCCGGAAGAAGCCGGCACCAAGGCGGGGTCCTATGGTGACGGTGAAATGTGGTTCCACGCCGACAGCTGCTATTACGAGATCCCCAACCGCGCAACTTTTCTGTATTCGGTTGAATTGCCAAGTACCGGTGGCAACACCCGTATGAACAGCATGTACGCGGCCTATGACAACGTTCCCACCGCGCTGAAAGAAAAGCTCCATGGCCGCAGAGTGCTGCAAATTCACGACCACAAACGCCGCGAACGTCTCGATCTCGACAATATCGTGGTTGAGGATCTGCGCCATTGCTGGCAGCCGATCTTCCTAACCCATTCACAGACCGGCCGCCGCGCGCTTTACGTCAATCGTCTGATGTCGGCCCGGATCGAGGGGCTGGAGCGGGTGGAAAGCGACGCGATCCTGGATGATCTATTCGAGATCACGGAGGATCCGTCGATCTTTTACGAGCACGAATGGCGTTTGGGCGATTTGCTGATGTGGGACAATCATGCATCCATCCATATGCGTACCGATTTTCCCCGCGAAGAACGCCGCCTGCTGCGCCGGTGCACGGTCGGCGGTGACGGCCCCTTGTCCTTCTAAATTTCACGCAAAAGGCTGATCGCCCTGAGTTGATGTCCGGTGCAAAAGCCGAATATCGTCCATCGCGTAGCCGCCACAGGCGCGGTGGTTAACGCTGCGATTGTCCCAGAAGATGAAATCGCCGAGACGCCATTTATGGCGATAGATATTTTCTTCCTTAATAATATGGTCAAACAGCAAATCCAGTAGCTTCTGGGCATCGTCGTCATCCATCCCATCTATGCCGATGGTGAAGCGCGGCGATAGATATAGACCTTTGCGGCCGGACACCGGGTGACTACGGACCAGCGGATGGCGGATATCCTTCTTTCCGGCCTGCTTTTTGTAATATTCTTCGCCGCCTGGACGGGTCACCTCGACCCGTGAATTGCGCAATTTGCTGACCGTATGTACGCCCCGCAGACCCCGGATGCGCTCCTTCAACGAACCAGGCAGCGTGTCATAGGCGTGCTGCATATCCGCGAATTCCGTGTCGCCGCCTTGGCTGGGGAGTTTGTGCGCGTAGAGGAACGTCGCAAGCGAGGTCTTTCGCTGGAAGGATATGTCCGAATGCCAGAAATCGCCCGCCGCCACGACACCGATATGTTGACCATTGACCTGCTCGTTAGACAGGATCGCGACCTCGGGATATCCCGCCACGCGGTGTTCTTCGGCATAGAGAATTTCGAGCGGCCCGAACCGGCTGCTGAACGCTATATGGTGCGCCGGTTCGATTTTCTGATTGCGGAAGACCAGAACCTTGTATCTGACAAAGACGTTATAAATTTCGTCGAACAGCTCGTCGGGCAGATTCTGGGATAAATCCACGCCGCAAATCTCCGCGCCGAGCGGTTTTGTTGTTGTCTCAATGTCGATCGGCATAAACCATCCTCCTCAGCACCATTATACGTGTTTACAACCATATACGTCGAGAAAGCCCGCCTTCGATATTGCGAAAATCCATGATATTCTGACGGCAATCGAAATTTCGCCTTTCAGGAGGGTTTACGCCATGTCGATTACTGTGACGCCAATGTCCGCCGCGTGTGGCGCGGAAATTTCAAGCATTGATCTCCGCGAGCCGATTGATGCGGCAGCGGTGAAGGAGATCGAGGCCGCGTTTCACGAACATGTGGTCGTGGTGTTCCGCGGCCAGGATATTACTGAAGACGAACAGATGGCCTTTGCCAACGCGCTTGGTGGACTCGGCGACCGCAAGCGGTCGCCAAACGGTTCCACCCCGGGCGGGAGCTACGACACGCCGTTCATGTTCGTGACTAACATCATCGACGAAAAAACCGGCGAGTCCATCGGCGCCTTCGGCGATGGCGAGATGTGGTTTCACCACGATACCAGCTATTACGAAAAGCCGCATAAGGCGACCCTGCTGTATTCCATCACCCTGCCGAGCTGGGGCGGCAATACCTGCTTCGCCAACATGTACAAGGCCTATGAAAACGTGCCGGCGGATCTCAAGGCAAAGCTCGAGGGCCGTAAGATCCTGCAAATCCACGATTACAAGCGCCGTGAACGGATCGATATATACAATTCCGATATCTCCGGCATGCTGCAATACGAACAGCCTATATTCGTTACCCATCCGGTGACTAGGCGCAAGGCGCTTTATGTCAGCCGGCTGATGTCGGCTAAAATCGAAGGGCTGGCACCGGACGAGAACGAAAACATCCTCAACCAGCTGTTCGATATCTCGGAAGATCCCTCGGTGGTGTTCGAACATGAATGGCTGAAGGGCGACATGGTGATGTGGGACAATTACGCCTCGATCCACATGCGCCGGGATTTCCCGCGCGACGAACCCCGTCTGATGCGCCGCCTTACGCTGAACGGCTACGGGCCGCTCAATTAGATAGTAGAACGGTTCCAGCCCACTCCTCACCCGACCACCGTTTCTTTGTGCGCGGTCGTGGAGCCGCCACACCAACCCTCAACGACTGCCGGGTTGGTAGGTGGCGGCGGTCAAACCAAGACCAGTGGCCGGATGGGGGAGTGGGCTGGAACCGTCCATCATACAGAAGTCCGCGCTTCCTGCCGGGCCATCCACAGGACGCCGGTCAGGATGATCGTGCCACCGGCCCAGACCCAGATGTCGGGAAATTCCTGAAACAGGATGAGGCCGAGCAGCGCCGAGAAGACAAGTCGAGTGAAGTCGAACGGCATGATGACGGTGGCGTCCGCCGCCGCGTAGGCTCGTGTCAGGCAGCGTTGCGTCAGGGTACCAAACAGCCCGGTCGACGCTAGCAGCAGGAACTGCCAGATATCCGGCGTTCGCCACACGAACAGGGCGGGGATCAGCGCGAAAGGGGTAAACACCATCATCTGCCAGGCGACGATGGTGTCGGGCGCTTCGGTGCGGGCCAGCGACTTCATGACGATGGTCAGGGACGCCATGCCAATCACGCCGAGGAACGCCAACACGACCCCGGTCGATGCGTCCGACATGCCCGGCCGGATGATTAGCAGTGCGCCCATAAAGCCGATGATGGTTGCTGCCCAGCGCCTTCCATGGGCGGCTTCGTGCAGAATGACGATTGCTGCGAGCGATGCCACCATGGGACGGGTCGACATGATCGCCGCCACCTCTCCCAGCGGTGCCCGGGCAACGGCGCCGAATAGCAGATAGATAACCGCGAGCCCGATCCCGCCGCGCACCAGATGCATGCTGACACGCTGTGTCTTCAAACCCACAAGTCCAACCTTGAACAGCCAGGGCAGCAGGAAGACGCCGCCAAACACGCTGCGGAATAACACTATTTCAAAGGTGTGGATTTCGCCGGTGAAATGCCGCGCCACCGCCGCCATGCAGGCCCATGACGCCATCGAACCCATCATCCATAATATGCCCCGGATAGGGTCGGGCAGGGGAATACCCGGTTCCGGGCTCATTTGCCCGTCCCATCGCTGGTACGTGCTGATTCAGCGCGGACGACGTAGAACGCCGCGGCAAAGATTACAATCCCGCCGGACCAGGTCCAGATATCGGTGACCTCGCCAAAGAACAGATAACCGATGACCACGGCGGTTAGCAGCCGCATGAATTCAAACGGCAGCATAACCGTGGCGTCGGCCGCGGCCAGCGCCCGGGCGATACAGCGCTGGAACATGGTGGCCAGCGCGCCGAGGGCCGCGAGCCAGAGAAGCTGCTCGAGCGTGGGCATGACCCAGTTGAACAGAGCTGGCACCAGAGAGGCCACAATCATAACCATGACCGTATAGGCGACGATCCTGTCGGGCGGCTCGGTTCGGGTGAGGAACTTCACCGAAATAATCGTAAAGGCGCCGGCTGCCATGGCGCCAAGCGCGTACAGCACACCCATGTTCCACTCGGTGAAGCCCGGGCGGATGATCAGCAGCATGCCGATGAATCCGAGCAGTACGCCGCGCCAACGCGCGCCATACATGATCTCGCGCAGGATCAGAACGGCGGCGATGGAGGCAAAAATCGGTTTGCTGTACATAATGGCGATGACATCGGCGAGGGGCAGATACGAGACGGCGGCAAAGACGCAATATAACCCCAGCAGCGTGTTGATCCCGCGCGCCGCGAGGAGCGGAAACTGCCTGGTTGCCAATCCGGAAATGCCGACACGGATGAACCACGGCGCCAGCACGAAGATACCCAATAGGCTACGGAAGAACGTGATCACGGTAATCGGCAGATCGGCGGTCAGATGTTTGCCGATCGCGGTAAAGCTGACGACGCAGACCGATGCCAGCAGAGTCCAGCCCGCGGCGCGGGTTGCCGGCGACAGGGTGCCCAACCGTTCGGCTAAGCTGTTTATTGAAGACATGGCCTTAATCTATTGCATTATGCGGGGGGAAGATAATGCGGTGCTTGACGGGCGAGTTGCCGCCAGTCGAAAATGTGAGAGGGGATACCGTATTGAGCCAACCGCTCTGGCAGCCATCGCCTGACAAAATCCAGGCAACCAACCTCACGGCGTTCATGGACGCTGTAGAACAGCGCTGGGGCGTGCGCTACAACGATTATGCGTCGCTCCATGCCTGGTCAGTCGCCGCGCCGGAGAATTTCTGGCTGAGCCTGTGGGACTTCACCGGCGTGATCGCCGAAACCCGAGGCACGGAAGTGTTACACGATCCGGAAAAAATGCCAGGCGCGGTCTGGTTTCCCGACGCCAGGCTGAATTTCGCGGAAAATTTGCTGCGCTGCCGCGATGAAACCCCGGCCCTGGTATTCAGGGGCGAGAGCGGAGTCAAGCGCACACTGAGCCATGCCGCGCTGTATGCGCTGGTGTCACGCCTGTCGCAGGCGCTAGCCATGGCTGGCGTGGGGCCGGGCGATCGGGTTGCCGGTTATCTGCCGAATATCCCGGAGGCCGTAGCCGCCATGCTGGCGGCGGCGTCGCTGGGCGCGATTTGGTCGTCCTGTTCACCGGATTTTGGAATTCAGGGCGTTATCGACCGGTTTGGCCAGATCGAACCCAAAATCCTGTTCGCGACCGACCGCTATTTCTATAACGGCAAGTCGATCGACTGCCTGCCCAACGTTGCTGCCGTCGCGGACAGATTACCGACCGTGGCGCAAGTTGTCTTGATGCCCTATGACGAGGCGGACCCTTTTCCCGCCGGTGTCGGCCCCGGCCAGAGGCTGGATGATTTTATCACACCCCATCCGGGGGATGAGATCTCCTTTCAGCCCTTTCCATTCAACACGCCGCTTTATATCCTGTTTTCATCGGGCACGACCGGCATACCAAAATGTATTGTTCACGGCGCCGGTGGGACGCTGTTGCAGCATCTCAAGGAACATGTGCTGCACAGTGATGTGAAACCAGGCGACCGGGTTTTCTATTTTTCGACGCTGGGCTGGATGATGTGGAACTGGCTGGTCTCCGGCCTCGCCGCCGATGCGACGATTTTGCTGTATGACGGCTCGCCGTTTTATCCCGATGGCGACACCCTGTTCAAATTCGCCGATGAAGAAGCCATAACCCATTTCGGGATTTCCGCGAAATTCATCGACGCGGTAAAGAAAGCCCAGCTAAGGCCGCGCAACCATCATCGCTTCGCCGCGCTACGCGCCCTGCTGTCGACAGGCTCACCGCTGGTGGCGGAAAGTTTCGATTTTGTCTACGCCGACATAAAATCCGATTTGTGCCTTTCATCCATTTCCGGCGGTACCGACATCGTTGCCTGTTTTGTTGCCGGCAACCCCAACGGGCCGGTATGGCGCGGCGAAATTCAGGCGCCCTGCCTGGCGATGGATGTGGCGGTGTTCGGTTCGGACGGCAATCCGGTTGCCGGCGAAAAAGGCGAGCTGGTATGCCGGCGGCCGTTTCCCTCAATGCCGCTCGGTTTCTGGGCGGATGACGATCGCGCAAAATACCGCGCCGCCTATTTCGAGCGTTTCCCCGGAATTTGGTGCCATGGGGATTGGGCTGAGATCACGGATCACGGCGGAATTATTATCCACGGCCGCTCCGATGCGACGCTGAACCCCGGTGGGGTGCGCATCGGCACGGCCGAGATTTACCGCCAGGTGGAACAGATCGATGAAGTTGAAGAGGCGCTTGCCGTGGGTCAGGACTGGGACGATGATGTGCGGATCGTTCTGTTTGTCCGGTTGCGGGCGGGCGTAGCACTGGACGATGCGTTGATCGCCGTTATCAAAAGTAGCATCCGCCGTGGCACCTCGCCGCGCCATGTCCCTGCCGTGGTGGTCCAGGTAGCCGACATCCCCCGCACCAAATCGGGCAAGATTACCGAGCTCGCGGTGCGCGATATCATCCATGGCCATCCGGTGCGGAATGTCGAGGCTCTGGCTAATCCCGAGGCGCTGGACCATTTTCGCGACCGTACGGAATTACGGGCCTAGATGTGAACAAGCTCATGAGGCCCCACATCTAGTTGCCGTGCCGGGAGCGGCTCCTTAAACTACGTGGATGAAAATTACAGCTCCAAGGAGGAGGCATTGACCGACGATCAGGCACGCATCGACCAACTCCAGGGGCTGATTGATGGGTGCACGCGCGCGGTTGTGTTTACCGGCGCCGGCATCAGCACAGAATCGGGCATACCCGACTTTCGGTCGCCGGGCGGTGTCTGGACACGCTATTCGCCGATCCAGTATCAGGATTTTGTCTCGTCTCACGAAGCCCGTGTTGAATCATGGCGCCGTAAATTCGACGATTCCTATGGCTTCGACGGGGCCGAACCCAATCGGGGACATCGTGCGGTGGAAAAACTCGTTCGAATTGGCAAGGTCTCGGCCGTCATTACGCAGAATACCGACGGGCTGCATCTGGCGTCCGGCATTTCGGATGATCAGGTTATAGAACTGCATGGCAACAGCACCTATGCCGCCTGTTTGGATTGTGGGTTGCGCCATGATCTGGAACCTATCAGGCAGGATTTTCTGGTCGATGGGACAGTCCCGGTCTGTTGCGAATGTGGCGGTCACGTTAAGGGGGCGACGATCTCCTTTGGCCAGCCCATGCCGGATTTCCCGATGCGCAGGGCACAAGAAGAAACCCTTGCCTGTGACCTGTTTATTGCGGTCGGATCGTCGCTTCAGGTCTTTCCGGCTGCCGGCTTTCCCCAAATTGCCTCGCAAAACGGTGCCACGCTGATCATTCTAAATCGCGAACCCACCGGCCTCGATTCCCTGGCCGATCTGGTTCTCAATATGGAAATTGGCCCCACCCTGGGTGGGGCGGTCGGCATAAATTGATTGAAGCATTACATACTGTTAATGCTTCAATAATCGTCCTGTTAACGTGATCTTAGGGGGTAATCCCAGACGGGCCCTGGATTTAGCCATCTAATGAATACGCGTAAAGGGTTGAGCCATGGCCGGCGGCGACGGTAGTGCTGGAAAGGAAAATTTGCAGGCCAGGATTGCGCCGCTCGAGTCCGAACACGAACATGCAAAATCCGACCTGCTTGCCCAGCGTGGTAAAGAAGCCTGGTTCATGGGGTTAGTGAAAATCGCCCCGGAAGCCATGATGGTTCATGGCACCGATCGAAAGATAGTCTATATCAATCCTGCCGGCGTGCGCTTATTTGGCGCCACTTCCGTGGATAAAATTATCGGGACGCTGGCCACAAGCTTGATCCATCCCGATTCCCGCCAATCGGTTAGTAATAGAATTGATGGCTTTGTCAGTGGTGTCGTGCCGTTGTCGTCATCCCCTGAACAGCGCCGGCTGCGGCTGGATAGAACCGACTTCCATGCCGACGTGACGGCCACCAGCGATCAGGGCACGAAACGGTTTGCTGAAGTCGCGCCGACCGGCAAAAAGATAATGATTAATTTCCGCAATATGACTGAGAGATCCGGTAATTAGCTGCTTCTTTTCGTCCGCTGGTCGCGTGTCGGATAGGGGTAGGCCTCCTACTGGAGGATGAGTGGTTCGTCCCCGGTCACTTTAATCGCCACAGCAAATACCACAGAAAATTCCGCAGTGAGGACTTGCCTTCCGGGCTACGGATTCGGATAGTCGGGCAAAGGAGACACAGTGCACTATGCGCGGATATTTCGGAATTGGCGTTGAAGGGCTGAGCAAGCCGATGAACGCGGGCAATCTTTATCGGTCGGCGCATGCGTTTGGCGCGAGTTTTGTGTTTACCGTCGCGTCCAGCTACGACCCCGACATCCGGAAATCGGATACCTCTGACGTTGCTGGTCAGGTTCCGTTTTATAGCTTCGAAACACTCCAGTCTATGCGGCTGCCCGAAGGGTGTGCCCTGGTCGGGGTGGAAATCACCGATGACGCCATTGTACTGCCAAGCTTTCGGCATCCGCGCTGCGCCGCTTATATTCTTGGCATGGAGCGGGGAAGCCTGTCGCCGGATTTGGTCAAAAACTGCGACCATGTAATCAAAATTCCGACACTTTTCTCCCTCAACCTTGCCACGGCCGGGGCGATTGTGATGTATGACCGTCTGATTTCCGTGCAGCAATTCGGTGGGCGCCCCATCGTGCCCGGCGGACCAATTGAGTCAATACCGTTGCACAAATTTGGCGAGCCGGTTATTCGGCGCAACAGACTTGGCCATAAAACGGCCTCGTCCACTACCATCGGCAGCGCCGGCGGCGGCGGTCAGGAAGCATAGAGAAGGAGTTGATGATGCGGTGCGGCAAACATTTATCCTTGCGAATTTTGGGAGGCGTTGTCCTGATTTGTCTGGCGTCCGTGATCGCGGAAGCGGCGGAACCGAAGGATTTAGGAACCTTTAAGGGCTGGTCAGCCCTTCTGCTGGTCGAGAACAAGGCCAAAATTTGTTATCTCCACGGCGTGCCAGGCAAATCGGCGGGAAAATATAAAAAACGCGGCGATACCTATTTGCAGGTGACCCATCGCACCCAACCGAAGATCCGCAACGAAGTGTCCGTTACCGCGGGCTACAACTATAGAAAAGGCAACAGGGTGACACTTTCTATCGATGCTAAGAAATTTTTCCTGTTTACCCAGGCCGATACGGCCTGGTCGGGTGACGCTAACACCGATAACAAGCTGGTCGCCGCCATGCGCGCCGGGCGTTCCATGATCGCGCGTGGCACGTCGAGCCGGGGAACACTTACCACCGACACCTATTCTCTATCAGGCTTTACCGCGGCACACAGGGCCATTAGCAAGGCATGTGGATTGAAATAGTCCAGATCGGCAACCAAACCGGAAGGAAATTGAGATATGGCGGATGGCTTCGATGTGAAGACGGCCTTCAGCGTGGCCGACAAGGTTATCATCGTCACCGGTGGCGGCACCGGTATCGGAAAGGTGTATAGCCAACGGCTCGCTGAAGCAGGGGCCAAGGTGGTGCTGGCTGACATCGCGGCCGATGAAGCAAACGCCGTCGCGTCATCGATTCGCGATTCCGGCGGCGATGCGTTATCGGTGCCGACTGATGTGACCGATGAAGATGCGGTCCAGGCCATGGCCGACAAGGCAGCGGATGCTTTTGGCGGCATCGACGGGCTGGTCAATAATGCGTCGCTGATGAGTGTGCTGCCGCGTGGCGACTGGTTCGATATCAAGGCCGACCGCTGGGACTCGGTGATGGCGGTCAACCTCAAGGGCATTTTTTTGTGCTGCCGGGCGGTCTATCCCTACATGGGAAAACGCGGCGGCGGCGCGATCGTTAATATTTCGTCGAGCCGTATCTGGGAAGGGCAACCCAACCGGCTCGATTACACCACGTCGAAGGCCGGCGTGGTCGGTCTGACACGCGCGCTGGCCCGCGAAGTGGGGGACGACAGGATCAGTGTCAACGCGGTAACCCCTGGCTTCACCTTAAGTGAGACGCAGATTGCTTCTTCCTCATCGAATTACATGGGTGGCATGGATGAAGGTAAATGCTTCAAGCGACCGGAAATTCCCGACGATCTGGTGGGCACCGTAATATTTCTGCTGTCCGATGCCGCCGGTTACATGACGGGCCAGACGTTAAACGTGGATGGTGGCATGAATATGCATTAGGATGGGTGTTCCCATCCCCTCCCGCCCATTCTATCCGGAGCCTTAATGGCCGATCCCGTTCAGCCGCTGAAGATAAAACGCAATGTCGCGCTGCTGGCGCTCTGCCAGGCGATCTTTAATACGTCCACCGGTGTCGTGCTGTCGGTCTCGGCGCTGGTCGGGCTTGCGCTCGCGTCCAATAAATCGCTGGCGACTCTGCCGCAGGCCCTGCAGTGGGAAGCGACGGCAGCCTTTTCCATTCCGCTCGCTTTCATCATGCGACGATATGGCCGTAAGGCTGGATTCATCTTCGGCGCCCTGATGGGGTCGGCTGGCGCGCTTCTGGCGGCGATAGCGATATTTCAGGGATCGTTCGCCATGTATCTGGCCGCCATCATCCTATTTGGCGCCTATACGATCTCGGGTCATTCCTACCGTTTTGCGGCCGCCGACGTGTCTGATGACAAGTGGCGTAACATCGCAATATCTCTGGTCATGGCCGGCGGTGTCGCCGCCGCCTTTGTCGGGCCGGAAATCTCTAAATGGACCCACGATGTGGCGGCCACCTGGCTCGGCAATGAGTCATTCGCGAAGGTGGTAGAATTGATTGCCGGCCCAGGCATTGCCGCGACTGCTTCACAGGCAGCCAGTCCCGGCCCCCCCTATCAGTTCGCCAGCACCTTTGTCATTCTGACGTTCATTCCGCTACTTCTAATCGTCGCTGTTTTGTTGGTAAAATTTCCTGAGAAGGCGGAGCAGAAATTCGCCGATTCCGGGCGGTCACTCAGCGAAATAGCCTTTCAACCCGCCTTTATCGTGGCCGTGCTGTGTGCGGTCATCGGCTGGGGCGTGATGGTGCTGATGATGGCGGCGACGCCGCTTGCGATGGTCAGAGAATATGGACACTCTTACGAAGCGGCGGCCCTGGTTGTTCAGTGGCATATGTTCGGTATGTATGCCCCGTCATTTATTACCGGATGGCTGATCGGCAGGATCGGTCTGATCAATGTCCTAATTGCCGGCTTGCTACTCTCGACGACGGCGGCTGTAATCGGTCTGTCGGGTCATTCGCTCGCTTTTTTCCTGGCCGCGAATATCTGTGTCGGCGCCGGGTGGAACTTCCTGTTTGTCGGCTCCACGGCTCTGCTGACCCAGACATACCGGCCTGAAGAAAAGAATAAATCCCAGGGTCTCAACGATGCGCTGGTATTCCAGTCCGTCGCCGCCTTTTCGTTCTCCGCCGGCCTACTGCACAATGCGGTGGGCTGGGCGTCCGTTTGTGTGGTGCTGTTGCCCTTCATTGCGATCGTCTTCATCGGCGTTCTGTATTTGAAATTCAAACCGGGTGCGGCACCAGCCGGGCTTGGTCGTCCTGGCGCGGCCGCCGCCGAATAAATTTCGCTCCGGCGCGCAATTTCATATAGTACGGATTATGGAAGCCCCACTTCACAAGGTTGCCGATCGGAAAACTTTCCCGCGGTCATCGCCCGACGACGAACGGGTCAACCTGATAGGGTTGAGCCGCGGCGAACTCGACGCCGTCATCACCGGTTTCGGCTTGCCGTCGTTTCGCGCGCGCCAGATCTGGCACTGGGTCTACCACCGTGGCGCAACGTCGTTCGAGGAAATGACGACCCTGGCCAAGCCGGTCCGCACCCAGATGGCGGAGATCTGCGCCCTCATCCGGCCATCGGTGGTCAACGAACAATTGTCCGAGGACCTAACCCGCAAATGGCTGCTGCGGGTGCCCGGCGGCGGAGATGTGGAAACCGTCTACATCCCCGAAGATGACCGCGGTGCGCTGTGTATTTCGTCGCAGGTCGGTTGCGCGCTGACCTGCACGTTCTGTCACACTGGCACCATGCCCTTGGTGCGCAATTTGTCGGCCGCTGATATCGTCGGCCAAATGCTGGTGGCGCGCGATACCTTTGGCGAATGGCCCTCACCGCAGGGCGGCAGGCTGCTAAGCAACATCGTTATGATGGGGATGGGGGAGCCGCTGCTGAATTACGATAATGTGGCCAAGGCGCTGACCATCATCATGGACAACGAGGGTATTTCCGTCTCCAAGCGGCGCATCACGCTGTCGACCGCCGGCTATGTGCCCAACATGGCGCGCTGCGGTGACGAGCTTGGCGTGAACCTTGCCGTGTCGCTGCACGCGGTCAATGACGAGCTACGCGACGAGATCGTACCCCTCAACAGGAAATTCCCCATCAACGAGCTGCTCACCGCGTGCCGTGCCTATCCCGGCGCCAATAACGCGCGGCGGATCACATTTGAATATGTCATGCTCAAGGGGATCAACGATTCGGCCGCCGATGCGAAAGAGCTGGTTCGGCTGATTAAGGGCATTCCCGCCAAGATAAATTTGATCCCGTTCAACGCCTGGCCCGGGGTGGCATATGAATGTTCAGATGATGCCACCATCGCGCGGTTTTCCGACATCGTGAACCGGGCCGGTTATTCCGCCCCGGTCCGCGTGCCCCGCGGCCGCGACATCTTGGCCGCCTGCGGTCAACTGAAAAGCGCCAGCGAACGCAAGCAGCCGGTTTGAATTCTAGAGCAATAGCCAGATAGTTTTACGCAAAGAAGGTCCACTCACCCTACCTACAATGGAACGGGATTGGCTTTTATCTTATCCGCAGATCGCTTTAAGGGCCTTCCAGGCGGCTTTTGACAGTGCCGGGTGTACGTTCGCCGCGCTGGCGTCTCTTGCCGCACTGGCGCGCTCGGCGCTGGGCGGGTGGCTTGAAATAAAGGACATGGCGCGCAGGGTGCTGCCTTCTTCTTTGGCGGTTCGGTCGAAAAACTCGGCGAAGCCTTTTGGCGAGATCTGCGCCCCGCTCAGGATGTCCAGCGCGATCAGATCGGAATCCCGCTCCGCGTCCCGCGAATAGGCCGAGCTCACCAGCGCCTCGCCCGCGGCACCGGTCGCGCCGCTGCCGAGACCCCCGAGCAGAATATTGAAGACAAGCGAAATGCCCAGGCTGCGCGCTACCGCTTCCGTTGGATGGCGGGATATGACGTGCCCCATCTCATGCGCCAGAACGCCCGCGACCTCGTCCGCCGACTTGGCCTCCGTCAGCAATTTTTTGAAGATCACGATACGGCCGCCCGGCGCCGCCAGCGCATTCACCATGTCGACATTGAGTACGGTGACCTCGAACCGATAGGGCGTTTTGACCTGATTGACCAGTTGGCCAACCAGTATGTCCAGCGCCAAACGGCCGTCGGCGGCTTCGCATCGTTTGACCTCGTCCTTCATAATGGCGCCGAAGATGCCGGCAATATCGTCGACGACACCATCGCCCAGCTCTTCTTCCCACGCGATTGGTATCAACGGTGCAACAATCCGTGGCAGGAAATGAATGGACGACCAGACGATCAGGCCAAGCGATACGATACCGACGGTCCCCCACACGGTGTAGCGCCTGCGTTGGAGGTCGCAGCGGACACGGTCTTCCAGATCCGCACAGCGGATACGGATCGTATCCATGGTCGCTTGATCGCCAACAATCAGCCGTGCGGCGTTGGTTTCAGATGCCAGGCACCGAAATATGAGCGGCAGATCATCGGGGTCTTCGCTGGCGTAACGCACATCGGCATAGGGCCAGAACTGGTCGATTGTGTCGCCCGAGATCTGGATGCCCACCGCGTCAAACCGCAGGCCCACCGAGTACCGGGCTGCAGTCTGGCCATCGAAATATTCTGTCCTCTGGTTCACGGGATCATCATATGCCGACTTCCAGCCCGCCACCGATATCGAGTGCGTCGGCGAGGCCCTCACCTGACTGCGGCCGTTCGGCGGCGCTCTGTATAATGGTGAGGAGATCGACATCGCCGATGAATTCCAAGCGATTGGTGACCAGCCGGATGAAGCGGTGCGTCAGCATGAGGAGCTGCACAATGGGTGCGATCAGGCCAAAAACGACAAAAGCCGCCCCGATGCCCACGCCATAGAGGACCATCGCATTCGCCTGAATCCAGCTTTGCGCATCGACTGCTTGATCCTGGACGATTGTCGGCATGGCGACGGCAAATATAGCGCCGTAAAAGAAGCAAAACAGCACCGTCATCACCAGCGCATAAATGCTATAGATCCGCACCAGATTTCCGAACGTCACTGCAAGGGAAAAACCGATGCCTTGATAGCGTGTCCGGCTCTGCAGGTAGCGTATTCTGAAGGCTGCGTACCAGATAAGAGAAAGCCCAAGGGTGAAAGGCACCAGTGCGAGCGACAGGATCCATTTGCCCATCATGGGTCCGGCACGGCCGTCGAACTCGAATTTCTGGTTGCCGAACCAGGTATGCTGCATTTGGTAGCGATAGAGCGCGATATCGCCGACCGGTCGTGCTATACCCAGCGTGGCTGTGGTCAGGGCCAAATAACCCACCATACGAAGTGCATAGCCAACATTTGAACCGGTTTGCCAGAATCGGATACTCCGTAAAGCCGTGCGCGAAAGACGGTACCGCCTGGCTCGGAATGTTGCGTAACCGATCAGGAACAGGATGAATGCATATTGAAAACCCATGGCCATGAATTGTGTCACGGCGGATTTTCCGGCGGTGATAAGCTCGATTCCATAGGACGCGGCGCCAAGCGGTATCAGAACGGCCAAAGCAATCAGAAACCCAAGAAACAACTCTCTGCCGGTGCCGGTATATTCGAACCGATCCCCCATGATGCTGATGCGTGACGCCAGATAACGGCGAATCTGGGTTTTGCCCCAGAACCGGTAAAAGCCCAGCGTGATAAGCGACAGAAAGGCAATTGTCAGCCCCATGCCAAAAAGCCTGCGCACCTTGGCATCATAGGTGATGGCAGCTTCATGGGCCGATATTGGAGTGTGAGGCATTGGCCTCGGCCGCCCTGTGGCCTTCGGGGCGAGCGGGTTTACACCATTTTTATAGCCAGTCATCGGGCCGGCTCCTCGTCTAAATCCTCATATTCGACTGTTTCAGACTACGCTCTATTCCTTAAATACCCACGAGCATGGAATAAAACCGGAAATAATAGAATCTTTTTCTCGAATAATTGCTGCAACGGCTCTCCACTGGAACCCCTTGTGAGCCTGCCACTAATCCCTATACTGCGCGCGCAGTTTTTCGGGAGATACCAGGCCATGGCAGGACTCGCTAGAAAACACATTAAAAAAATCGTTCTTGCCTATTCGGGCGGGCTCGATACGTCGGTGATTCTGCGCTGGTTGCAGGAGGAATATAAGTGTGAGGTGGTCACCTTCACCGCCGATCTCGGTCAGGGGGAAGAGGTCGAACCGGCGCGGGCCAAGGCCAAGGCCGCCGGCGTCAAGGAAATTTACATCGAAGATGTGCGGGAGGAATTCGTCCGCGACTTCGTGTTCCCCATGTTCCGGGCCAACGCGGTCTATGAAGGCGTCTATCTGCTGGGCACCGCTATCGCCCGCCCGCTAATCGCCAAGCGCCAGATAGAGATAGCCAGGGAAACCGGTGCCGACGCGGTCAGCCATGGCGCGACCGGCAAGGGCAACGATCAGATCCGGTTTGAGCTCGGCTATTACGCGCTTAATCCCAATATCAATGTGATTGCGCCGTGGCGCGAATGGGATCTCGATGGGCGCCAGAAGCTACTGGACTATGCTCGGGTGCACCAGATTGATATCCCGCGTGACAAGGAGGACGAGCCACCCTATTCCACCGACGCGAACCTCTTACATATTTCCTATGAGGGCCGTGCGCTGGAAGACCCGTGGGTGGCGCCCGACGAATCCATGTTCACCCGCTCTGTCGCGCCCGAGGAGGCGCCCGATAAGGCGCAGATCATCGACGTGGAGTTCGAAAAGGGCGATGCGGTCGCCATCGATGGCGAGGTGCTGTCACCGGCGGCGCTGCTGTCCAGATTGAACGGGCTTGGCGGCGCGCACGGTATCGGCCGGCTCGATCTGGTGGAAAACCGCTATGTGGGGATGAAATCGCGGGGCATTTACGAAACTCCCGGCGGGACCGTGTTGCTGGCCGCCCATCGCGGTATCGAATCCATCACGCTTGACCGGGGCGCTGCGCACCTGAAGGACGAGCTGGCACCGCGCTACGCGGAGCTAATTTATAACGGATTCTGGTTCTCGCCCGAACGCGAAATGATCCAGGCAGCCATCGATACAAGCCAGCAGGCAGTCCGAGGCACGGTGCGGCTCAAGCTGTTCAAGGGCTCGGTCAGCGTGGTCGGACGGAAATCACCGCTCAGCCTCTATTCGCAGGACCACGTCACCTTCGAGGCCGATCAGGTCTATGACCAGCGCGACGCGCAAGGCTTCATCAAGCTCAACGCGCTCCGCTTGCGGCTACTCCAGGCGGCGCAAAAACGGTATGGGGGCTAGAGGAAATCCGGCGCTTGCACTGGTGCCTGGTTTAAATTTTATATGACGGTGGCGGGCTCGCGTCAGTTCTTGCCACCTAACTAAATTGTCATCCCGGCCAAGCGAAGCGCGAGCCGGGACCCATAACTAGGCGAGATCTATGGGTCCGGGATGACATTAGAATTTGTGGCAAATTAGGTGCGACGATTGCAAACACCGTTTGCGAATTTTTGTCCCAAAACAGCGCACTTCTTGGAACCTAGCAGTTTGCCACCGGTCCAGTCCGACGGCAGAGTTTTAACCGAAAATGTAGTGGGCGGATAAAGGCATGACCGCCCATTTTTTAAGCTTTGTCGCAGCGCGTGTTGCGCGCGTCAGGTCCGCCTCCTACAATCCGTTCTAAAAAATACTGTAGGACCGGGACAATCAATTTGATGGGGAGAGATCACTGATGCTAACGCTGTATCATGGGGTGACATCGACCTGTTCCAAGCGCGTGCGGATCACGCTCGCCGAAAAAGGCGTCGAGTGGGACAGCGTTCATCTCAAGCTGGCCGAGCGGGAAAATCTCGATCCCGACTATCTCAAGCTCAATCCCAACGGCGTGGTGCCGACGCTGGTCCATGACGGACAGGTGCTCACCGAATCCAACTTTATCATCGAATATCTCGACGAGGTGTTTCCCGACCCGCCGCTGCATCCGGCCGACCCTTATGAGCGTGCGCGCATGCGGATCTGGATGGACCGAATCGAACATGTGCTGCACCGCAACATCAATATTGTCTCGTGGATCAAGCAGGGCCGTTACAAGCGCTTCGAAGGCATGTCGCCGGAGGAGCTGCAGGCGGTTTACCATAGCCAGGCGACCGAAGAAAAGCGCGCCCTTCTGAAAAAACGGCTCGAGGATGGCGTTGGCGAAGCCGACATGGCGTTCGCCGAAGCCCGTGTTGCCGAGGTTCTCGATATGATGGAAGAGCAGTTGCGGGACCGTCCCTGGCTGTGTGGTGAGTCCCTGTCGCTGGCGGATATCAGCGTCGCGCCCTTCATGGAACGGTTTGAGGCCAACAAGATGCCGGGACTGACCGACTGGAACAAACGGCCCAGGCTGGGCGATTGGTGGCGGCGCATGAAGGAACTGGATTCGTTCAAGACGGCCTTTTCCTTCAGGCCGCCGGAAGAGGCCGCGTAGAGCGCATGCCGCGAAAGGCGATTTTATGAGCACTGATACTGAAAAAGCGACCAGCGCCGGCAAAATAGGATCTCTGAAGACCGGTGGCATCGGGCATTTGATTTTCGATAACCCGGCACGGCGTAACGCGGTGTCCCGCGACATGGTGCGCCAAGTGCCCGAAATCCTGGCCGATTTTGAGACCGACCCCGCGATCAGGGTGGTCGTCGTCTCGGGCGCCGGCGACAAGTCTTTCATTTCTGGTGCCGACATCTCGGAATTCGAAAAAACACGCACCAATGCCCAGGTGGCACGCGAATCCTCGGCGGCATCGATGGCCATGTTCGATGGGCTCCGGGCTTTTCCCAAGCCCACGGTCGCCAAGATCAGAGGCTATTGCTTCGGTGGCGGTGTGGCGCTGGCCTGCGCGTGCGATCTCCGCCTCGCGGCGGACGATGCCCTGTTCGCTATCCCCGCGGCACGGCTCGGTATCGGCTACCGGGCGACTTTTATGCGCTGGGTGACCGACGCCGTGGGGCCGGCCAATGCCAAAGAAATACTGCTCACCGCTCAGCGTTACGATGCCGCCGAAGCGCATCGGATGGGGCTCGTCCACCGCGTCGTGCCGGTTGCCGGGTTCGATGAATTTGTCGATGAATATCTAGGACGGATCGCCGAGAATGCACCCCTGTCCATGCAGGCCACCAAGGTCATCGTGAACCAGGTAGCAAACGGTCTGGGCTCGGCCGACCTCGATCTCTGCGCCAGTCAGGTGGATCGATGTGCCGACAGCGCGGACTTCATCGAAGGCCGGAGCGCTTTCATGGAAAAACGCAAACCCGACTTCCACGGACGGTAGACACCAATGAAAGCGGTGGAGCATTTGAACGCGCTTTCAAAATTATTGTGAGCCTACGGCAGTGATAATGGCTTACAATGGCGATGACAACCTGAACCAAACCACTACATATCCTGTGGCTCTTTAGTGAGTGGTGGATAAGTTTGGCGGGGAGGCAAGGTATATTCCTGTGCTACCAAACCACGCGTGATATACTGTAAATTCGTGTTGAAAAGCTGCACATCATCAAAATAATTCGGATATGCCGCTTTCAAGTCTTCTATCTTGTTGGCTTCTAACAGCACCTTATTGAGCCTGTTTTCTCCCGACATATGGTCGCCTTCCTCCGCTCTTCCGTAAGCAATGGCCCCGGCTACTCTGTTCAAAAACTTCGTGACGGTAACTGTCTGAAGATTATCGTTGTATTCAATCCGATAATAACCAGGCTCTTCTCTCGATTTCTCGGGCAGGTCGGTATATCCGACGACGTATCTTAGGTCCTCTAAAATATTAACTGCATTCAGTTTGCTATTCAGTTCCTGTATCTCCTTAACACGCTGATCGCGCGGTGGAAGATGTGGCGTGGCGGACAGTTTTCTGCCACTGCTAATTCAGCAGCGATCAATTCAAAATGGTGCAACCAATCCGGGTATCCTTCGCTCGCCTTCATATTCTCACGCCTGACAAGACCTACAGCCTCAACAGCCGTCGCCCAAGCTCGTCCGCTAGCGTGATCGATACGCGAATCAATTGTCGCGTCGTCGTTCACGTCCAAGGAAATATTGTCTTCATTAATCAAAGCTTCGTTGTTTTGATCGAAAGCCGTGTTGTCCTCTTCAAAGAACAAATCGTCATTATATTTTACACCGGGCCGAGCGCTCGGTTACGCGTCCGGCAGTGTATCTGTCTCCCCACCGGCGTTATTCTAGGCCTGGGCTACCTGGAGGAAGGCGAGGTTTAGCTGCCCGGCGCCGCCCGACGTGGACAGGCCGCTGTGCCGGCGGTACCGTTCGACATCACAGCAGGGGGCCATAAGCCGTGCCCATCACCCACAAAGACCTCGGAGACCATCATGACACGCACGCCGCCCTCCAGGGCCCTTGAAGGGCTTGCCGTTCTCGATATGACGCAGGCGCGCGCCGGGCCGATTTGCGTGCGCCAGCTCGCCGATTGGGGGGCAAATTGCATCAAGATAGAACGGCCGGGTGATCCGCAGGACTGGGCCGGGCGCACCGAGCCTGACTTCCAGAGCAAACACCGCAACAAGCGCAGCATGATCCTCGATCTCAAGAACGACGGCGGCCGCGCCGTGCTCATGCGCATGGTGGAAAAATCCGATGTGGTGGTAGAGAATTTTCGCCCCGGGGTCAAGGATCGGCTCGGCTTCGATTACGAATCCCTGCGCAAGATAAACCCACGCATCATCCTCGGCAGCATCTCCGCCTTCGGCCAGGAGGGCCCCTACCGCGACCGGCCGGGGCTTGATCAAATCGTTCAGGGCATGTCGGGGTTTATGTCGATCAACGGGGAGCCGGGCCGCGGCCCGTTGCGTGCGGGCGTCGCCATCTCCGACATCACCTGCGGGCTATTTTGCGCCATTGGCATCCTGACCGCGCTGCACGAACGCGAGCGCTCCGGTGAGGGCCAGTGGGTGCAGACCTCACTGATGGAATCGATATTGTCGATGATGGATTTGCACACAGCACGCTATTTGATGGAAGGTCATGTCTCCAAGCAGCAGGGCAACGGGCACCCGACCGGCGTGCCTACCAACGCCTACCAGACATCCGACGGATATGTGAATGTCTCTATCATGCCGCCCAAGTGGCCGGCGTTCTGCAAAGCCATCGCGTTCGAGGAGGCGATCGACGATCTCCGCTACGATACCCGCGAGGCGCGTATCGCCAACCGCGACGCATGCAATGATATGATTGCCGCCCGCATGAAGACCTACACCACCGACGAGATGCTGCAGCGGCTGGCCGAGTACGATTGTCCGGCTGGTCCGGTCTATAATATCGCCCAGACTTTCGGCGATCCGCAGGTGAAGCATTTGAATCTGGCCCAGACGGTCGCGTCACCCAACGGCGAGGATTTCGAGATCCTGCGCCAGCCCTTCGCCCTGTCGCGCACCCCGACCGGGGGTTGGAATGCGTTGTCGGATTATGGCGCGGATACCGAGGAAATAATGGCCGAATTTGGCTTTAGCCATAGCGAACTTGCCGCCCTGAAAGAAGATGGTGTGGTGGCGGGGAGAAAGTAGGGGTTCGCACGCCAACCAGCCGCCGGAGGGCGCTCTCCGACGATGGTGCCGGCCGGAAGGCCGGCTTATTCGGCCAACGCTGCTTCCAGAACGCGCGCCACGTGCCAGGCCTCGCGGCCCGCGCCATGGCGGATCTGTTCGCGGCAGCTGGTGCCGTCGGCGACGATGAGGGTGTCTTCGCCTGCTTCACGCATTGCGGGCAGCAAGTCCAGTTCGCCCATCGCCATGGAGGTAGCGAAATGTTCGGCCTGGTATCCGAAGGCGCCGGCCATACCGCAACAGCTTGACGTTACCGTCTGCACGTCCAATTCCGGCACTAGCCGCAGGGCCCGCTCCACTGCGCCCATGGCGCCAAAGGCCTTTTGGTGGCAATGGCCGTGCAACAGGGAATGCTTTTGCGGCAGGGCCCGTAAGGGCAGATTGAGGTCACCCGCCTCGGCCTGTTGGGTAAGGAACTCTTCGAACAAAAGGGCGCGCGCGGCCAGTGAAGTGGTATCGGCGCCCGGCATCATGACCGTCATCTCATCGCGCAGGGTCAGCAGGCAGGCAGGCTCCAGGCCAACCACCGGAACGCCCCGGTCCACATAGGGGCGCAACGCATCGATCAAGCGTTTCGCCTCCTGTCGCGCCTGATCGACGAGACCGGCCGCCAGGAAGGTTCGTCCACAGCATAAAGGCCGCCCGCCGTCTTCAGGCGCGGCCACATGGACCCGGTAACCCGCCGCCTTGAGCACCCGTAGCGCGGCCCGGGCGTTTGCCGGATCGAAATAGGTGCTGAAACTATCGACCAGCAGCACCACATCGCGCCCGTCGCCGCCAATGTCTTCCAACCGTGGCGGTTGGTACGGTTTGCGCCAGATGGGCAAGGGCCGCTCGGTACTGAAGCCGAGCAGGCGCCGGCCGGTGGGCGCCAGACCGGGCACTCGGTTCAACAGATTAAGCAGGCCGCGAAGCCGTACCGCATGGGGTGCATAACGGGGCAAAAAAGCGAACAACCGGTCGCGCAAACTTATCCCGTTTTGTTGCGCCCGCCGATGCAAAACCTCGATTTTCATGCGCGCCATATCGACGCCGGTGGGACATTCGCGCTTACAGCCCTTACAGCTGACGCAAAGCGCCATGGTCTCCGCCATCGCGTCGGAGGTCATGGCGTCAGGACCAAGCTGGCCAGTGATAGCGAGACGCAGCGCGTTTGCCCTTCCTCGGGTCACATGCTTTTCATCGCCGGTGATCCGATAGGACGGGCACATCACGCCGGGGTCCGACTGTCGGCAGGCTCCATTGTTGTTACACATCTCGATAGCGGGCGCGAAGCCGCCCCATTCGGACCAGTCCAGCGCGTTGTTCGACGGGCATGCCGCGTAGTCGGGTCGGTAGCGGAACAGCGAGCGGTCGTCCATGCGCGGCGCGTGGACGATCTTGCCGGGATTGAACAGGCCGTCCGGATCGAACGCCGCCTTGACGTCTTCGAAAGTACGAACCAGCCTTTCCCCGAACATGGGGGTGTGAAATTCGGATCGCACGATCCCATCGCCGTGCTCTCCGGAATGTGATCCCTTGTATTCGCGCACCATGGCGAAGGTTTCTTCCGCGATATAGCGCAATTTTCGCACATCGCCTTCGGCTTTCATGTTGAGCACGGGACGTACATGCAAACATCCGACCGAGGCATGTGCGTACCAAGTGCCCTCGACGCCATGTTTATGGAAGACACCGTTCAGCCGTTCGGTGTAGTCGCCGAGGTCGTCGAGTGGCACGGCGCAATCTTCGATGAAGGAAATCGGTTTTCCATCGCCTTTCATGGACATCATGATATTCAGTCCAGCCTTGCGCACTTCCATGATGTCGCGCTGGGAGGTGGGATCGGGAACTTTCAACATGCAATCGGGGAACCCGTGATCGGCTAGGAGCTGCTCCAGATCGTCCAGTTTGCGGCGCTGCGCCGCCGCGTCCTCACCGGCAAATTCGACCATGAGCAGCGCCTCCGGTTCGCCGCTGACGAAGCGCTCGACGGTCGGCCGGTAGGTGTCGATATCGCGGGCGAGCGCAATCATCGTGCTGTCCATGAGTTCCACTGCCGTCGGATCCAGCGCGACGATATGGCGGGTGATATCCATGGATTGGCGGAAGCTGGAAAAATGGCAGATGGCCAGCATGTTGTGCGCCGGAATGGGATGGGTGATGAGTTCGAGCCGGCGAAAATAGGCCAGGGTACCTTCCGATCCGACCAGCATCTGCGCCATGTTGTGGCCGCCGGCCGAGATGGTGTCGATGTTGTAACCGCCGACGCGACGCAGCACTTTCGGGAAACGTAGCGCGATCTCGGCCTCTTCCCTCTCCCCTAGAGTACGCATCTGCCTTACCAAGTCGAGATAGCGCGGATCGGCGGCAAGATTGTCCAGGTCAGCGGGAACGTCGGCGAAGCGATGCTGCGTGCCGTCGGCGAGAACCGCTTCGATGGCGCGGACATTATTGACCGTCAGGCCGTATTTGATTGATCGGCCGCCACATGAATTGTTCGCCGTCATCCCGCCCAGCGTGGCGCGGCTGGCGGTCGACGGATCGATGGGAAAAAACACCCCGTGGGGGCGCAGGAACCGGTTGAGCTGGTCCAGCACTAATCCGGGTTGGACAGTCACGATGCCTGTGGCGGAATCGAATTTGAGGATCCGGTTGAGCGATTTTGACGTATCGATAATAAGCGCTTCGCCTACCGTCTGGCCGCATTGTGACGTTCCGCCGCCTCGCGGCAACACTGGCACGCCTTCTTCGCGCGCAATGTTGATGGCGCTGATGACATCTTCATCGGTCTTCGGTACGACGATTCCGATCGGTTTGATCTGGTAGATCGAGGCATCCGTGCTGTATTGACCGCGCGAGAATTGGTCAAAAAGTACGTCGCCTTCCAGTTCGCGCCGCAGCCGCGCGGCGAGCCCGCTATCGCCAATTTGCGGCTTGCCGCGACGGGTGTTTTGAATAAGTGTCGACATGCTGATTGGTGTGATTGGATAGAAAAGCGCGCGCCGTCATACTCCGCGAGGGTGCCCCACCGGTCAAGTCAAACAAGGGCCGCAAAAAACTAGCTAAGGAACACGTTCCTGGCCCATGGAGTCAGCAAGAATTTGCCGATCAAAAACCGCCTTTTATGTCTAAATTTCTACTTTGCATGGGGTTATTTTGTATAAAACCCCCTACAGCCCTCCTCCCCGCGCGATTTCGATGCGCTGGAGAGGGCGGGGGAAGCGCTTTTAACGCTAGTAATGGGCCCGGACGCCGCCATCGACGCGGAGTGTGGTGCCGCTAATGTGAGCCGCACGGTCGGATGCCAGGAAGGCGGCAGCTTGAAGATCTGGACATACACGGCGAGGTTCGGATCTGGATACAACCCCCGCTGACCGCCCTGACATCGGGCGAAGATCCGCAGGATCCCGGTTAAACTGATCCCGAGTTCGGCCAGGGCCTGCCCCAACGGTCGAGATAAACTACCTCGGACAGGGGCGCGCGGCCGGTCGGTCCAAATTTGCCCATGGGGTAGCCGATCGGGAGGATGGCGTAGGAATGCATGTCCTTGGGCAGGCCGAGGATCGCTTCCACCTCTTTTTCGAAATGCAGATGCCGCGCGGTAAGTGTCGCGCCGAGCCCAACCGCGCGGGCTGCCAGCAGCATGTTCTGCACCGCCGGGTAGATGGATCCTGGGGTGCTGCGTGTAGCGTTCGCGCCCGCATTCAGGCAAGCGACGATCCACACTGGCGCCTCGTGGAAATGATCGGTCAGATATTCTGTCGCCGCGAGATTGCGGGCATGCTGTGCGTGCGCCGCTTCGTGTTCGGGGCCGGGTGGCGGGGCGGCGGCATTGTGGCGCGGCACCACCACCTCGTCATAGGCGCGCCGGTAATAGGGCTGAATCTGGCGTTTGATCTCGGGGTCCTTGACCACCAGGAAACGCCAGCGTTGCGAATTGCCGCCATTGGGCGCGGCCGTGCCGGCGATTAGTATTTTTTCGATCAGCGCGTCGGGCACCGGGTCGGGCTTGAGACGGCGCATCGCCCGCATGGTGTGCATGATATGAAAAACATCATTGTTGTCGGCCATCGCCTGTCCTCCAATTGGTATTTGGCGGTCATGCTAGCGTATCGCGGTATCAACAGCATCCCCCCTCGATAGGGTGGTGAATTAGCTATACAATACGTTTGCTTCCGCCCTTTCCCGTGATCAAGGTTTCCCCGTGTCCCCCCTTCTTCTTGGCGCCTTCTGGATGTTGATGACGACGCTGTCGTTCGTGGTGCTGAGCGTCAGCATTCGGGCGTTGTCAGGTGATATAGGCGCGGTGGAAATCCTGTTTTTCCGCTGTTTGATCGGGGTAGTGATATTCTTACCTTGGATTGCCCAAAAAGGCGTTCGCGTGCTGCAAACCGCGAAATTCGGTCAGCATGTCCTCCGTGCCGCCTTGATGGGCGTTGGCATGATGTTCTGGTTTGTCGCCATCGCCGCGCTGCCGCTGGGCGACGCCATTGCGCTCCATTTTACCCTGCCGCTGTTCCTCATTGTGTTCGCTGCCATTTTCTTGCGCGAAAAGGTTGATTCGTCGGTATGGCTGGCCACCGTGATCGGATTTTCCGGCGTGCTGCTGATCCTGCGGCCGGGATTTCAGGAGCTCAATATAGCCATGTTCTATGTACTGCTGTCGGGCGCGCTCTATGCCGGCAACCACACCATGACCAAGATGATGTCGGGCACCGAATCGCCAAACACCACGGCATTTTATATGAATTTGCTGATCCTGCCGGGCGCCGCCATGGCGCTGCCGTTCAATTGGGTGAAGCCGGATTGGCACCATGTGGGTTGGATTTTGGCAATTGGTATCGCCGGATCGACGGCGCATATCTGTCTGCTGCGCGCCTTCCGCCATGCTGATGCCAACATTTTGGCACCGATCGATTTCCTGCGGCTCGTGTTCGCGTCGATCGCGGCGTATTTCCTGTTTGGCGATGTCTCCGGTGTGATGACCTGGATTGGCGCCTGCGTGATCTTCCTCGCCGCTTATTACACGACCCGGAAGGCGCACCGCATCGAGCAGGCCACGAAGAAGCCGAGCGTAACGTGACTGGATTATCCGCGCCAATACGCGGCATGCTGTGGATGCTGGCGCAGACCACCTGCATGGTTGCCATGATGGCGGCGGCTCGCCATCTCAGTATCGGCGGAATGCCGACCCATGAGGTAGCGTTCTTTCGCGGCTTTTTCGGGTTGCTGGTTATGCTACCCTGGCTGGTTGCCACGCTGCGCCACAATCCTCACATCCTGCACCCTCCCGACTGGAAGCTGGTGTGGTTCCGCAACACCATGTCTGTGGTAGGCATCCTGTTCTGGTTCATGGCGCTAGGCGGCATCCCGATCAGCGACGTGGTCGCGGTGCAGTTCACCCATCCACTGTTCGTGGTGATCGGCGCGGCGTTGATCCTGCGCGAACGGGTCGGATTGTGGCGCTGGAGCGCGGTGGCCGTCGGGGCGGTGGGCGCGCTGATCATCATCCGGCCGGGCTATTTGCCGGCTGACCCGCTGGTCTATGCGGTGCTGTTTTCGGCCATGATGAATGGCGGGGTGCAGCTTATCACCAAGCATATATCGGGACGGGTTTCAGGTGCGGTGATGGTGTTTTACATGAATCTGCTGATTATGCCGGTGACGCTGCCATTTGCGTGGCGTGACTGGGTGTGGCCGTCACCGGGCGAGCTACCCTGGGTTCTGGCAGTCGGGCTGTTTGGCACTCTGGCCCATGTCTTCCTTGCCCGCGCCATGAGGACGGCTGACGCCAGCCTGGTCGGGCCGGTGGATTTCATCCGCCTGCCCATCGCATCGCTGTTCGGCTGGATACTTTTCTCGGAATTTTCCGATCTCTCGACCTGGATCGGCGCCCTGATCATCGTCGCGGCGGCGATTGTCATCGCCCGGCGTGAAGCGCGCCTAGCGGCGCACAAATATTCTCACTCTACTTGATTTTGTCGGGTGGGTGGGAGACTTTACGAGTCTACAATAAACAAATTGAATGCCCGTCAGGAGACTCACCATATGTCCGAGTATCTTTATATTTCCGCCGACAATCATCTCGACACCCATTGGTGTCCGAAGAATTTGTGGCAGGACCGCCTGCCGGCCAAATTCAAGGACGTTGGGCCCAAGGTGATAGAAGGCGAAAACGGCTCGCAATGGACCTGGGAAGGCAAGCTGTGGGACAAGTCGGCCGACGGATCCAACAGTGCACTTTTCCTGAAGCCGTTCCGTGAGCATGGCGTCGATCTGCCCGATGGGGCGCTTCCGCCGGCCGATCCAGCAATTTTGCTGAACCATATGGATCAGTCGAAGGTGTGGTCGAGCGTGGTGTTTGCATCCGTGCGCAAATGGAACGTAGCCGATCCCGACCTCTTGTTCGCGGTCTATCGCGCTTTCAACGATTACGCCATGGAGATGAACAAGATCCATCCCGATCGCATGTTCATCCTGCCCGCGCTGCCCACTAAGTACCCGGATGAATGCCTGCGCGAGCTCGATCGCATGATCAAGGTCGGCGCCAAGGCGGTGGAGTTCCCCCCGTTCGATGTGGCCGAGCCAGTCTATGACGAATTGTGGGAGCCGCTCTGGGCCATGGCAAGCGAGGCCCGGGTGCCGCTGTGTATCCATATAGGTGGTGCGGCGGACGCGCCCCTGCCGCCCTATCATCGTGGCGCGCAGATCGCGTTTCTCTCCACCGCGCCGTTCAATCTGTGCAACACCTTTTCCCAGCTGGTGTTTTGTGGGGCGTTCGAACGCAATCCCAACCTCAAGGTGCTGTTTTCTGAATGCCGCATCGGCTGGGTGCCGTTCGCCATCGAATGGTGCGACCGCCAAGTGGAAGAACGTGCCCCCGACCCGTCGGCGCCTTTGTCCATGCTGCCCAGCGAATACGCCAAGCGCAATTGCGGCTTCACGTTCGAAGAAGACTATGTGGGCTGTGAGATGATGAAGCTCGATTGGTGCAATCTCGGCGACGTGGCCATCTGGGGCTCGGATTATCCGCACCCGCAGGGTACCTGGCCCGACGTGTCGATCCCCATCGACAAGATGTTCGATGGCGTCGATCCGGCCATCAAACAGCGCGTGCTGTGGGACCACGCCGCCGAGATGTTCCAGATCAATGGGCCCGGGACCTAAGGAGGGAGTTATGACTCAAGCCAAAGGTAAACTGCGGCATCTGGCTATTTCCGTGCCCGATCCCGAGAAAGCCGCTGATTTCTACATGTCGGCTTTCGGGATGGAGAAGGTAACCTCGGTTAAGGCGGATCTGGCCGATGGGGTGTATCTCACCGACGGCACCATTAATGTCGCCCTGCTTCGCTACAAGGACGACCGGCCCATGGGCGAGGGCAAGACCAAGGACTGGTTCGGCGTGCATCATTTTGGCTTTTGGGTTGACGACGTAAAGGAAACCCAGAAGCAGATCGAGGCGGCTGGCGGCAAATGGTTCATGGGTGAAATGGAAGGCGACAATGTCTTCTATGAACTAAAATTCGCCGACCCCGACGGCGCCATCTTCGATATCACCCACAACGGCTGGGGTGGGGCCCGCAAAGACGGGCCTGCACCGGAAGAAGGCTGAACTATTCCCCCGAATCGTCTGGAACATCGATATTGTTCTGGCGGCAGCAGGCGGTGAGCGTGTTTCGCAACAAACACGCGATGGTCGTGGGCCCGACACCGCCCGGTACCGGGGTGATGGCGCCGGCGATTTTGACCGCTTCGTCGAACGCCACGTCGCCGACCAGCCGCGTTTTTCCGACGCCTCTCCCGGGGGCCTCAATCCGGTTGATGCCCACATCGATTACCGTTGCCCCCGGCTTGATCCAGTCGCCCTTGATCATTTGCGGCCGGCCGACGGCGGCGACCAGTATGTCGGCGTTACGGCACACGGCCGGTAGATCGCGCGTGCGCGAATGTGACACTGTCACGGTGCAGTTCTCCGCCAGCAATAGCTGCGCCATGGGTTTGCCGACGATGGCCGACCGCCCGACGATCACCGCGTTGAGCCCGGTCAGGTCGCCCAGCACATCCTTGAGCATCATGGTGCAGCCAAGCGGCGTACAGGGCACCAGCGCGTCTTCGCCATTGACCAGTCGCCCCACATTGATCGGATGAAATCCGTCGACGTCCTTAGCCGGCTCGACGGCCTTGATGATGGCGCGTGTATAGATCTGATCGGGCAGCGGCAGCTGTACCAAGATGCCGTGAACGCCGGGGTCGGCGTTAAGTTCGTTCACGATTGCCAGGAGGTCTTCCTGGGACGTGCCGGAATCGAGACGGCGGCCCATTGACGCCATGCCGGCTTCTGCTGTTTGCTTTTCCTTGGATCGCACATAGATTTGGCTCGCCGGATCGTCACCCACCAGCACCGCGGCGAGGCCCGGAATAATGCCATGGCGCTTCGTCAGGACCGCTACCTGGCGGCCGATGCGCGCCCGCAAGCCAGCGGCGAACGAATTGCCGTCAATGATTATGGCATCAGTCATCGCCGGCCCCTACCATGTTGACCTCGATGCGCTGTTTTAACGCTCTGGAATCCCCTTTTATGCGCGATATATTTTGTTGCGCTGTCGCGCCGGACTGGATGGTGGTGCTGCTTTTTTGCACAAGCCACGATTTGGCGAGGAGCGTAATGACCGCTTTGTTGGCTTTGCCGTCTTCAGGGACAGTGGTAACAGCGATTTTCTCGCCGCAACGCCCATCCGCATCCACCACTATACCGTCGATCCGGGACGATCTGGCTCCCGGGGATATGCGCACGGCTAACGTGACACCGTCTTCGGTCCGGGAAACGGGACTGTTTCGGCTATCTGGCGTCATGCTGATGGATCAGCCGAGCAGCAGCGACCGATGGAGATTCGAGAGCACCATCTGAAGGAAAATCACGCCCAATATCAGGACAATCGGCGAAATATCGATGCCGCCAAAGTTGGGGATTATTTTTCGGATGGGACGCAGCGCGGGTTCTGTGATGCGGTACAGAAAATCAACGATGGTATAGACCACCTGATTTGATGTGTTGAGGATATTGAACGCGATCAGCCAGCTCAGGCCCGCACCAATAATGATCACCCATACATAAAGGTCGAGGGCGATGCCCACGATGCGAAACAGGGGGTCGATGATGATCATATGCAGCTCTCCGATGCCGCCCGGCCGCCCATCAGCCGCTCCGGCGGCCAAATCCTACCGACCCGGCCGACTCGGTTCAAGAACGCTCGGCATTTCATAGCCGCATCAACACATTGAGCCCGCTTTTTCGGGCACAAATTCCAAGGTGGGGCCGTAGTTCAGTTGGAAGAGCGTCGCCTTCTCAACAAATTGTTCTGCGAATAATGGTAATTTTACCATTAGGTTATGGATGATAAAAACACCGTGTGAACGATATGTGAATATCACACTTTGATTTCCTGTGAATATGGTTGCAGTCGAAACCCTAAAGTTTTAAGAAATATCAACACTGTGGGGATGTAGCTCAGCTGGGAGAGCACCACGTTCGCAACGTGGGGGTCGGCGGTTCGAGCCCGCTCATCTCCACCACTTTTTTCTCTGGAACACCCTGTAAAACTCCCATATTTTAGTTTCCCAGGGTGTTTCAGACCTTTCCGATTTTCTCAGATATTGTCATTCAAATCGTTCACACAGTTCACATGGAACACATGTGACGGAACACCTCAACCACCTCATATAGCCCTTCTGAGCGTCCACAGGAGGGCTGCTCAGTCGCGCAGCCCAACAGTTGCACACCGATAGACCCAATAAATCTACCTCCTGTATGCGGCGATCTATGACCGCCTCACATCATCCGTGCGATTTTTTGAGGTGACGATTATGCAGTCTCCATTTCTGCAAATCTACCAATCAGGCGTTCTGGTTTGCCTAATGGAGGAGTGGTTGACGTTGACGGACGCAGGGCTTCCCTTCGTTCACGTTTCGACATCTTGCCAAGGCGTGCAATTTCCTACTGGGGTGGCATGAAACGGATCAGCAGACGCTCATATGCCAGATGCCATTGCGTCATACTGTCGGCGAAAATGGCCCGTTTGCGCCTCGATGGGTTGTGTATCTTGAAGACTTTTACATGACCGGCTGGAGTTGCTCGCTTACCACCAGCACGCGCCTTCTCCGCAACGGGTGGTATCTCGGTAATCGTCATGGAAACATTCCTTCGCACACATTCTCAGTGGTCTTCTTAGCCCTGCGTTTGTATCGACCCATGAAGGACGAGATCACTTTGTTCTCGTTCTCGTTGGTGTCATCATCAGGATCAAGTAATGATCTTTTGGGTTATAGCAAGATGATCAAGACCAATTTGCGCGAACAGGCTTTGGTGACACTAGCCAAAGTGGCTGTGTTAAACGCGGGCTTTAAATCCCGTCCTGCTTCCGGTCCACGACCTCCGACAAAAATCCGGCCAGTTCCGGGTGTTCGGTGACGGCGGCGATCGCGCGTACTCTGTAGAGATCGCCGTCAGCCGCCTGGGCCGGCTCGATGCCGTCTTCCAGCGCCTTGGCCAGATCCAGCAGGATCCGACGCGCTGTGATCACTGGAACGTCGGTCGGAATCAGCCGTTCGCGGGACCGGTCGACCATGCGGCCATGGGCGATACCCGGCATACTGAGCTGGGTTTCCTGGATTGCGCGGTCCTGTTCGTTGGTGCCGAAGATGCCGGTGAAGTTGGCGTCGCGCTGCAAATCCCGGTCGATAAGATAATCATTGCCGCCATGGGCCGTCGGCAAAAAGGTATCGATGACATAACCGTCGGGCAGTTTATGGGCGCCCTGGGTCATGCGCGGCGGGAAATACATGCCCCGGCTCAATGACGTCAGTTCATCATCGGTGAACGACCGGTCGCCATTGAACATATAGCTAAAAGTGGTGACATGTTCGTCATCAACCGGCACCCATGCGCGCCCGGCGCGGGGATAATCCTGATTGGCGATCAGGCTATACATAGGCGCCATCCACTGAGTAACGCGCCAGAAATATTCGTCCGGTGTTTTCATGCGCCGCCGCGTGCCATAGACAAAACCGTAATCGGTTTCTTTCAGGGTGAATTCCGGCGCGCCTTCATCAACATCAGGCAAATAGGCGCTAAACGGGCGCGGTAGTTTCAAATTTTTCTGCTCGGCTGCATGGAGAAATCCGATATGGGATGAATCGATTTCGCCTTCCATGCCCTGGGCCCAGTTGGAAGATTGCAGCCAGCGGCTGACATTGACCTGGCCGTCTGGCAGTTCGGTCCATTCCATCGCCGGCAGTTCGGGCTGTTTGTCTTTGGGTCCCATGTAGATCCAGACCACCTGGCCGGCTTCCCGCGCTGGATAGGCGGTGATCGCCATCTTGCGTTTGAGGTTTTCCGCGTCGGGCAAGTTGGGGATGTCGGTACAGCTTCCGTCCACATCGAACTTCCAGCCGTGATAGACGCAGCGCAGGCCGCATTTTTCATTACGGCCCCAGAAAAGCTGGGTCTGCTTGTGGGGGCAAAAAGCGTCGATAATCCCGACCCGACCGTTGCTGTCCCGGAAGGCGACCAGATTTTCCCCCAGAATGCGCAGCCGCTTCGGCGGTGAATCCGGGCCGGCGATTTCCGATGACAGCAATGCCGGCAGCCAGAAACGCCGAAACAGATTGCCCATGGGCGTTCCCGGCCCAATGCGGCATAGACGTTCATTGTCTTCATGGGACAGCATAGCCAGCTCCTGCCTTTA